>LSQX01189059.1_pt1 | contig 36471 bp, 25 predicted proteins | sample 654561 | NCBI WGS metagenome assembly LSQX01 (sample SAMN04489861, study PRJNA283612) | anaerobic digester metagenome | isolation source: 4 biogas reactors fed with cattle manure at either 37C or 55C with and... | place: Denmark: Kongens Lyngby | collected 2014 | reverse complement strand
TGCGGTCCGGTGGATCTGGCAGCCGTCGCGAGCAGCCTGTTCATGCGTTCAATCGCTTCCGACCATACCGAACCGACCGGTTCCCGGTTATCGAAGATGCGCGTGTAGGCATCAGCCAGCACACCTTCCGCGAGGTCCGGCTGAGCGTAATAGAGCTTTGGATAGGCGTACGGGCCGGCGTCGGTGAACACGTGCACGTCGATGTCGTAGGCGTCCCGGTTGAGCTCGCGCATGAGACTGATGTACTCGGGCACCACGTCGCGGTGTGCGGGTTGCAGGGCCAGGTACTTCGCCAACACCTCATTGGCCGTGGGTCCCGCCAGGAACTTCAAGAGCTCCCACGCTTCATCGAGGTGCTGCGTCTGCCGGTTGATCGCATAGGCGTCGTTCGTGGCCAAGGTCGCACGCTCGCCCGACGGGCCGATGGACATGGGGAACACGTTCCACTTGAAAGACAGCTTGGGCGTGCCGTCGCTCTGCAGGCCGAGGAAGTCGACCAAGCGCCACGATCCCATCTCGTAAATGGCTGCCTGTTCTTTAGTCCAGTCCTGCGGCGCTCCCGGCGGAGCGAGCACCTGCGACTCCCAGCGCAGTCCTTGAATGAACTCGAGGGCCTGCATCGCCGCCGGGCTGCTCGGTCTATCTGCAGGAGGCCTTTGCTCGCTGGCCGGAGTTTTGGGTGAGCTACGAGCAACTTGTACACGGATATCCTGAGACGTCAGTGCCCGAGTTCGCCCTGATCCAAAGTTTGTTCAGCGCAGCCACCCCCATCCTGCGTGACAACCAGCCTGCCAAGCCCATTCTCGACGACATTGCTCGTCGGGGCACCGCCATCCTGCAAGAGTACTACGCCAAGCAAGCTCAGCAGTAACGACGTTAGCCCCCTGAGACCGCAGCGTCTCAGGGGGCTGCTTCAGAGACCGCATGCGTGACACGTCCTGTTACATCCGCAGGCAACGTGTTTGTTGCGGCGAGGTCTGCAGTGAGGGCGTAGTGGATCTCAACGGGATCACCTGCCTGAAGCCCTTTCCGCAACCTCGTGTTCCACAAACCAGGGGATCAAATAACGAGTTGCTCTTCCGTTCGCTCCACACCCGGATCATCAACCTGAATGTCTGAGTGCACCTGTACCCCGCCCTGCCTGGATGGAAAAATATGTGTCTCTATATTGAAACAGGTCGTCTCGATTTTGAGACACATTTTCTGGAAACGGCGATTTACAGAACATATGATTGTCGATCTCAAGCCGGGTACCTGGGCGTTCGGTGCCGGAGGCGGTCGGACCGTGAAGTCGGCCGCCCTATTCTCCACGGACTCGCCGGCACGCACGGACGCGAGGTCAAGGCCTGTAGCTGGTGTTTTGCATTGGGCAGAGACGTTTTCCAGAATATGTGTCTCGTTTCTGAGAAAGAGTGTCTCGAAATGGAGACACATATTCTGGAAAACCGCAAGCGACGGTCGCCTCGTTCTGTGCGCTACCCGACGGCACGTTCGTGACGCCGGTACACGCGCATTTACTCAAACAGCAAATCGCTCACGACGGCTGCGTGGTCGGAGTAAAACGGAAACTTCGGATGTTCGTGACCCGGCAAGCGCTTATCCAGGGTAAACGAATCGAGCACCCTGATGCGATCGCCCCGCACAAAAATGTAGTCAATGCGGCCCGGAGCGTGGCCGTAGCCGTAAAGGGGGCTCCAGGTGCTGCCCGGAAACCGGCCGGCGTCGGGACGCGCGGTGCGGTAGGTATCGACGAAACCGGCTTCGTAAAAGAGCTGGGTCACGGGCCACGGCAGCACGAGGCCTGCGTGTCCGGGGGCGCCGGCGAACTCGGGGATCCAGTCTAGATACGGCAGCGTATTTAAGTCGCCGGCGAGGATGATGGCGTCGTCGTCTTGCACATAGCGAGGCAGGCGGTCGTCGAGAATGATTTTCGCCATCTCGAAACGCCGCTCCAAGTCCGTGGCCAAGATCTCCGCCTCCGTGAAAGTGCGCTTTTTTCCTTGTAAGATTTCCCCCACGGTCTGATGGGTTCTGCCCCAGGCCGGGCCTTCATGCCACAGCCACGTGTTAAACAGATGCACTTTCCGGCCAGTCGGAAGCTTTATCTTAACGCCGCCGAAGTTGAAGCTGCTCAAGGCTTGTTCGTTTATCCGTGGATGCTCTTTGACTACGGGAAAACGGGTGAAAATCCACAGGTTGTCGCGATTGGGCTCAGGGCGGTGCGTGATGCGGATTCCCGAAAAGCGATCGTCCTCGGGCCGCCCTGCGTTGAGCCCCGCGAGGATCTTGTCGCCGGAGCCGTAAGTTTCCAGCATGAAGAGGATATCGACGTGCTGCTGGCGGATGAACTCGATGAGCTGGTCGACGTTCCGCTCGCCGCCCGCTTCTCGTCCGCCTTGCCAGATGTTCCATTCCATGACCCGCAGCCGAATCCCGCGGGAACTTGAATCTTGCTGCTGCACTGGTCGCCACGTCCTCTCCGGGGTGGTTTCAGGTATGGTGTAATGTGTGGTCATGGACTCCTTTGCGCTCGCTCAAGCCCATGACAGCGCCCACTGCCTGTACCTCGTATACAGCTCTGCCGACGACGGATGTCCGGCAAACACCGGGCTGTTCGGCGGATTCATCATGCCGAGGAACTGGTAGCACAGGAGCTTCTCCACGTGCGGTGCGATGGCTTCTAGCTGCCTTTGGACCCGCTCGAAGGGCGCCGGCAGCAGCGGACTTTTGTACGTTTCGCCTTCGAATGTGAAGATCTCGACGTCGGCCCAAAGGGGAACGCCGGCTTGTTCGTGCACAGCCTTCAGCCGAGAAAAAATTCCGTCTAGCTCCTCCACCCGGGTCTTGCGCACGCCCACCTCACACTGGTATGCGACGTAGTCGACGTCGAGGGACCGGAGCTGGTCAATAAAGCATGCATCGGGGACAACGGTACGGGTGCCGTAAGGAGCGATCAGAATGGGCTTCTCTGCGTCGGCTGCCCGGCAGGATCCGCACAGTTCGTTGGCGTAGTCGAGGAACGCGGCGGGAAAGTGGCCCTGGATCCCCGCTTCGACGGGCAAGTACCAGCCGTGGAAGGACGAGTGGTGGCCGTAGCGTTCGACCAATTCCTGGGGAATGACGGCACGCAGTCGCTTGTCCTCGGCGTCCCCCACGTGATCGCCGGTATGGTGCGCAAAGTAGCCGACACCGACGAACACTTTCATGCCATGGCGATCGGCGGCAGCGAGCACAGCCTCGACGGGATCTTCACAGAGCAGATCCCACCGGCGGGCGAAATGACGGGACGGATAGAACGACGCCCCCCGCAGCGCCACGGAAAGGAGAACCAGGGTGTCCATGCCGAGCCCGGCCATTTCCGCCACTTTCCTGTCCCAGTCCTGGGCGCTGAAACGGCGAGTCGTGTCGTTCCAGTAGTCGCCTTCCCGGAAGTTAGGATGGTGAAAGTCGAGCCAGGATCCGGTGATGATGGGTCGGTTGGACGCGTTTGCAGCCATCGGGCTCCCTCCCCTGCGGCTGGATTCGACGGCGGCGCTGGAGGTCCTGGTTGGATCCCGGTATGCTATTGAATTTCTCCCCTTCGAGCGCCCGTTGGTCCAGGCAGGCTTCTACGGCATGACGCAGGCTGAAGGCGAACGTTCCCGCAGCTTTGCAGCGTCTTCCAGGCAGGTGAGCAGGCGAGCAACTGTGCCCAAAAACGGGCGCCACCTAACCTGACGCCATGGGCGTGCCGCTTACTCCAAAGGAATCCAGATGCCGGAGCCAGAACCCCTTATCCCGCGCCGAGGGAGCCCCTTTCACTTTCTGCACCCCACCGTCCGCTCCAGTCCGCTGCACCACACGATAGATGGGGCGCCCCCACCCTACCCTACTCCATGAGAAGGGAGCCATCTACCGTGCCGCGAGAAAAGTTCGTCTCCGAGCCTATTGAAGTAGACGTCCGCTCGATCAAACCTATGGATCTGAGCAGCGGCGCGCCCGGCTGTCCCATGCGCTTTTTCTGGCGTGGCCGCGAGGTTCGGGTCAAGGCCGTCCTAGACAGAAGCAAGCAGCTCCGTGCCCGCCACAGCGACGCAACGTACGTCAAATCCCATTCGTTCCGGGTGCTCACCGAAGACGGCTACGAAATGGTGCTGCGCTGCGACCGGCAAGTGCGCGGCAACCCGTGGCGCCTCTTCCCCGTGAAGCCGCCCGCTTCGTCCGACTAGCCCGGGCCCATGACCCCGGACGCTATTCCACCGCCTTCTCCGCGAGCCGCCCCTTGACGAAAAGATACGTAGCATCATACAAGGCCCGAACATCCGGGTCCGTCGCAAGGTACGCCCGTCCGAGCAGGTTCACTTCTTGATAATAAGCATGAATGGCGCCGTCCATGTAACCGTACTTAAGGCCGGCCCACAGGTAGTCCAGGTACCGCTCCCGTCCGGCGGCCGAGGTGAGCACCGTGCCGTCGGCTTCAATCTCCACGCCCAGGCCGTGTGCGTACGCCCGCCGGGCCGCATCGAGGAGCCGGTTGCGCGCCAGCCGGTCGTTGAACATGTAATTTGGCTGCAGGATGACGACGTCAAAGCCCAGCTCCTGCCACTGCTCGACGCCTTGCGCCGAAAAATGGGGGATCCAAAACAGCTTGTACCCGAGCTCATGCACATAGGCCGCGGTCCGTTGGATTAGCTCGGCATCGCCCGGAGAAGACAGCGACTCGGCCAACCAGTAAAAGCCGATGAGATCGAGCCGTGCGAAACCGTGCTCCTCCCAGCGGCGCAGCGCTTCGTCAATGTACGCCGTGATGGCCTTGGCACGGGAGTCGAGGGCAGCCTGGTCTCCCTGCTCCTCCGGAGCGAAGCGAACGGTCCGGCCGGTGCCCTGTGGATCGCCGAAGTTCGTCTGGGACGGGTGCGGGTACGGAATCATCAGGATCACTTTGGCCCGGTAGTCGCTGTCGTCAAGTTCCCGGCCGATGCGCTGCACGGCCTCGTCGAATGCGTCGATGTAGTAGCCGGGGGTAAATACTTGGTCCAGAAACGCGAGCCAATCGGCCCAGGTGACACCGTGGCCGACGCCGTAATCGCGCTGGCCGTCGGGGGTGCGCAGCGAGAGGAACAGGAACGTATCGAAGAACCAGTCGTACCATTCAAGGCGCGGCAGGCCGCCCAATTCCCGCCTCATCTCGCCGTAACCCACATAAGGAAGGACGTCGGTCAAATGCCAGGCGACCGTGCCGTGGGTGTAGATGAGCACGATATCGCGGGCACCGGCTGCCGCGGCACTGGCCGGCGGATGGTAGCCGGGACCTTCCCACACGCCGCCGGCGGGAAAGCGGTTCAAGATCCGGTCCAGGTCGGTCTGCCCCGCGAGCCAGGTCGCATCGAGGACGGGCGCATCCTCCGGCCCCGTGACCCGCACCGAGTGCACCACGATAGGAGCCGATTCCGTGCGCATGCCCACGAGCCCCGTCCGGTGGCGCCAGACCGGGTCCATGCCCTGCAAGATCGGGGTGTCGTTAATGTAAGCTGTCATGCGCCGCCCTTGCATGTCGACCCGCACCGCGATGGCTTCGCCGGCCTCGGGCACAAAGGCGCTTTGCGCCAACATTTGAAACTGCCCGGGACCTCCTTCGAAGCGTACGAGGCGGGTGCCGGTCGCATCGAACAGGAGGCCGTACCCGTGCCACTGGCCCTGCCAGCGGAAGAAAAGCTTGATGTTGTCGCTCGCCGTGAGGGGGCGGACGAGCTGAAAGGCGGCCTCGAAGCTTACGTCCGCCCAGTCCGGATGGCCGCCGACGAGCTCGGATACGTAACGGTCATCGCTTCGCAGGCCGCCGGGGAGCTCCGCCCATGTGCCGACGACTTCGGTCCAAAGGTTTGTGCCTTGGGCGAAGTCGTCGGAGAAGAGCACCTTCGTTTGCGCGTGGGCGGAAAGTCCGGCCGCCAGGATGAGACAGAAAAGGATCGGGACTCGGCGGTGCAAGTGTCGCGCTGCCATGACGTGCGCCGGGCCGCAGGCACACATGCGGGCGGCGCTTCCCTCCTTCTGCGATTAGTGGGCGCGCAGGCGCTTCGAGAAAGAGGGTTCGACGGGAGCAGCCCGTGTCCTGTAGGGCGGACGGTCCGGGACGGAGTCCTGAGCCATCCCGGGCCGGACTCAATACTCTGGAAGGAACCCCCCGGCGGTCCTGGCTGCCGAGGGGTTGTCGCTATGCCCTTCCACCCTTTTCCGATCTCACCGCTCCGCGTCCCCCGGCCGCATCAGCACCAGCTCGCCGAACTGGAAGGGCGCCTCAGCAGGATCCAACCCTTCCACTGCAATCTTCAGGTAAGCTGCTTCCAGCCCGGCATCGATCGCCCCGGTGAGCTCGACTCGGACCCAGCCCGCCTCGGACTCCGTCACAACGCGCATCTCAACGTCCACGGGCAGCCAAACCTCCATGTCGGGCGAGGCCGAAGCCCTTACCGCCTCCACGCTCGCAGCATCCGCCGCATATACGGTCAGGACGAAGCGTCGCAAGCCCGGGTAGTGCCAGATGAGATACTCCTCCTGACCGGTGGCCACCGGCGCGATGCGATGTTCGTCGCCGAAGAACGCTCCCGGGTCCTCTGTATGGAAGGCCCAGCCATCGGAGCGCGCGTGGGTGAGCAGCGAGTCGCTCGTGATCCCGAAGAAGGTGAACGGTGGACGGAAATGTTCGAGCTTCGTGTCCCAATTGCTGATCACGATGCGCCGTGCGACCTGCGAGACGACGCCGCCGGAAGAGTCGCGGGCGGTCAGCTGCAAATCGTACGCGCCGTCGGGATAGTTTCGGGTCTCCAGTACCATGCGCCCGGGCAGGTGCTCGCTTTCATAAAACACGATGCGCTCCGCCGGGCCATCTTGACCGACGGCGACGAGGGCCAGCTCGAATGACGCGACTTCTTCGTCCGGACGGAAGCGAGCATCCAGCGTGAGGGGCACATCTCCCCGGACGCGCCCGAACTCCAGCTCCGGCAGGTCGAGGGCCAGGCGACGCACCCAAAACCGCGTCGTCCGCTGCCACACCTGCCCGTCCACGCCGGTAACACGCACCGTCACCGCCCGCTCCTCGCCTTCCTCCTGCACCGGTAGCGAGAGGGTCAGACCGGACGGCACCGCAGGTCCCCGGTACACCTCCACGCCGTCTTCCAACACGGTAACTTCTGCCACTTCCACCCACGGGGCCACCTCGAAGACAATCGGTTCATCGGCCATAACCAAGGCATCCCACGCGGGCCGGTGAATCGCCAGGCCGTATCCTCCCACCTCTTCCGCCAACACCCGAGCCGTCAAGTTCAGGAGCATCACGCCGGATACGTGAGTGAGGAGTTCCACGTCGCCGCGGTGGGGCCTCGCCCAGTTCGGACCGATCAAGTTCAGCTCGTTGAACGCCCGCTCGCCCACGGTTACGGCGTTCTTAACCAGGAAGTGGATGTACGCTTCAGGTTCCGGATCGACTTCAATCAAGGAGCCCAAATAACGAACGAAGATGCCCTTGAAACCGCCGCCGTCCCCTTGCCCTTCATCTTTCAGGACACCGGTAGGCTCAATGAGGCGCGTCATGGAAAGGTGCGCGGTCCGCCGTGCGTCTTCCAGGTACGTCGGATCGCCCGTGATCTTGTACAACTCCACCGCGGCGCCGATGTACGTGCCTTGGTTGTAGGTAAAGGTGGCGTGCCAAATGGTGCCCTCGCGGTTTACGTTGTCCCATACCAGGCCGGTCGGTGCGAGATGCTCTTTCACCCACTCGTACAATTTGACGGCCCACTCCAGATACTCCTCGTCGCCCGTCAGCTGGTACAGCTTCGACGCGATGATCGAGGCGGGCGAGTTGATGCAGGCGTTCTTACCCGTCTTCTCGTTGTTCTTCCACCAAATGCCGCCGCCCAGCTCGTCGTCCCAGCTCCTTATGATCGTATTCCAAAGCAGGAGCGCCCGGTCGAAGTACTTGGGATCGCCCGAGATGTCGTAGGCCCGCAGCGACGCCAGGGCCCACCAAGCCATGTCGTCGTTGAACTCGTTGATGAAGGTCGGATTGATCGCGCTCTGCCGTCGGAACAGCTGGTCGATGTACGGGTAGTAGGGAGAATCGACGCCTCCGGTGCGCTCGACCGCGTCCATGAACGCGTCCCACGCTTGCGCATTGCCCCAGCCGAAACCGGAGAAGGGGCTGCGCGGGCCGGACCAATAGTGATCGATCAGGGCCTGCGTCGCCACGTCGGCCCAGCGGTCGATGTCGGCCAGCCGCTCGTGCGGTGCTGCGAGGGAAAGGGGCGAGAAGATTAGGAGGAACGTCAACGCCAAGGGGAATAGAGGATCGTAGAGCCGCATCTTTCCACACCTCTCGCACTATGATGGAGCGCCGTTCGGCCGCTGAACACTCCACACATTCGAGGAGTGCGCCCCCAAACCCTGGAAGTCGCAGGTCACGGGTGTTCGAGTAGCAACGACACGCAGTACCGTCTCGACAGCGCGGCAGAGCCTCCGCACGCCCCCACCCCCTACAACACCACATACTCCCTCTTCCGAATTCTAGGCTCCCGCAAGCGAAGGCACCGGTCAAGCCACGGCTCGGCCTCCGACTACCAGCCTCACGTCTCCCCTCCGGTTCGAAGCGCGACAGCCAAGAGCGCCCTGAGGTTAGCTTCAATGAACGGTCCTGTTCACCCACCAACAGCAAGCGGTAACTACGCCCAAGATGCCAGAAACCTCCCCGTTTACATTCTCTTTGTCGCGTGTTGGCCGGACTGGCGCGTCTTTCTCGGCCTGTTTCGTATACATCCAAAAGCGCTTCTCCCGGCCGAAAGCCTCCGGCATGCTGTGATCGCACCGTCCAGCGCAGTGTCGAGCGATAAGTAGGGAAGTCCCCCTATGCTAAACATTCGGTCTTCCTCCACTCGGGAAGGCTTAGCTGCGAGATCTTCGAAGTAACAGGCAATGACCAGGAGGGAGTTTTTTCCATACCGCGCCACGGGAGGGATCGGTTATGGTCCGCTGACGCACGGTTCCCGTTTACTTGTAACACACGACGCTGTTGACAACGAACCATCTGCTGCACAGGAGGATTGTCGTGAGGCGGCGTAGGCTGATTGTCGTGCTGGTAATTGTGGTTTCGGTGTGGCTGTCCGGCTGCTAATGGAACCCGCTGACCTCTTTGAATCCCTCTGGAGCCACGGTAGCCGTCGCGGTGGAACTCGTGGGACCGGAGTATTTGTATCCGCTGGTGGACGCGCGCGTTGGGTTGAACGAGCGGATCCAACAGACGAGTACTACAGGTCAGGCGTCCTTTTCCGACGTGCCCAAGGATGAGGTCGTCAGGGTAACGGCGAGCACGGACTTTACCTCGGTAACTCAATAGGCGAAGGTAACCGGAAACATGGTATGGCACGTTCCCGTCCCTCTCCCGTCTGCGATTAACCACGACGAGTTCATGAACATTATCTTTTGGGATGGAGAGCGCAACATACGTTGGCGGCGCGGTACGGAAATTAAGGTTTACTTCGATTATGAAGGCGCCCCGAACATGGCTCCGGCCGATCGTCTGGCGGCCGAGGCGCAAGCGCTTCGAGAGATGCAAGCTTGGCTCGATCCCCCAGGCGCCCTGGGCCCGTACTTGCGCTGGGGAGGCCAGGTATATGATCCGGATTCGGCCAACGTGATCGTGTATATGCTGCACGACGACGCATGGCTTGAGCGCTGGCCGGACGACATCGATCTACGTGTGGCCGGCCGCGGCGGACCCCAGCGCTTCGATCCGGACGGTTATATCGTGCTCGGGCGCATTTGGGTTCGTGTGGACTGCTGCAAGTTTCAACAAGGTTTGTACGGGCACGAGTTCGGCCATGCGTTAGGGCTCAGCCACCCCGGGGATCTGCACGCAGACCGGTCCATCATGGGCTATAACACGATCCCCGAGCCGAATGACCTCGACCGGTACCTGTTGCAGGTAAAAATGCACCTTCCCCCGATGATCACCTATGACCCGCATGCGGCGACAACTCAAGCCGGGTGGGATATTCCCGAACCCTTGCCCCGCCCCCATTTGCCGGAGCAGGGAACGACAGGGTTCGGACTCGGGTCGGCGCGGCTGTCGTCCTGTGCGACCGGTGCAAGGGGAGGTGCGGCAGCGCAATGATGGCGGCGTGTGCTCGGCAAGGCAGGCGTTCCAAGAGGCTTCTTTTGGCCGCAGCCATGCTGCTGGCGGCCACGCTCGCCGGGTGCCTGTCGTTGCAGTCGGATACGGTTTATTTCGTCCACGGTACGGTACGGGATACAGAAGGGCGTCCGGTACCCGGCGTCATCATCACCGCAGCCGGCGGCGATGCGGTGGCGGAAAGCGATGAAGACGGCCGGTGGATCCTGACGGGGGTACGCAATGAGATGATCGTGAGCGCGCACAAGGACCGCTGGACCTTCGCACCGGCGGCAGTGACCGTCTCTCCGAACAGCCGCAGGGCAGACTTCGTGGGCATTCCCGACGGAATCACGGGAAAGGCAAGGGTGACGCTCCGGCTGCCGGGTCACGAAGTACCGGTCCAAAGCGCAACCGTGTACATTGACGACCGGACGTTCCGGACCGATGAACACGGCGAGGCGTTAGTGTATCACCTGGATCCGCACAGGCTATACACGATCCGCGTACAGACCGATTTCAGCTCCGCCACTTGGCACGGGACGTTGGAGAACGATGGCACCTTGCCCGTGAGCTTTGACTTATCGGATTTTGATTTACCGGGTCCGGTAGATGGCGAACTATTGGCCCGGGCGATGGGGTTGCAAGGAAGTAACCATAATCGCTGGCGGCGCGGCGCTACGATCGCAGTCTACTTTGACTACGAGAACGCCCCGCCTATGTCCACTGCGGAAAGGATGTCCCTTGAAATCCAGGTGCTGGACGGGCTACAGGCGTGGCTGCGCGATGCACAGTGGGACGATCCTTACTTGCGTTGGGGCGGCCGGGTCGATCGGGCAGCCGACGCCACGTTGACGGTTCGGATTTTGAGCAGCGACGCGTTTCGACGAGAATACGACGACGCGTCGCCCCCCACCATGCGCTACTACTATGATGGCGAGAGATATACGAGCCACGCCATGATCACGGTCGCGCCGGAGCTGCGCCCGGTATACCCGGAAGACTCTGCGTCGATATTCGGCTGGCTGTTCGGTCTACGTTACGTTCCGGGCAGTCCCCCGTCGGTAATGAACGGCAGGGCTATCCTGCCCACCGAATGGGACCTGCTCGCCCTTAAGGTGAAGATGCACCTACCGGTTCGCTGAAACTGATCCTTGATGCGGGCGGGGCGCGCTACGCCCTGCCCGCTCTCCTTCCCACCTCACCGGTAAAGCGTATACCTGCTCCTGTATCCGTTATCGTCCCGGGCATCGGCCCATTCGTCCAGGTAAGGCGAGTAGACGCTGATGTCGATCGCGCCGTCGGGCCGGAAAGTGATCAGCCCGAGCCAGCCGCTGCCCCCGTTCGGCTCGTCCTGCCAGTCAAACACGAACTCGAAAACTCGTCTTCCCGCCGCGTTGCGCTGCAACTGGTACGGCACGGTGGGTGCTTTCGGCGCGCTGTGCCCGCCGACCACCATGAAACTGTTCGGGAGCGGGTACAGTATTTTGCTCCACATGGTCGCCGCAGTGTTCACGGTCGTGTCGGGGTTTTCGGCGAGGGGCGAGTTTAACATGTTCGAGCTACGCCGGCCGCTTCCCGAAAGGTACGAGTGGGTAAGCAAGATCACGTCGTATTCCGGATGCTGCTCAGCCACGCGCCTCGCCCACTCCACGGCTTCGTCGGGCGGCGCAAACTCAAGGGAGATCACAAGGTAGCGGTCGGAGCCGATGTCGAGCAGAGCGTAGTGGTTCTCGATGCGCCCCGGCACCAAGGTTCCGGCCAGGTTCCCGTAGCGACGGGCATGGTCCACGGAAAAGTAGCTGTTCACGAGCGTATCGCCGCGCCTTGTGACCCCGCCCTGCGGCCCGACCATGTCGTGGTTGCCGATGCTGATCACGTAGGGCACCACGTCGTTGAGCAGGCTCATGCTGGCAAAGGCGTTATCCCACTGGGCCGGCGAGTTATTGTTCGTAATGTCGCCTACGTGCAGCACGGCGGCCAAGTTCAAGGACGCTGCGTGGGCCGTGATCCAACCGGTCATGCGGGTGAAAATTTCCGGATAGCTCTGCGCATAGTGCTGCGTGTCGGGCAGAACCACAATGCTGTAGGTAGCGCCGGGCTCGACGGTTGCCGGCATATGGGTCGAGAAGAGCCGTTCCTCCCCCCGCAACGTGGTGGCCGTCGGGGGTGTCACACGGGGCTCGATCGTCACCCGCCAGTTGCCGGGCCGGTCCGGAAGCGGGAACGTCACGGACAGCTCCGTTTCGGCCTTGGACAGATCGAGCGGGCCCTGGTAGACCGGAACGTCCTCGCGGTAGGTAACGTAATCGAACCGGCGGGCTGCGTCATTCCACACCTGTTCGGATAGGGTGGCCCGCAGCTCTACGGCCAGCGGTTCGGTCACGGCCTCGCCGCTCTTCACCCCCACCGTCACGTGGCCGATTCCCGCCTCCCGCTCGAGCACGACGGGCCGCACGTAGAAGTCAAGGCGTCCGACCGAGATTTCTTTCCTTTCGCTGTGGAGCACCGAGCCTTCGACGACGTAATCGAGGCGCAGTTCGGAAAGGCCCAAGGGGAGCGTTTCCAGGGGCAGCGGGATCCACGTTTCGCTCTCGGTTGGAGCGACGGCGGCAAGGAGCAGCTCCGTGTCATCCTGCGCAATGTAAAACCGGAACTCACCCGGCGCCGGTGCGGGATTTACAAGGCGGATGACGGCCTCGTCACTGCGTCCTGCAAACTGGGTAAGAGGCAGGAACGTACCTTGCCACACTCCGGGGGTCCAGCTCGTGCCCACGGGAATGTAAAATGGCAGTGCCGTCCCTTCCACGGCATGCAACGGACCCTCGTACGCCCGTGCGGCCAGGCCGCCCGTGTAGATAACCCGCGGCTCCGTCCGATCGGCCACTTTCACCGCCACGGCTCCGGTGTCGCCCGAGTAGCTGAGCGTCACCTCGTACGTATGGCCGGCGGCTGGCGGCAGCTTCGTCAAGTCGACGGCAATGAGATCTTCGCCCGCGGCCTCGACCCCGGGCTCTGCCAGCACCCCGTTCCGGCCCACCAGCTGGAGCAGCCACGTGGGAAACCAACCGTTCGTGTCTTGAATCCACCGCAGGCCCAAGACGAGCGATGAAGGCTCAGACGGATCCGCGTCCAGGCGCGCGAGCCAAAGTTCGGTTCGGCCGCGGAGATCGTCTACGGGAACGTGCGCATTCACCGTAAGCTCGCCCGCCCGCGCTGCGGGCCCGGCCCCGACCAGCAGGGCGATTACAAGCACGCAGAAACATATTGTAAACGCGCCGGAAATCCTCCGCGCCTTCCACCGTGTCATGCCGCTTGCCCCCCTCGTGGCCATTACGCTTCCGCCTCCTTCATGCGGGCGATTGCCGCGAGCTGCTCCCGCTCCTTGGCAAAGGCCCGCTCGTTTACTGCCTCCGGATCGCAGATGCGCCGCAGTTCCTGCTCCAAATCCGCCGCGACTTCCGGCTCCTTTGCGTACACATTGTGCAGTTCGTCCGGATCCTCGGCCAAGTTAAAGAGCTGGTGCGGCGCGGCCATGTTGTAAATAAGCTTCCAGTCGCCTTTTCGCACCATGAAGGATCCCGCACGGATGCCGTCGCCGTGGTACTCGCTGAACACCACGCGCTCCGGATCGTTTTCCGCCACGTGCTGCAGCGGTGTGCCTTGCCAGCCGTCCGGCCGCTGCGCACCTACGGCTTGGAAGATCGTCGCCTGGAAATCGAGCAAGCTCACCGGGGTGCGCACACGCCGTCCCGCAGCAAAGCCGGGTCCGGCCACGACAAGCGGAATCCGCACCGAATCTTCGTACATCGTACGCTTCCACCACAGGCCGAACTTGCCCAGCATCTCGCCGTGGTCCGACACGTAAGCGACGACCGTGTTTTCCAGCTGTCCGGTCTCCTCCAAGGCGTCGAGGAGGAGCCCGAGCTGTGCGTCGACGAAGGTGACCCCGGCGTAGTACCCTTGGCGCATGCCCCGGATCTCCTGTTCCGTTAGGCCGCCGGTGAGGATGTAATCGCGCAGGTCTTGGGCGTACGGGTGCCGCGCCGGCTCTACGTCGTCGCCGTACTCGGGCAAATCACCGTAGCCTTCATACATGCGCCAATACTCGGGCCGGGCGTAGAAAGGCGGATGGGGCGCGACCACGTTCACGGTCAAAGTCCAAGGCTTATCCAATTGCGACGCCCTTTCGCGGAGCCAGCGCACGGCGCTTTCCACGGAATCGATGTCGCCCTGCCATACGTCGTCTTTCGGCCCGTGCTTTTTGTTGATGGGCCGGCCGTGCTCCTTCGGCGGCACGCTGCGGTCGAAGCGGGTGCTCAGATTCGGCTCGGTGCGCTTTACCCCGATCATCTCCGTGAAGCCGAACGTGAAGGGGTCGTTATATAAATTCGCACCCGGACCGATGTAGACGGTGTGGACGCCTTGCTCCGCCAGCACGCCGCCGTACGTGGGGTGGCCGGCCGGGATGACCTTGCAATTGTTGAACACTTCGTTCTGGTGCACGTACATACCCGACATGAGACACGAGCGGGCCGGCACGCAAAGGGGCGACGGCGTGTAGGCATTTTCGAATACAGTGCCCCGCTCGGCCAGGCGTTCCAAGTTCGGCGTGCGTACGAAGGGATGGCCGTACACCGACGTGACGAACGGGTTGTGCGAGTCGGACATAAGAAACACGACGTTGGGCAAGACGGCAAACCTCCCCCTGGTTCCAACGTAACGCCTCACGGTAAAGATAGGTGCGGCCAAGCGAGGACGCCCTTCCCCCGCTCGGCCGCAGCAGGTTGTGTCGGTTCGTTGCGCTCAGCCAGTGGCGGCAGCGCGTCAGTTCCGCTTGGCGTCGCGCTCGGCCCAGTACTGCTCGAGGACGGCTTGGGAGACGGACGCGGCCTCGGCCAAGGCCGAATGGGCAGGCGCCTCACCGTTGATGACCTGGCGGAACGCGTTGCGCAGCGGAATGCCGATGTCGTCTTGGATCGGCAGGAACGGCACCGGCGCAGCGCACTCGAGCACTTCGCCCAGCACGTAGATGTAGGGGTTTACGTCCAGGTAGTCGGGGTTCATGTTAAACGTACGCACCGGACTCGGGCGGCCCTGCTGCACCAAGAACCAACCGGCCGACTCTTCCCGGATGGTGAGCCACTTCAGCAGCTCCCACGCTTCTTCCTTGTACGGGGTGCTCACCGGAATGGCGTACGTCCAGGTGCCGTAGTTCGCGCCGCAGTAGGCCGAGCCTTCCGCGCGGGGCCTGGGACCGGCGCCCAAGGGGAAGTTCGCATCGTAGTCCCACACGAGCGAGAAACCTTCGCTGCCGCTAAACCACATCGCCGCACGTCCGCTGAAGAAGTCCGAGCGGGCCATGCGGTCGTCGCCCACGTTCCGGTAAATCTCACGGCGGAAGTTGTAGACCCACTCCATCATGTTGGCGGTTTCCGGCGTGTTGTAGGCCACCGTGCGCAGATCGTCACTTAAGTACCGCCCGCCGCCGGCGAACATCCAGTTGAGGGTAGGCCGGATCGTCGCGCCGTCGGTGATATCGATGATCGGGTTCAGCACGATGTCATCGCCGTCGTAGCGCACAAGCCGGCGCGAAACGTTATACAGCTCGTCCCAAGTGGCGGGCGCCCGGCTCCCATCCAGGCCCGCTTCAGCAAACACGTCCTTGTTATAGTACAATACGTTGCCCGACTCGCCGCCTGTGCGGATGGGCAGGCCGTAGATCTTGCCCTGCCATTCGCCCGACGTGATCTCGCCCGGAATCCAAATGTCCCGTGAGATGCCGTCCCGCTCGAGCCAGGGATCCAGCTCGACGAAAACGCCCTGATCCGCCAAGGCTACAAGGTGCTTCGTCGTGACCATGATGATGTCGGGAGCTACGCCGCCGGCATACGCCAAGGTGAATTCTTCATGCAAGTCACTGGCGATGCGGTGCGTGACCTTGATATGGGGATGTTCTGCCATGAAGTCTTGGAGCATCTTGTCGACCAAAGGCTCACGGAACCCGGTCCAGGAGTGCCAGACTTCGAGGTGGATTTCCTGGGCTGCCGCAGTGGGCATCAGGGCAGCAGGAAAAAACGTTACAACACAAAGGAACGCCAAAACGATTGCGGTACGAAACGTAAAACGCCTACGAGACACGGTGACAACCTCCTTGACACCATATTTTCCCTGACGATCGACGTTGGGCGCGCGCCGTAGAGGGATAAACGACCCAAGTGCGAGACATGACGGGCAGGCGGGATATAGAGGGTATGAAGGTGCGTTGAATCGTTTTTATACCTTTGCCGGCGGTTCCGGAATTCCTCCTTCAGTACAGCGCGGAGTGTAAGAGTCGCAATAGTTAGACCCCACTCCCCCCTGCGCCCGCATCACGTCAGCCGGCGAAAAAAAAAGCACCCCGGGGAACATTGCCCCGGGGCGCTCTTCGTCGGGACCCATCCGGTCGTGCGCTCCTACTCCACCTTGACCTCGGTCCACAGGCGGTCGACTACGGGAGCCAGCTCGCCCAGGTCTTCAATCCACTCCATGCGCTCCATCACGTCCTGCGGCGGATAGATGGCCGGGTCGCTCAGCACCTCGGGATCCAGATATTCGTGCGCGCCGCGGTTCGGGTTCGGGTAGTGGATCACCTGGGTCAAGCGCGCGCTGACGTCGGGACGCAGGATGAAATCGATGAACTTCAAGGCCGCGTCGACGTTGCGTGCGCCTTTCGGAATAGCCATTACGTCCATCCACATGATGCCGCCCTCTTTCGGCACCACGTAGACGATGTCCGGATTCACGTCGGCGGCCATCAGCACGTCGCCCGAGTAGCCGTGGGCCAGCCACACCTCGCCCGCGGCCAGCAGGTGGTTCGTGTTGTCGCTGTCGTACGTCAAGACCAAGGGCTTTTGTTCAATGAGAAGGTCCCTGGCTTCTTGCAACGCCTCCAGGTCGCGGGTGTTGGCCGAGTAACCGAGCAGCTTCAGCGCCACGGCGAACACTTCCCGCGGGTCGTTCAGCATGGCGATGCGGCCCCGGTACTTGGGATCCCAAAGCGCCTCCCAGCTGTCGATCTCTTCCTTAACAAAGCGCGTATTCACGCCGATGCCGGTCGTTCCCCAAAGATACGGCACGGTATAGCGGTTCCCCGGATCGAAGGGAGGATCCAAGAACTGCTCGTCCACGTAGGCGAGGTTCGGAATGGCCTCGTGGGGAATTTCCTGCAGCAGCCCTTCTTCCACCAAGACCGGAACGATGTAGTCGCTCGGGAAGATGAGGTCGTATCCCGTCGCGCCGGCCCGAAGACGCGCATGCAGCTCTTCGTTGTTGGAGTAGACGTTGTAGATCACCCGAATCCCGTACTCGCGCTGGAAGTCCCGAATGACGTCGTCGGGAATGTACTCGGCCCAGTTGTAGATATTCAGCACCTGCTGGGCACCTGCGGGCACGAAGGCCAGCAGCAAACCTGCGAGTACGAGCCATACGAGCTTCTTCATCTATCGAACCCCCTCTGGTGGTTTGGTAATAACTTCCAGCGTGTGGAAGCTCACGGTTGGATGCAGCAGGCAGCAGCCCCCGGGATCCTCACTCTTCCTCGGGAACCTGCTTGCCGTTTCTGCCTTGCACGATGAACTGGGCGACGGCCGCGATGGTGACGACGACCAGCAAGATGAGCGTAGACAAGGCGTTCACCTTGGGCGTCACACCGAAGCGCATCATCGAGTACACCTGCATGGGAAGGGTCGTCGAGCCGGCCCCTGCGGTGAAGAAGGCGATGATGAAGTCGTCCAGGGAAAGGGTCAGCGCGATGAGAAAACCTGCCGCCACGCCCGGTGCGATCAAGGGCAGCGTGATCCGGAAAAACGTCTGCCAGCGGTTCGCGCCCAGGTCCATGGCCGCCTCCTCCAGCGTGAAGTCGAAACTGTACAGGCGAGCCCGCACGACCACGGTGACGAACGAAATGTTGAAGGCGATGTGCGCGATGGTCACCGTATGGAGCCCGAGGGGCATTTCGATGAGCACGTAAAAGGCCAACAGCGCGACGCCCATGACGATTTCCGGGATCACGATGGGCAGCTGCAGGAAGGCCTCGAACGCACCCTTGCCGCGAAAGGAGTAACGATGCAGCGCAAAGGCGGCCATGGTACCGATGACCGTGGACACGACGGCCGACACTACCCCTACGACGAGGCTGTTGCTGGTCGCGGCCCAAATCGCGAAGTCGTCGAACAGCTCGCGGTACCAGTCGAGGGTAAAGCCTGTCCACACCGCCTGAAGCCGCGACGCGTTGAACGAATACGCCACCAGCACGCCGATCGGCAGGTACAGGAACAGGAAGATGAGCGCCATGTACGCGCCGGCCGCCACCCGAATGCCGCTACGCCGCACCGTCAAAACACCCCTTCCATCTTAAAGAATCTCTTGTAAAGCCGCAGCCCTACGATGACCAAGGCCATGAGCACGACGCTGGCCGCGGAACCGAACTGCCAGTTGCGTGCGCCCAGGAACTGGTTCTGAATGAGGTTCCCGATGAGGCTCACCTTGGCCCCGCCCATGAGGTCCGGGATGACGAACATGCCCAAAGCCGGCACGAACACGAGCAAGACGCCCGCGGCGATCCCCGGAGCCGTGAGCGGAAGCGTCACCCGCAGGAAGGTCTGCCAGGGCTTGGCCCCGAGATCCGCCGACGCTTCGAGCAGGCTCGGTTCCAGCCTCTCGATCGCCACGTAGATGGGCAAGATCATGAAGGGCAAGAAGCCGTAGACGAGCCCCAGCAACACCGCGCCCGGCGTATACAGAAGCGAGAGCGGGTACTCAATCACGCCCAGGCTCATGAGTGCGGTGTTCAATAGGCCGTTTGAGCGCAAAATGACCATCCACGCATAGGTCCGGATGAGAAAGTTCGTCCAGAACGGGATGACGCTCAGAAGAAGCAGCAGGTTCTTCCACCGTTTCGGCGTCCGGGCCAAGGCGTACGCGAAGGGATACGCCAAAAGGATGGTGATGAGGGTGGTCGCAACGGCAAGCCAAAGCGACCGCCACAAGATGCGCGCGTATAAAGGATCCCACAGGCGGGCGTAGTGTTCCAAGGTGAAAACCGGTATGGAGTCGCCCAGGGGTGTCCTTTCGGTGAAACTGTAGTAGACGACGATTAGAAGCGGAAAGAGGAAAAACAATCCGAGCCAAAGGTACGCGGGCAGCAGAAGGACGTGCGCTCGCAGTCCCTTATGGCGCTTGACGTCGGAAACATGGAGGGCACCTTGCCGTGTGAGTTCGTGTAGGGTCGCCACTTTGCTAATCGCCTGCCACCAGAATCGGAGTACCTTCGGGCCATGCCACGCTCACCGTGCAACCGACCGGGTACAGACCGGCCTGCTCACTTGTGACGCGGGCGTGAATCCGTTTACCTTCTGTCAATTGCACCATGATGCGCACATGACTCCCTCCATACACTTCTTCTGTGACGCGGCCGATCAGCTCTCCGTTGACCGGCTGGTAATCGGCGTCGACCCGCGTCAGCTGGACGTCCTCGGGCCGAACGACCATCGCCGCGTTGCTGCCCTGCGCCACGGAACGCACCGACATGCGGCCCCGCAGCGTGTGCCCGTTCCACTCGATCGCGCCGCTGTTCCCGTCCGTTCCGATGGCCTTGCCTTCGAAAATGTTGGCCTCGCCGATGAACGAAGCGACGAAGCGGGTTTCGGGCATGGTGTAAATCTGGCGCGGCGTGCCGATTTGCTCAATGCGCCCGCTTCGCATGACGACGATGCGATCGGACAAGGTAAGGGCCTCGTCCTGATCGTGGGTTACGTAAATAAAGGTAATGCCGAGCTCACTTTGGAGCTGTTTTATCTCGAGTTGGATCTGCTGGCGGAGCTTCAGGTCGAGGGCTCCCAACGGCTCGTCCAAGAGCAGGACCTTGGGATCGCACACCAAGGCCCTCGCGAGCGCCACCCGCTGCTGCTGTCCGCCGGAAAGCTGCCGCGGCTTTCTGCGCTCGAGTCCTTGAAGTCCCAGCATGTTGATGACCCGGTCGACACGTGTGCGGATTTCGTCGCCTGGGACCTTCTTCACACGCAGACCGAAAGCGATATTATCATAAACCGACAGATGGGGGAAGAGCGCGTATTGCTGGAAGACGGTGTTGACCGGCCGCAGGTACGGCGGGGTCTCGCCCATCTCAACCCCATCGATAAAGATCTGCCCGCTCGTCGGGGTCTCAAAGCCTGCGACCATGCGGAGCGTAGTCGTCTTGCCGCAGCCCGACGGCCCGAGCAAGGTCAGGAATTCCCCTGCCCTTACCGTGAGCGAGATGCCGTCTACTGCGACCACATTGCCAAACCGCTTTGTGAGTTCTACGAGCTCGACCAATTGATAAGAATCGACCTACCTTTCCTTGTGGTTGCCGGATCGCCGCGTAGGGTGGCAGGAACGCTGCGTGTGGCGGTACGGGTACCGGTCGAGCCCACCGTGGCGCGGGCCAGGTGACTCGCAGCAAAGTGTGTGCGGAACGCGGCTTTCCGGTGCGCGGCAGCCTAGGTTGGCCCTTGGACCCGGCACGGGCCCGCAGGACCGCACCCGGCCTCCCGGTACGCATCCGACCCGGCGTGGAGCTGCGCTCCCCGCCATGGTGGAAACCACGAGGATGCAGGAGGCCCGCGGTAGAACCAGGATGCAGCAACTATTTTACTCGATTCGTCCCCCAATCGAAAGAGGGTTTTTGCAGGAGTTTTGTGTTTCGTGCCGGATAGCGTGTCCGCCGCTGGCTGCTGTAGTGCCTGCAGCGGCTCCAAGGGGGGCTTCGGCCTCCCATTTTTGCCGCACTGGAGCAGGACGTCCCGCGGCAAGAAGGTAATGTACTGAAGGCGGTGCCCGCAACGGATCAGTAAGAGGGCGCCGGCGCACCGGACGAGCCTAGTGCGCTCGACGAGCCGAGGAGTGATCCCCTTGACTGCGCCAGACCTCGAAGCCAAGATTGCTGCGAACCGGGCCAACTGGAACGCCCGGGCCAAGTTGCACGTACTTTCGCCCTTCTACAACGTGCAGCGATACATCGACGAACCCAAGGCCATCAGCAGCACCGTCCAATGGGACCGTACCGTGCTGGGCGAGGTGGCCGGCCTCGACATGCTCCATCTGCAATGCCACATTGGGACGGACACCATCTCGTGGGCCCGGCTCGGTGCAAACATGGTGGGCCTCGACTTTTCGGAGGCCGCGTTGGAGGAAGCCCGCAAGCTGGCAGTCAAGGCGGGCTTTGCGGTCGAGTTCGTGCAAGGTGATGCCCGCGAGGCCGATCGGATCCTCGGCAGGCAGTTCGACGTCGTATACGCCAGCGTCGGCGTCCTGCCTTGGATTCCCGACGTAGGCGCGTGGGCCCGAGCCGCCGCGGCCTGCCTGCGCCCGGGCGGACGGCTTTATCTGCGCGACGGGCACCCCATTCTCGCGACCTTAGACTACGCCCGCGGCGACGACCAGGTCGTCTGCATCAGCCCCTACTTCCGCACCGGCGTAGCCGAGCGCGACGAGTTCGTCTACAGCTACACCGGCGACGAGCTGCCCCACGACGCCCGGGTCAACTTCCAGTGGCACCATACGCTGGGCGAGATTCTCGGTGCCCTGCTCGCGAGCGGCCTGCAGATCCAGCACTTCCAAGAACACGACTGGCTCGACTGGCAGGCCCTCGACTGTATGGTCCAGGTCGCGGACGGCCGCTGGCGCCTGCCCGGGGACCGGATTCCGCTTGCCTATACCGTGATCGCCGTGCGGCCGGGGTGACGTGACCAGCGGGTTCGCGAGGACGAGGGATGTGGAAGGCGAAGGCTATGGAAAACCAGGCAACGGGGGAGGCGGGCCTAACGGGGCTGTCCCGACTGTACTGTTGAGACAGCCCCGCCGTCACACTGCCTCACCCCTGCCCCGCTCCCTCATCCGAGGAGCTCCACCTCGGCCAGGGAGGTCGTCTCATGGCCGTTGTTCTCGGTGATCTCCAAGCGATAGTACTTGTACTCGCCGGGATTTTGCACCGAGAAGGCCCGGGTCTGCAGCCTCCAGGGGAACGTCTCCCCTTGGCGCTCGTCGAGCACCGTCCACTCGCTTCCGTCGTGCGATCCGAGAAGCCTCCAGCTGCGGGGATCGGCCGACCGGCTTTCGGCCGTATCGGAGGCGCTCACACCCGAGGTGAGGGTATACATCTCGACCCGCTTCGGCCCGTCGGCGAACTCGAACTGAATCCACGGGTTTGTGCTGCTCACGGTCCAGCGCGTGTCAGACGTATTGTCGAACAGGAGCTGCGTGTCGCCTCCTGCGCTGTCCGTCGCCGTGCCTCGGCCGGTCGCGATCAGCCCGTCCGTCAAATCGCCAAGCGGCTGGGGCGGCCCCGCGCCGTCGAGCTCGGCCGGCATAATCGAAGGCGGCAGCGCATCGATCCCTGTGCCCCAGTCGGACGGTTCCGGCCCCATCTCGAATTCCAACACTGCGCCGTTAATCAAATCTTCGTGCCGAATCCACGTCTTTTCATACGGCACGCCGTTCAACTTCAAGCTTTGTACGTACCGGTTCTCTTTGCTGTTGTTCGGAGCCAAAATGACAAGCTGCTTCCCGTTTTCCAAATGTACCGTGGCCTTCCGGAACAAGGGCGCGCCGATGGCGTACTCCGGACTGCCCACTCGCAACGGATACAGGCCTAAAGCGCTGAAGATGTACCAGGCCGACATTTCGCCGTTGTCTTCGTCGCCTGGGTAGCCTTGACCGACCTCGCTGCCGATGTAAAGCCGCTCGAGCACCTCGCGCACCTTATCCTGGGCTTTCCACGGCTGTCCCGCGTACAGGTACATGTAGATGATATGGTGCGAAGGCTGGTTGCTGTGGCCGTACATGCCCATGCGCATGTCTTTGGCCTCGCGCATCTCGTGAATGGTGCCGGTGTTCAGCTCGGGCGTGCTGAAAAACTCGTCGAGCTTGCGGGCCAGTCCCGCACGTCCGCCGTACAGGTTCGCCAGACCCTGACCGTCGTGGGGCGCATGGAAAGCCATGTTCCAGGCGTTCGTTTCGGTGTAGTCGCCCCACCATTCCGCGGGATCGAACGTTTCGGGATCGGGGCGCCACTCACCCGAAGGCAGCCTCCCCGTGAAAAAGCCTACGTGCGGGTTGAAGAGGCGCACGTAGTTTTGGGCACGGCTGAGAAAGTACCGGTAGTCGCTTTCGTAGTAGGGCGTGTAAGGATCGTCCGGGTCGTTCTTTTCGGCCAAGGCCTTGGCCAGCATGGCGATGCCGAAGTCGTTGATGTAACCTTCCAGCGCCCACGACAGCCCCTCGCGGGTGTCGGTGTTCGTGTAACCGTCGAAGATCGAGGTGGCCATCCCCTTGCGTCCCACGTGGCGGTTGGGTGGCACCACCGTGGCATCCTTCAGGGCCGACTGGTAAAAGGCGCGCACGTCGAAGCCGGTCACGCCCTTCAAGTACGCATCGGCGAAGGCGACGTTGGCGCTTGTACCCACCATCAAATCGGCATATCCCGGCGACGACCAGCGGGAGATCCAGCCGCCGTCGCGGTACTGCTGCACGAACCCGTCGATCATCTCGGCCGCCATGGTCGGAGTGAGGAGCACGTAAGCCGGCCAGGTAGTGCGGTACGTGTCCCAAAAGCCGTTGTTTACGTAGATCTTGCCGTCTCGGATCTCGGCGCACGTCTCGGTAGCGGTGGATGTTTCGCACGGTTCAATTTCCAGCTGGCTCGCGTATTTGTAAACGGGCTCTTCCAGCGTGCCGACGTTCTCGAAGGCCGAGTTCGGATACAGGAACAGGCGGTACAGGCCGGAGTACAAGGTGATCAGCTGGTCCTCGGTGGCCCCCTCCACCTCGATGATGCCCAGCTTCTCGTTCCACGCCGCCTCGGCCCTGTCACGCACGGTTTCGAAGGTGTCGTCCGGGCCGATCTCGAGTTCCAGATTGCGTTTGGCCTGCTCCACACTGATAAGCGACGTCGCGATTTTCATGGTGACCGTCTTGGCATCCGAGGTGTCGAAGGTGAAGTACGCTGCCACATCGTCGCGCCCCTCGCCCCGGAGCCTGCCGCTTGCGACGACGGGACGGTCGAATTCCGCGTAGATAAACATGCGCGTCGCGCCGGTCGACAGGTTGCTCTTGTGGTCAGTGTAGGCGGTGATGGTGCGGCCTTCCGGATCGAGCGTGATGCCTCCAGCGTTGCTCACGTTATCGAAGATCAGGCTGCCCCGGTTGCCCACGAAGGTGAAGCGCATCATGGCGGCGTGATCGGTCGGGGTCATCTCGGCGACGATCCCGTTTTCGAAAGTTACCTTATAGTAGTGGGGCTTCGCGATCTCGTTTTCGTGGCGGAAGGCCAAGGCCCTGCGGCTGCGGTTCGCCGTGGGACGGGCCGCTTCCGTCGGCATTACCTGAAACGTCTGCCGGTCGCCCATCCACGGACTCGGTTTGTGGCTCAGCGAAAAGGCCTGCAGCTCCGGCAAGTTTTGCGCGTTGTTCTTCTCGTGGTACGCGTAGAGCCAGTTTGAGCCGGCATCGGTCACGGGCGTCCAGAAGTTGAATCCGTGAGGCAACGCGACGGCCGGAAACGTGTTGCCGCGCGAGAAGACGCCGTTCGAGTGCGTGCCGCGCCGGGTGTCTACGTAGTCGATCGGCTTTTCGTACACAGGACGGACCGGTTCGGCTTCGATACGGATGTCGTCGACGTAGCCCTGGAAAACCCCGGGGCCGTTCGGATTGTCGTAGGCGAGCAAGATGCGCTTGATCGTCTTTCCCGCGGCGACGCTGCCCACGTGCACCCGTTTGAAGTTCCACTGGTGCGGAAACAGAATATTGGACTCTCCTTGCGCCCGCGGATGCAGGGGCACGCCGTACTGATCGACTGCACCGAGCTCATGCAAGTACGTGCCGTCGTCGAAGGCCAGATCGATTGCTACGTACGTGCTGGAATAGTCGTGGTGGTTGCGATCGGCGAAGGCGGGAAAAATCACGTACGTAAGCTCCGTCTCCGGACCTACGGGAATTTCCACGTCGAAGATCTTGTTATACGAATAGGCCCGGCCCGAGGCGTCGTGGGTTCCCTCGTAAGCCAGGGAGCGCAACCCCGTAAAGCCGGCGTTCTTCTTAGCGGCGTACGGATCCGCCGGTCCCCGAGCCACGTAGGTGCGCATGCCGGCACGACCGCCGCTAACGCCCTCGCTCATGCGTATCCCCCGGGCATCGGTTTCCACGGCATTCGTCCACGTCGGTTTCGGCTCGTTTGCTTCGAACGAAGTGAAGAAGTCTCCTGTCTTGCCTGCGTCGATGGGTATTCGCGGCATCTGCAAACATCCTCCCGACATCAAAAGCATCGTCGCGACCGCACACGCTACCATGGTTCTGCCCAGAGCCATCGTGATTCCTCCCGCCTCGGCTCGCCATGTGTGCCGGTACGTGTCGCTTCGCCTACGACAAACTGCACCTTACCTCACGTGTGGAGGCAGACGGAACGATTCCCGGAGCAAGGCCAAGTACTCCTCGGCCAGCACTACCTCGAACTCGGGGCCTAGCCGGTTCACGATGAGCAGTGCATCGGTCGGCCGCAAGTTCCACGCCAGAAGACCCACGGCGATGAACAAGGGCCGGTCGCCGGTCCAGCGGGCCTTCGCCTCCTCCAAAACCGTCAGGGCTTCCTGCACGCTGCCGACGCCCCGCACCGTCGAGACCGGCAGCGTCCGGTTCATAAGGTACGTGTTGTATTGCGACTCCCAGCTGAGGAACAGTCCCGGCAGTCCGTACTGTTCTTCGTAGGCCCGTGCTACCTGCGGGGTCAGGCGAACGTTCTGCTCGTTAATCCGGTTCAAGGCATACACGAGCGGCATGCCGGAACGCTCAAGGTACGGCGCGCCCGCCGCGAGGAACTCAGCGAACGAGTCGCTCGGCCATACGTTGCCGTAGAAGTAGCCCACGCCCGATGGCCCGGCGATGAGCAGGTCGTTCTCCGTAGCCGTTGCGTGGTAGTAGTTCAAAATGGCCGGCGCCGCGTCGATAAGAAGCGGGCTGGACGTCCAGTTGATCGGCACTTTGCCCCGGTTGGGGTCGTCCCAAAGCACGCGCATGTGGTGCTGGTTGTATTGCAGGTTGTCCCCTTCGCCGAAGATGAACGTGACGTAGATCTTGTTCTCAAGGGGCCGCACCGTCGTTTCGGGCCGATCCGGGGCGCCTTTATACCGCGTGCCGGAAAAGACGGTCATGTTGTTGAACCAGTCGGCGGCCAGAACGTACACTCCGTGGCTGGACGCAAGCTCGACGCCGCTGAACTCGCCTGCAATGTCGTCGGCAAACCAGCCCAGATACGGCGTACCCGGCGCGACGTCGGCCAGGATTTTCTCAAACAGCTCACGCTCACGGGTCACGTTGGGCCGCAGCCAAAACACCATGGCACGATTGGCCACGGCATAGTCGCGCAGGTAACCGTAGGGCTCGATGTAAGTCGTAGGCGCGGGACGCTTGCCGCTTACCGACACTTTGAACTGGTTCCAAAGGTCCAGGTACAGGATGAGCTTCTCCGTACCCTCGGGCACCGGCAGCTCGTAGATGAAGTAGCGGTCGTTGTCGGCATAGCGGTGGCCGTCGAAGTTCGAGTTGGCCTGCGAATTGCCGTCTTCAAACATGTACTCGCCTTCATCGGGGCCGTAGGCGATGAAGTCGACGATGATGTCGCCATCGGCCTCAAGCTGCAGCCGGTGGAGCGCCGGGCCCCAGCCGTCTTCGGGGAAGTTGTCCTCGAAGCGCACGTACACGGCCGGCCCTTCGATGAACGGCGTCAGGTCGATTTCATAGATTTTTCTGTTCGCCGCGGTCCGCTCTTGCGTCTGCTCGACCAGAACCGTGGTGAAGGCGTCCGCGGGCCGCGCGCCGATAGTGCGCGTGTGGCCGGGACTCAACCCGATGAGCATGCGGCGGGTCGTGTCAGGCCAAAGGTGCTGGTATTGCCACTCGTAAGCCTCGAACTTGTTGCGGAACCTCCCCCGCAAGTCTTCCACTATCTGCAGACCGTAAGGTTCCTGAGCCAAGGCTACGGCGAGTTCGGGGCTGGCGACCACCGCATCTCGCAGGCCAGCCAGCGTAGTAGCGACGTTGATTGTATCGGGCACCTCGGGGTCATATACGATCATGCCCTGTACTTCGTCCCGGTACTTCACGACGGCATTGCGCCAGTTTAGCAGCGAATAGGGCACGCCGAGGTCCCTCAGCCAAGTATAGGGGCCTTCCCCGCCGGGCGATTCGAGCAGGTACAAACGGGGCTCGGTGCGGTTTACGATCCCCTGCAGCGTAGCCATGAGCAGCTTCACTTCTCCCGGCGAATTGATGACATCGACGACGTCCAGCTGCCGGGGTTCTGCGAATGTGGGCAACATTTGACCGCCGGGCCACGTGATGCCGGCGGCCCAGGCAATAGGCGATCCAAGGCAAAGGGCCAGCACCGCCGGAGCAAAAACACGCCAGCTTCCTGCAAGCGTCATTCGGGCATACCTCCCGTCGCGGGTGTGGGATGATGTGCGGCGGCGCCGCGGGTTCAAGATGCCCGCCCCGGCCCGCGGCGCCTTTGGGAAACGTTTCGACTTACTGCTGGGCCCGCTCCAAGATCGTGCGCACGACCGGAGCCACGGCGTCGAACCAGGTGCGCACGGGCGTCTCGCCGCGGATCATCTCGCCCCAACCGACGTTCAGCGCGTTGAAGATCTCATCGGCGTTCGGCGGATGGTACACCATGCGGCCCCGCTGCACGCTGGTGACGAAGGCGTCCCAGCTGTCCGGAGGCGAAGGCTGAGCCACGTATTCAGGCACGAGAGAGGTGACAAGGGGCACGCCTCCGATGCCGTACTCAAGCCCGAACACCCGCTGCGCCTCGGCGCTGACGAGGAACTTCATGAACTCCCAGGCCGCTGCCGCCTTCTCGTCGTCCACCACCGCGGGAATCACGTAAACGCCGTTCCCCTGGATGAAGGAGAAGTGGCCTGCGGGACCGCCCGGCGTGGGAGCAAAGTCGAAGTCCAGGGTGTCCGTCTGCCGCAGCAGGTTGACGTCCCACACCCCCGTGTTCCACATAGCCAAGGTGCCGTTGAGGAAGCGGCCGACCACGTCGAAGTCCTCGGGGAACACGCGATACTCGTACACTAAGCTCTGGATGAAGGAGAGCGCCTCGATGCTTTCGTCGTCGCCCAGGCGCATGTTGCCCTCTGCATCGAATACCTCGCCGCCGAAGGCCCACAGAATCTCGGGGATGTCCTTGCGCAGGTTCCCCGCCCCGCCCGTGTGGAAGCCGATGCCGTAGGTCAGGGGCAGGTCGTCGGCGTCACGGGTCGAAAGGCGCCGCGCCGCATCGAGCAATTCCTGGTCCCAACGCCAGTCGTCGCTAGGATACGACAGACCCGCGTTCACGAACATGAGCCGGTTGTAAGCCAAGGCGCGGGTGGCAAGACCCTGGGGGAATCCGTAAAAGACGCCGGGTGGGAACCTAGCTGGGCGGTAATCGGCAGGTAATCGCTCAGGTCGATGTCGCGCTCCAGCCAGTCATCGAGCGGGCGCAAGTACCCGGCATCGGCCCACACGGGAAGGGCCTCGTCGCTCAGGCGCATGATGTGGGGAGGCGTCGCCGCGGCGATCCGGACGAGCATGCGCTCCTGGTAGCCGATCCATTCGCCGGTGTCCCAGTAGGGCACGACGACGATCTCGTCTTGCGATGCGTTGAACATGTCGGTCAGCGTATACCAAGCGTCCGCCTCCGACTGGTTCGCAACGAAGTGGAATTCGATCTCGATGGGCGCCGCCGCCGTGAAAACGCTCATGGCCATGACAAGTAATACCACAAGTCCGTGCCGGACCATATTTGTGGAGCCTCCTTTCATTGATGCAGCTACATCGTGCTATCCATCTGACGTCCCGATCGACAGCCGTCTCGTTAGCCCCGTCCGAACGCAGCTACCGGCCTCTCACCTCCCTTCCGCATTTAGGCTTGCTCTGCGACCGCACCGGAAAGCGCCTGCGCGTCGGAACGGGGCGGAGCGGTCGAATCTCGCACAACGAGCTTCACCGGCAAAATGCGTTGCCGCGTTCCTTCGACCGTGCCCGTCAGCCGTTCGAGCAAAAGGCGCGCCGCCGTCCGTCCGAGTCCGATGGCGTCTTGGCGGACCGTCGTCAGCGGCAGGTTCAGGTCGCTAGGCAGCTCGATGTCGTCGAAGCCTACAACGGAAATGTGCTCGGGAATTTTCACGCTGATGGACCGTGCGGCTCGGACAAAGGCAATGGCCACGTGGTCGTTCTCGCAAAATACGGCGGTCACTTCGGGGCATGCCTCGAGTTTCCCGCGCAGCCAGCCGGGCCAATCGTCGTCCATCGGAACGAGCCAGAGCCATTCCTCTCTGTGGGCAATTCTTGCCTCGCGCAGGGCAACTTGGTATCCCAGATAGCGCTCCTCGACCGACGTGATATGCTCGAAGTTTTGCGCGACGTAGGCGATGGCGCGGTGGCCGAGCTGGATGAGATGCCGCGTTGCCGTAAAACCGCCGCGCAAGTTGTCGGACTGAGCGCAGTCGCAAATGAGACCTCGCAGGAACCGGTCGACGAGCACGATAGGAAAGCCCTTCAGATGTTGATGAAGGAGCTCTTCGTTTAGGTACTCGCCCGGCGTCGGCCACACGATGATGCCCCGCACCCCGCCTTCGATGAGCTCGCGGATGGACCGGGTTTCCTCCGCTCCCGTGCCGCCGCTGCGGAAGACCAGGTGGTAGCCGGCTTCGGCCAGCGTGGATTCGACGCCCAAAACGATGCGGGTGGCATAGGAATCGTCCAGGTGCGGCACGACGATTCCAATTACCGGGCCCTGATGTCCGGCCGACGGCGGCAGCGGTTTGGCGACGAACGTGCCCTTGCCGCGAATCCGCCGGACCCATCCTTCGCGGGCCAGTTCGTTGAGGGCCTGTTTCGTCGTGATGCGGCTGACCCCGGCCTCGCGGGCGAGCTCGTTTTCCGACGGAACCCGTTCCCCCGGCTGCAACTCGCCGCTGCGGATTTTTGCCAGAATCGACTCCTTGATCTGTTCGTATAGGGGTATTGTCCGTGCCAACCCGATCGACCGCCTCGACCCGAGTTGATATATCAAGATGTCCCACTTGATATACTAATTGTGCGACTTATGAGGAATACTCGCGTGAAATACTTCTGCCGAGGAGCTCTTTTTCCTCCCGAAATTTGGCGCGATTTCGGCAAGAAGGCGTACGAAAGATGGCAAATCGGGCGTGCTGCCGAGGTCTAGCCGGTGGAACGACTAGCATCATCACCTAAGTTGGTATGCTCACTAGGATGGAATTATATCAACTTAGCTGAGTGAACGTCTCTGCGGCGCGCGAGGAGGCAGGGGTGACCCGCCGTATGACCCGCTGACCGGCCCATCGGTGGATCGCCCGCTTCCTCCACAACGAAATACCGGGCCCTAGCTAACCCCCGTCCCGTCGGGAGCCGGCCAGAGCCCGGGGCAAGTTAAGCCATCCTATGCACGGCGTGCCTCCTCTGCCCTATTGCGAACGTCCGGAAACCGCAGACTCCGGCTCCCGGGGCACCGAGAGGCCGGGGATCACCTTCGCTGCATTCGCCACGTAGATCTTCCACAGCACTTCATCGGGGAGGTCGATTCCGTAAATGTGGAAAAAACCGTGGCGCGGGTACATGTAGTATTCGAAACACTCATCGTCGGTTTCCAAGAAGCGGAAATACGAACGGTACATCTCCGGGTGATCGTGGGCGTCGGTACCGAAAAGGATGCGGTCTTGGTACTTCAGGAAAAACTGCCGGGTGTTCCTCGGTTTGCGTCCCAACTCGGCCTGGCGGGCGGAAATGTCCACGTAGTAGTTGGGATACCGGTCGAGCACTTCACCGGCCCGTGCGAGATCTTCCGACTCGCTGCCGATGTGCGCACCAATGAAGATGGTTTTGGGGTGCCGCTCCAACAGGCGGTCCCGCTGCGCGAGAAGCTGCCTCAGAGGAGGATAGTCTTTACCGTAGAAGTGCCAGTCGGGGTGCAACATAAGCTGGACGTAGCGCTCATTCGTTTCGTCCAAGGGCTCGAAGAAGGCAAAGGGATCGGCCACGTGGATCATCACCGGCACGCCCAGTTCGCCGGCCGCCTGCCACATCGGATCGAGCCGCTCGTCATCGACTGCCAGCAGCTTCCCATTGGCAGCACGGACAGACAAACCGAGCTCCTTGTATATCTTGAGCCCCTGCGCGCCGGCCCTGACCGCCTCCTCGAGCTCGCGTGCGACGTTCTCTGCGAAATCCGGCTCGTTGACTCGCTTAAAATCGGGAACGTAGAAGACGGCGAAGCGATCGGGATAGTTGTCCTTCAGCAGTTCGAGGCGCCGCTTCAGACGATCGCCGCTGCCTCCGGACAGGTCGATGTATGTGCGCACGTTGCAGCTGTCCATATTGGCTACGACCCGGTGCACATCCATGTCGTCGCTGAAGTGGTTGTGCGCATCGATGGCCGGATAGCGTGCTTTCACGACCCGCGTCTCGGGAACGATGGACATGCATCGGGGCCGAAACTTGTCGATCGTCAGCGCCCTGGGCTCGGACCTTTCCGCCGGCATTTGAATCCCTCCGTTTGGGGTCTTTACCACTTGCCGACATCTTTTCATGCACGTAGGGCAAGGACCTGCTGCGAAATGAGGTCTATGTGGGAAGAAAAGGAGCGGCCGGTCGCGTGATTGGTCCGGACCCGGGGGCACCAGGGGAACGAGACGGCCACTTCACCTGTCGAGTCGTGTCCGCCGGTTGCATCTAGTCCTCGGGAAGGATCACTTTTTTCCCTTCGGCGGCGCGATACGCCTCGTACACCTTCATGATCTGCAGCGCGTCGTACAGGTGGGCTTTCTCGAGCGGGGTGCCCCCTAAAACACATTCACAGAAATGCAGAACCTCCTGGGCGTATCCGAGCATGAACAGGTTCTTGTTGTACAGCTGGCCAAGGGAAAACTCGGGCTCCCAAAATAGCGGCGCCTGCTCGTCGGACACCAGGTAGGAAGGCGTTCGACCGTAGTGGCCACGGAAAGCCTTGCGGTAATACGTCACGTGCACGCCGTTGTCCACGACCACGTTTGCCCCGTCACCGATCACCTCGACGCGCTCGAGCGGTGAGGCCCCGGACTGCCCTGCCGTCAGGTGCAGCGTGCCGATGGCACCGCTGCGAAACCGTATGGACGCGACGGTACCGCCGCTCCACTCCTCTCGCAAGAAGTAGAGGGAATGGACCGGCCCCATCAGATAAATCATGATGCTCGCCGGATGCACGATGTGGTCGAGAAAGCCGGCCATGCAGCGATCGTCTTGCCTTTGCTCCTCGGGAGGAAGTCCCTGCGGGTAACGCAAGTAAATCGACCGCGGCGTGCCAAAATCGTCACCGCCGATGATCCCCTTTGCCTTCTCGATTGCCGGGAAAAACATCTTCTTAAATCCGACCATCACCTGCTTTCCGGCCCGGCGGCTCGCCTGGATGAGTTCCCGGATCTGCTGCGCACCTGCGGCAGGCGGCTTTTCCATCCACACGTGGCAGCCGGCCTCCAGCGCATCGAGGGCTAGCTGAAAGGCTTGCGGATGGCCTTGCTCGTCGTACGCAGTCACGATGAAGACCGCGTCCAGCTCTTCCCTTTCCAGCATGTCGCGGTGCGACGTATAGGCCCGCTCGGCTCCGAACCGGCGCGCGTAGTGGGCGGCGCGTTCGGGCGACAGGTCGCAAACGCTCACAAGGTCGACCGGCGCATACTGAAACGTCGGGTATATGTTTCGGAAGGAGTGGCCCCCGCAACCGATAAAACCGACTCGGAGACGTCGTTCATATTCGAAGTTGTACTTGATCGTCTCGTGCACCATTCAACACCACCCCGGGGACGCGTCGCAGTGCCATCGACCACGTCACCTTTGCCGCTACACGCCGACCGTCTGGCGTTCCCCGGTGGAGTAAGCGATCACCATGCGGACCGGCCTATTCCCCGTATTGACGGCATTGTGTACGGCGCCGGTGGGGATGCGGAGCATTTGCCCCGGCTTCAGGGAAAACACCTCGTCCCCCAAGCTGTGGTCGCACTCGCCTTCCAAGACGAAGACCAGCTCTTCGCAGTTGGGATGGTAGTGCCGCGGGTTGCTGTGGCCCGGCTTGATCTCAACTACGCCTAAGGTCAGATCCGTCTCGGGATCAAGCTTCCGGTTGCAGAGCCACCAAATCGCACCCCACTCCGCCTTGAGGTCCGGCTCTTTGTCCAAGGTTGTGACGGTTACCATCTCGTCTGACTTCCTCCCCGTTGCCCTTTGCTGCCAAGTCATCATATCACCTGTCCTCTTTGGCGTCAACGCCGGCGCGCACGCGAGCCGGGTGGGACGGACGCCACTCCACACACTGCCTCTCGGAAACGGGAAACGAGCGCTACGAAACGGGCCGATCGTACGCGCCCATGACGTCATCGAGGTGAGCGCCCATCTGAGCACCGGCCCGCTCGGCATCCCGGTCCCGAATGGCACTCAAGATGGCGTGGTGGTAACGCAGACTCCGTCTCCGCACTTCCTCGGACGCGTTCAGCCGCTGCTGGTGACGGATGATGAGCTCGCGCACGGCCGACAGAAGAAGGGGCAAGATGGCGTTGCCCGACATATCGCTTATATACAGGTGAAATTCTGTGTTCGCCTGACTGAAGCGCAGCGGGTCGTGCAAGTGACGCTCCATCTCGCGATAGATTTCCTCCAAATGGGCCACCTGCTCGGCTGAAGCATGCTGCGCCGCCAGTTCGGCCGCGCCGCGCTCAAGCAGCCTGCGCACGGCAAGCAAGTCCTTTAAGATCTTCGCATCCAGCTCGTCCGAAACGGGAATCGGACGCACGAGCAGCGGGATGAGCGCGGTATCGGAAACGTACGTGCCGGATCCGTGTTCAATGCGGATCAGTCCGAGGCTCTCGAGCTTTCTGAGGGCCTCACGTACGGTCGTAACCGAAACTCCTAAGTTCGTCACAAGCTCGCGGATAGGCGGTAGCCGATCGCCCGGCGCGTAGACGCCGTCACGGATGAGCTGCAGCAACTGCATCGCGACTTCATCGATGAGCTGGGAGCGTTGCACGCGTTCGATAGGCACCGAAGACACCGTCTTCCCCGTTTCGTGCTGGACCTGCGCCACCCGCTTTGCTGCGCAAGCGGCCCGCACTTGCACTGTACCCAATCGCAAGCCGCAAGGCAAGGTCCAGGTGCAGGCCGGTCCAGCGACGGGCAGAGTGGTGCTTGTCGTCGCAGATAACCTTCGGAGAAGACCGTCCTACGCTGCCACGGAGGTCCCCCCACTCACCTTGCCGTTCGACGAACTACCTCACATCATCTACCAGTACCACGTTGAGGTCCGTCCGCATTAAGACGACGACGTACGGGTTCCAAGTCGACATCAAGTAGTAAATGGTCAGTGTGTTGTCCCGATACCGCAGGAACCGCTCGACCAGATACGGCGCATACTCGCCCCCGTACTGCTCGACGGCCGGAGGCTGCGCGTTGATGACCGGACCGGCTAGCGTCGGATCGGGAGAGCTGAGGGAATGCATAAAGTGGCCGTAGCCGCGGTCGGCGCCGGGATCGAAGATGACCTCCGCCGGACTCCAGGGTCCCCAGGGCTGCTCGGCCCAGCGGAACACGATGCCCCGGGGTGAGCTGCTGTTGTACGCCAGCAGCCAGATCCGCAGTTCTTCACACCAGGCCACGGAGAATTCGCCGATGACCCGATGGTCCACGACGGGCACCGCGTCGGCCTCGTCCCGGCTCCACACGGGCATCCCCGCCGGGTCCAGACCGGCAAAGTACCAGGTGGCGCCTTCCATTTCAATGTCCTCGGGTGCGAGGGCGGCGAGGTACAGCGGGCTCTTGCGGTAGAACTCGCCGCTGCCGAATATCAAAAGGTGCGGACCATCTCCGGGCAGCCCGGGCGTTCCTGCGGGAGCCCACCGTACCATCACTTCGTGGAATTTTCCGCGGAACGGCGAGAACTCGCGCACAGGAATGAACTCTTTTTTCTCCTCATCGAAGCGGATTAGGACACTGCGGAAAGTCCGGCCTTCCTCGAGCACGGTAGTTTGATCCTTGTTGACGAAATACATCTTGCCGTCGATGCTCATCCCGCCGCTCGGCACCTCAAAACCTTGCATCGACAGGCCGGGAGGCAAGATGGACAAGATCTCGCCGTTATCGTCCGTGAAAAAGTCGAGCCTGAGTCCTTCCTCGGGGCTCGTCGTCGAGCTGCGGCCGATGCTCGATTCGATAAACCCGCGCGTCCCCATGGTATCACCGAAGAGGAAGATGATTTCCCCATTATGCTCAAAGGGCTGGCCTAGGTCCGTGCCGATGTAGCCGTAATCGCTCACGGTTTGGTTCAGGGTGGGAATTTTCAAATGGCTATCCCAATCGCCGATCAGCTGCTCGAGTTTCACCGTGGCGCCCGGACGGTACCAGATGCGCTCCACCCGCTTTCCTTCGGGCACCGGCTCGGTCTCGACCCACTCCCGCTTGACGCGAGGCAGAATGCGACCGCTGTCTTGCACGTCGAAACGGCCCTCGCCCAAAAGGAGCCCTTTCCGCGCCAGTCGAGCATGGAGAAGCTCCACCCGGTAGCTCCACGTGCCTGCTTCACCGGGAATAATCCGGGCGACCCAGGTGGTGTACGGCCCTTTGTTCACCAACTCCCGCGCCGGAATCTCCAGCTCCTTGCCGGCCGGCGACGTGAAGCGCACGGCAACCTGCGCTTCGCGACGTCCGGCGGCTTCTTCGGTAAGGTCAGACTCCACCCATACTTCTACGAGATCATACGTCTGAATGGGATCCGTCGTTACGTCCAAATCATCAGGTCGCACGAGCCTACGCACGTTCTGCCCGTAGCTCGCTATGTACTCCATTTCTCGGCTCGCCGATATCCGCACACGCACCGGGCTCCACACCTCTTCTACCCATCCTTTCCCCGGCACCTTCATTCTGAGATGAAAGGGAGCCTGAAGCTGATCGATGCTCCATGCGTCGTACGTGAACGTCAACACCGTACCGCCGGCAGGCACGTCCTCCAAGGTCTCAACGATAACAGCGGTGCCGTCAGCCGCCCGGAAATCCAGTTCGATATGTTCGAGGGGCTGATTCACGTCGAGAGCCATCTGGCCGGGCAGCCATCCCGTCCGCTGGTCGGCCAACGCGGCCTGCATCGGCACCCTAATTGTAGACCGCACGACCGGAGCAACGATATCCACCTCGAACGTACGCACCTCTTCCACGTAGTCGGCATGGGACGCGCCAGC
>LSQX01022085.1_pt1 | contig 36471 bp, 31 predicted proteins | sample 654561 | NCBI WGS metagenome assembly LSQX01 (sample SAMN04489861, study PRJNA283612) | anaerobic digester metagenome | isolation source: 4 biogas reactors fed with cattle manure at either 37C or 55C with and... | place: Denmark: Kongens Lyngby | collected 2014 | reverse complement strand
CGTCGGATCAAATTCAGTCAAAATATCTCCAAACTTCTCTAATATGGTGTTAGTAAACCTGTATAAGCAGGTTTACAGCAAGTTTGGAAGTTTATATTGCACAAGGTAAAATTCTACCTTGACACCGAACATCCCTGTTCGGTGCCTTTCAGGCTCCCTTTGGGAGTCCCCCTCCGGCGTCCATGCCTCCGTGGTGACACCGAACATCCCTGTTCGGTGCCTTTCAGGCTCCCTTTGGGAGTCCCCCTCCGGCGTCCATGCCTCCGTGGTGCAAGCCTCGCATTGCATCCTGCTCGCTCCGAAAAACTATTTTACACAGGGTAAGCTATGGCTAAGACTTGCATTTAAATTTATCTTTATGCGCAGGCATTCAATGTTAAAGTTTTAGGACTTGGAAATTTCACAGGTAAAGCAGTTATTTTAAATGGAAGTTCCATTTGCTCCAGCTCTTCAATTTTTTTATCCAATAAATCGTGCTTTTGGCAATAATTAAAAGTAAGCTTCAAATATCTTCTTATTATCATCAAAGGGAGGAATTCTCCTCTGAATTCCATCCAGTCCATCAAATCTTTAGCGCCTTTGGAACTATTGCAACTTCTACATGCATAAATTAAGTTTTCCGCATCATCTGTACCACCAAACTTTTTGGGGAAGATATGATCTAAACTAAGGTTATCAGATGCTCCACAATAATTACAGATAGAACCAGTTTGCAATTTTATCTTTTCGTCGTCAAATATACTTCTCATATTCATTTTGCCTGTTTTTAGCCCTTTAAAAAGTCTAGCTCGAATCATAAAGTTAAATGAAGCATATTTATCTTGCTCTCTATCTACAGCTGTATGAGCCATAGCAAGATTTGCATAGGAGTAATAAATTAACTCAGCCACAGTTTCATATTTTTTCATTAAATTAATATACAAACAAATAAGCAAACACAAGCCTTTATTTTATTCGCTACAATATATGCACTTTTTATAGGCTTTGAACGCTCTGCTGATTAATTAATCAATGCTTTAGCTAATTACCAATCTTGCATGCAAAACGAGTTGGAAAATCCTTCGTATATTTGAACATAGGCAGTATTAGCACTAATTTTGCCCCATGCGGCTTGGGAATTATAACCTGGCACACTAATTTCAGATGTAGTTGAACCATTAGTTAATTTTCCAATATCTCGTGCTGTGGGAGCTGTTGAGGATGCGCCACAAATAATTTGGCCTCTAATTTCTGCGAAATTTAATTTATAGATGCCAGGACTTTCAAATACTTGATTTCCACCTCCATAGGTCATGGAAAACTCCGGACATTCCGTGCCTTTGGGGCATACCACGGGGGCATTTGGATCTGCTTCTGGGTCGGGATCAGGGTCTTGGGATTCTGAGCTTGATGAAATTGGATCAGGGTCGGGCACTTGTGCTACACTGGAAGATGAAGGGATAATTGGAGCTACACTGGAAGATGAAGGCATAACTTGGGTTACACTAGACGAAGAAACTGGAAGAGCTACGCTTGAAGATGAGGGAACAACTGGAGCTACACTGGAAGATGGGGGTATAATCTGCACCACACTGGAAGAACTTCTATTGATAATAACAAATTGTGAACTGCTTGATAAGCGAGGACCAGGGGATGAATTGCCGCCTGGAGCGCTATAATTAGCAGAAGATGTTGGGCTAGGGGAGCTAGAGCCTTGGGCAGAACTTCCAGGAGTAGGAATTATTATCATTGAGGACGAACTACTTTGTTCAGGAGTTGTATCTTCGCCTTGGGTGCCAGAACTTGAAGACTTGTCAACATCTTCATGGGGTGGATTATCGTCAGGATCGTTATTATCAGGAATAATTACAGAGTCTAAAGTAGAGTCTGCAGGTTGAGTACTGTCTTCAAGATCAGGTTTAGGTTCAGAATCTTGACTTGGAGGAGTGTCTCCACCATATTTTTCTATCCATTGGCTAACAATATTTGAGTCAATGGTTCTATTAAATTCACTTTCGTGTAAAAAAGCTTCATTAGTTTCGGTGAAGTCAACCACAATGCCTTGTCCACACATTAACAAAAAACTTGCTAAAAACAATAGCAATAAAAGTTGCAGTAAATGCAATTTGTTAGACTTGTGCATTTCCAATCCTTTTTCCAAACAATTAGTCCTAACTATAAAATAACTTAATATAGTCTATTAAGCAAATATAAAAAAAACCCCGCATGGCGGAGCTTTTAGAGTTTTAAAAGTTTAATTTACCACCCCATCTGGCATTTGGCAGGACCATTGCTTACGGTAACAGTTCCAGTACCATTAGCTGGTACATTAGATATACTACCATAGTAGCTAGTAACTGTACCTGTAACGCCACCAATATCTATAGTAGTTGAGGTGTTTTCTTGACCATTGCAAGAAAAAGTACCAGATGTTTTGTTGTTTTGTGCCCAACTTGCAATTGCAATTGTAATGTTATGAGAACCGTCTGGGATATCAACTTGGACATTGTCGCCAACTATACTAATTCCACCCCCTGGATCTGGAATGGGATCTGGATCTGGTTCAGGGTCGGGGATAATTATCCCTTGGGAACTAGAGCTTGGTGGTGGAGGCGGCGGTGGTGGCGGAATAACCGCAGCGGATGAACTGGAAGGAGTTGGTAATGGTGGCACAAATGCCGAAGAACTTGAGGCTGGAGGGATAGGAGGGAATGGCCCTGGATCTGGGTTAGGATCTGGATCTGGGATGGGATCAGGGCCTGGATTAGGATCTGGATCTGGGATGGGATTAGGATCTGGATTAGGATCTGGTTCAGGATCAGGCAAATCAGGAACATGTTCATTTCCATATTTATTTACATATTCATTCACTTTGCTTGAGTCGTTTTTTACACTTTCTACAAAATTATGATCAGCTGTAATAGCATCTAAATCTTCAGTAAGATCAAAAATCTCACCAGATCCACAAGAAAGCAAAACGCCACTAAGCGCTATGCCAGCAAAAGCTAAAATATATTTCTTATTCATATTAACCTCTATTCTTACATAATTTAATTAATTTATCAAAAAAAAAATAAGATTTCTTTAGAATTGCTTCTTTAGTCGATGAAAAATTTATTTATAAAATAATTAGAGGATTTTATGATTAAGATAATGATTAATGGATTGCCTGGAAATATGGGACAAATTGTAGCAGAAACAGCCCTAGAAAAAGCTTTAGCTTTAATACCATATTCTCTTACAGGTCAAGCTATTACGGAAGACGAGTTTTCTGTGAAAAATCAAAACTTTAAACTTTTAAAACCCGATACACGACAAGAAGTTATAGAGCAAATCAAAAAAGAGCATGGTAACTTTATTGCCATTGATTATACCCATCCTTCTGCGGTGAATGAAAACGCAGAGTTTTATGTGCGCAATGGCATTCCTTTTGTTATGGGAACCACTGGGGGAGACCGCGAAGCACTGATGGATTTAGTGGAAAAAGCTTCGCATTCTTGTGTGATCGCACCCAATATGGCCAAGCAAATTGTGGCTTTTCAAGCCCTTATGGAAATGTGGGCTCAAGAGTTTCCCCAAACCTTTGCAGCTTACGATTTAAGCGTGGTAGAAAGCCATCAAAAAACTAAAGCAGACACTTCAGGGACAGCCAAAGCTGTGTGTGAATCATTGCTTAAATTAGGGCCAGACCTAGAGCATGGAGAAATTCAGTTAGTGCGCACTGAAGATGCCCAGCTTAAAATGGGTGTTCCCCAAGAGCATTTAAAGGGGCATGCTTTTCATACATACGGCCTGACAAGTCCAGACAAATCAGTGCATTTTGAATTTCAACACAATGTTTGTGGTCGTAAGGTTTATGCCGAAGGCACCATAGATGCAGCCATATTTTTGCACCAACAAATCCAAAAGAACTCAGCCAATAAATGCTTTTCCATGGTAGATGTGTTACGCGCAGGCGCTATGGATTAAGCTCAATCACCGTCTTCTAGGCCTGTGGGTAATTCCCGTTGTCCGGTAATAAATTGTTGCACATAAGGGTTGGTGGAATTTTTGATTTCATCCACTGTGCCTGTTTGTATGATATGCCCGCCGTAGAGCATAGCAATGCGGTCAGCGACTTTAAAAGCAGAAGCCATATCGTGGGTTACCACCACAGAAGTTACATGCAGTTTGCGTTGCATATCTAAAATTAAATCATTGATTACATCAGAGGTAATAGGGTCTAGGCCCGTGGTGGGTTCATCGTAAAGTATAACTTCGGGGTTGAGGGCGATGGCTCGAGCCAAGGCCACCCGTTTACGCATTCCTCCCGAAAGTTCCGAAGGCATTTTGCTTCTAAATTCTGGTTTTAAGTTGATTAACTCTAGCTTTTCAGTTACGATATTTTGAATCTGCTCTTCAGATAGATTAGGGTTATGTTCCCGCAAAGCAAAGGCGATGTTTTCACCAGTGCTCATGGAGTCAAACAAAGCCCCCATTTGAAAAACCATTCCCATGCGCTTGCGAATGGTACGAGTATCAAAAAAGTCAGGGGTAGAAATAGTGATTCCATCAATGCTTACTTCGCCACCGGTGGGTTGCAATAATCCTATCATGTGTTTGAGGATAACGGATTTACCTCCACCGGATTGCCCAATTACCACCATGGTTTCACCCCGGCGTATATCTAAATTAATATCTTGTAAAACCACCTGCTTACCAAAAACTTTGCGCAAGTGTTTGAGCTCTATCATTACATCATTGGGGTCTATTATTACATTGGGCATATTTAACCTTAACTAAACATTAATAAAGCAATAAACAAATCAAAAACCAGCAGAGATACGCAAGCAGAAACTACAGTTTTCATGGTAGCTTGACCCACGCCTTTAGCACCTGCACCAGCATTTAATCCATGATAATATCCTAAAGAAAATATAATTATACCAAAAACCACTGATTTAATTAGTCCAGAGAACAAATCCATGTTTTCAAAAAGATATTGAACTCCTGTAAAATAAGTATAAGTGGTTATATCTAAACCCACCAAACACACAATCCAACCGCCAATTATGGCTAAAAACGAAGACATAATGGTAAGGCATGGCACCATGATCAAAAAAGTTAAAAATCGGGGCATAGCCAAGTAGCGCAAGGGGTCTAAATTCAAAACTTCGTAAGCGGCTAGTTCTTCTTTTTCACGCATGGAACCAATTTCAGCGGCGAGGGCACTACCCACTCGGCCGGCTAAGACCAAAGCAGTGAGAATGGGGCCAAGTTCAATTAATACCATTTTAGCCACGGCAGTTCCAATAAATTTATCGGGAATCAAGCCCCTAAATTGATATTCACTTTGTACAGCAGCCACCGCTCCTGTAAAGAGCGATGTTATAAACAGCAAAGGAATGGAAGAAACACCAATATTTACCATCTGCCTTATGGTGAGTTCAGGGTTTTTGCGGACCAAGGGCACTCTTTTGATTATTTGAATCAAAAGCCAAGCAATTTCACCTACTGCCATAATTCCTTCGGCTATTAGGCGCGCTATATACTTAAATGGTGTGAGTAATACAGTCATAGGCTATGGGTCAAAACTACCAAAACCACCATCATCGGGGGCTTCAGCTGCGGTATAATCTCTGAAAGTAGCATATTCTCCTGCAAAAAACAGGGGAATATCTTCAATGGGGCCGTTACGGTGCTTAGCCACCACCAATTCGGCGTAATTGGGGCCGCGTTCATCGTCACGATTATATATCCATGGTCGGTGAATAAACCAAACCATATCTGCATCTTGCTCAATGGATCCCGATTCACGCAAATCAGAAAGCATGGGACGGCCTTTGCGGCTGGGGTCTTCAGCTTTACGGGAAAGTTGCGCTAAACTAAGCACGGGTACATCTAGCTCCTTGGCCATAATTTTTAATCCCCGGGACACATTGCCAATGGCCACAGAGCGGTTTTCTGCTTTACCCACATCCATAAGTTGAAGATAATCCACTACAATTAAATCCAAACCTTGGCGCCGAGCCAAATTTCTGCATTTTGAGCGCAATTCAGTGATAGACAGGCTAGCTTGGTCATCAATATAAAGCTTAGATTTAACTATTTCATCTGAAAACATGGGGATTTTTTTGTACTCATGATTGGGCAGGCGACCAGTACGAAGCAAGTTCATATTAATTTCAGCACGGGAACATAAAACCCTTTGCACCAACTGTTCAGCACCCATTTCTAGACTAAAGAAAGCAACTTTTTTATTATAGACTATGGCAGCATTGGCGGCTAAAGTTAAAGCCAAAGCTGTTTTACCCATGGCGGGGCGACCCGCCAATATGATTAAATCGGATTTTTGCAAACCATTGGTCAATTTATCTAAATCTCTAAAACCCGTGGGACAACCGCTAATATCATCTTTACTGTAGCGTTCAATCATTTGCAAAACTATATCCATCACGGCGCCAATGGGCTGTAGAGAATCGCTTACTTGTTGTTGGGATATTTCAAAAATCTTTTGTTCGGCTCTTTCTATGACTTCGGTGGGGTTTGCGGAAGGGTCTAATGCTTCACGCACCACCTGCTGGCTAGTTTTAAGTAAACCCCGCAATAGTGATTTTTGTTTGATAATATCGGCATGGAAACGAGCATTGGCTGCACTAGCCACACTTTCCATAAGAGTAAAAAGATATTCTTGTCCACCAACCTTGGTTAATTCTTCTTGGGTTTGCAAATGTTCAGCGATGGTAACAGCATCGATGCCAATAGCTTCTTGGTCGAGATGCATCATGGCACGGAAAATCATCTGGTGTTTTTCCCAGTAAAAATCTTCTGCGGTTATTACTTCTAAGCATTCCGGTAGCATATCGCTATCTTGCATCAAGCCACCTAAAAGGTGTGTTTCGGCTTCCAAGGCGTGGGGGGGCTCTAAACTTGTGGGGACCATATTATTCATCATATAAAGTATTAAATATTAAGGTATATTAAAAAAACCAGAGCGGGGAAAATGCTGCCTCCAAGTTACATGCTTTAGCTGTGGATTTTTCAACATGGAAAGCGGATCTAGCAAAGGAATAAATTGAAGTTCATTGTTTAGTTTTTTTTCTTTTAAAATTTCACCACCATTTTTTTCTAAACTATAGCCTCGCCCTAAAAGACCTTGCAGGGTATTTTCACCCAGTAAAATCACCATTTTAGCTTGTAAAAGATTAAGTTCTTTTATTAATAGGCGACTATATTGTCGCAATTCTCGGGTTACCGGTGCGCGAGAAAGCGGCTTTTTAATCAAATAAGTGCGCACGCATTGGGAGTAATCGATATTCACGGCTTTAAACATATTGTGCAATAGCTTTTCGCTAGCTTCAGGAAGATATTGATCTTTATTTAGGTCTTGGGGAGCATTAAAGCTAACCACCACCAAGTCGTTATTAGAACTTAAAAATGATTTGGCAATATCTTGGCTTTTATATAATGGGTGTTCGGATAGCAGGTTGTAATAATCGTCAAGATGGGCGCAGTTTTCAATAGCTTCCCAGCTGTATTTTTTTGTTAGAACCATGGGTGGAGGAAGTTTAAACTCTTTAACTTCTGGAATAGATGCTACTGAACCGCCTTGAGCTGCAGTCTGGGTAAGGCGGCGCAAGGGCGGGGCAGCAGAAGGCGTGCTAAGTGCTGAGGGTGGGGTAGCGGCGGTTGAAGGCGCATTATGCACTGGGGACGGGGGTGGGGAAGTGGGTTTAAGAGAAAATTCAAAAGCTTCAGGAAAATACAGCTCTGTACCACCGAGTTCTATTTGGGCTTCTAAATAGCCAATTAGTTCTTTAGACACCTGAAATCTCCTCGATTTTATTCCTTATTTGTTGGGCTAGAGATTTTTTGCTGCCTAAGGCCAAAGATGGTGCATTTTCCAGTTGGTGTTGGCTCTCTAAAATGCAAAATTCCACCGAATCTTTGCCAAAACCGCTGTCTTTTTTCACGGGGGTATTTAGCACTAAAAAGTCAGCTCCAGATTTTTGCAATTTCGCAATGCCGTGGGCTATGGGGTCGGCGGTCTCTAAGGCAAAACCCACGATGATTTGGCCAGACCTTTTTTGCTCCACCGCTGAACGCAGAATATTAGGATTAGGAACTAGCTCTAAGTTTATATTATCTCTGGAGTTCTTAATCTTCTCTTCGTTCACAACTTTAGGTCTAAAATCGGCCACGGCAGCGCAAAAAATGAGAATATCGTGGGAGTCTTGCAAGTCCATAACCGCTTGGTGCATATCTCGCGCAGACTTCACGGGGTAACTTTGGGCCCCGCGGGGAACTTCTGCATCCATGGGGCCATTTACTATACTAACCTGGTAGCCGGCATCCAAAAATTCTTGGGCGATGCTCACCCCAGTAATTCCGGAAGATTTGTTGGTGATGGTTCGCACGGGGTCAATGTCTTCTTCGGTGCGCCCTACGGTGATTAATAGCTTTGCTTTGGGCTTTTTGGCTGGCGAAGAAGAAGGATCTGTTGGTGTAACAAGCTTTGCTGGGGTTAAAAGCTTTTGTACCGCAGCAATGATGGTGGGAATCTCGGGAAAGCGTCCTGCGCCCACTTCACCGCAGGCCATGCGCCCAGAATCCGGTTCAACAATGGTGCAGCCATCGTTGCGTAATTGCTCCAAATTGCGCTGCACCGCCGAGGAGAGATACATAGCTGTATTCATGGCTGGCACAATCATTTTGGGAGCGGTGCTAGCCATATAGCACAGCGAAACGGGCTCGTCGGCTAAACCCTGGGAAATCTTACCCATGGTGTTTGCCGAAGCTGGGGCTATTATATATATATCGCCCCAGCGAGGAAAATCTATATGCTGAAAAGCTGAAGGGCTTTGATTTGCGCCCGCCGTATAAACAGGATGGTTAGAAAGGGCGGCAAAAGTAAGAGGACTGACAAAATCTTCGGCGCTGGGAGTCATAACCACGCGCACTTCGGCCCCTGCGTCTTGCAAACGGCGCAATAATTCACAGGATTTATAGAGGGCTATGCCACCACTAAGCCCCAATAAAATTCGCTTTGCTTTTAGCGGTTGGTTCATAATGAGAAAATAGTAATTTAAATAAAAAGAAAGCCACCAAAACAGAAATTTGACGGCTTAAACAAAAGCTTATTTAACAATAAGTCTATGTAAACTTTATGGCTTAGTCTCCAAAATCACCATATTCATAAGATGCATGCACAGTGCTGTGGGAATTTTCATCTTTAGTGTATTCAAGTTTATTGTCTTGGAACTTTTTCATAGCCAAAGAAGTGGGCTTCATGTGCAATTCAATAAACTTCATGCGATGCTGGTCATTTAAAAACCTAGCTTCGTATGACATCATTACCACCGCACGGAAGATTGAACCTTCGCAATGTTCATTTTCATAAATATCATCTAAATAAAGGCGTTGTTTTGACATGTAGCATCCTGTTTTTAATTTTAAGGAGGGAGAGGGATTCGAACCCTCGTCACATTGCTGTAAACACGCTTTCCAAGCGTGCGCCTTCAACCACTCGGCCACCCCTCCTTTAAGGGGTAACACAAATATAATAAGCTTTATTTATTTGTCTAGCTTTTTGCAAACATTTGTGCGTATTCTGCGTTGTTTTGGGCTAATTCTGCGTGTGAAGCGGTGAAAACACGCTTTTGGGAGTCCAAAAACACCACTATATCGGCTTTTGTCAAGGTAGAAACTCGGTGAGAAACCACCAAAGCGGTGCGGTTTTCTAATAATTCTGCCACGGCGGCTTGTAATAAATGCTCAGTTTGCGAATCCACGGAAGCCACGGGTTCATCTAAAAGCAAGATTTGGGGATTGCGATAAAATGCCCGAGCGCAGGCGATAAGCTGTCTTTGGCCCCGGGAAACTTCTATGCCCTGGGCGCCGATTTGCGTGTCTATGCCTTGGGGAAGTTTGTCTAGCATTTCGCTAATGCGAGCTCGTTCCAAAGCTTGGTCAAAAAGCTCGGGGCAAAACTCCGCCCCCAATAAGATGTTTTCTTTGACGCTGCCCGCAAACAAAAAGGGATCTTGGGAAATATAAGCGGAGCAGCTTTTTAACTCAGCGGCTTCAATTTCGGCAATATTTTGCCCAAATATCTCAATTTCGCCAGTTTGGGGGGCGTAAAGTCGGCTTAAAAGATGCAAAATGGTGGATTTACCTTGCCCAGAACGCCCGGCCAAAGCGCAAAAGCTATTGGCAGGGACGCTAAAAGAAACGCTATCTAACACTGGTTGCGAGGCTTGGTAAGCAAAACTTACACCATGAAAGCGCACCGCGGGGCTATGGGGTTGCGGGTCGAGCTTATTTCTGCCGCGATATTCAACTTTTCCTGTTTCTAAAGCAACTAATACCCTGTCACCAGCCACCAATGATGTTTGCACTTGGTTGATCCTATTGCTGAGATCTCGCAAGGGGCGGGTATAAATGGAGGCCACCCACACAAAGGCCACCAAGGACCCCACGCTGATGCTGCCTTGGCTAATCCACCACAGGCCACCGGCGTAACAGGCGATAAGGGAAAGGTCCGAAAAGCTTTGGATTAATGGGAAGAAAGCGGCGAAGGATTTGGACCAGTTGATGCCTGCTTTTTGGTAGGATTTTTGTTCGGAGGCGAACTTTTCCGTTAAAAAGGCTTGTTTTCCGAAAACTTGCATCAGGGGAATGGCGGGTAAAAGCTCTTGGATAAATCCGGTTAAAGACGATAAACGCTGGCGATATTTTATTTGTTGGTGCTTTAAGCGGCGGCGAAAATACACGGTGATTAGCATCATTGCCGGAAAGAATATCATGGTGAAAATAGCTAAGCGGGGTTCTTGCCAAAACATAAATGCGATGGAAAAAGTCAGTAGCAAAGCGTTACTCACCAGTTCTAAAATGCCATCTCTAAACATCACGCCCAAGACATCCATGTCGGCACTCAAGCGGCTGATCCAGTTTCCGGTGGAATATTTGCGTACATCTAAGAGAGAAATAGAGTTAATGTGATGGATTAACTTTTTACGCAAAGTATATGTGGCATTTGCACTTATGATAACTCCAAAAAAGGTTTTGCCATATAATAATAGAGTATGTACTATCAATATGATTGCATAAATAATAGCGTAGCTTTTGAGATTAATTCCCTGGTTGAGCGCATCTAAAATATTTTTCAGCAGTAGGGGGTAGAGGAAAGGAAAGGTCTCGGTAATCACCAAAAACAGCATGGCCAAGGCAAATAAAGCATAGCTGGGTTCCGCTGCGGCGACAATCTTTTTAAAACGCTGCCAAGGGGTGTTTTTCATAGTTCACCTCCTTTTTGCAAGCGCCAATTGGTGGCGTAGTCTCCATTGAGGGCCAAAAGCTCGGCATGGCTGCCTTGTTCTACAACTCGCCCGTGCTTCATCACCAAAATCTCATCGAAATGCTCTAAGGCTGAGTAGCGATGGCTGACAAATAGCACCGCTTGCTGGGGGTTGCGTTTTAAAATCCCATCGACTATGTTTTTTTCGTTTAGGGGATCCACCGCACTTAAAATGTCGTCTAAAATAAGCACTCCCCGCTGGTGCAAAAGCGCCCGTGCTAGCCCCAAACGCTGCCTTTGCCCACCGGACAAACTAGTGCCACTTTCGCCGATGGTGCTATTTATACCTTGAGGCAGTTCCGCCACATCGGCTTGCATAGCCGAAGCATTCAGGGCAAAATCCAGAAGTTCCGGGTCAAAATTGCGGTCTAATTGTAGGTTTTCTTCTACACTCCAAGAAAACAACACCGCATCTTGGGGGGCAAAACTCAGCAAACGGCGATAGTCTTCAGCTACGGCAATATCTTGACCATTGATAAAAACAGAATTTGGGGGCGGATTGTGAATTCCACACAAAACTTTGAGCAAAGTGGATTTCCCGCTGCCAGTTTCTCCCACCACTCCCAGGGATTTGCCTGCAGATAGGTTAAAACTAATATCTTTTATGGCAGCTTCACCATCTTTAAAGTTATAGCTTAGGTTTTTAACCCTAAGACTTTTAAATTCATGGAGATAGGAGTTTTCTAAAAGCTTAAATTCTTCCATTTCTTCTTGAAATTCCAGCACACGGTTTAAACTGGCCAAGCCTCTTTGCCAAGAAGCTACCATCATGCCTAAGCCCACCAAAGGATATTGCGCCCGCACTAAATAAAGCACCGTGGCGGCAAAAGCCCCAGCACTGAGATTGCCTTGTTGAATCAACTTAGCGCCATTAAAGATGATAAAACCGATGCCGCCGCTGGAGAGCAAAGTGATGGTGGGCCAGATTAGCCCGGAAATTGCATTGACCTTCAATTGCTTTTTGCGCAAATAACGAGCGTTTTTTTGGGTGCGTTGGGAAAACCAAGCTTCGATGCCCATATTTTTGATGGTTTCTAAGCCCAAAAGCGATTCTCTTAAAGTATTAGCTAAAGTGGCACTGGCGGCTTGGGATTGTCTTTGCCCAGCATAGACGAACTTCATCATTTTAAGGCTAGCACCCGCCAAAATAACAAAGAAAATAAGGCTGTACAAAGCCAAAAGGGGAGAGAGGAGGTAGATCAAAAGCGTGGAAAAAAACAGAGTCAAGCCAGTTCTAAACAGATGTACCCAAGTGGGGCCTAGAAGCTCTTGCACTTGCTCCAAATCAAAAACCAAGCGCTGGATAATATCGCCCCCGGGTGTTTTTTGGAGGAAATCGTTCTTTTGATGAATAAGCGCCACAAAGGTATCGGTGCGCAAGTCTTTTTCAATATTTCGACTTAAATGCGCCACTGCTACTCTTTGGATGTAGCCGAGAATCCCAGCAATTATTATCAGAAAAGCCACCAAAAATAGCTGTTTTATTATCGGTGTGATTAACTTCTCCGCACCAATGGCGTTTACCACGCTTTTTAAAAGCCAGGGGGTGGCGTGTTCTAAAAGCACAGAAATAAAGGTAATGAGCAGCACAAAGACTACTAATTTACGGTGCTTTTTTAAGAATTGCAGAAACATTAGGGAACTAATTTACTAAAAGCTGTTCCCTAAAGAGAATTTAACTGAAAAGATAAGGATCTTCCAAGAAATCTAAGACATCGTCATGAATAACAAAAGCGATTTTTAGATTGGTGATATCTTCTGAATTGATCGCTTTTACACGGTTGGGGCGTGAGCTTGGAACCACTTGGTAAAGTTCTCGCCATACTTTAAAAGGATTTCGCCCATCAAAATCCAAGTTTATTCCGTCAAAATCCATATCTACCTCCGCTTTCATTATATTAATGTTATCGGCAGAAGCAAAAGAAAAAGTGAGCATTTTGCCTTAGGTTGGTATATTCCAATATGGATTGAAGCTTTAGAAGTTTAAGTAATCCCGCAAGGTGCTTAAAATATTTTCCCATATTTTAGGGCCATAATCTTCCACAAATTCAGGCTTGTCAGGCAGGTTTAATTTTATCTCAGTGCGTTCTGAAAAGCGAATTATTTCCCCATCTGGACTGGTAGAAACTGCTAAATCGAGATGAAAAGTCGCTTTATCTTTTTCAATTAAAGGAATTAGGTTCTTATCCACCGTAATTTTGGCGTTAACCCAATGGTAAGAAGTGTCTTTAGGCAAAACAGTAGGGGATGAAGGAAGACTGAAGCTTCCTATTAAAATGCTGTCCTGGAAAATTTCACCGCGAAGTTCCTTGATCCACAAACTATCGTAGCTTGAATTGGGGTTAATTATTTGCATTTTCGTATTTAAGTCAGCATTAAGACTAATGTCGCCGTTTTGTAAGGATTTCCACATAATACTCATAGCAGTGGAAACCGCTCCCAGGGGTGAAATGATCAGAGCCGGAATTACCGGTGCAAATTCTTGCCAAGGCATTTCGTTAAAAGAAATATTGTTGAGATTAAGTTCTTCCAATTCAAACTTGCATTTCTGCAGAGTGCGCCCCACGCTGATTTTGCGGAAAGTTGCGCAACCCATGAGCGCATAAATAGAGAGAGCTATTAGTAAATAGCGAAGAAACTTTTTCATAGAAATAATTTTAGCAAAAAACAAAGCGGCTGTGGGAGACATTAGAAAAATTAATATGATGGCTGAATCTAAAAAGCAAAACCACAGTTAAACTTCAGTGATTGATGTTATTGAATATTGTTGGTGATTAATAAGAGCGATTAACATTAGTTTACATAATATATATTATACGAAGTTACGGTCGCTACGAGCTTGACGGGCAGTAGTAAGTTGTAACCATATTTTTGCAATAAAGCTGCACTAAGATTCGCAAAAAAGAAGTAAGTACGGCGCTTTTTGCAAATTTATTACTTCTCCGGACTATGCCTGGATGATTTTAATCAGCCCGCTAATGCTGGCTGATAGAGAGTCCGGAAGTCTATTATTCACAGGATTATTCTCCCCTATGACCGTGGGAAATCACTCGAGAGCCGTAGCTAAATAACCGAATTTTAAAATGTTTTCACTTTTTCGTAACAAAACTCCTCCTTTTGTCGTCTATAGTAGTATAGCGCGAGTTTTGTTCAAAGGAGGTTAGATATGAGCAAGAAAAAATATCCGCTTTACAATGACTGTGTATTTCATCGAGTTTTTGGGACAGAAGAGACTAAAAACAACTTGGTTTACTTGATAAATACGGTTTTTCAAGAGATTAAGAGGAAAAAAGCTGAATATGTTAGCATTATGGATTCAGTTAATTATGGCAAAACTGTTAAGGATAAAAAGGTGGTTTTTGACATCAAAGCTAGAACCAATGCCAAAAACTTGGTTAATGTTGAAATTCAGCTTGAAGGTAAAAAATATTACATCGAAAGAAGCTTTATATATCTATGTAAACTCCACGGTGATCAAGTACCCATAGGCGAAGAGTATGACATTGTCAAAACCACCTACGGAATCAGCTTCATAGATTTTACCCTTTTTAAAAACCATTCTGGAAGCGTTAATCTTATCTCACCAACTCACTGGATAGACAAAGATTGCACATTAGGGCAAGTGGAAATGATATATGTAGAGATGCCAAAAGTGAAAATGATAAATAAAAACAGCAAGCCCATCGAAAAAATGGTATATTTAATAAAGAATGCAGACAACTCGGAGGATAAAATGGTGTCAATATTAAGAGCAGAAGATCCCGCATTAGATCAAATTTGTATAGACTATAACAAAACCGCAGAAGATAAAGAATTAATGGCTTACCTTGAAGCCAGAGAAAAATTTCGTCGCGATGCCGTAGCTGAAAAAGCTTATGCTCGCGATGAAGGATTAGCAGAAGGATTAGCAGAAGGATTAGCAGAAGGTAAAGCAGAAGGATTAGCAGAAGGTAAAGCAGAAGGCAGAGCTGAAGGTCTAGCCGAAGCTAAAGCTGAGGTTGCCCTTCGCTTAGCGCAGCGAGATTTGCCAATAGCTGAGATTGCTGATATGGTGGGCATCACCGAAGCTGAAGTTCAACACATAATTGCAGCAGCAAACGAGTAATTTATAGTTATCATGATTTTAAAAGAGGCGCTCACCAGCGCCTTTTTATGTTTTCAACATTTTTACATCGATACAGTCGATACAGTTTTGCACGAAATAAACGCAAAAACACAATCGGAAAGCCATCTCGATACATCTCCGGGTTGTGCATGGATGCTTTTAATCAGCCCGCTAATTGCTGGCTGATAGAAAGTACGGAAGTTCAACATACACAGGATTAACTATCTTCTACGACCGTTGCAATAAAAGTATAGCGCCTACACATTTCCAAGAATAGTTTTTCGGAGCGAGCGAGATGCTAGACGAGAAAGGCAAAGAAAAAACTGTGAGGAATACACAAGTCTCAACCATGGCTTAACCTATGTATTAATGAATTCCGAACTCTCTGCCGATTAGCTGATGCGAATCGGCTAAGAGCTTTTAATCATAGTACGGAGATACTGCAGCCTGACGAAGTAAAGCGCTCGCGTAGCCCGAAAAAAGATTAAACGGGATTAGGAATATCCACAAACACAACCTCCACCCCTAAATCCGTTTGTATTCTTTGACCTAAGGCGCGGGGGCCGAAAACTTCGGTGCGGTGATGGCCGCAGCCGAACAGGTGCATGGCCTCTTCCCTAGCTTGGATTGGTGCGTTTTCTTTTAATTCACCGGTGAGCAAGGCTTGAGCGCCTTTTGCTTTAGCTTCTAAGAGGCTACCAGAAGATGCCCCGGAGCTTATGGCTATGATATTAATTTTTTCTTCTCCATATAAAAGAGCGTGCTGGACTCCTGTTTTGCCAAAAGCAGCGGTGATTTTTTCGCGTAATTCCAAGGGGTTTAGACTTTGCGAAAATTTGCAGAGTAGACCCACATCGGCTTGACCGGCGTTGATAAAAGTTCCATAGTTATTGCATCCTAAGGCTTGGGCTATGCCTACATTGTTGCCTACTTCGGGGTGTCCATCTAAGGGTAAATGAAAGGCAAAAAGAGAAATATTGTGCCGCATCATTAGTTTTAATTTTTTGGCTAAAGCGCCTACGGGCATGCGGGCTTCGTTGTCCCAAAGTCCGTGAGGGTGATGCACAATTATGCAGTTGGCGTTTTTTTGGATGGCTTCTTGCACCAGGTCGATGCTAAAGCTCACGCCAGTTACAATGCGGTTTACAGTTTGGGAGCCTTCGATGTTTAAGCCATTGGTGCAAAAATCACGGTATAATTCCGGTTTAAGTAGTTCTTTAAGGTATTTGTCTAAATCTTTGAGTTTCATAAGGATTCCATAAATTCAGGTATGTCTTTTATTGCTTTTAAAAGTAGTTCCCTACCCTGTTTAGAAACTTGATAAAGCTTTCTTTGAGTGTCTAAATCTAAAATTAAAAATTCGGGTTGCAAGTGTTTTAAATAGCGAGATATTTGCACTTGAAGTTCCTCCCAAGAACTATTATCTCGGGTTTTACACTCCGCCAATATCCAAGGTTGGGCCACTCCCCTGCCCTGCCGAGTGCCGTGAACTAATACATCAACCCTACCTGGGGCATTTTTACGATAATTGGACAGCGAGGACTCTACTTCCATTAAATGCAAGGGTACTTTTTTGTCTTCGTGGAGCCACAATATTAACTTTTGCCTAACATGTTCTTCAGGGGTCGCTTCCACGAATTTTTGTCGCACAGGATCGTATATACTCATTACCTAAATATGTATTATTTATTTATATAGGGATATATTTAACTTAGCTATTTGCTTAATTTTGTTTATTGCTAACTTTATGATAATTAATGTTTTGGAGGCCTTGTGAGAACTCGTTTGCTAAAAGAAGGCGTTAAAGAGCTTTCTTATGAAATTCGTGAAATCGTGAAAAAAGCTATGACTTTGGAAAAGTTGGGTTTAGATATTTTTTGGGAAAACATCGGTGATCCCATTGAAAAAAACACCCAGATTCCCCAATGGATGAAACAAATCATTGGCGAATTGGTTCAAGAAAACAAAAGTTATGGTTACTCTCCTTCTAAGGGGATTTTAAGCACCAGAGAATTTTTAGCAAAACGTACCAACGAACTGGGCGGAGCGCAAATTAGCGCCGAAGATATTTTGTTTTTTAATGGCTTAGGCGATGCTATTTCCACTTTTTACTTCTTATTAGACCAAACAGCTCGGGTAATTGGCCCTTCCCCAGCTTACAGCACCCACAGTTCCGCTGAGGCAGCCCACGCCCACGCTCGCCCCATTACTTATAGGCTTGACCCCGAAAACAGCTGGTATCCCGATTTAGAGGATATGTACAACCGCATCAAGTACAATCCCAGTGTGGCAGGGATATTAATCATTAATCCCGATAACCCCACGGGCATGGTTTATCCCCACGAAATTTTGCAAGCCATTGTGAAAATCGCCAAAGAATTTAAGCTTTTCATTTTATCTGACGAAATTTACAACAAAATCACCTATAATGGCGCCAGAGCCTATGCTTTAGCTGAGTTTATTGACGATGTTCCCGGCATTGCCATGAAGGGTATTTCCAAAGAATTTCCCTGGCCGGGTTCCCGCTGCGGTTGGATGGAGTTTTATAACAGAGACAAAGACCCTGAATTTGGTGGTTTATGCAGCGCTTTGGACAACGCTAAGATGATTGAAGTCTGCTCCACTACCCTACCCCAAATGGCGATTCCCCGCATTATGGAAGATGAGCGTTACGATGCTCACCGCGAAGATCTCAACAACAAAATTGGGCGCAGAAGTAAGATTATCGCTGAGATTTTAGGCGAAGTGCCCGAGTTGACTTTTAACGAAACTTTCGGCGCTTTTTACAACACCATCATTTTCAAAGCTGGGGTGTTAAACGATGTGCAAAGCTTGGAAATCGAAGATGATAATATCCGCGAACTAGTAGAAGAATGGACCGAAGGGGTAAGACCCGATTATCGTTTTGTGTATTATTTGCTCGGTGCCACGGGTATTTGTGTGGTTCCCATAAGCTCTTTTTGCTCGGATCTGCAAGGCTTTAGGGTTACTTTACTCGAAGAAAAAGAAGATGTTTTGCGAGAAAAGTTCTCTTTACTCCGCGATGCCATCAGAGCTTATATAAAATCAAGCACTTAATATGAGTTCTGAAGTAATTGTCCATAAGTCTAAGTACAATAAGCGTTTAGAGGTACGATGGGAGAAAGGAAAAAAGCTTTTAGACACTCCTAACACCAATTATTCTTATGGTACGCTGGTAGATGTGCTGAAGTTTGGACTTAACAAAATCCCCTTGAAACAGGCTAAAAATGCTTTGATTTTGGGTTTTGGTGCGGGTTCCATAGTTGAGCCTTTGCGCTATCAATATGGGATTAAAGGCGAAATTGTTGGGGTAGAAATTGATCCTGTGGTCATAGAAATTGCTGAGACTGAATTTGGCATAAGTCCCCAAGATGATTTACAAATTATTCAAGATGATGTCTGGGATTTTGTGCAGCGCCCTCAGTCAAAATTCGACTTAATTATCATCGATATTTTTATTGATCTAAAAGTGCCAGACAAGTTTTATAGGCAAGAGTTTTGGCAAAGGGTAAAAAGGTTGTGCAATGACAATGCCTTTGTTTTGTTCAATGCTGGGATTGACCTCAGCGAAACTTTTGTGGAGAAATTTGCCGACACTATCCCCGAAGAATTTGTTTATCAAATCGCTTACAATGTATTAAAAACCAATACATTAATATCATTGCAAAAGGTGTTTTAAACCTTCTTTTCGATGCGGGCGGTGGAAGCAAAAACCCCTATTAAGCATAGCACAGCAAAGACCATAAAAGCCATGCGCATACTTTGCAAAAATTCGCCGAACAGTGCGGGGACGATTTTTTCATTGCCCATAAAAAACGATATGGACATGCTGGCAATTCCCATACTAATGGCATTGCCGGTTAAACGCATGGTGCCGGTGGCGGCCGAAGCTTGGGTGTATTCCTTTTTTTCCACGGAACTCATAATTACATTGGTGTTGGGCGACGAAAACACCCCAAATCCTGTGCCTAACAACATCAATAGAAACATTATGTAAGCAAAGTGAGTGGTAGGACTGATAAAAGTCAAGCCAATTAGCCCCACAACTATGATTGCCATGCCTGTGGTGGCCATTTTAGAAGGAGAAAATTTATGAGATAAATTGCCTACCACTATGGAGAAAAACGATTGTACCACTGCTTGGGAAATTAATATCAAACCTGCAGTGCTGGGTTCTAGTCCTCGCACAGCTTGTAAATAAAGGCTGAGCATAAAAGCGATAGCGGCAGTGGCAGAATAGTTGATAAGAGCAGCAAAAGAGGAAAGAGCAAAGGTTCTGTTGCGGGTAAATAAACGCACATTAAACACGGGAAACTGTTGTCGTCTTTCGTAAACTATAAAAATCACAAAAAACGCTAAACCAGTGAGCAAAAACACGATTCCCAGAGTTTTGGGCAGATTGGAAAATCCGAAAATTAAGGATGCCAGACCAATACCGTAAAATATGCTACCCAATAAATCGAATTTCTCTCCTTTGGCTTCGGTCCACTCCCCTTTTAAGCAAGATTTTGAAAGAGCTAAAATAACTAGCCCTACGGCAGCCACCACAAAAAATATGCCCCGCCATCCAAATATTTGCGTTATTATGCCACCAAAAAATGGCCCCGCTGCCAAAGCGGCATAAACCACCGAAACATTGACTCCCAATGCTTTGCCGCGTTTGCTGGGTGGCACTAAAGCGGTGAGAATAGCCATATTGGTGCCCATTAACATAGCTGCTCCAATGCCCGACAAAAAGCGCATGGCAATGAGCATTTCTCCAGAGGTGGAAAGACCGCTGGCTATGGTGCAAAGGGTAAATAAAAATACGCCCCAAATAAAAACTTTGCGCCGGCCTCTAATATCTGCAATTTTAGCCAAAGGTATTTGAAAAATAGCGGTGGAAATCAAATACGCCGTAGCCATCCAAGTTAGGGTTACCGCCTTCATATTAAAAGCCTCCCCAATTTGTGGGAGGGCTAAATTCAGCGAAGATCCCATAAAGGGGACTAAAAATGCAGAGATATTTATAACTAAGAGACCCTTGCGGGCCTGGGTAGAAACTTTTTCCATGTAGTACAATTTTAGTTAATATTTAATTTTAAACCGTGCTTGACTTGCAAAGCATCGAGTAAAGCTTTGTCTTGCTTTAAAGTTCGCCCTTCTCGGGTGAGATAATTGCCGGTCATAATGCCATTGGCCCCAGAAAGCAATAGTAATGGGTGGAGTTCTTGCAAGTTATCTTCGCGGCCGCCGCAAATAAGAATATCGGCACGAGGCAAAATCATCCTATAAATAGCCACCAACTTGAGGCAACGCAAAGGGGTTAATCTTTCAATATGCGCTAATTTTGTGCCTGCGGCAGGTAATAAGAAGTTAAGCGGCACGCTTTCCACTTGCAAGTCGCGTAACTCTAAGGCCATTTCCACGGCTTGAGCGTCGCTTTCCCCTAGACCAAAAATGCCGCCAGCACATACGGTCATACCTGCTTGGTGGGCGGCTTTTATGGTGGCAATGCGGTCGTCGTAGCTGTGGGTGCTAACCACATTGCCAAAATGCGAGCGGGCGGTTTCGAGGTTATGATGGTAGCGCGAAACGCCGGCATCTTTGAGTAGCCGCATTTTTTCTAGGGGAATTATGCCCAAACTGGCGCACCATCTGGTTTTAGCTTCGCCAATTTCGCCCTGCATCCCCCCCGGGGCGGAAATCCCGGCAAAAGCGTCGGCGACTTGCTGGACTTGTGCGGTGGATAGCCCTTTGCCAGCGGTTACCACCGAAAATCTATCTACGCCGCTGTCCACGGCTATTTGAGCGGCTTCCTGCATTTCTACCGGAGACATTAAAGGGTAATATTCCACATCTTCACAATTTGCACTTATGGATTGGGTGCAAAATCCGCAATCTTCGGAGCATTTGCCAGATTTTCCGTTGAGAATGGTGCAAGTATGCACCGTGTTTCCTTTAAAATGCTGGTTAATGCGATGAGCTTGGGCCTGTAAATCGCTACTATCAGCTTCGGGAATTTGGGCTATTTGTTGCGCCTCAGCTGGGCTTATTTGGTGCCCAGCTATGATTTTATTGGCTAAATCGTAAAGATCTTGTGCATTCATGGGACTAAATCTATTAAAATCTTATATTTAGTTGGTCTTTTTAACGGAGGTTTATGTTATGGCTGAATTGCGCTCAAAAACAAGTACTAGTGGTAGAAATATGGCAGGAGCGCGGGCTCTGTGGCGTGCCACGGGCGTAAAAGACGAAGATTTTGGCAAACCTATTATTGCTGTGGTCAATAGTTTCACCCAATTTGTGCCTGGTCATGTGCATTTAAAAGATTTAGGCCAGATGGTGGCACGGGAAATTGAAGCTCACGGTGCTATCGCCAAAGAATTTAATACCATCGCCGTAGATGATGGCATAGCTATGGGGCACGGTGGTATGCTTTACTCCTTACCCAGTCGTGATTTGATTGCGGATTCAGTGGAATATATGGTAAATGCCCACTGCGCCGATGCTATGATTTGCATTTCTAACTGCGACAAAATCACCCCAGGGATGATGATGGCTTCCATGCGCTTAAATATTCCCACGATTTTTATCAGCGGTGGCCCCATGGAGTCAGGGAAAGCGGTGATTGGCGATGAAAAGAAGCATATTGACTTGGTGGATGCCATGGTTTTGGCAGCGGATCCCCATGCGGATGACGATACTGTAACTATTACAGAACAAAATGCTTGCCCCACTTGCGGAAGCTGTTCGGGAATGTTTACCGCCAACTCCATGAACTGTTTAACCGAAGCTTTGGGCTTGGCGCTCCCTGGAAATGGAACGGTGCTAGCCACCCACGCTTTGCGCAAAGATTTGTTTATGCAGGCGGCGCGTCGTATTGTGGAAATCACCAAAGATTATTACGAAAACGATAACGAAAATGTTTTGCCCCGCAATGTGGCTAATTTCAATGCTTTTGAAAATGCCATGCGCTTAGATATTGCCATGGGGGGCTCCACCAACACTGTGCTGCATATTTTAGCCATTGCCAACGAAGGTGGCATTGAGTTTTGCATGAAAGATATTGATCGTCTAAGTCATGATACTCCTTGTATTTGTAAAGTAGCTCCCGCCATAGAAAATGTGCATATAGAAGATGTGCACCGCGCTGGGGGGATTTTTGGAATTTTGGGTCAATTAGACACTAAAGGTTTGCTAAATCGCGATGAACCCACGGTGCATGCCCCGACTTTGGGAGAAGCCATAGATAAATGGGATGTGTCCCGCAATGGCGACCATAGCTCTGTGCAAGAATTTTATCGCGCTGCCCCAGGAAACTATCGCAACATCGTAGCTTTTAGTCAAAATGAAATGTATGACTCCTTGGATCTAGACCGCGAAAAGGGTGTGATTCGCTCCTGCGACCACGCTTTTACCCAAGATGGTGGCTTAGCGGTGCTTTATGGTAATATCGCCGAAGATGGTTGCGTGGTAAAAACTGCCGGCGTAGATGAGTCTATTTGGACTTTTACTGGCCCTGCGGTGGTATTTGAAAGCCAAGAAGATGCCGTGGAAGGCATTTTAGGCGGCAAAGTTAAAGCCGGCGATGTGGTGATTATTCGCTACGAAGGTCCCAAAGGCGGTCCTGGCATGCAAGAGATGCTCTACCCCACAAGTTATTTGAAATCCATGGGCTTAGGGGCCAGTTGCGCCTTGCTTACAGATGGAAGATTTTCGGGAGGAACTTCTGGATTATCCATAGGCCACGCCAGCCCCGAAGCGGCTAGCGGTGGTGGCATTGCATTGGTAAACGACGGGGATATAGTGGATATTGATATTCCCAATCGCACCATAAATGTTGGCATTAGCGAAGATGAACTAGCCCAACGCCGAGCCGATATGGAAGCCAAAGGAAGCGACGCTTGGAAACCTGCCAAAAGAGAAAGAGTTGTTTCCCAAGCTCTTAAAGCCTATGCGGCCATGGCCACCAGCGCCGATAGAGGTGCAGTGCGCGATTTAAGGCAAATCGGCATCGAATAAAAGTCTATTTACTGTATAAACAAAAAGCAACCCCTGCTGGGGTTGCTTTTTTAATGTTTTTATTGTTTATTTTACCAATATTTTGCCCGCGACACCGCTCTGCATATTGCGTAGAATATACAAACCAGCTTTTTGAGGTTTACTTGCACCCAAAGGCTTACCTTTTAGGTCGTAATAACGCATTTCAGCATGGGGATTAGCAAGGTTTATGCTATTTAAAGGTTTCTTTATGGCCACGGTATTTGATTCCGAAGGTGGTATATAAGTTGAAGAACCCTGATCAAAGGTCCTATCACTAGCGCTGGGTTCTTTCCATGCAGGAACTGCGCTGGCATCTACTTTTTCAAACATTCTAAAGTCGCCGGGTTCATAACTTTGGAAAGAAATATGGTAATAAGTTTTTCCATCAGGAGTAACGGTGTAGAGGTAATCATAAACTTTACCATTGTCGTCTAAAATGCGCAAGAATGTATTATCCACAGTAAACCAACTACCTTTGGCTAAAGAAGTGTAGCTAGGGGGATCATAGACATAAAATCTAGTGTAATCTTCGTTATCAAAATCAAAGCGGTAGCGGTGAGTTCCCCCTGCCCCCATAGCTATATTGTCTTGGAGCCACGCTTGGTTAGGCCCTTCGATGAGTCGGGGATCGCGGCCATCGGTGGGAGGATTGTTCATATCTATGTTATAACCCGCAGGAGCTAGTTGTTCTGGGGTTTTAGGATTAGCGATAGTGGGAGCTTTAGCATCGGAATTAATTTCCGAAAGCTGGCGGCGATAGTACCGACCTGGCATCCCCCCTTCGGGCATCATGGATAGGTTATCATGGTCAATTAAGTAATAGATATATTTTTTCTCCGCTCCAGAGCTAGGTACAATGTTAAGGGACATACTATTTAATGAGTACCACTGGCCTTCCACTTTACTAGAGGTGAAGTTGCCGTAAGTCGATGTATATATGGCAGAGTTTTCCTTGACTATTAAAATATTGGTAAGACCCATCTCATTGACCCAAGCCTCACCTTCGGCATTTATCAATCTATCATCGTGAAAGCCAGGTTTGCCACCGGTGGGTACGGGTTGCTCAATGGTACAAGGGTCTAACATACCATCGGGGCGAGCACCATCTGCAGAAAGGGCTAAACGCAAGCCTATGGAGCCATCTTTTCCTTCAATGGAGCGAATTTTACGTCCCGAAACCCTAGATTCCGATGCGGGTTGATCGTAACTGCCACCCCGGCGAACTTTTTGGGTGTGTATAGTAGCTGGTCCGATAGGATTAACTAAATTATCGCCACTAAAAGTACCATAACTATCGTACATCCACTCATAAACATTTCCGCTTAAATCGTAAATTCCCAATTCGTTGGGGGCTTTGGTACCCACATCCTGCACGCTTCTAAAGCAAAATTCACCAAAGCAAGTCTCCGTCAAATTTCCTGCATGCCAGGCCACATCGTCGGCGTTATTACTACCAGAATAAAGATATCCTTTGCTCTTGGTACCACCCCTTGCGGCAAATTCAAACTCCGCATCGGTGAGCAAGCGATATTGCTTGCTCGTGGCTTGGCTTAATTTACAAGTAAACTCAATGGCATCGTACCAGGTTATGCCAGTTTTGGGTTTATTATCTTTGCTTGTATTATCACCCATTACCGCCTCCCATTGGGCGTTAGTAAGCTCGTATTTGCCTATATAAAAATCACTTACAGTTACCGTATGGGCAGGCTTTTCTTGGGATTCGCACTTATTGTCCCCACTAGAACAACCTCTCTCATAGGTTCCCCCTTTCACAAATACCATATCTAGAGTCTTACTTGACCCAGATAATCCACTTAAAGCTTCGGTGTAATCGCTTTGCGCAAAAGCATAGAATACCAAAAACAAGACCAATAAACTGGTTAATTTAGGAAATCCAATCCTCATATTTTTACCCTATTTTTAAAAACACTATGATAAAAATAAGTCCAATGAGCCTTGCCACTGAAAACTTTTATAAAAAGTGTTGAGAACTAGTCCACTATTTTGGATTTTATACCTTGGATTTGACGATTAAAACTCTAAAAAACCAATCTGAGCAAAAAACAACCAATTGTCAGTTTCACTTATGTTTTTAGTGAAGTCATCTAAATTACTGTGGAAATGTGCCCCCGCTCGGGCTTCTAAACTTTTCCATTTAAAGCGCAGAGTACTTTCCATTGCTGATCGGCGATCTTGCAACTCATTATATATATCGGGGCCTTCAAAATCATTGATAAAAGTAGCATGAAGCCATAGGGATAAAGGTCCCCATATCCAAGCAGCATGAGCTGTAGCCGTTCCGTAATGATGGCTACGAAATTGCGGTAAAGGCATTTTATGGATTAAAGGAGTGATTGGCATAGCTAGGCGATAATAATTGCTAATGGCAGGATCAGTTAACTTTTGAGGGACAATATCTATGCTGTCGGGATAAAGCCAAATTAAACCCTCGGGAACTCGCCCTTGTAAGCCAAAAGATCCTTGAAGACCAACTGACCAATTTGGAGTCAATAAATGAGCAAATTTCAGCAAAACTTCGCCGCCGTAATTCAAATGGGTAGGTTTACTGCCTAATAAATGAGGTGCTTCCGACTTGACTGCCAAATTTGCGTGCAAATTTTTAGCATTAGACGCAAAATAATCGCCACTAGTGTCTCTACCCCACACAAAATCTAAACCAGCATTTATAGCAGTTACTTTAATGTTTTTAACGGGATTTTTAACCCAAAGAATTTTGTTGGTGCGGGTAATTAATTCTGTGTTAAAATAATCATCAGATAAATATATATAAGGGCTTAAATACTGATGCAGTTTTGGATTTATATTTACGCGGAAACTAATGCTGCGCTTTTCTAAAGCGCGGATTTTGCTAATTTCTTCAATACCGCTCTTAGCTTGGGAAAAGCTTAAATTTTTCCACAGAGAATTGAAGTTTTGTCGTTGAATAGACATACTTATGCTAAAGCTTAATTCTTGTTGGCTGAGTTTAGAAATGGTTAGAAATGGCTCTAAACCTTGAGCGAAAGTCCCTGCTTTAAGCTTTAAACCACCAAAATACTCAAATTGATTAACCGCGCGTAAACTTAATTTTCCCAACACTGCAGGACCACTATAAGTAGTTCCCATTCCCCCAAGTTGCCATGCCACAATACTACGGGGTTTGGCTTGTAAATTTAAGACTAAAAAATTAGAATCTAAACCTCCCCCATAGCCTAACTCACTTTGACTTTGTTCTTGTAAGTTTAAAGATATATCGCCATAAAGTTGGCTTTTTTGCAAATTTAGCGAAAAAGAGTCCAGAGCCTCCACCCAATCGGTATAGTCTGAAGGCCAATAACTTTGTATATGATTTTGATACTCAGCACTTATTTCGTCTAAAGCTGGGCTGTCTATGCGCAAACTACTAACTATAGAGGCTTTATTATTTTCTCCCCATTGATAAGGTTTTAATTGATATTTTTTTATTTGTCCTAGGCGAGAGCGCATATCTTTTAAAGCCAGTTGTTGCCAATAATCCCTTTCTTCTAAAGAGTCAGCTTTTAACCAATGAGGATTAACTAAAACTTGATACTCTATACTTTTTCCTAAGTGTTGCAATTCAAAGCGCTGAGAAGCCTTTAAATTTAAACCATCTTTTCGCATAGGCCAAGGAGTTGCGTATATAACGAAATGCTTATTTCCAACCATATTTTGCAAATAATCAAGACTTTGCAGAGCACAATTTTGAGCTGGTAAATATAGTTGTTTACCGATTCTTTCACCGCGAGGATCAAAACTAGCATTTATCCATTGCCAATTAGGAGCTTCAGGGCTTAGCGTTAATTGCGCACTTTGCTCTTGACAAAGCAATGTGTGCCAAGAAATTTTATATGGCTTAGGCGGAGCCATTAGTGGCGTTTGCAATTTTAAATGCGTGCTAAAATCCTCGAATGCAACTTGGTTGGGTATGGGAAAAAATCTTTCTTGGGTTTTAGAGCTAAAATCTACGGCATATTGTTGCTTAAAACTGGGAAAACCTTTGGGAGCTAAATACTCCCCAATACTGAGATTAGCATTGTTATTTAGGCGCGCAGTACCAAGTTCAAAAACGGGATAATTTGCATCTATTAAAATTCTTTCTAAGCTATCTAAAGAATAACCTTGATTCCATAAAGCTACCACCCAGGACGCTATGCCAGAAGCAACTATTTTTTCTAGTGGAATTTGATATTGTTCCACCGCTTTAAGTATGCCTAAATAATACCATGGACTTGCCAAACTGCCATCTAAATACAAAATTGCGGTACGAGAGTCTTTAACTAAATTTTTAATTATCGGAGCGGTTGAGCTGTTTTCTATGGCATGGTTTATAGCTTGTTGAGCTAGGATAGAATCACCTGATACTTGAACTGTATCATCTGAAGCTTGGGCAGAATCGTCTATAATGAGATGTGAAACTGTGCCTGCTGCATTCGTGTTTACAGTATCACCCCAAGAACTAGCGATTCCTATACAAAACATTGTTAGGAAAAGTAATTTAACGCTTATTCCTTTATCATTATGAAGTCGTTTTAAAGACATTTATGTTCCATTGATAAGGTTCAGGATTACCTGCTGGTAATTCACTACAAAAAACTACCGCCGCTAAATGTTGACGCAATAAAGTTGGCAAATGCGTTTCTTTGGTGCTTAAATTAGCTTGGCACAATTGCACAGCTCCTTCTAAATTGTGCGCGCCTATGCTCGCCACAACGAGACCGCCAGTGGAGGCTGATGCGACTACTTGTGGGATTTGTTCAGAAGCAATTTCCCCCCAAAAGTAAGCATCTGCCTGATTTTGAAAATTAGGGTTTGATGATGAATTCTGGCTAGCAGTTATAAAACTTCCTGGTAAAACTTTTGGTAAATCTTCGACAAAGCTAAGGTTTTTTATATGCAGTCCTTTGTTCTTAGAGTATTCTTGCATAAAAGCTGCAGCCAAAACTCCGCTATGAGCGTGAGGTTTTTCAGCGAAAAGTATAAGGCCTTGCTTTAAATTAAGCAAGGATTTTAATTTGTCTGGTGCTTGCCAAGCTTCGAGAGTTGGTAAGTTATGCCCCCAAAACTTGCGCACATAAGCCACAAAACCACGAGCACTGCGACTTAGGACCACTTTATAACTTTGAGCATTGGGCGCTGGAAATGCAAAGCGCACCGACTCTTTTTCTACTTTTTTTAAAATTTCTGGTCGTTCGTAAAGTTGTAGAAACTCAGTTAATGCTCCTTCAGATATGGAGTTGTGTCCTGGGAATGGGGCTGAATTTTCACAAAGAAGTACAGCGCCTTTTTTCTCTATATAATCAAAGCATAATTGGGAATCAATACTCATAAATCACTCCTCATTTGCTCGGCGCAGCTTGATAGTTTTGATTTTGAACTTTTATTTGTTCATATAGCATACTTAAGTTTCCTTGGGAAAAAGCTTTGCTCATTTCTGGACTGATATTTAAACATTCATAAGTAGCTTGGTTATCGCTAAAATGTTCTGTTACTATGGCTTTCAAGTTGGAAGCCGTTAATACCAGTTGAGATTTAGGCGCGTGCATTAACCAAGCCAAAGACTGATTGATACTTAAAGTGGGAATTGTACTTAAAACTGACCAACCTAAACTAGCCACTTGATTTACCAAGCTTAAACTATGATAATCTGCACAGTTTTCTAAAATAAACAAGCCAGGGGCGAGATTTTGAATGGCGCTAACACACATATCCAAACTTTGTCCATGCCATTCTGGTTGCAGAACTACAAAAGGATATTCGCTAGTATCAGCCAGCCATTTTGCATTATCTGTTAGCCAATAAATTGGAGTTTGGTGCACTTGTTGATACTGCATGGCATAGCTCAAAAGAGTTGAATACAAACTTTTGCGATTATGACCAGAAAAAAGAACCAAAGGAGGACTAGATTCAGGTAAACTTCGCACAAACTCAGGCAAATTCAAGCTAGCCCAAGGGACTGGCTCTGTGGGTACGAGTTGGATTTCTATGGCACTAATGCGCTTTTCCATTTTATGAACAGAAGCAATAAAACGGCCCCAGCCACTAATAGCAAAATTGTAAGAACCTCCTCTTTCACTATTAGCTTCAGCACTGCGTCCTTGCAAATCAATAATTTCAGCATACCAACGCTTTAAATCAAATTCAGAAGGCGTTTCATCACTTAAAGGTTTAAGTTCTCCGCCTATTCTAACATAAAGCCCTTGATTTATAGACAGCAACAATTCTGTTGCTGAATTTTTCCGAGCGGTGGCGAGCAACATACTTAAATCAGATTCTACACCTGGTACTAAAGCTGCTGAAACTTGGCTTTGTTTTTGCAAACCGTGGTTGAAAATCCATTGGGTATCACTTACCAATTCTTCGGCGGTGGAAAGCGTGCTAAAATCAGACATACGAGTATCTTGTAAGCCGGAAATGCTTTCTACTTCGGTCAGAGATGCTGTTCCGTAAACACTGTTACCTTCCACGGCAAAATCTGTAGAGTCAGCATTTAAGTTTGAAGAAACCACTTGCTGATCTGTGTTTGTACGAGGTCGCGCGCCAATACGCGGTGGAGAAGTGTCTTGTTTTTGGTTAGAAAGTGAAATATCTTCTACGCCCGGGGATTCTTCGACGATATTTTCTTCCTCTACTGTGGCTTGAGCTGCAGTATGATCTGCTACAAACGCTATAACTTGCTCATAAACGGCCGCTTCCAATTCACCATTTTCCACTAAAATGGCGGCGATATTGTGTTCATCAGAAGATTGAGACCAAAACTTTTGAATTTGCTCTTTAGTAGCTAACTGATTAGTTATTAAAACTTTTGCTATAAGTGAATTATTCACAGAAAATCCCTTTTGCTAAACCACCAACTTCCTATCACCAAAAAAACTGCCACAAAAGCTATAGCATATAAGCTATGCCAAAACAAATAAAATGGTGGCAAAGCAATTTGGTGCACCAATGCGTTAGTAATATTAAACTGATATAAAGCTGGCAAAATGCGGTTAACCCAAAGCGCCCCCCATTCCATAAGTTGCAGAGAAAAACTACTTAAATTTTCGTCTATTTTTTGCAAAAAACGCACTTGGGCCAGTAATTCATGGGATAAATGGCCAGCAAAATAAACCCCAAGGGTAAAAAGCGAGCTAAGCACAGGAGTACTAAAAGAACTGAAAAGCATAGCCACCGCAACTATGATAGCCAACTCCCAGAATATAAGATACACACCTTGTAAAAGTGCTATTTGCGGATCGGCGTTACTCAGCCATAAAATACCATAAAAAACCACGGTTAAAATACCTAAATGAGTGGCCACCACCGCTATTAAACCCAAATATTTGCCCAGAATAAACTCAGCGCGATGCACAGGTTTAGAAAGCAGCGTATATATGGTGCGTTTCTGAATTTCTTTTTGCACTAAGCTAATTCCAACAAAAATTGAGATTAACAGGCCTGATAACGACATAATGGAAAAAGTGGTGGATTTTATGGCATAAGCTTTGTCGAATACCGACCACTCACCCAAAATAATGGAAAAAATGCTTAAAGCAATGGCCAAAAACACAATATTATAGAGTATTTTATCACGAATGGACTCTCTAAAGGTATTATGAGCTATAACTCCTATCCTTTTAATGCTAGCTCCCATGATTAACTCCCTCTTTGGCTACTTCGCGACTAAGTATTTCTTCTAAATCACGGGCATCGGCATTGCTTAGAACCTGCTCAAAAGTTCCTTGCTGTACAATTTTACCATCCACAATTATAGCTATGCGATCGCTAAGAGTTTCTACATCGGAAAGCACATGGCTGGAATAAAAAACCGTAGTGCCCATATCATTCATTTCCTGAATTACATGACGGACATCTCGTCTTCCTAGAGGGTCTAAACCGCTCATGGGTTCGTCTAAAACAAGCAACTGAGGCTGATTTAAAATAGCTTGGGCTAGCCCCACTCTTTGCACCATTCCTTTAGAATATGTACGCAAACGCCTATGAATCCAATCTTTTTTGGCACCTACCATCTCCAAAGCCCAATCCATGCGTTGGGATTTAAGCTTTCCGCTTAAACCATAGAGATCTGCCATAAAATCTAAAAGTTCATAACCCGTCAAATAATCATAAAAATAAGGATGTTCTGGTAAATAGCCCAAAAACTGCCTAGCCCTTAAACTCTGAGGATTTAAGCCTTTGATTTTCACAGAGCCAGAGCTAGCCTGCAAAAGTCCTACCAACAATTTGATAGTAGTGGATTTCCCTGCCCCATTGGGACCTATAAAACCAAAAACTTCCCCAGATTTCACAGTGAAGTTTAAATCCTGTAAAACCATATTAGGGCGCATAAAAAAGCCTATACGATAGCTTTTTGACAGTTTCTCTACTTGGATCATGGTTAAAAATCCAATTTATCCTTGGGTGGAGGGCGACGGCGGAAGAAGTAGTAAAGAATGGCTCCCAAAGCAAAAAAGCCTACTCCTGAAAAAAGGAAAAACTGCGCCATTCGCGGATCCGCTAAGCCAGGCATAAATCGTAAAAACTGTTTGGTAAATATTACGGGAAGTAATAGCAAAATTCCTATGCCTCGTAAAACCCATGTAAAAATTAATGCATTAAAGTTCATAAATTGAAAATACAAAATTTCACTGGAATAAATCTAATTTGAGGTCATTTTGCTGGTTATTTTCAGCATCTTCGCCTTTTTCGGCCTCTTCTTCAACTTTTTCTTCGGGTAAAGCTTTGACTTTTTTGATGGTTTTAGCGGTAAACTTGCTTCCCAAGGTTTTATAACCTTGAACTCCAGTGAGATCGTAAAGCTCTAAAATTTCAGTTTCATTTTTTTTACTGCTACCTTGCAACTCAACTTCTGCGCGAGCTTCATCGTGGGCAAAAAAGGCCCACATTTTACTGTCAGCGTGTTCGGTGATTATGTAAAAACTTGTGGTGGTAGGTATTCCATCTAAGGTAAAACGCTTGACATAATTGCTAAAATTTATCCCATCAAAGTATAAAACGGTGAAAATTTTGCCCTCTAATTCATCGGTACCCACTTTGCTAATATGAGCTACATCATTCCCCACTAAAAGCGGTTCACTGAATTCAAACAGCTGGGCTTTTCCATCTCTATAAACTACTAAAACTCTATCTTCATCCTCGAATTTTCCGATACAATCACCCCGTTTTTGCGCAGTAACCAAACCTGCATGCAAATCAAAATACAAAGATTGAGCTCCGAGGGTACTTACCCCTGCGCTAATTTTTTTAATAGTTCTCACCGGGTATTTAGTAACAATATTCCCCATGGCTCCACGGTTTTTTATGATTATTTCAGAAAAATCCACTTCAAAATTGAGTTTTATACGCGGACGATTTCTTAAAAACACTTCTACAACTTCAGCTTCACCATTGGGATTGCTAGAAAAATATAAGACCTTGTTTTTACCTTTACGACCTACATTATACTCCCTATTTCTAGTAACGCCGCCTATATTAAAGCGCTTTATATAAGTAGTATTGTTTTTATGATTTTCATAAATCATATTGTATATGTGGCGATCATCATCTTTGTAAAAACGGTCTATATGGATAATATCTTTGCCTACAAATTCCTTGTCTGTAACCTTAATAACTGAAAAGGTCGCATCGGCTCTAAATACGATTAAATCATCATAATCGGAAACATCAAAAAGATATTCTTCTCGCCGCAAAGAAGTGCCTATAAAGCCTTCTTTGCGATTTACATAAAGTTTTTGATTAGCTATGGCCACATGTATGGCTTCTACGCTGGAAAACTCTTGAAGTACAGTTTTTCTTTGCCTATCCGCTCCGTATTTTTTGAGCAAGCCTTTAAACCATTTGATGGTATATGGCACCAGATTTTTTAAATCATCTAAGGTTTGTGCAATTTGCACATCTAATTGAGCTAATAGTTCATCAGTCTTTTTTATATCAAAACGAGAAATGCGGCGAATGGGAATCTCAGCTAATTTAAGAATTTCATCACGCATTACTGGCCTGCGTAAATTCTTTACATGGGGCTCTAAGCCTATGTCAATAAGGTTTACCATTTCATCGCGATCCCTAGCATTTTCAATGACTTGGTAAACTTTCTTTTCGATAAAAATCTTTTCTAAGGATGTCATGTGCCAGCGATTTTCTAATTGCGCCAGCTTATTTTTAAGCTCCCATTCCAGTAGCGCTTTGGTATGCTCCGTGGAGCGGCGCAATATTTCGCTAACCCCAATAAAATGCGGCTTGTTATCCATGATTATACAAGCATTGGGACTCAGGGATTTTTCACAATCTGAAAAAGCATAAAGCGCGTCAATTACCACTTGAGGGTCAGAATTGGGGGCTAAATGCACCAAAATCTCCACATCTTGGGCGGTATTGTCATCCACTTTGCGAATTTTGATTTTACCTTTCTGGTTTGCAGCCACTATGGAGTCTATAAGCGAGCTAGTGGTGGTACCAAAAGGAATTTCTCTAATGGCTAAAGTGCGATTATTAACAATTTCTATTTTAGCGCGAACTTTAATGCGCCCGCCCCGCAAACCATCATTGTAAGTAGAGACATCGGCAATTCCCCCCGAAGGAAAATCAGGAAATATTTCCACCTTTTTGCCCCGCAAAATATCTATGCTGGCATCTATTAACTCGCAAAAATTATGGGGTAAAATCGTGGTGGAAAGTCCCACCGCAATACCTTCTACCCCCTGTTCCAATAAAAGCGGAAATTTAACCGGTAAAGTAATAGGTTCATCGCTGCGCCCATCGTAGCTGGGAATCCAATGGGTGGTTTCGGGATTAAATAAAACTTCTTTGGCAAAGGGTGTCAAACGCGCTTCAATGTAGCGAGGTGCCGCCGCCGAATCGCCAGTTAAAGGGTTGCCCCAGTTTCCTTGGGGGTCAATTAACAAATCTTTTTGCCCCAAGTTCACCAAAGCATCGCCAATGGAAGCGTCTCCATGGGGATGATATTGCATGGTGCGGCCAATGACATTGGCCACTTTGTGATAGCGGCCGTCGTGCATTTCAAACAAAGTATGCAAAATCCGGCGTTGCACTGGTTTTAAACCATCTTCAAAATACGGCACCGCCCTATCTAAAATAACATAACTAGCGTAATCTAAAAACCAATTCTCGTATAAACCGGAAAGGTGATTTTTCTGTTCACTCATTCATAAATCCTATAATCAAACCACATCGAGTACAGCGTCATGGCGCAAATTATCTACAATAAATTCCTGGCGCGTGGGGGTGTTTTTACCCATATAAAAAGTCAAAAGCTTTTTTAAGGTGCTTTCGGAAGAAGGAATAGTTACTGGCTCCAAACGGATGTTTTCGCCAATAAACATGCCAAATTCGCTGGGGCTAATTTCACCTAAACCTTTAAACCGGGTGATTTCCGAGCCTTTTTCCCCTAATTTTGCCACTGCTGCATCTCTTTCCGCCTCGTCATAGCAATAAATCGTCTCTTTTTTATTGCGCACCCTAAACAAGGGCGTTTGCAAAATATGTAAATGCTGTTGCGCAATTAATTCAGGAAAAAACTGCAAAAAGAAAGTCATTAGTAGTAAGCGAATATGCATACCATCTACATCAGCATCAGTGGCAATTACCACATTGTTAAAACGCAGGTTTTCTAAGCCGTTTTCTATATCCAAAGCATGTTGCAGTAAATTAAATTCTTCGTTTTCATATACCACTTTGCGGGTAAGTCCAAAGGTGTTAAGGGGCTTACCTTTTAAGCTAAATACCGCTTGGGTTTGTACATCTCTAGCTTTGGTTATGGAACCTGAAGCAGAATCACCTTCGGTGATAAATATGGTGGTTTCTCGCTTGCGAGGATGCTTAGCATCGGTCAAATGTATGCGACAATCTCGCAATTTTTTGTTATGCACATTAGCCCTGCGCGCTCTTTCATTAGCCAATCTGCGAATACCCGAAATTTCTTTGCGCTCCCGCTCGGATTGCATAATGCGTTCCAAAATAGCTTTGGCCACATCTTCGTTGCGGTGCAAAAAGTTATCTAATTCTTTGACTAAGAAGTCTATCATCCAGCCGCGAATGGCGGGGCCTTTGGGGGCAATGGTGGTGGATCCTAGTTTGGTTTTAGTTTGGGATTCAAAAACTGGTTCTTGAATGCGTACAGAAATTGCCGCCACAATACAAGAACGAATATCCGCTGCTTCGTAGTCTTTTTTGAAATGCTCGCGAATGGTGCGCACAAAAGCCTCGCGGAAAGCTCCCTGATGAGTACCGCCCTGGGTGGTATGCTGTCCATTGACAAAGCTATAATAATGCTCACCATATTGGTTGGCATGACTAAATGCCACTTCGATATCTGGGCCTTTTAGATGCACTATGGGGTAACGAATAGAATCTTCGGTTTTAGCCGTTAAAAGATCTAAAAGCCCATTTTGACTCTTGTAGGTTTTGCCATTGAATATCATGGATAAACCATTGTTCAAATAGGCGTAATTCCACATTTTTTCTTCTAAATATGCGGGCAAAAAACGATATTTAGGGAACATGGTGGGATCCGGCACAAAGCTAACTTCGGTGCCATTGGCTTCGGTGGTTTTAGTCTCCGTCCATTCCTTTACCAACAGACCTTTGGAAAACTCAGCCTTTTTGCAAAGCCCGTCGCGATAAGAACTTACGATAAAACTCTCAGAAAGAGCATTAACCGCTTTAGTGCCCACACCGTTTAGCCCTACAGACTTTTGGAAAGCATCGGAATCGTACTTTCCACCGGTATTTATTTGGGAAACGCAAGCCACGACTTTACCTAGAGGAATCCCCCTACCGTAGTCGCGTATTCTGACAAAATGCTCTTGCACTTCTATTTCAATTTTCTTACCTGCTCCCATAACAAACTCATCGATGGAGTTGTCGATGATTTCTTTAACTAATACATAAATCCCATCGTCCGGGGATTGTCCATCGCCTAATTTACCTATGTACATACCAGGGCGAAGTCTAATATGTTCGTGCCAATCTA
>LSQX01230111.1_pt1 | contig 36512 bp, 21 predicted proteins | sample 654561 | NCBI WGS metagenome assembly LSQX01 (sample SAMN04489861, study PRJNA283612) | anaerobic digester metagenome | isolation source: 4 biogas reactors fed with cattle manure at either 37C or 55C with and... | place: Denmark: Kongens Lyngby | collected 2014 | reverse complement strand
TACTGTCTCACTGTTCCGAGATTGATATTTCCGGATGATTCCGTTTCATATCTGCCATCAATCATGTCGACTGCAGTCCGGGTGTCCGCTATGCTGAAATTATCAAGCATTATTCTGTTGACACCCCCGTGTCTCAGAATGGTTTTCAGCTCATCGGTATTGCGGGCTTCAATCACAATTTTCAGATCTCTTTTGTTTTGCTCAAGATATTCCCGGGCTTTGTCAACAGCTTTTTCTATTCCCCCTGCATAGGCAATATGATTGTCTTTCAGCATTATCATATCATAGAGTCCCATCCTGTGATTCATTCCCCCCCCGATCCTGACGGCTTCCTTATCAAGCATCCTCATTCCCGGAGTGGTTTTTCTGGTATCAAGGATCTTTGCGCCGGTTCCTGCAACCTTGTCAACATAGCGGCCTGTGCTTGTGGCAATACCGCTCATACGCTGCATGATGTTGAGCATCAGCCTTTCGGATTTAAGAATAGATTGCAGGTTACCATGCAGAATAAATCCGGTATCACCGGATCTTACTTTATCACCGTCCTGTTTAAGGGTTTCGGTGCGGAGATCGGCATCAATGATTCTGAATAATTCAACAGCAACCCGTACACCGGCAAGGATACCCTCCTCCTTGATGAGAAGCTTTGCCTTCCCCCGTGCATCGGCGGGGATACATGAGAGTGAAGAGTGGTCGCCGTCGCCTGTATCTTCTTCAACACAGCGGAGAACGAAATCCCTGAAGAATTTATCTTCCATCTTCCGATTCTATTCTGATTGTATGGATCAGCAATTCCCGGTCTACCCTCTTCAGAAGGAAATATACCCTGAAATCGCCTTTCACGGTTTTAAGGTTGCCTATTGCATACTGAGCTTCATTTTTTGCACCCTGATGCCTGATAATAAAATCCTTTGTCTGATAGGTGGCGAAGAAATCCTTCAAAATGGTTTCTGCTACATTCTTCTTGTAAAAATCCTCCTTGCCAAGGAGAAGCAGTTCAACCGTTGAATTCATGTATTTTGCCATTTCAGCTGCATTCCCTGCCTTAATTGCAATAGATATACCAGGCGGAATCCTCTGCTGATCCTGTGCCTGGATGTTTGTGCATAAAAAGGCCAGAACAAGTATTGAAGCAAGGTTCTTAAAATCCATTTGGTTACGTTTTGCTGACTTTCATATTCATTTGACTACAAATTTAACTATTTTCCAGAAATATAAGCGGTTCTGTCTTATCAATATAATTATAATTGCATCAGGCAGTTTTTAATTATATTTTTGCAACCGGGCATCGCAGATATCTTCATGCAAAAGTCGGGCCGTTTATGAAAGAAAAAAGGAGGCGTTTTATCCTGATAGTTCTGAGCATTGCTTTTGGGCTGGCTGCCGTTATTGCCCAGATGATATGCCAGGGTTCGTCTGAAAACAATATAACAACCAGGAGATTCAACAGGATACTTCATGAGAAGGAGAAGATTATGGAGGACTGTCTTAATGATCTCAGGATTATTATGTCAAAGGGTGAGCCTCACGGATCGGTATCTGAAAACAGGATATTCAGCCTTGCATCACAGAACGGAATTACCATTCTCCAGTATATTGACAGAAGACTGGTTTACTGGTCCGACAACAGCTTTGATGTTCCGGTGCTTCTGCAGGACGAATCATTGTTTTCCCGGCCCCTTGTCTTTATGCAGAACGGCTGGTTCCTGCCGGCACATATTGCTGAGGGGAATGAACGGATTATCGGGCTTCTCAGGGTGAGGACCGATTACAGCTTTGAAAATGATATTGTAAAAAGCGGCTTTACCAGGGATTTCAGGCTGCCGGCGGATGTGGGCTTCAGTGCGGAAAAATCAGAAAACGGAAACGATATATTCAACCGCAGGGGGGAATTCCTGTTTTCTCTGATATTCCCTGCGGCGGGCGGCAGTACTTTCCATATTCTCATACCTCTGATTCTCTGGTGTATGTTTTTTGTGTCTGTTATGGTACTCTTGCTCGGACTGGTGAGGTCACTGGCCGCTTCCGGAAAAAACCATGCAGGACTGCTGCTTTCACTGTTGTTTTTTTCGGTGCTGTACCTGATAGTTCTTTTTGCCGGGCAGCCTTCCGTGATTTTCAGGACATCATTGTTTTCGCCCTATATATTTTCGCTTAACGGCTTCATCCCTTCCCTGGGCCATTTCATGATTTTCAGCATACTCCTGGCTTTGTTAGGCTATGTTTTCTACAACTATGCGGATTTCAGCGCTGTATATCGGAAAAAGACTGTTGGCGGACGCTTGCTGCCTGCCATCCTTCTTGTTACGGGAACATTGCTGATCAGTATGTTTCATATTATATTCCGCAGGCTTATCCTGAATTCAAACATTAATTTTGAGACATACAGGATGCTGGATTTAAGTGTGTACAGTGCCGTTGGTTTTATTTCGGTCCTGCTTCTTCTGGTTTTACCGGTTTCATTTTTTTGCAAAGCATTCCAGACCGGGGGAAAAGCTGAAGGTCGCAGAACAATTCCGGCCCTGGCCGTGTCTGCCGCAGTAATAATTGCCTTTACATATCCCTGTAAGGTATCAATGCCGGCACTCCTGTTCCTGTGGACAGGTATTATAGCCGTTGTATGGATCCGTCAGTTCCGGAAACCGGGAAAACTAAGTATTCCACTTTTTCTTTCCCTTGCTGCCGGTATTTATTCACTTGTGGTCATTACTGCGTTTTCGGAGGAAAAGACCAACGAAATTCTGAAAGTACATGCCCTTTCCCTGTCCACTGAAAATGATCCGGAAGCCGAACATCTTCTTCTGGATATGTGGCCGGTACTTCAAAATGATGCGGTTCTTGCCGATATGATGAATGTTGAATTTTTTGAAAGGAGGGATTTCGACATCATATCCGCCTATCTCCACAATAACTATTTCAACGGTTACTGGGGCAATTTCAATGTCAGCATATATTTGTGCCGGCAGGGCCAGATGATACGGATCGGTCCCGGCGATCATGATTTTGAGGATTGCTATGCATTTTTTGAAGAAAGGATTGAAAAATACGGGCATCCCCTTACCGGCACCGGGTTCTGTTTTATCGACAACCAGGGGGCACGGCCGTATTATATAGGAAGGCTTTTTTTCGAAACCGGCTCATATATCACCAACGGACTGTTTATTGAGCTGTACGGTGACATCAATGTGTTTCAGCCGGGTTATTCGGAATTGCTTCTGGACAAGAGATTCCACGGTTATTCGGGTCTGAAGAACTATTCTTTTTCAAAATACCTGAACGGCGAAATTATTCTCAGTCATGGTGATTTTCCATACAACAAGGCCGATGAGGAATATGTTGATGAGGCAGCTGATTACCGTATATTTGACAATGAGGGATTCAGGCATATCCTGTACCGCAACGGGAATGCGACGGTGATGATAAGCAGGCCCCTTCTTAATGCAGGAAAAATAATCATATCCTTTGCCTATCTTTTTGCATTCATATTCATAGTTGTCAATACCATACTGCTTTTCTTTGCACAACCTTCCCCGGCAGGGATCAGAGGTCTTAACTTCAGACAGAAGCTTCAGATATCCTTTACGGGCATATTATTGTTTGCCTTCATCCTGGTTGGTATTGCCGTTGCAACCTTCACCATAAGGGAGTTTCAGTCAAATCACTACAACAATATAAAGGAAAAGCTGAGTTCCATATATACAGAGCTTGAGGCTGAAATTTCCATGGAGAGGCATCTGACTCCAAACTGGCGCAACAGCAACAATGCTTCCCTGAATGAACTTCTTATCAACCTGTCCAATATTTTCAATACAGATGTAAATCTTTATGATCTTAACGGCTATCTCATGGCCACGTCCCGCCCCGAGCTCTTTTTCAGGGATCTGACAAGTCACAGGATGAACATGAAGGCTTTCATGAATGTGTCGGATCTGACAAAGAGTGAATATATCCAGACGGAAAGTGTGGGCAACATGAAATATGTTTCGGCCTATGTGCCTTTTTACAATGTTGAAAAGCATGTGCTGGCCTATCTTAATCTGCCCTATTTCAGGATGCAGAGTCTGCTTACACGGGAAATTTCGGATATGATAGTTGCAATCATCAATTTCACGCTCCTGATAATTGTCATTACCATGGCCTTTGTTGTTTTTATCAGTGGCAGGCTTACCTCACCCCTGTCAATGCTGGGCGAGGGACTTGCTTCCGTCAGGCTGGGCAGGAAGAGTGAACATCTGACTTACCGGGGCCGGGATGAGATAGGTGACCTGGTAAGCCAGTATAACATAATGGTTGACGAGCTTGAGGAGAGTGCCCATAAACTTGCCAATTCGGAAAGGGAATATGCATGGAGGGAGATGGCAAAGCAGATTGCTCATGAAATAAAGAATCCCCTGACGCCCATGAAGCTCAATGTTCAGCAGTTACAAAAATCGTGGAATGATAAAATTCATGATTTCGGGGAAAAGCTGGAAGTTTTTGCCCGGAACCAGATAGAATACATCAATAATCTCTCGAATATTGCCACTGCTTTTTCTTCATTTGCAAAGATGCCCGGGGCCAATCCTGTCGAACTGGATCTTCTTGATCAGATAGGGACTACCCTTGAGCTTTTCAGAAATACCGGCAATATATCCTTCAGAGTGAACTGGCCTTCGGGGAAGAGGGTGATGATCCATGCCGACAGGGAGCAGCTGAACGGTATTTTTTCCAATCTTTTCAAGAACAGCATACAGGCCATACCACCTGAAAGGGAAGGTCTGATAGAGGTGGGAATGGAGCCGGGCGAAAACAAGGTAACCGTATCGGTTTCGGATAACGGATGCGGGATACCTGATGCTATCAGAAAAAAAATGTTTACACCCAATTTTACCACCAAATCATCCGGTACAGGTCTGGGTCTCTCCATTGTAAAGAGATATGCGGAGGGGGCCGGGGGAAGGGTATGGTTTGAATCGGAACCCGGTAAGGGCACAACTTTTTTTGTGGAATTTCCTTTGTAAAGGCTGTTGAAAATCCGGAAAAACCTTTTAAAAAGCCGCGTTGATTAATTGAATTATTTGATTATCTTAGCGCTTGATAAAAGGTATTGATGACTGGAAAGTTAAAAGGTATTGGTAAATACCTGGTTTTAGTCTTTATATTTATTTTCTGTTTCTGTATATCTTTGTTTTCCCAGCGGAAAATAAACGGTATCATCAACAAGTACGCCCGTGTCAGCTCAATAGGGACCGATTTTGTAATCATTGACAATTATCTTCATTTCAGTCAGTTCACCCAGGGTGACACTGTCCTGCTTATCCAGATGAAAGGGGCCAGAATATATGCCTCAGAAAGCCCTACCTACGGTACGGCATATGACGCATACGGTCAGCCGGGCAGGCATGAATTCCTTACAGTCCTGTCAGTTGATGATGTAACAAACAAGATAATATTCCGGAATGATATCAGGAACACCGGGTATGATTTGTCCTGCGGGATTCAGATCATCAGGGTGCCTTCATACAATTCAGTGCTTGTTGATGCAACACTCAGCTGTCAGCCCTGGGACAGTGTTTCCGGCACCGGAGGCGTTCTCGCGGCAATAGTGGCAAAAACACTTTCACTTAATGCGGATATTGATGTGACGGGAATGGGATTCAGGGGAGGATCTGTTGCTGTGGGAATGGGTGTTTGTGCCGAGACCAGTCCCTGGAAGCTGGAAAAGTACGCTTTTCCGGCTTATACCGACAGTTCCGGTTTCAAGGGTGAAGGACTGGCGGTGAGGGCAAATACAGGGAACGGACCGCCCTATCCCCCGGTTTATCCGGATTTTGCAAAAGGGATGGGAGCCAATTTCACCGGTGGCGGCGGAGGGAACGGCAGATTTTCCGGTGGTGGGGGAGGCGGCAATTATGGAAGCGGGGGAGCGGGAGGCCGCGAAGCAACAGACTGTTTACCGCCACGTTCCGGAGCTTTAGGCGGAAAAAGCGTGGTGGGGGAAACCCCTTTGAACGGCGGACTGTTCCTGGGGGGCGGCGGCGGCTCTTCAACATATATTCCGGGAGGTAGTCCGGTTCCCGGGGGAAACGGCGGAGGCATGGTAATACTGATATGTGATACGATCAGTGGCAATGGTCATGCCATACTTGCAAACGGATCCCATCCCGGCACTGCTTCGGGCTATGCCGGAGCGGGAGGCGGGGGCGGCGGCGGATCAGTTGCCCTGTATCTGCGGAGTTATTCATCATCCGGACCGGGTTCTGCTTTAAGAATCAGTGCAGAAGGCGGACAGGGCGGCCATAATTCCGGGAATTCCGGAAACGGCGGCGGCGGGGGAGGCGGACTAATTGCAACAAGTAATATTACACTTCCGGGAAATGTTATCAGGTCGGTCAAGGGTGCTGCGCCGGGCAGCCGCAGCGGTGGTACGGCACCTGCAAGCGCCGGTACTGATGGAATGATCCTGGCAGAATTCACGCCTTTTCTGAACGGCTTCCTTTTTAATTCAGTGTATTCATCCGTTACCGGAAACCAGCTTGATTCGATCTGTTCGGACATGGTCCCCGCGAGGATCACCGGCACCTCACCGGCCGGCGGTTCAGGTTCATACCGTTATATATGGCAGAAAAGTTACGATCTCTCCCTTCCTGCAAATGAGATCAGTGGGGCTGAATCAGCTGATTACACAGCTACGGATCCCGAAGAAGATACCTTTTGGATAAGGAGAATAATTGAGGATCAGTCAACAGGACTGACTGACACAAGCAAATGGGTGCAGATCATAGTACAGCCGGCTATCGGGGATAATCTTGTGGAAAAGGATGCTGTTATCTGTCACAATCAGATCCCTCCCGGTCTCAAACCCCTTAATTCAGGTCCTTCCGGAGGAAACGGTATTTATCAGTATCAGTGGAGGCAGAACAGCAGTGACAGCGGCTGGGATACGGCTTCAGAAGCCGCCGGACCAGCTGCGGATCTTGATTCCTTTAATCCCCCGTCCCTTCTTGCAACAACATATTACCGCCGCTTTGTTACATCGGGCCGCTGTATCAGCCAGAGTCCGACTGTGACTATTACGGTACTGCCCCCGCTGACAGGCAATATAAGCTCCCGTTCCGATTCGGTGATATGTGAGGGAATGATTTTCAATACACTGGGAGCAAGTCTTCCGGCCGGCGGTTCAGGTTCCTATACATACCTTTGGCAGGACAGCATTGACGGAAGTACGTGGCAGCCGGCGCCCGGAGTAAATAACCTGCAGGTCTATGATCCTGATACTGCAGTATTCGCATCGGTTGAAAACAGATATTACAGGAGGATTGTCCTGTCAGGGCCGGATGACGTATGTAAAAACAGTTCATCACCCATAGGCCTTACCAGATATTCCGGAATAAGGGAGAATACGATTTCTACGGGTGCCACAATATGTGCGGGCACGGCTCCGCCTGCCCTTACGGGCAGTACCCCGCTGGGGGCGGCCGGTACTTATACATATCTGTGGCAGGACAGTTCTTCCGCGGCAACCTGGACAACCAGATCTTCCGCGGGTCTTTCCTATTCTCCTCCTGCCCTGAATGATTCGGTATGGTACCGGAGAATAGTGAGATCATCAAAATGCAGTGATACAAGTGAGATTACTATAGTAAAAGTACATTCACCGGTTGCAGGCAATGTTATCGGATTCATGCCGGGAAGTGGTGCGGATACAACAATCTGCAGCGGATCGGTACCGGACATTATTGCAGGTACGGGATCACTTTCAGGCGGCACCGGCATTTCCGGTGATTATGCTTTTCAGTGGTATTATTCATATGATAATTCAGATTATAATCCGGTTGATATTTCCGGAACGTTGTCTGATTATCAGCCTTCGGCACTTGCTACTTCACTTTATTTCAGAAGAAGGGTGACATCAGGAATGTGTTCTTCGGAAAGTAATCCTGTACGGATAAACGTACTGCCCGGGATCAAGGATAATGTAATAAGTCCTGAAAGGCCGGCTGTGTGTTATAATACGCTGCCCGGACTGATTAGCGGTACAGCCCTTACGGGGGGAACCGGAAACACGCAGACCTGGGTATGGCAGGACAGTATATCCGGGTCATCATGGGAAGATATTTTACCGGGAAACGTACAGAGCCTGTCACCCACGGGAGCACTTACAGAAAAGACATGGTACAGGAGAATAGTCAGGTCCGGGCCCAATGACTGCTGTACAGATACCTCTGAGCTTGTCATGATTGATATTCATCCCCTGCCTGCAGCTTCCATTGTCAGCACGGAAGACACAACCCTGTGCAGCGGTTCGCCTGTCAGCCTCAGGCTGCATCTCAGTGGTGAACCCGGCTGGAAAGTGGTTTTTGATGAAAACGGTTCTCCCGTGACCCTGACAGGCATAACAAATCCTGATCCCCTGATAAAACGAAATCCTGTTCCGGCGGATGCCTCTGCCGTTTTCAGCTATTCACTCCTGTCGGTGGAGGATGCAAACGGTTGCATTGCCACAGACATGACAGGGTCGAGGCAGGTGACCGTTTACAGGACACCCGTAGCCAATGCCGGTCCGGATACGGAGGTGTGTGGACCGGTGGCGAGGCTTGCTGCAGTGCCCGGCTACGGAACCGGAACATGGTATTTCCCTCCCCAGGTGATTCAGTCTGTGCCATCCGAATATAATACAACTGTTCATATTGATTCCTCGTTCACTTCGCCCGGTGTAAGCTATAAATTTTACTGGGAGGAAAGGAACTGGCTGTGTTCAGACAGGGATTCTGTCACTTTTACCTTTTACAAACGTATAGATGGTATAAATGCAGGCAGGGATACTTCACTGATGACCTTTGATTATCTGTTGCCATTAAAGGCCTCATTGCCGCTTCCCCATGAAAGGGGAGAATGGAGTGTCATTTCCGGCTCAGGTGATTTCGATGACAGAAATTCAAATGATACCTACGTCAGAAATATCGGTCCCGGGTTAAATACCTACTTGTGGACTGTCACCAACGGGAAATGCAGGCTTGAAGACATGGTGAATATTAATATTGTTTCGCTGGTCATTCCGGGAGGTATCTCGCCCAACGGCGATAATATTAATGATTCACTGGTTATCAACGGACTTGATCTGGTCAATCAGACTGCTGAGCTTATCATAATCAACGGCGCCGGAACACAGGTTTTTACGACATCGAACATAAACGGGCAAAGGTGGAGAAACTGGGATGGCAGGAATTCCAACGGAGCTGAGCTGCCTGAAGGCACGTATTATTACATGTTAAGGGTTATTTCACCCCGGGCCGGCAATGTGGTGTCGAAGAGTGGTTTTATTATACTCAGGAGAAACTGAGGAAGTCCCGGCCGGCAGCAGGGCTGCCGGGAAAAGCAGTGGTGCATAACGGGCATGGCAGTGCGGAAAACCGCCGGGAAAGTGGCAGAACAGGGAAAACGGAAGGATAAGTTGCAGGCAATGAAATGACAGCAATGAACAGAATTACGGTAATATTATCAGTATTTCTTTTGTGGACCGCGCCAGGGTCTGCAGGACAGGCTGATACTGATCCGGAAAGGATTAAGCCCGGCTATCCCGTTTATAGTCAGTATCTCCATAACGGATTGATGATCAATCCTGCGTATGCCGGTTCCAGGGATGCACTCAGTGTGCTTTTTTCATGCCGGCTTCAGTGGATGGGTATACCGGATGCTCCCCGGATTGAGTCTGTAAGTCTGCATTCTCCTTTGAAAAACGACAAGGTTGCCCTTGGACTGAATGCGGGCCTTATGCAGTACGGAGTTACAAAATCGCAGAATATTTATGCAGTATATGCATATCACATAAGATTGAAGACTGGAAAAATATCTCTTGGACTCAAGGCCGGAACAGACCTGTCAAATACCGATTACAGGGGAATTCCCGGGATAACAAGGCCTGATCCTGCTTTCCCTGAAACAGACAGGTCCTATGTTTTTCCCAATGCCGGCGCGGGAGTCTATTATTTTACGGATAAGTTTTTTGCAGGATTTGCAGTTCCTTCTTTTCTGTATTACAGGAATACGGGAAATGGTCGTGTTCAGGCTTCCCATTCCTTCAGTGAATATGATTTTGTCATTTCTGCCGGAGCCCTGCTGACCCTTTCCCCGGCTTTCAGGATCAAGCCATCGCTGTTGATTGATTATCCCCTGAACAAAATCGATCATCTGAATCAGTTTGATGTGAACTGTAATTTTATTTTTTCTGACCTCTTATGGCTGGGAGGATCCTGGAGAATAACAGAGCAGGTGGCCGTCGGGCATTTGCAGATACAGATAAATCCACGCCTAATGGCAGGATTATCATATGATTATCCTGCGGGAAAAATGAATTCCTATTCCAGGGGATCGAGTGAAATCATTATAAGATATGAGTTCGGATCCAGGATCAGTGCTGCAAATCCGAAATATTTTTGATTATGTATACAGCCCTGAGGTATATTATCAGTATTGCATGCCTGTTTCTGGTGGTCAGCTCCGTTGATTCACAGCAGCCGTCCCTTTACAGGGTTACAAGGATGTCATTCAATGATCCCATATTCAGTGAAATATCACCTGTAATAATACGTGATGGTATTGTTTTCTGTTCCGACAGGCGCTTCAGTGCGATAAGGGACCGTAAATCATTTGAGGGCAGGAGGGTTTATAATATTTACAGGGTCCTCAGAAGAGACAGTGCCGGGTACGGGAAACCCGTCATGCTGAGCAGTGAACGCAGCGGACTTTTCAACATAGGGCCACTTTGTTTTGCCCGGGACGGGAAGAGTGTCTGGTTTACAAGTGAAGTGGAAACGGGCAGGGCGGTGAAGAAAAGAAGTTATAAAAATCACAGCGGTATATTCAGGGCTGAGCTGGACGGTGATGAACTTGTATCAGTGACCGCCTTTCCCTATAACAGCACAGAATATAATATTGCCCAGCCTTCGCTGAGCAGTGACGGCAAATTTCTTTATTTTGCTTCCGACATGCCGGGGAGCGGGGGGAAATCTGACATCTGGATAAGTGAACTTGTTAACGGTACATGGAGCAGACCAGTGAATGCCGGTCCGCAAATTAACAGTTCCGGCAATGAAAGTTTCCCGTTCATACATCCTTCGGGAAGACTTTATTTTTCATCGGATCGTGCCGGGGGATACGGCGGGCTTGACGTTTACTACACATCACTGTCGGACGGCGTATGGGAGGAGCCCGTACTGCTTCCCGAACCCATTAATTCCCCGGCGGATGATTTTGCCTTTGTTGCTGCGGATGACATGCAGTCCGGGTTTTTTTCCTCCGACCGGAGAATAAATGATGACATTTACAGTTTTGCCTCTACAATAATCAGAAAATCAGTGTGCGACACACTGGTTGAAAATAATTACTGCTACGAGCTTGTGGAAGAAAATGCAGTAAAACTTGACAGCATACCATTTCGTTATGAATGGCATTTCGGTGATGGAAGCAAGGGAACAGGCCACTCTGTCACTTACTGCTATCCCGGTCCCGGAACATATATGATACGCCTGGATGTCGTTAATCTCATAACCGGCGAGGTTTTGTACAATGAAAAAACATTCAGTCTTGAGATAACAGATATTGAACAGCCGTATATATCGGTTGCAGATACTGCGTATGCCGGGCATAATGTGTTTTTCAGTGCAGAAAAGACCAATCTTCCCGGATGGAAAATTGCTGAGTACTACTGGAACTTCGGGGATGAGACCGTGGCAGGCGGCATGAAGGTGAACAAGAGTTTTTTTAAACCAGGAACATATAATGTTCAGCTGATTGTTACGGCTGAACCCGGGGAGGGAGGGATAGTCAGGGAGTCCTGCATATGCAGGAATATAACGATAATTCCTGAACCGTACACGGAAAGTAAATAATGGGAGATTTAAATGAATTGTAAGAGAATTATATTTATAACACTGCTGCTGATAATTTTGCCCGTATCCCGCCCGGGACTCACACTTTTGGCTCAGGCAGTGCCCGGCAAGGAAGAAAACATACCCTTCCTGGTAACATTCGGCAAGGATGCCGAAACATCCTGGGGGGATGATGATTTTCGTCAGATTTTTTTCTTTACCATACCCAGGGAATATACCGGTCAGTTTTATATTAGGGTATTCGATCCGGACGTTGGAGGTGAGCATGATGAGATCCGGGGTGATTTTGATACACGGACATTCTTTGGTGTCTATGGGGGCAAGGGTGTTGATCCTGACGTAAACCAGCAATCCAGGGGATTGAACAAGGGAGACAATTACAGGGAGGGCACACTTCTGGCCTCAAGAGTATTTGGCAATGAAGCCAGGTATGACAACAAATGGTTCAGTTTCGGTCCCTTCAATCCGACAGCAGGAGATTTCAACGGGAAATGGAATTCATATATCTTTAAGATGGTGGTTGAAGGTCTCAGCGGGGATGACGGCAATCTTTACAGGTTCTTTATGAGCAGGGAGGCAGAAAGCAACCTGCCGGTGGAAGGGGGGAATGCCTTTACATACAAATATACTTTCCGGATGTGGAACGATTTCAAAAGTGTTGCACATATTTACCCTTATGTGGATTCCGGGGTTGTATGGATAAAACAGAGGAATTTTGACTGGGACAATGACGGTCACATAGTTGTTGTATCGAGGTATAAACAGGGCATCAGCCTGTCCGTGTCCGGAGAAAATGACTGGGAGGAGGACAGGATTCCCATTGAAGCGCCGGAGATCGGATCATCACTTGATTTTCAGTTTCATAAGGCACAGGGAGCGCTGGTAAAGAACAATAATGTGGTTGTCACGCTTGAGAGTCAGAGAGGAGATGCGTTGCCGTTTTTCAGTTCTCCCATCGGAGGGGTTCCCGTGTATAATCCGAAAATCACCGTTAGAAAAGCCCCAAAGCCTAAATAAATTCAGCCGGCTGATATGATATTACAAAGCAAACGAAAAAAACTCAGCAGCACAGTTGTGTGCTTCTGTTTAATAGTTTTCCCCTTATTTGCCCAGACATATCCCTTCAGATATTATGGCAATGAAAGCGCTATCCCCGATGGTTTTGTATATGCCCTGTGCCAGGACAGCATGGCATATCTGTGGCTGGGGACAAGGAAAGGTATCTCAAAGTTTGACGGATTTGAGTTTCATGATATTGCCTTTCCTGATTCAGCCAGCGGCCGTTATCCCACATGCTGTATAACGGATCCGGCAGGAAATCCCTGGTTCGGATGCAGTGACGGAACAATTTTCTTCACACGTAACGGTGCCATGGGCAGGGTGCCTGTCGACAACCATATAAGTATCAGTGTCCTGGCAATGGATTCTGAGGGTTTCATATGGGCTGTTCCGCAGGCAGATGCAATATACAGGATAGATCCTGCCAATCCTGAAAACATACAGGTTTTCAGAAGTCCGGAAGGGAGCATGTTTTTTTCCGCGGAGTTCACAGGCAGGGGTGAGCTTATGCTGGGCAGCCAGGAAAATATCAGTCTGTTCGGAATAGAAAAAGACAGCCTTGTATTCCGGGAAGCATTTACGGACTTTGATTATTCCAGTGTGACGGCTGTCAGGAGGATCCCGGGAACTGACTCCTTTCTTGCAGGAACAAACGGTAATGGTCTGTATATTATAAATTTGCAGGAAGGAAGCAAAAAGCCGGAACGACTCTCGGAAAGGGAAGAGCACATGTACCTGGACGTCCAGGAAATATACCGCGATGAGGATAATGTCTTCTGGGTATCAACCAACGGTTCCGGTGTGTTCAGGCTCAGCCTGTCCCCGGGCGGAACGGATATGATATCATCCGGATTCATTGACATGAATTCCGGGCTTCCGGCAAATAATATCAGAACGGTCTTCAGGGATCTTGAAGGTAATTACTGGATAGGCCATTTTGGTGAAGGCCTTTCAATGCTGCCGTCGCTTGCCTTCGCCTTTTACTCGCCCGGGATGACTCCTGAGGCCAATAATATTATCTGTGTCAACAGTTTTGAAGGCAGCTGTTTTCTCGGAACACCCACGGGTTACTATCTTTTTGATATTGATCAGAACAGTGTGAAGTCCTTTACGGATCTCCGGCGAAGGACCGGTAACATTGAAATTTCTGCTTACTGTACTGAAGATGACGGAAGGCTTTGGATCGGCACTGCCGGAGCAGGCCTCTACCTGCAGGAAAGAGCGGGACAGCCCCGTGTGTTTTACAGATCCGGCAATTCGGGGGAGGATTATATTCTGAATATTGAGAATGATGAAAATTACCTGTGGCTGGGTACCCTTAACGGTGTAATAATTCTTGACCGGAGCTCGGGAAAGGTGAAGGCAAGGTATAACACCAACAATGGTCTGCCCTATAACAGGATAGATCAGATCTGTCTTCTCGGGAACGGCAGTGCGGCAATTGCAACCAAGACAGACCGTATTTATACTATAGGCATTGAAGGCGGAGTGTCTGCAAAAAGCGGCATAATGCGCGGACCGACCATGAATGTGATATCATCCTGTTTCCGGAGCAGTGACGGCAGTATATGGGCAGCTACTGCCGGAAACGGTGTATTCGAATTCCGCAGTGATTCAGTCATATCCTATACCAGAGCTGAAATGCTTTTGTCAGATTACTGTTACAGCATTCTTGCCGATTCACTCGACAGGATATGGATAGGTCATGAGAGGGGATTCTCCTGCTACGACAGGCAGACGGGCACCATGAAGACATATTCCACCGGTTTTGCCAGGGGAGGCGCCTGCAATCCTGCAGCCATGTATGAAGCCCCGGGAGGCAGGATACTGATTGGTACAACCCAGGGAGCGGTGGTTTATGATCCTGAAAAGGATTACAAAAGCCGGCAGCCCCCGCGTAATAATATTAATTTCATATCGGTGAATGATGTCATTCATCCTTATAAAAAATCCTTCAGCCTTCCCTACAAGAAGCGTTATCGTATAAATATCAGTTATGTGGGTATCAGCTTCAGGGATCCGGACAAGGTATATTACCAGACCATACTTGACAACTGGGACGATGACTGGTCGGGCTGGAGTATCGACAGGGAGGTGACAGTTTCTCCGCGCGACGGCAGGTTCAGGTTCAGTATGAATTCAGTTAATGAGGAAGGATTATCCGGTAAGCCGGTAACATTCGACCTTGTCATCCGGACTCCGGTCTGGAGAACATGGTGGTTTATGCTCCTTTCAGCAGCAGCTGCATCAGGTCTGGTGATTTTTATTGTCAGGCAGCGTGAAAAAGTCCAGAAGAGGCTGGAGCTCTATCTCAAAACGGAACTTGAAGCCAGGACGGAAGAGGTTGTAAGGCAGAAAGGTGAAATAGAACTCAAGAATGTTGAAATAACCGACAGTATAAGCTATGCAAAGAGAATCCAGACGAGCATACTTCCTGATCTGAACAAGCTGAAGGATACATTCAGTGATGCATTTATCCTGTTCAGACCCAGGGATATAGTAAGCGGAGACTTTTACTGGTTCGACAGGTTCGGTGATGATAAGTTCATGCTGGTATGTGCCGATTCAACCGGTCATGGTGTTCCCGGTGCCTTCATGTCGATGATAGGTTCAACCCTTCTTCAGGATATCATTGGCAGACAGCATATTACCCGGCCTTCCGTTATACTGAAAACACTTGACACCCAGCTTTTTTCAACACTGAACCAGAATGTTGAGCTGGGTGTGTCAAATGATGGCATGGATATGGTAGTCTGTGAGATAGGTCTCAGGACAGGGCATATCAGGTTTGCTTCGGCAATGCGGCCGGTGATCATGATACTTGGCGGGGAATTTCTTTATGTCAAGGGTAACCGGTCGTCAATAGGCGGGGAATCCTATACGGAGAAATTCTTTGATGATCAGGAATATTATTTGAAGTCAGGTGACAGTATCTACCTGTTCACTGATGGTTATCCTGATCAGTTCGGCGGAAAGGATGGCAAAAAAATGAAGATAGCCCGTCTTAAATCACTTGTTGAGGAAGTAAGGGATCTCCCCATGGATGAGCAGCGGGAAAAAATTGCGGGATTCCTTGACGACTGGCAGGGAGAGAATGACCAGGTGGATGATATTCTCATGATGGGAATACGATTCTGATTCAGTCTCTGATCATTTGCCCCGGGAATAAGATTCTGATCCAGTCTCTGATCATTTGCCCTTTTTGTAGATATTATTCTCCGAAAGAAATATTTCGCCTGTGGATTCGGTGTTGCTGTCATTGTCATCCCTGTCCCTGATGTAGAAATCATAGCTGATGGTATCATTGGATTCGGGTGAATAAAACAGATACAGGAAGGTAACCGATATGGTTCCCCTGAGGATTTTGTTCTGTCCCGGTCTGTCCATATATGGTATCCTGTAATTGGAAGGTCTGAGTACGTCATTGTCGTCTGCCTCGGTCATCCTGCCCCCTGTCTTTCTGAAGAGCCTGAGAAAGAGGTTTGTGGTATCGGAATGGGTTCCGTCAGGCGGTGGAAGTCCCAGGTTTCCGTCCCCGTCCTCAAAATAGAAATTGAGTCTCCCGCCTTTGCAGGTATTTCCAAGAATATCGGTTGTGTCGAAAACTTCAAAATAGCGGAATTCAATTTTCGGTTCCGGCGGAAGGTGTTCTATTTTCCGGCAGCCGGCTGCAAGTACCGGAACCAGAAACAGCAAAATCAAATATCTTTGTGTTTTCATAAGTCAGTGCCTGATTATTCCTGCACAAAAATCACACCAAAGGTGTTCATTTTTTTCTGAAAAATATTCTGAGTGGTACACCTGTAAACTCAAATTTTTCACGCATCCTGTTTTCAATATAACGTTTATATGGTTCTTTTACGTATTGGGGGTAGTTACAGAAAAAGGCAAAAGAGGGTGAATATGTCGGTAATTGTGTTATATATTTTATGCTGATATTTCTTCCCCTTGATGATGGCGGAGGGTTTTGCCTTACAATGTCAAGCATGACGGAATTAAGCTCTGACGTAGCTATTTTCCTGGTTCTGTTTTTGTTGACAGTGTTAATAAGTTCAAGTATTTTATGGATCCTGAGCAGTTTCAATGCCGATATAAATATTATTCCGTAATCGGTAAAGGGTGCCGTTTTTTTTCTGATTTCCTTTTCAAAATACCGGGCTGTATTAGCGTCTTTTTCAACCAGATCCCATTTGTTTACCGCCACGATGACGCCTTTGTTGTTTTTGAGTATCAGGGAGAGTATGTTGAGATCCTGTGCTTCAATACCTCTTGTAGCATCGATCAGAAGCAGGCATACATCCGAATTCTCAATGGCTCTGACCGCTCTCAGGACAGAATAAAATTCAATATCTTCACTTACCCTGCTTTTTCGTCTCAATCCTGCAGTATCAACAAGATAGAAGTCGTGGTTGAACTTATTGTATCGGGTGTATATTGAATCGCGGGTTGTTCCCGGGACGGGTGTGACAATATTTCTTTCTTCCCCGAGAAAGGAATTCACGAGCGAGGATTTTCCCACATTCGGCCGGCCGACTATTGCCACCCGGGGAAGTTCGGGAATAGTTTCAGCTGCCTTTTCAGGGAGATTGTCTGTAATTTCATCAAGAAGGTCGCCCGTCCCGCTTCCGTTGATTGAGCTTACGGGAAAAAAGTGTTCAATACCCAGGGCATAAAATTCAGCAGCTTCCATAAGTCTCTGACTGTTGTCCACCTTATTTACTACCAGGAGCATTTTCCTGCCCGATTTTCTCAGAAGATCTGCAATAGCTTTATCGAGTTCATGAATACCTGCGGTTACATCCACCATGAAGAGTATGAGATCGGATTCCTCAATGGCCAGGAATACCTGTTTGTTGATTTCCTCTTCAAACATATCATCGGATTTCTCAACAAAGCCTCCCGTATCGATTACCGAGAAATCAATACCGTTCCAGGTGCAGCTCCCATAGTTGCGGTCGCGGGTGACCCCGCTGACTTCGTCAACAATGGCAGTCCTCGATCCGGTAAGCCTGTTGAACAGGGTTGATTTTCCCACGTTCGGGCGTCCTACTATGGCAACTATTCTGCTCACATTCTGTCCTTTTAGCGGTAACCAAATTTTCTAAGCATGTCCGTCTTGTTTCTCCAGTCCCTGCTTACCCTGACATAGAGTTCGAGGAACACCTTTTTTCCGAAAAAATCCTCCATGTCGAGTCTTGCTGCAGTTCCTGTCTTTTTAAGCATTGAACCCCTGTGACCGATCAGTATGGCTTTCTGACTTTCCCTGGCAACATGAATGACAGCCCTTATCTTCAGTATCCTGCCTTCATCCCTGAAGCTCTCTATTTCTATTTCAACACTGTAGGGAACCTCCTTACGGTAATTGTCAAGGATCTTTTCCCTTATTATTTCGGATGCAAAAAATCTTTCATATTTATCTGTAAGCTGGTCTTTGGGAAAATATGCTTCTCCTTCAGGCAACCTGGATATTACTGCATTAAGCAGAGTGTCAAGATTGAACCTGTTCAGTGCAGATACTGGTATAATGGGTGAGTTAGGGAAAAAGTCATGCCACTTTTCCACTGTTTTTTCCAGCTCCTCCTGGTTTGTCAGATCAATTTTGTTTACCGCGACTATAACAGGTATCCCGGAAGACCTGATCTTTTCCGTATATTCTGTTTCGGCAAGCACCTTTTCAGTAACATCTGTCACATACATTATAACATCGGCATCAGTGAGGGCAGTCTTTACAAGATTCATCATTGATTCCTGCAGTTTGTAGGCAGGCTTCAGGATGCCGGGCGTGTCGGAATAAACTATCTGGAAATCTTCGGAATTTACAATTCCCATTATCCGGTGCCGTGTAGTCTGGGCTTTTGATGTTATTATGGACAGCTTTTCCCCCACAAGGGAATTCATTATGGTTGATTTTCCCGTATTGGGATTTCCAAGGATATTTACAAAACCTGAACGGTGTTTCATTTTTTAAAAAATTCCTCTTTTGAGCATGGTAATTTCCTTTTGTGTCAGGAATCTCCATTTCCCCCTGGGGAGATTCTTTTTTGTGAGTCCTGCGAAGTAGACCCTGTCGAGTTTGTTAACCCTGTATCCGAGTGATTCGAAAAGCCTTCTCACTATCCTGTTCTGTCCTGAATGAAGTTCAATTCCTACCTGCTTCCTGTCTTCCGGATCTGCAAACTCCACCGAATCAACAGGAATAACGGAACCATCCACATTAATTCCCTCCACCAGCCTGAAAAGGTCGGATTTGCTAACGGGCCTGTCAAGGTAAGCATGATATATTTTTTTCCTTTCATACCTGGGGTGAGTCAGCTTTTTTGTAAGATCACCGTCATTTGTCATCAGAAGGACACCTGTTGTTTCCTTATCAAGCCTTCCTACCGGGTAAACCCTTTCCGGGCAGGCATTCCTGACAAGGTCGCTTACCGTGCGTTCAGCATGGGGATCCTTCATGCTGGTAACATATCCGGCAGGTTTGTTGATCAGAAGATATCTCTTTTTTTCCGGCTGTAGCTTTTTCCCCCTGTATCTGACATCGTCATCCGGACTTATTTTCGTACCCAGTTCCTTTATTATTTTCCCGTTTACAGTGATCAGTCCCTTTGCAATGTATTCATCCGCCCCGCGGCGTGAGCAAAGTCCGCTGCCGGCTATATACCTGTTAAGCCGTATCTCCGGGGACAGTTTTTCCTTCTTTTTGCGATTGTCCATCAGGGATGTTTTTCAGTGCTGCAAAGGTACAATTATTTGATATATTTATTATTTGATGAAAATTTTGCAAATTTGCGGGCAGAAAATTAAAAAATGACACTGATAAAATCCATTTCCGGAATCAGGGGAACAATAGGAGGCAGACCGGGTGATAATCTGACACCTGTGGACATTGTGAAGTTTACTGCTGCATATGCTTCATGGATCAGGTGGTCCGGGGGCAAAAATCCCCCGGAAGTTGTTGTCGGGCGTGATGCAAGAATATCAGGACCTCTTGTAAGCTCCATGGTTTCAGATACCCTGAGAAGCATGGGCATAAATGTCAGGGACCTGGGACTGGCAAGCACTCCCACCGTTGAAATGGCTGTTGCCGGAACAGGATCTGACGGGGGAATTGTTGTGACTGCGAGTCATAATCCCGCACAGTGGAATGCCCTCAAGCTTCTTGACGCGAAAGGGGAATTCATTTCGGAAAGGGATGGCAGGGAGATCCTGAGGCTGGCCTCGGCAGAGGATTTTGAATTTGTCCCTGCCGGCAGGGAAGGCAGCTATATCACTGACAATTCCTGGAACGGGAAGCATATAGAACAGATCCTTGAACTGGACCTGGTTGATACAAAGGCTATTGAGCAGGCCGGTTTTTCCGTGGCCATTGACTGTGTTAATTCTGTTGGCGGAATAATTGTTCCACGGCTTCTGAGGGCACTGGGTGTTAAGTCGGTCATTGAACTGAACACAATACCTGATGGTATTTTTCCTCATAACCCGGAACCGCTTCCTGAAAACCTTGGTGAAATTTCAGCATTGCTTGCAGCCGGAAAGGCAGATCTCGGCTTTGTCGTTGATCCGGATGTGGATCGCCTGGCGATTATCTGCGAAGACGGATCAATGTTTGGGGAGGAATACACGCTTGTTGCCGTGGCAGACTTTATACTCCGGAACACAGCCGGGAGCACGGTTTCAAATTTATCATCCACCAGGGCACTGAAGGATGTGACTGAAGGATACGGGTGCAAATATTTTTCATCCCCGGTAGGCGAAGTGCATGTTGTGGAGGAAATGAAAATCCGGAATGCAGTAATCGGCGGAGAAGGCAACGGTGGCATCATTTATCCCCCGCTTCATTACGGCAGGGATGCACTGGCTGGTATTGCACTGTTTCTGACCCATCTGGCCGGAAGCGGAATGAAATGTTCGGAACTGCGTGCAGGCTATCCGGCATACCATATAGTAAAGAAGAAACTGGAACCTGACCCTAAGGTTGATTTTGACAGTATTGTCCATTTGGTCAGGGATCATTTCAGTGGCATGGAAATTGATGAAAGGGATGGATTAAGAGTTGATCTGCCTGAGGGGTGGTTCCAGCTGCGTAAGTCGAATACTGAGCCGGTAATAAGAATATATGCAGAGGGAAGATCAGTCAGGGAAGCCGGATTGCTGGCCGAAAGAGTTATTTCAATTGTTAAAAAAGAATAAATTTTTCCGGTCTGAGGAATAAAATAAGCTGCCGGAATGTCATATTAAGAGTTACCCGGCTTTGAATTTAAAGTGCGGGGCAGATTGAGGTAACGGATTTTCTGACCGGAACATTTATCAAAATCCCGTTGAATATTGAAAATTTTAATGACTGTTTTTAAAATAAATGAATGATGAAAAAAGCAACCATTATCACGCTTGTTGTGGCGGCTTTGGCGATCCTTGTACTGGTTGTGATCAACAGGGCAGGAGCAAAAAAGGATCTTGAGAATCTGTTTGTGGAGGCCCGCAGGGGGCAGTTCGACATTGTTGTTACCACAACAGGGGAATTGCAGGCGGAGAATTCCACCGATATCCGGGGGCCTGAATTTACCCAGAGCAGGAATATAAGGGCAATGGAAATCAAGATCACCGACCTGGTACCAGAAGGTACTGAAGTGAGAGAGGGTGATTATATAGCAGAACTTGACAGGACTTCCTTCGATAACAGTCTGAAGGATGAACTTGAGAATCTTATTACTTATGAAACAAACCTTGAGGTTAAGATGCTTGATACAGCGGTAACTCTAAGTAATCTCAGGGATCAGATCAAAAATCTCCGCTTCAGTGTTGAGGAAGCTGAGATAACTCTCCAGGAATCCAGATATGAGCCGCCGACGACTATCCGTCAGGCTGAAATTGCACTTGACAAGGCTCAGAGATCACTCGAGCAGTCAATAAGGGGTTATCAGCTGAAGGTGGAACAGGCACGCTCTGATATGAGAACAATCAAAAACCGGCTGGCTGAGCAGAATCAGCGGGTCAGGGATCTGCAGATACTCCTCCAGCAGTTTGTCATCTATGCGCCCTCGGAGGGTATGGTTATTTATAAACGTGACAGGATGGGTGCGAAAAGAAAAGTGGGATCATCAATTAGTCCGTGGGATAATGTGGTTGCCACTCTTCCCGACATGTCGACCATGATTTCAAAAACCTATGTCAATGAGATTGACGTGAGCAAGGTGAAGACAAACCAGGAAGTGGAAATCCTGGTTGATGCATTTCCGGAGAAGAAATATTCCGGGGTCGTTCTGAGTGTTGCCAATATAGGCGAACAGCTTCCCAATGCTGATGCAAAGGTGTTCGAAGTGATTATAAAGGTTAATGAATCTGATCCCATTCTGAGGCCGTCAATGACAACAGGGAATAAGATTGTTACAAAAACAATTGAGGATGTGATATATATACCGCTGGAAAGTGTCCAGACCGGTACAGACAGTATTCCTTTTGTGTATCTGAAAAATGGTTCGAAGCAGATAGTTGTGCTTGGGGAATCGAATGAAAATAATGTTGTTGTGGAGCAGGGGATTCAGCCCGGGGTACAGCTCTATCTCAACACGCCCAAGAAACCCGAAGACTTTACCAGGCTGCTGGGAGAAAACCTGGTTAGCGTTATCAAGGAGAAGGAAAGGATAAGGAAGGAGGAAGAGCGTCAGGCCGGTGAACAGCCACAGGGGAGAGATATGATGGAAGGCAGGGGAGGAGGCATGAATATGACTCCGGAAATGAGGCAGCAGTTCCAGAATATGCAGGGAGATACTGCTGCAATGAGAAGGTTCAGGGAAATGCGGGGAAATGCTCCCCAGGGACAGCGGGCTCCTCAGCGCAATCAATAAATTCTACAGCACTAAAATAAAGTCCGGAAATGTTTAAATTTTTCTTCAGATATTTTCATGATATTGAGATTGCCGTCGAATCGATAGTCTCAAACAAACTGAAATCCATGCTGACAGCACTCGGGATCATATTCGGGGTTGCTGCGGTAATAGCCATGCTGGCTATAGGGAATGGTGCCAAGCAGGAAATTATGGAGCAGATGAAGATGGTGGGAGTGAATAATATCCTGATCAACCCCATCCTTCAGGATCAGTCATCCGGTGGTGAGGAAGGCGAAAAGCAGGCAAAGAAATTTTCCAGGGGACTAAGCATGCTTGATGTGGAGGCAATCAATGAGACGCTGCCTTCCGTTATGCGGATCAGTCCGGAGATATCCTTCAATTCAACAGCGGTTATGAACGGTGTAAAATACACTGCCAAGCTCGTTGGTGTTTCCAATGATTATTTCTATCTGTATAACCTGCCGCTCGTATCAGGAGCCTTTTTCAATTCATATCAGGAAGAGAACGGTATCCAGGTCTGTATTATCGGAGCAAATATAAGAGCCAAATTTTTCAGCAAGGTTGATCCGATAGGGCAGTATATCAAATTCAACGGCATATGGCTGAAAGTTATAGGAGTGCTTCAGAAAACCAACGTGAGTCTGACCGGCTTTGAAGAAAAAGGCGTGAATGTTTACAATGACAATATTTATATTCCCATACAGACCATGCTTCTCAGGTATCAGAACAGGGCACTTGTGAATACAAAACTGGCCTCGGAAGCTTCTTCGAATGTTTTTGTAATGGGAGGTTTTGGCGGTGGAATGGGCAGGGTGCTCTCCGGCGGCTCCGATGCAGGAACGGACCTTGAGACCAATTATAACCAGCTCGACCGTATTGTGGTACAGGTAAGTGAAACTGAACAGATAAACCCTTCCACTGAAATACTCAGCCGTATGATGATAAGGAGGCACTCCAATGTAAGGGATTTTGAAATAACGGTACCCGAGCTGCTGCTTAAGCAACAGCAAAGGACAAAAGACATATTCAATATAGTACTGGGTGCAATTGCCAGTATTTCCCTTGTGGTGGGAGGTATCGGTATTATGAATATCATGTTCGCATCGGTAATGGAAAGAATAAAGGAAATAGGTACCAGGATGGCAATCGGGGCAAAAAAAATGGACATAGTTGTACAGTTTCTTTCCGAAGCTGTGCTGATAAGTGTCTCAGGCGGGTTTGTAGGAATATTCCTGGGTGTTATTATGGCAAAAATAATAGAACAGGTTGCGGGGATTATGACAATTGTTTCGTTTTTCTCCGTTTTTGTTGCATTCGGAGTATCGGCAGCCGTAGGTGTGGTATTTGGTTACTCTCCGGCCAAACGTGCATCGGAAAAAGATCCTATAGAATCATTAAGATATGAATAAAGCTCTAACAATGAACCGGTTAATAATCCCGGTATTAGTATTTTCATTTTTTCTCTCAATAAAGCCGGTCACGGCACAGGAAGTCAGGAAACTCAGCCTGGATCAGGTAATCAGACTGGCTGAAGAACAATCACCACTGGCCCTTATGGCAAAGCACCGCTTCCGGGCAAGCTACTGGCAATACCGGACCTATGTGGCCCAGTACAGGCCGGCACTGACCCTCACGGGAACCACTCCCGATTACAGTACTGCCTATAACAGGGTGTGGAACTCCCAGGAAGGCGAATGGAATTATGTCTCGACAAATATTCTTCAGACAATCGGGTCATTGTCCCTGTTGCAGAATATTGGTCTGACAGGCGGTACGATTGCCCTGCAGTCGGACCTTACCCTTGAAACAGACCTGGACAAGTCGAGGGACGAGGAAAGGAACCGTTATATTACTGCTCCCCTGAGCGTTCGGTTTGTACAGCCCCTGTTCAGATACAATTCCCTGGGATGGCAGAAAAAGACTGAGCCTCTCAGATATGAAGCGGCCAGGAAAACCTTCCTTTCCAATATTGAATCGGTGCACATGGAAGCTGTCCGGCAGTTTTTCAGCCTGACACTTGCACAGATCAATAAACAGATTGCAGAAACAAATTACCTGAATGCCGATACACTGTACAGAATGGCACAGGGCCGCTTTAATCTCGGGACTATTGCAGAAGACGAATTGCTGCAGATGCAGCTTTCCTGGCTCAACTCGGAGACTGCCCGGAAAGAGGCCGACATGAACCTTAAAGACAGAGAATTAAGACTCAGATCATTTCTTGGCTTCAATGAAAATGTCAGACTGGAGCTGACACTTCCGACATCGGTACCGGATCTCCAGGTGGATGTTCAGGAAGTTATTGACCTGGCCCACTCCAACAATCCCCAGATAATTAACCAGCAACTCAATGTTCTGACGGCGCAAAGCAACCTGGCACAGGCAAAAGCTGAAAAAGGTCTGAATGCCAATTTGGTAGCTTCGTTCGGCCTGCGTGATCAGGATCCGGTTTTCCGTTATGCATACCAGGAATCAAACCGTCAGCAGACCATCAGGCTGGGGATAACACTTCCCATTCTTGACTGGGGGCTGGGCAGGGGAAGATACCTGATGGCAAGGTCCAGCCTTGAACTGGCACAGGTCCAGTCGAGGCAGGATCAGGTTGACTTTGACCAGAACCTGATCCTGGATGTTGAACAGTTCAACCTTCAGGCCGAGCAGGTAAGGATTGCGGCGAAATCCGATACGGTTGCCGCAAGAATGTATGAAGTTACAAAGGCGCGCTTTCTGATAGGCAAGATAGCGGTGCTTGAACTGAATAATGCCGATACCCGGAAAGACACGAACAGAAGGGCATATGTTCAGGCTTTGCAGAATTACTGGACTTATTTTTACAATTTAAGGAATCTGGCCCTTTATGATTTTCTGAACAGGCGCCCTCTCGAGACAAATTACGAAAAACTGCTTGATTGATAATAGCAATACTCATTTACAGGACAAGGCTGGATAATATTTATTCAGCCTTTTTTCCATAAAAAATTAATATATTTGCGCCTCAATTAGCAATAAAGAGGAAAACAAACACGGAATAATTCAAAAGCCTTACAAATGCAGAACAAAACAGCTATACTGGTTCTTGCCATAGCCCTTGCCCTGGTGTCGGTTTATCAGCTTTCATTCACCGGTGCAACCTACAAAGTCAAGCAGGATGCCAAAAAATATGCACAGGGAGACCTGGTTAAACAGACTTATTACATTGATTCAATATCCTCATTACCAAAAAGTCAATGGAGTTTTCTTGGATACAGCTTCAAGGATTGCCAGAAGAGGGAAATCAATCTCGGACTTGACCTTAAGGGGGGTATGAACGTCATCCTGGAGGTGTCGGTTGAGGATATTCTCAAAGCACTTTCAAATAACAGCAGTGATAAAACATTTTTAAGTGCGCTTGCGCGTGCCAGGGAGCTTGAAAAAGAAAGTCAGGCTGATTTTCTGGTGCTTTTCGGAAGGGCATTTCAGGAAATTGATCCGAATGCAAAACTGGCAGCTATCTTCAGTACTGTCGATCTGAGGGATAAAATCAATTTCAATTCAACAAATGATCAGGTTCTCAGGGTCCTTGACGAGGAAGTGACCAGTGCCACCAAAAATGCCTTTAATATTCTCAGGACAAGGATTGACAGGTTCGGGGTTGTTCAGCCCAATATCACACAACTTGCCACCAAGGGAAGGATACTTATAGAACTGCCGGGTCAGACTGATCCCCAGAGGGTCCGTGAACTGCTGCAGGGAACAGCCAATCTTGAATTCTGGGAGACATATGAGAACAGTGAAATAATCAATTACCTTGTTTCTGCAAATGAATTGCTGAAAGGTATTGAAGAGAGTTCCAGGAAGTCTGTTGAAGCGGAAGAACAGGTTACGGAGGCAGAGGCTGCACCGCAGGACAGCAGCGGCAGTGAGATCCAGGATTTGCTGGATCTTATTGAAAAAGATACAGTTCAGGCGGCTGTTGCATCCACGCGCGAGGAATTTGCAATTCAGAATCCTCTTTTTGGTATACTGACACCAAGGGTGACCGAGCAGGGTGAAGCTCTTCCTTCCTGTATGGTAGGTCTTGCAGCAGGAGTTGATACAGCCAGGGTAAACAGGTATCTTGGCATGAACCAGGTACGGGCTCTTTTTCCCAGGGATCTGAGATTGTACTGGAGCCAGAATCCTCATAAATATGATCCGTCGGGCAGCCTGTATGAACTTCATGCAATAAAGATTACCACACGTGACGGGCGCCCTCCCCTTGACGGCAGTGTAATAACATCTGCACGCCCGACTTCGGGGATGACCGGAAGTGAAGTGAAGGTTGACTTCAATATGAATTCGGAGGGAGCAAAGACCTGGGCCAGGATGACACGCGAAAATGTCAACAGATGTATTGCCGTGGTCCTTGATGGCTATGTCAGGTCCTATCCGCGTGTGATGGGTGAAATTCCCACCGGAAGCACCGAGATAACCGGCGATTTTACCATTGAGGAGGCCGATGACCTGGCCAACATCCTTAAATCAGGGAAACTGCCTGCTCCGGCAAGAATTGTTTCGGATACTGTTGTCGGGCCCAGTCTGGGTCGTGAAGCCATCAATGCAGGAGTGCTTTCATTCGTTATCGCCTTTGTCATTGTGCTTGTCTACATGGCTTTCTATTACAGCAGAAGTGCCGGAGGAGTTGCCGACATAGCCCTGTTCAGCAATATCTTCCTTATAATGGGTGTATCCGCATCACTTGGTGCGGTGCTCACACTGCCCGGTATTGCGGGGATTGTTCTGACAATGGGAATGTCAGTTGATGCCAACGTTCTGATCTTTGAGCGGATACGTGAGGAATTAAGATCCGGAAAAGGTGTAAAGCTTGCAATTGCCGATGGTTACAGGGGCTCTCTTTCTGCAATTCTCGACTCAAACATCACCACACTCCTGACCGGTATTGTGCTGTATGTTTTCGGAACCGGACCAATAAAGGGATTTGCCACAACCCTGGTAATTGGTATATTTACCTCCCTTTTCAGTGCGATATATATCTCCAGGCTTATTTATGAAAGTATGCTGAAGAGGAATGCCAGACTTACCTTTTCAATAAAAATAACGGAAAATTTCCTGAGGGGTGTCAATTTCGATTTTATCGGGAAAAGAAGAATATCTTACATTGTTTCCGGAACAATTATAATTATTTCTGTTTTTTCACTTTTTGTCCGCGGACTGAATCCGGGGATTGATTTTACAGGAGGGAGAACCTATGTGGTCAGATTTGATGAAGCCGTAAAAACGGCTGATGTTGCCACAGCCCTTACGGATGCCTTCGGCGGGGATGCTCCCCAGGTTGTTACATTCGGAAGTGAAAACCAGGTGAGGATCACAACAAAATACAGGATTGATGAATCAGGTGCGGACGAAGATGTTGAAACAGCTCTTTATGATGGATTGAAAGGAATGACAGGAGAGGATATTTCAAGGGAGGAATTCCTGTCAAAATACCGGCAAAGCTCTGAAACCGTGGGTCCGGCAATAGCGAGCGACATAAAGAGAAAAGCTGTGTATGCCGTTAGCCTGGCTCTTGTAATAATATTCCTTTACATATTCGTCAGGTTCAAGAACTGGCAGTACGGACTTGGAGCAGTATCAGCCCTTACGCATGATGTATTGGTTGTTATCGGGATATATTCCCTGTTATGGGGCATTATGCCTTTCAATATGGAAATTGACCAGTCCTTTATCGCGGCCATACTGACGGTGATCGGCTATTCCGTAAATGACTCGGTGGTTATTTTTGACAGGGTAAGGGAGTTTCTCCCCCTTTACCGTAAACGTCCTGCAAGAGAAGTGCTTAATATGGCAGTGAATGATACCCTGAGCAGAACAGTGAATACGGGAATCACCACAATCCTGGTTCTTGCCATGATGTTCTTTTTCGGGGGAGCCACGATCAGGGGATTCCTGTTTGCAATGATAATAGGTGTCATAGTTGGTACGTACTCGTCAATATTTGTTGCTGCACCACTGGTGTATGATACCTCTTCAAAGACCGGATTAAAGATTTAGGGAGGATATTATTCTGATTAATCTTTTGTAACTTTACCAGACTGGGATTATAACTGGGAATGAAATGAGCGGACCGGAGATTTTTGTTATAATTATTGTAATACTGGTTTTGTTTGGAGCCGATAAGCTTCCCGAAATGGCCAGAAGCTTCGGGAAGGGGATGCGTGAATTCAGAAAGGCAACCGATGATATCCGGCGTGAGATTGAAACAAGTACAAGTGAAATAAGGAAGGAGTTTACTGAAACGGCCGATTCAATCAGAAAGGAAGTAACTGATATTGCAGATTCAGTGACAAAGGATGTTAATGAAATCTCTGACAATATCACCAAAGAAGTCAGCGAAATTACTGACAGTATTGCAAAGGATGTTACCGAGATCTCTGATAATATTACCAAAGAAGTTACAGAGGTCTCGGAGAGCATAGCAGCTGATGTTGCTGAAATATCTGACAATATAACCCAGGAAACCACAGTGGGCACAGAAAGTGTTGCAGGCGTTGCTGCCGGGGATCCGGAAGGCATTGCAGCAGATGCTGCTGCCGGGGATTCTGACAATATTGCCAAAGAAGTTACAGAGGCTTCAGAGGGCATTGCAGCTGATGATGCCGCCGGCACCGGGGATTCGGACGCTGTTTCAAAGGATGAAAACAAAAATGATGTGACATCAGGGATTAAAAAAGACTAAGATAATACAGCAGGTGAAGATTATTACGAATACACAGACTGAATCCTGAACTATTCCCGTGGTGATGATATTCAGTGCCAGCAATACCCTTCCTTTATGATAAGAACAGCCGGAATCACAAAATCATTCGGAGACCTGAAAGTCCTGAAAGGAATAGATCTTGACATAAAGGACCGGGAAGTTGTCACAATAGTGGGAGCCTCCGGTGCCGGCAAAACCACGCTGCTTCAGATTATCGGTACTCTTGATTATCCCGACAGCGGGTCGGTTTATTACAGCGGAACTGATGTTACCAGGTTAAAAGGCAAAAATCTTGCCGCCTTCCGCAATACCAACATTGGCTTTGTTTTTCAGTTTCACCAGTTGCTGCCCGAGTTTACTGCACTGGAAAATGTGTGTATGCCGGCTTATATTTCCGGCAGAGGCCGTGCCGAAGCCGAAACAAAAGCAGGTGACTTACTTGGTTTTTTGGGTCTTGCCGATCGTATGGACCATAAGCCATCAGAGCTTAGCGGCGGTGAACAGCAAAGGGTTGCCGTTGCAAGGGCCCTGATAAATGATCCTTCCGTGATACTGGCAGATGAACCCTCGGGTAATCTTGATACGGAAAATAAAAATGAGCTGCACAGACTTTTTTTCAGACTGAGGGACAATTTTGGCCAGACCATTGTGATTGTGACTCATGACAGGCAGCTGGCAGAAATGTCGGACCGGATTATTCAAATAAGGGATGGGTTGATTATCAGTTGATATTCAGTCTTTTTGACTGAGTGTGATTTCTGAAAACAGACCATGCTGGTTTTTTCCTCTGCTTAAAAAATGAATTTAAATATAAAGGATCTGAAAGAGTTTCTTGATGAAAAAGTTGAACAATACAACCGGCCTTCTTTCATTGAATGTGATCCGATCAGTATCCCGCATCAGTTTACGGAGAAACACGATATTGAAATAGCCGGATTTCTTGCAGCCACTATTGCCTGGGGAAACAGAAAGACGATTATTAGAAGTGCAAACCGGATTTTGGAATTACTTGATCATTCACCATACGAATTCATTATGAATTCAGGCGATGATGAGTTTGAAGCGTTCAAGAATTTTGTTCATAGAACTTTTAATTCCACCGATCTGTGCTATTTCCTTAAAGCACTCCGGCACATCTACAGGAACAAAGGCGGCCTTGAAATTATCTTCAGAACCCATCAAACGGCTGATTCACTTCAGCCGGCCATACATGAATTGCATAAGATCTTTTTTGAACTTCCGCATGAGAAGAGAACAGAAAAACATGTATCTGACCCGTATAAAGGTTCATCAGCAAAAAAAATAAATATGTATCTGAGGTGGATGATACGCAGAGATAAGAAGGGAGTCGATTTTGGGATATGGGAAAGTATATCACCTTCAAAACTATCATGTCCGCTTGATGTCCATTCAGGAAATGTAGCCAGGAAACTGGGCCTCCTGAATCGAAAACAGAATGATGCCAGGGCAGTTGCTGAACTTGATAAAATCCTGAGAAGCTTTGACCCGGAAGATCCGGTGAAGTACGATTTTGCGTTGTTTGGTTTAGGTGCAATAGAAAGATTTTAACAGAAATATTAATCGAATTTTAGTCTAAAACTAAATGATCTTGTAAATTAGGTATTTTCAAGACTATCCCCATTAGTATTACAAAAAGTAGTGCAAGAATATTTTATGAGGGTTGTTAAAATACGTCTACTTTATAAAAAAATGCATGGTTAATATGAGACCATGCTTAATCATTAATGTCTTCAATATAAACAGCTTCATCAATAAATATTCCTTCTTCTGATTCTATTTGATCCCGATTTATAGGTTTCCCGATTGCTATCTCAATTTTCTGCAGTATCCGCTCCTTCCTATCGGTAAAGAATTTATAAAAATCATCCTGGTACAGGTATTCAGGATTAACAACATGTGACTTCAGAATTGAATTGAACTCATCATCTGTTACGCCCGCACGACTTTTCAGCCTTTCCAGATATTTACCAGGTGCATCACCGCTTACAATGCGATTGGTACGGCCAGATAATGGTGTTTTATTGATGATGCAATCATAATCATCTCTGGGAATTCCGTTTTTATTACGCCATGCTACCGGAAAGATGTGATGTATGTCGATCGATTCAGAGAAATAGCTACTGAAATCAATTTTTGTTGCAGAAAGCCAGTCTTTGGTGTTCTCCTCCATTAGCAAGGCATATACTCCTTTATAAGCTGCACTGTTTCTTGTCCGTAAAGTATGAAGGCGTGAGGGCGAAAAGTTGGCGTCGTAAATGGTTTTTGGCTCAGGACCATTTGATTTGATCCAGTCAACTACCTGAACTATATCCAGGGCATACCTGGTTTCATTTGCCGAACCGTATAATTCTCCAAAAACTCCACACCAGAACCATCTCATCAATTTCCCCTTATTTCCCATATTATCGATATCTGTTCCAAGCTGAGAAAGGATTGCAGCCATTGGTACCAATTGCGTCGTATAGGGAACATCTCTGTAAGTGAAGATATAGTTTTCAACAAGGATCTTTGAAGCCTTGATGAAACCTTCTACAATTTTGTTTTTGTAGAGTATATAATCTGCGAGAGTTAGATTCAGCATCTCCTTCCGTTTTGCACTGACAGCAGGCAGATTGTCTGTCTGGCCAATTTTTCCCAGTTCCAGTTTACGCTGATAGGTTGAAAACAATGTGATTGCCTGAATGATATCGATATTGCTTGTTTTATGCAGTACTTTATAGGGCTTGAATTTATTTTTTATTTTGTTCCAATCGGTTTTAAGGTCATAATCCTCTGCCGCAAATGAAGCGGTAAGTAACTCAAATACAGAAAGAGATACACCTCCTGTGTTTACCTTTTCAAAAACCTGACAAACAGCTTCTTTCGAGTTGTTTTTTTTCATTTCAATCACTGGAAGCATATATTGATTGAAACTATTGATTACCTTTTCCTCAAACGCATCCCAAAATTCTGATTTTTCACTATTGTGATGCCAGTATTGATTAAACCCTCTTCGCCAGACACTATACTCATCAATCATCCAGACCGGATACATCAGGTTTTCATACTCAGCTTCTGTTGTGGATAAATCCAGGACGATATCACGGCCTATGTTTTCAGTAATGATCTTATTTTCGTTGATGGAAAAAATGGCTTCTTCGAGATCAGTACCAATATCCATGGCTTTCTTCATGTCGATATAATACCATCTCCTAATCTCGTAGCCTTTCGCATTTTTAGTTTTAACAACCTCGTTAGTAATTATTGCCTGATATAGTGAAGTCAAGCGTTGCTGTCCGTCAAGAATCAACAATTCCGGTTCCCTGCCATTTACGTCAGGTGCACCTTCCACCGGCTTGGTTTTAAACCGTATTGATTCATTTCCTGTTTCCAGAAGCATTACGGCTCCTATTGGAAAGGATTTTGCCACACTGGCTAAAATTCCTTTTATCCGGTTATCATCCCAGACCCAGCCCCTTTGAAAATCAGGAAGCTGTATTTTCCCATCATGAATACTTTTTAATATCTCATAGAGACTTGTTTTTTTTGAATCGAAAGTTTCCATTTTATGTATCTAATAATAATTTGCTTAGTTATTCTCGATGTCTTATTTGCTTAATTTTCTTTTGCATATCTGGACCAACTCTTACACCCCTATAATCTGTTTGCTTGAACAAATTATAGAATTCTTTTATTACTTGAACTATAAAATTTGATTGTTCTTGCTGATAAAGAAATGATTCAAATCCACTCCAGCCCCCAAATATTTGACTAGTAAAACCTTCTAATGCAAAACTTATATCATCGGGTGGAAGGAATGGGTCAACTATAATAATTTTTAAATATTCAATTGGTTTTGATAAGATTCTTTGTCGCATAAGTTCATTTGCTCTTGAATCAATGATGACTTTATTATCAATATCAATTTTGGAGATACATTTATAATAATATTGAAATGTACTCAGATTAATACCCTTGTAGTATCCTAAATGTCTTTGAAATCTTTCAATACATATATTTATATACTCTTCTTGGGATAGTGCAATTTTGAAATTACTTTCATAATTAAAGTGCTGATGAACTGCGTGTAAAAAATTATTGAAATAAGTGCTTTCACATTTCTTTAGAAAAATACGAGTTAAAGTGTCTTTCATAATTCCACCCCTACCATTATAGAAACGGTCCAACAAGTCTGGATTTCTCGATAGATCAATTGATTGAATAATATCCTCAGCAAAGTCTCTATAGTTTAACATCATTATTAAAACTTTTGCCCTAAGTATGTTTTCGAAATCCTGTCTATTCGTGTATTCTTTAATTGTATCTAGTATTAAGTAAACATCTCCTACTCTTTTGTTCTTAATTGTTTTTCTGATTCCTTTTTGTAAGTACTTAAATTTCTTTAACCTTAGTGTATTAAAGTCATTTATTGCCAATGTGCTACGGGCAGAGAAATCAAAATAATATTCAAAGTTGTTAGGAAAAACAATAGATTTTAAATATGCTTTGTTTTCATTAAAGATGTCTTCACAAATTTGTTTCAAGATATTGTATTCCGGAATATCTTTAGAAACGATCTTATCAAATTTACTTTGATTAACAATGAATCTGACTTTATCAGTTTCTTTTTTAATCATTAGGATTTTTTGATCGGCAATCCCCTGATACAATTTAAAATGCCTGGTCTTTATAATATTTATTAAAAGTATCTCACCAAGATCCACATTATCTGAATTTACCCTATGAAGAATAATGGAATTTGCGATTTTCTTTACATCTCTAAGGTTTGTTATTAAAGAAGTTAAATAGCTATGGGATTCTATTTCTGAGTTTGTGAAGCTCACAGATTCAGCAACCACTTTTCCAATTTCATTTCTTGTTGAATCAATAGCCAATCTAATTCCTTCTTCATTATTTGGTAAATATTTATTTAAGTAGCTCTTTAAAAGATCTTCAATAATAACTTTACTTATTGGAGGTAATTGATATTCTAGTTGGAATATTTTATCAATATAAGCATCAGGATTTGATTTAATTGTTCCGGAGATTATTTCCGAAATATAGTTTCTGTCATATCCTACAATGAACATTAGATTATTAAAATTTGATGACTGACGTATAATTTTAAATATTTCCAAGATCTCTATTTCATGCATCCTATCAAGGTCGTCAATAAATACAATTATTCTTTTGTTTATATGTTTAATGGTTCTGTTTAGCTTGGAATAATAATGATCAAATGAACTAAGCTCTGAATTTACTAAAGAGCCCAACAACGAATACCCCGGATTACTATTTTGTGATAATAGCCTTATGTATTTTTTTATCAGGTCATCTATCCCAGATGAGAAAGGTGACAATGATGCACTGAAAATGCCAAAATAACTGTCAATTATGCTTTTTGAATGGCCATAATTCCAGGGCGTGAAATCGATTAATATGTACCTGTCTATACTAAGGAAGGTTTTTATTTGATTAAAAAAAGACGTTTTCCCCTCGCCCCATTTACCAATAATTCCTATTGAAAAAGAATCTGAAGAATTATACTCATTAATTTGATCTGCAATTGTTTCGGCTAATGGAAGACGATTTAATAGGTCCCTATCATCCTGCATCCATGGCTTATCTGAAATGAAACCTTCAGATAATTCTGATTCTGTTCTCCAAATTTTTTCCGATAGAAAATTCCTAACAAGGAGAATTATTGAAAATGAGCCATATAATGTTACTATATCAAAATAGGCAATTCTGTTATTTACACTAAACCTGATAAACTCTATGCTTTTGACCTCGCTTTTTAAGTAAAGAAATAAAAAAAAGACTGTTATGCTAAGTGTACTGTGAACTACAGAATTATAGTAATTGATTACCAGATTGTTAACAAAATAGATTATTAATATAAAAGCAAGTAATATGAAAAAAATGTCCAGGTAAATATTATGATTAATAATGTCGAACAATGGTGCACCATACTTAAGGAGGACAACTTCAATTAATGGCACAACTCCAAGCATCAAAAGGATCATCAAAACAGAGCAAATTAAAATCTTAACATATCTGTTTTTAAATATCTCTTTTTTTAGCATTTTAGTGGCTCTTTGAATTAATCTACCCAAACAACCCCCCATATCCATCTTCCGGCTCATTCACCTGGTCTGTTTTTGTTTTGTTTTTTGTTGTTTTCTGATTTCCGGATTTCTTATCCCATAACCCTGTGTTCACTTCTTCCTCTTGAATCTTATGGTTGAGTTCCAGAAGCCGTTTTAATATCTCTTTTCGGGCATCAGGATGAATGGTAAAGCGGATTCTATCATTTTCTGGCAGGTAATCCACTTCATAGAAATCATGCCGCAACCTTATCGGATTCACACGCTTGCCTTTTAACTTTTCACTATTTACTTCAAACTCTTCACTCCATCCATACGCATCTAACACCGCTTCATCCATTTCAACATGCAGTGTACGCAGCTGCTCGATACCCATTACCGCTTCGCGTAGCGATAAGGTTAGTTCTTCTTTAAGAAAATGACGGATAAGATTAAGACTCTCTTTCTCAAAATCGTAAACTTTCAGTTTGATCTTCGATAGTTCTTTCCCGCTGTCAAGTTCCTCGAATAAGGCTATCCATTTATCATTAACTACATTTATTTCCTGGCAATGAAAAGCATTGTAAGTTTTAGTTAAGCCTAGCTGCATTCCCAACATTAACTGCTTACGATGCTCATGGTACGTCTCACCAATTTGTTCCAATTTGGCTTCATTTTGGGAACTTACGTTTTGAGGGAATGCGAAGGTTTCAAAAGTATTACCCGGAGTATAATTCAAATCTGATTTCATTGTTGTGCAATAATTCCATGCCCAAGAATTGTGAATTGTTGACTGAAGTACCCCAAAATCGGTAAAACTGGATAAAGGCATGATCACAAGAGCATCAGCAAAAACCTTTTTTTTATCTAAGATATCGAAAGCAACGGTTTTACTTATACGAGCTACCACTAATAC
>LSQX01144240.1_pt6 | contig 36527 bp, 28 predicted proteins | sample 654561 | NCBI WGS metagenome assembly LSQX01 (sample SAMN04489861, study PRJNA283612) | anaerobic digester metagenome | isolation source: 4 biogas reactors fed with cattle manure at either 37C or 55C with and... | place: Denmark: Kongens Lyngby | collected 2014 | reverse complement strand
GGATAGAGCAGCGGCCTTCTAAGCCGCTGGTCGCCCGTTCGAATCGGGCCGGGCGCGCCAGTGTTGTCCGTCCCAGATCACATGTTCGTAATAGCCGTCGTCGCGGTATCGTGGTGGGCGTAGCTCAAAGGCAGAGCACCTGACTGTGGCTCAGGTGGTTGTGGGTTCGATTCCCATCGCCCACCCCATTCAAGGCAGCAACGAAAGCAACAAAGGCAGCGAAAGCAACGACAGCGACGGCAACGACGACAGGTTAGGACAGGCTTTCCGGCCTGTCAATGGCCTCGCAGTCTGTCAATCCGGTATGCGCGCGCCCGTAGCTCAGCGGATAAGAGCGGCGGACTTCGGATCCGTAGGTCGGGGGTTCGAATCCCTCCGGGCGTGCCAGAAATCCACTTGACAGCGCCGTGCGAAACAACTACCGTAGCAGGCCCGAGCAACATGGACCGGTAGCTTAGCTGGCAGAGCAGGGGACTCTTAATCCCAAGGTCGGAGGTTCGAATCCTCCCCGGTCCACCACCTTTTGCTGCGTTGTTCAGGCGCGCTGCAGTCGGCGCGCCATTTCTGTGTCGCATGGCCTACCCACGCCCGGGCGCGTGATGGAATCGGTAGACATGCATGACTTAGGATCATGTGGGGCAACCCTTGGGAGTTCGAGTCTCCCCGCGCCCACCACCGTTACAGCCGCCAGGGCCGCGAGAGCGGCCTTGTTTCGCTATGTCAAAGCAGTCAGGCGAGGGCAACCTCAGCCGGAGCAAGCGTAAGACACCAATGACACCTGTATGAGACGCCATGACCCACGCGTCTCGCACGCTGGACGGGAGCGATCAGCCGTGGATGTTGATGTTCGTACACATGGCGGCAGCCGGTATTCGATACACCTGAGCCTCGACGAGAGCGAAGTCAAGGGGGCGTTCGACCGCACCTTCCAGCAGCTATCCGACCGCGGCGGCATCAAGGGTTTCCGCCCCGGCCGCGTCCCTCGCAAGATACTCGAGCGCTACTACGAGGATGAGCTGATCCGCGCCCTGACCTACGAGAGCCTCGTCAATGACCGCCTAGAGAAGGTCATGACCGAACAGGACCTGCGTCCGATCGACCAGGTTGACATCAAGCATGGGGCCATTCCCGACGAGGACGAGGAGCTTGCCGAGACGATCAAGTCGGGGCTGGCGCCTGAAGACGAGGGTTCTGAGGCCGATGAGGAGGCGTCCGAGGAGGACGAGGATGCCATCGAGGACGTCCCCCTGGTCGAGGGTGAGCCCTTTGAGTTCTACGCCACCTTCACAGCCTACCCGCGCCCGCAGCTTCCGGATCTTAGCGACCTCAAGCTCAAGCGCCCGGTCGCCGAGGTCTCAGATGAAGAGGTCAACGAGCGCCTGCAACAGCTTCAGCGGGTCAACGCCGAGGAAGTAGAAGTTGAGGATCGCGAGGAGATCGCCGACGGCGATGTTGTCATCGCCGATCTGAAGATCGTACTCGAGGATGAGGACGCCTCCGAGATGGAGCCGAGCCAGCAGGAGATCACCATCGGTGAGGGCACGTATCTCGCCGAGGTCGATCAGAAGCTGATCGGGCACAAGCCGGGGGATGTCTTCGAGATTGAGTTCGCCTACGAAGAGGATCATCCCGACGAGACGCTGGCGGGCAAGAGCGCGAAGATGATGGTTGAGGTGGACTCATTCACTGAGCGGCGCCTGCCGGAGCTTGACGACGAGTTCGCACAGAGCATTGGGGAGTACGAGACGCTCGAAGACCTGCGCAACTCGATCCGCGAGCAGATCCAGGGCGACAGGGATCGTGAGGCCGGGGAAGAACTTCGGGCGCAGGTTGTGCGTTATATACTTGATGGTACCGAAGTTGAGTTGCCCGCGGAGTTCGTTGACCGCGCGACGCAGCGCAACCTTGATGAGTTGCGCGCGGAGCTGTTGCGGGCCGGCATGTCGCTGGAGGAGTTCGCCGAGTCAAACGACATTGACGAGGCCGAACTGCGTGACAGGCAGCGCGAGCAGGCGGAAACCAGCTTGAAGTTCCGCCTCGCTTTCGAGGCGCTGGCCGAACAGCGCGACGTGGAACTGACCGAGGAAGATATTGCGGAGGAAGTCCGCATGCTCGTCGAGGAGACCGGCGGTGATGCCGCTTTCGTCCAGCAGGCCCTCATGGTGCAGGCAAGTTTCGCTGAGGAGGTCCAGGAGCGCGCCACGCGACGTAAGCTCCTCGACCAGTTGGTCGCCGCGGCCGAGGTGACGGACGTGCCGGCTGACGAGTATCGCGCTCAGCAGGAGGCGGAGGCCGCGGCATTTGGCGATGCCGAGAAGATCGAACAGGGTGACGAGGTCCCGGCGTCGAATGAGGTAGAGGAATCATCCAGCGACGAAGCGGTTGGGGAGAGTGAAGAGCAGTGAGACTTATCCCGATGGTGATCGAGCAGACGCCGCGCGGCGAACGCTCCTACGACATCTACTCGCGGCTCCTGAAGGAGCGCATTATCTTCGTCGGCACCGCAATCGATGACGATATCGCCAGTTCGATACTCTCACAGCTCATTTTCTTGCAGGATGAGGACCCGCTTGAGCCAATTTCCATGTATATCAACTCGCCAGGGGGTAGTATAACAGCGGGGCTGGCCATCTATGACACGATGCAGTACATCCAGCCCGAGGTGCACACCTGGTGCGTCGGGCAGGCGGCCAGCATGGCGGCTGTGCTGCTTACGGCGGGCGAAAAGGGGCATCGGTATGCGCTGCCTTACTCGCGAGTGATGATCCACCAGCCGTGGGGGCAGCTCTCCGGCCAGGCGAGCGATGTGCAGATTCAGGCTGAGGAGATCCTGCGGCTGCGCAGTTGGCTGAACGACATCCTTGCCGTGCATACCGGTCAGGAGCTCGAACGGATCGTGAAGGATACCGACCGGGACTACTTCATGACCGCGCAGGAGGCGAAGGACTACGGCATTGTGGACGCTGTGGTCCAGAAGCAGCCGAAGTCTGACAGCTAGAGACCGGGCGCCAGAACGCAGTAGCGGGGGCCGGGACATCAGCAGGCCCGGGGGGGCATCGAAGTAGTGGCGCCAGAAGAGGGCGCCGGGCAGGAGAGTGGACGATGGACATTGATGGGCAGGGCAGGGACTCCAGACCGTTGCGCTGTTCGTTCTGCGGACGCGAGAAGCCCAAGCAAGTCAAGGAGCTTATCGCCGGTCCGGGCGTATACATCTGCGTGGACTGCGTAGAGTTGTGCAACCAGATCATCCGCGGCAAGGCCGAGAAGGAGGCTCGCACCTCCGCTGCCGAGGGGCACGTCCCCACGCCGAAGGAGATCTGCGAGTATCTCGACACGTACGTAGTCGGGCAGGATCGCGCCAAGCGCGTCCTCTCGGTCGCGGTCTACAACCACTACAAGCGCGTTCGCCTTGGCGCGATGGACGCGGACGTTGAGCTTGACAAGACGAATATCCTGCTGCTCGGACCGACCGGCAGCGGCAAGACACTCCTGGCGCAGACGCTCGCGCGGATGCTCGACGTCCCCTTCACGATCGCGGACGCGACTTCAGTCACCGAGGCCGGCTATGTGGGCGAGGACGTCGAGAACATCCTCCTGCAGCTTCTGATCTCCGCCGGCGGCGACGTGGAGCGCGCCGAGCACGGCATCGTCTACATAGACGAGATCGACAAGATCGCGCGGAAGGCGGATAACCCCTCAATCACCCGCGATGTCTCCGGTGAGGGCGTTCAGCAGGCGCTGCTGAAGATCCTCGAGGGGACAGTCGCAAATGTCCCGCCGCAGGGTGGGCGGAAGCACCCGCAGCAGGAGTTCATTCAGGTCGACACCACGAACATCCTGTTCATCTGCGGTGGCGTCTTTGACGGTCTGCTCGACATCATCCGCCAGCGCACCCGCAACCGCACCATGGGCTTCCACGGTGGCGTCAGCCAGCACGCGTCTGAAGTCACCGAGGACGAACTGCTGGCCCAGGTCATGCCGCAGGACCTCATGAAGTTCGGGCTGATCCCGGAGTTCATCGGCCGCCTGCCGAATATCGCTACCGTGGACCACCTCGACAAGGAGGCGCTGATGCGCGTGCTTGTCGAGCCGCGCAACGCACTGCTCAAGCAGTACAAGAAGCTCCTCTCGCTGCTCGACAACGTCGAGCTTGTGGTCGAGGATGACGCGCTCGAGGCCATCGCAGAGAACGCGCTGGAGCGCAAAACCGGCGCCCGCGCACTCCGCGCGGTCATCGAGACTGTGATGCTTGACGTCATGTACGAGATCCCCTCGCGCGACGACGTCAATCGCTGCACGATCACCGCGGACACCATCCGGGAGGGCAAGCAGCCCTGCCTGGAGAATGTATCCGACGATGATCGCGAGGTCGCCTGAGGCGAACTTGCAGCGCATTGATACTGTCCTGATAGCGCAGGTGTGATCTCATGACACGACAGCCGCCCGGCGATGCCACGGACGCCGAGGACGCAGAGGTGCTCAGCGACGCCGATACGCCCGGCGATTGGAGCGCGGATGCGGCGTCCTCGGCGATTCCTGGTAGCCCGGCCGAACTCCCCGTGCTTCCGGTGCGGGACGTAGTTGTATTCCCCGGCACCGTCGTCCCGCTGATCTTCGGCCGTGAGCGGAGTCTGCGTGGTCTGCGCCGCGCCCGAGGTGAAGACGCGCTCGCCCTTCTCGTCGCCCAGCGCGATCCCGAAGAGGACGATCCGGATCCTGACGAACTCTACTCCGTCGGCACCATCGGCCGATGCCTGCAGGCGCTGGAGCTGCCTGACGGCACCGTCCGCGGCGTCTTCGAGGGCATCACGCGGGTCCGCATCGCGCACTTTGTGCAGACTCACCCCTTCATCAAGGCATCCGTCGAGCCGGTGGTCGAACTGCGCCCTGAGCCGGAGCCGTGGGTGGAGGCGCTCAAGCGGCGCTCTCTCGAAGATTTCGAGGAGGCCACCGAGCTTTCGCGAAGGATCCCTCCTGAGGCACTGGTCACCGCGCTGAACATTGGTGACCTCGGCCAGCTCGCAGACATCATCACCTCCTGTCTCGACCTCGATCTTGAGGAGCGCCAGGCGCTGCTGGAGGAGCCCGACTGCACTCGGCGCCTGCACACAGCCGCCCGGCACCTGCGCGAGGAACTGCGGGTGCTGCGGCTTGAGGAGGAGATGCGGGCGCGCGTCGAGGAGGAGATGGAGAGCTCCCAGCGCGAGTACTACCTCCGCGAGCACCTGCGCGCCATCCAGGATGAGCTGGGGCAATCCGAGGGCGTGATGGGCGACGCGTGGGAGTACCGTGAGCGGATAGAGGCCGCCGATCTCCCTGAGGCCGTGCTTGCCGCGGCGCTCGAGCAGGTGGACCGGCTCGAACGCATGCACATGGCCTCGCCGGAGGTCAGCGTAGCCCGCACCTACCTTGACTGGATACTCGACCTGCCGTGGAAAACGCGCACGGACGACCAGCTTGATATCGCGGCAGCCGAGGATATCCTGAACGAGGATCACTACGGCCTGCAGAAGCCCAAGGAGCGCATCCTCGAGTTTCTCGCGGTCCGCCAGCTTGTGGCGGAGGTCAAGGGGCCGATCCTCTGCTTCGTCGGGCCGCCGGGCGTGGGGAAGACCTCGATCGGCCAGTCAATCGCGCGCGCCATGGGGCGTAAGTTCATTCGCATCTCCCTCGGAGGGGTGCGCGATGAGGCGGAGATACGCGGCCATCGGCGTACCTACGTCGGAGCCCTGCCGGGGCGGATCATCCAGGCGCTAAGGCGTGTGGGCGCAAACAATCCCGTCTTCATGATAGACGAGGTGGACAAGATCGGCGCCGATTTCCGCGGCGATCCATCATCGGCGCTGCTTGAGGTGCTGGACCCCGAGCAGAACGACGAGTTCAGTGATCACTACCTCGAGCTTCCGTTCGATCTCTCGGGCGTGCTCTTCATCGCGACCGGGAACCTGCTGGAGACCGTTCCCCCGGCGCTGCAGGATCGTTTTGAGGTCATCGAGTTCCCCGGCTACATCGAGGAGGAGAAGCTGGAAATCGCCCGCGACTACCTCGTGCCGAAGCAGCGCGAGGCGCATGGTCTGACCGGGCGCTCCATCCGCTTCCACGAGTCGGGCCTGCGCGAGATCATCCGCCACTACACGCGCGAGGCGGGAGTGCGCAGTCTTGAGCGCGAGATCGCCAGCATCTGCCGGAAGACCGCGCGGAAGGTAGCGGCGGGCGAGAAGTGCTGTGCACAGATAACCGCTGAGGGTGTGCAGGAGATGCTGGGCGCCCGGCGCTTCACATGGGGCCCGGCGCGGAAGGAACCAAGCATCGGCGTCGCCACCGGCCTGTCATACACCGCATCCGGGGGCGACCTGATCTCGCTCGAAGTCAGCGTTGTTGACGGTGATGGCGAACTGCTGCTCACCGGCCAGCTTGGCGAGGTCATGAAGGAGTCGGCGCAGGCGGCGCTGAGCTTCGTGCGTGGGAGGGCCGCGGAGTTCGGCCTGCCAGCGGAGTTCTTCTCGAAGCATGACATCCATCTGCACGTGCCTGCCGGGGCGGTCCCCAAGGAGGGGCCATCGGCGGGAGTCGCGATCTGTACCGCGCTGGTCTCCGCTCTGACGAAACGCCCGGTGCGCGAGACGGTCGCAATGACCGGCGAGATCTCGCTGCACGGGAAAGTGCTACCGGTGGGCGGGGTGCGGGAGAAGGTGCTGGCGGCGCATCGGGCGGGGATAGAGACGGTGCTGCTGCCGGAGGAGAACGAGCGTGACATGGCCGAGCGGGAGCTGTTCCCGCCGGAGGTCTTCGCGGACCTGCAGATCGTCTATGTGACGACGATGGACGAGGTGCTGGAGAGGGCGCTGGTGGGCGGGTGATGGCCGCGAAGGAGCGCGTTTGCACCGACCTTGACGCACCCGCGCCCACTCCGTTATACTCGACCAACAGTCGGCAGTATCCGAGGCAGTGACGGGGAGGAGTAGGCGGGCCGCGCGATCTGCAGAGAGCCGGTGATTTGCTGAAAGCCGGTGATCGCGTTTCGCTGAACGTCGCCCCTGAGCCGTGACGCCGAACGGCGTGCCAGCGCACGCATGGTAAGCGCCACCGATTGACGGCCGTTACCCCGTCTCTGAGTGCCGGGCGGACTGAACTCCAGTCTGACCCGGAACATGGGTGGTACCGCGGGAGCACACGTTCGCCTCTCGTCCCATCGCGATGCAACGACATCGCCGGGATGAGAGCTTTTTTCATTTAACTACAGACAGATCCGTCCCTTCAGACAGCGAGGAGCAGACCCTGATGCCCGAGAAGATGCCTCCAGGCTACGATCACGAGCAGGCAGAGAGCAAGTGGTACGACTACTGGCTGGAAAACGATGTCACGCGCGCGGAGATTGACCCCGAGCGCGAGCCGTTCTGCATCGTGATCCCGCCCCCGAACGTCACCGGCTCGCTGCACATGGGCCATGCGCTGGACAACACGATTCAGGACCTCCTCACGCGATGGAAGCGCATGCAGGGCTACGCGGCGCTGTGGTTGCCGGGCACAGACCACGCGGGCATCGCCACGCAGAACGTGGTGGAGAAGATGCTCGCGGAGGAGGGCACCGATCGCCACGCGATCGGCCGCGATGCCTTCGTGAGGCGCACCTGGGAGGTGGCCGACGATCATCACGACATCATCATCGGCCAGCTTCAGCGCCTCGGCTGCAGCCCCGACTGGTCGCGCGAGCGCTTCACGCTTGATGAGGGCCTCTCGCGGGCGGTGCGCGAGGCATTCGTCACGCTTTACGAGCAGGGGCTCATCTACCGCGGCGCGCGCATGATCAACTGGTGCCCACGCTGCGCGACGGGGCTTTCGGACCTCGAAGTCGAGCACATGGACGATGCCGGGCATTTCTGGCACATGCGCTATCCCGGGTCGGACGGCGGGCCGGGCGTCGTGGTGGCTACCACTCGCCCTGAGACGATGCTCGGCGACACCGCCGTCGCAGTACATCCGGATGATGAGCGCTACGCGGACCTCGTCGGCAAGACCGTCATGCTGCCGCTGATGGACCGGGAGATCCCGGTGGTCGCCGATGAGGCGGTTGATCCGGAGTTTGGCACCGGCGCGGTCAAGGTGACGCCCTCGCACGATCCGAATGACCTTGAGATCGCGACGCGGCACAACCTGCCGCACGTGGTGGTCATTGATGAGAACGCGCGGATGACGGAGAACGCGGGCGCCTACGCGGGCATGGACCGCTTTGAGGCGCGGCGGGAGATCGTTTCGGCGCTGGAGGAACTGGGGCTGCTGGAGGGGATAGAGGAGCACCATCACAAGGTCGGGCATTGCCAGCGCTGCGACACGGTAGTGGAGCCGCTGATCTCCGAGCAGTGGTTCGTGGCGATGGAGCGGCTGGGCGCGGAGGGCCTGCGGGCCGTGGACGAGGGGCTGGTGAAGTTCGTGCCTGAGCGCTGGACGAAGGTCTACCGCGAATGGCTTGAGAACATCGAGGACTGGTGCATCTCGCGCCAGCTCTGGTGGGGGCATCAGATCCCCGCGTGGTGGTGCACAAGCTGCAACCAGTGGATCGTCTCGCGCGAGGACCCGACGGAGTGTCTCGCGTGCGGCGCGGCCGGGCTTGTGCAGTCGCCCGATGTGCTGGACACGTGGTTCAGTTCGGGGCTGTGGCCCTTCAGCACGCTCGGATGGCCCGACGAAACCGAGGAGCTTGACTACTGGTTCCCGACGTCTATGCTGGTCACCGCCTACGACATCATCTTCTTCTGGGTCGCGCGGATGATCATGGACTCGATGCACTTCATGGGCCGGCAGCCCTTCGACACCGTGTTCATCCATGGACTCGTGCGCACGCAGGATGGCCGGAAGATGTCGAAGTCGCTGGGCACCGGCGTTGATCCGCTGGGGCTTATTGACAAGTATGGCGCCGACGCGCTGCGTTTCGCGCTGATGCAGATGATCACGCACGGGCAGGACCTGCGCTACTCGGAGGACCGCGTGCTCGGCGCGCGCAACTTCTGCAACAAGCTCTGGAACGTGACGCGCTTCGTCACGATGAACCTCGAGGACGCGCCCGAGCAGCGCATTGATCTGTCGGAGGCCGAGCTTTCGCTGGCGGATCGCTGGATACTCTCGAGGCACAACCGGATGCTGGAGACGGTGGATCGCGAGTTGACGCAGTTCAACATCGCCCAGACGACGGATGCGCTCTACGAACACATCTGGAGCGAGTTCGCCGACTGGTACGTGGAGCTTGCGAAGGCCGATCTCTACGATCCCGAGACGCCCGAGCGCAAGGCGACCACGCAGGAGGTGCTGCGCACCGTCCTGAGCGGCATCCTGCGCGCGCTGCACCCGATCATGCCCTTCATCACCGAGGAGCTGTGGCACCGGCTGGATGAACAGGCGGGGCCGATTGCGCTGGCTCAGTTCCCGATGGCCGATGCGGCGCTGCGCGATGACGCGGCTGAGGAGCGGCTGGAGCGCTTCCAGGGGATCGTGACGGCGGTGCGTACATTGCGTGCCGCACTGACGCTGCCGCCATCACAGCGCGCGCCGATGACGATCATTGCCGATGATGAGGAGACGCTGGAGCTTTTGCAGGCCCAGCAGGCGGGTTTGAGGAACCTCGGGATGATCTCGGAGCTTGAGCTGCTGAGCTCTGGCGCCGCTGGCCCGGAGAACTCGCTGGCGGCAACCGCACCAGGCGCGCAGGTCTTCCTGCAGGTGCCGGGAAGTGTGGACATCGGCGATGAGCTTTCGCGGCTCGACCGGCAGATCGCGGAGATCGAGGGCGACATGCGCAAGAGCGAGGGAAAGCTTGGCAACGAGCAGTTCGTGGCCAATGCGCCGGAGGAGATCGTGGCGCGCGAGCGCGAGCGGCTCACCGAGTCGCAGGAGAAGATCGCCCAGCTTCGCGAGCGACGGGACACGCTGGCTGGGCTGGCATAGGAACGGCGCCTCACCCCCCGGCCCCCCCGCCTCCCTGGCTCGCGCCGTCGCTTCGCGCCGCGCGCTCGCAAGCGGGAGAGGGGGGAGGGAGAACGACAGCGCATCAAAAGGCTGGGAGTGTGCAGATGCCCACCATCAACATCTCAGGCGCCACGATCGCGATCGAAACCGATCTGCTGTCGGCGGAGATACACACCGAGGGCTACGTGTCGGGCGTGTTTCGCGATACCTTCGTGGACCGGGCGACCGGCGCGCGTGACAACAGCTTCGGCCTGGCGATCGCGGACTTTCTGCTCGAGCCGAAGTGGGATGAGCCGAGCACGGAGGCCGAGCATCGCTACCACGGCGGCGACATGCTGCACGGGATGCTCCCGCACCGCTACGTAGAGGGCCCGCAGATCTGCACGCAAGCCGGTAGCCTGCCGTTCGAGGTCATTGAAGGCGACGGCTTCGTGGCGGTGCGGCAGTGGTATGAGTGGCAGTGGGCGACGTATGATCGCCAGCCGGGGTCGCTATGGGAGCAGACGATCGTGTTCGTGGATGGCCTGCGTTACTTTCTGTGCGCCGACTGCATCACCAGCGCGAACGATGTGGACGAGCTTATCTTCCGCCTCGACATGCCCGGCCACCTCAAGCACGATGCTGGCGACAGCTTTGAGCAAATCTACCTTAGCTATCACGGCGCGATTGAGCCGACTGAATTCATTGAGGATTTCGCCCCCGATGTGAAGTTCCTCTACCAGCGGGGCGACGCGGCCATCCCCGAGCAGATGATCCGCGCGCGGCAGGTGACGCTCGCGGACGGCTCCGCAGGGCCGTGGCTGGCGGGCATTACGCTCGACCCGTCCGCGGTCTATCAGGCGTGGTGCCATCAGCGCGGCTACGTGTGCTTCATCGAGGAGATCGGTGGGCGGCCTGTGAAGGCGGGGGAGAGCCTCGGAGCGGCATACGCGGTGGGATGGTTCGATTCGGTGGAGGAGATGGAGGCGCTGGCGCGGCAGCACCGTGGCGCGCAGGGCCTGCGGGTAAGCGCCGACGGCTGGAGCCTGACGGCCGAACCCGTGGGGGCGCAGGGTTGATGGCACGCGCTCGTGGTCGCGGGATAACCGTGCTGAGCTACCTGATCGCCATCACGGCCCTTTGCATTGCGGCCGGGTATCTCGACGCCGTGACGACCTTCTACGTGCGCGGGATGCTGCAGGTGGCGCAGGAGGGCGGAGCTTTCTCTCAGGCGGTCACGGAAGCGATGCCGCCGCGCATAGTTGCGCTTGAACAGACGAGGCAGGCCGCGATGCTGCTGGTGATGGTGACGGTGGGCATTGTCGCCGGTCGTCATCTGCTGCAGCAGGTAGGGACGGTACTGTTCGCGTCAGGTGGCTGGATCGTGATGCGGTATGCCGCGATCCGCACAATCACCGACTGGCCGGCAAGCCTCACGGATACCGACACAGTGCTGTATCTGCCGCATGCGGTGTACGCGCCCGTGTGGATGCCGCTGGTGATCGCGCTGGGAGTAGCGGCCGTCGGAGCCACGCTGGTGCGGGCAGGCGCGCTGGCAATGCGCAGGAAGTCGTAGTGTCTTGGTCGTTCGGAGTGGAGCGGCTTCAGATCCGTGCGGTCGTTTCGTCGTGTAGGCTGATAATTCGTCGAGGAGGCAGTGCGATGGAAGATGTCACGACCATCTCTGCAGAGCGGCTTGGCGAAGGCTCACCGATACGCGTGGAGGTCCTTCCGACTGAGGAGGACCTGTACTGGGACATCGCGCGGTTGATCATGAGCACGGTGCGCGCGAACGAGGAGGCGGGCAAGCCAACCGTTCTGATCCTCCCCGTCGGCCCAGTGGGGCAGTACCCCCGGCTGGCGCGGCTATGCAACCTCGAGCGGCTGAGCCTACGCAACCTCTGGTGCTTCAACATGGACGAGTACCTCACTGAGGCCGGCGAGTGGATACCGATGGAGGACCCGCTGAGCTTCCGCGGGCACATGAAGCGCAACCTGCTCGATCTGCTCGACGCAGAACTCGCCCCTCCCGCGGAGCAGGTGGTCTTTCCGGACGCGCGCGATCCGCAGAAGCCGTGGCTGATGATGCAGGACCTCGGCGGGGTTGACGCCTGCTACGGTGGCATCGGGATCAACGGGCATATCGCATTCAATGAACCGCCCGAGCCGGGCGTGGAGATGAGCGTTGAGGAGTTCGCGGAGTTGCCCACGCGGGTGCTGGAGCTTGCACGCGAGACGCGCACGATCAACTCATTCACCGTCGCCGATGGCAACATTCCGCGCATACCACGCACGGCGATCACGCTGGGGATGCGGGAGATACTCGCCGCGCGTGAGATCAGGCTCTACGGCAACCGCATCTGGCAGCGCGCCATCGTCAGGCGTGTTCTGCATGGTCCGGTGACGCCGCAGGTCCCGTGCTCGCTGGTGCAGCTTCATCCGAACGCATCGCTGACGCTGGCGGAGTTCGTCGCGGAGCCGCCACGCGGTCGGCTGGCGTAGCCGCCCGCGTCGGTTTCACACGCCGTCGCCGCTCTGTTATAATCAGTTCCGTCAAGCCCAACCCGCTCATGAGAGGCTGCTCCCCATGGTCATAATCGTCGAATCCGGAGCCGATGAACAGACAGTAGCCAACCTCATCGACAAGGTGCGCGCGCTGGGATTCACGCCTCACCCTATCTTTGGCGTTGAGAAGACCGTCATCGCCGTCGTCGGGCATAAGACGCAGGAGAAGACGGACATCCTCGCGACGATGCCCGGTGTGCAGCAGATCATCCCGATCCTCAAGCCCTACAAGCTGGTGGGTCGAGAGGTCAAGGCGGAGACTTCGGTCATCAGTGTGAGGGACGACCTGGATATTGGCGGGGATAGATTCGTAGTGATGGCGGGACCATGCGCTGTTGAGAGCTATGACCAGCTAAGTCAGATTGCGCGTTACGTGAAGCAGGCCGGTGCGCAGATGCTGCGCGGAGGAATCTTCAAGCCACGCACCTCGCCGCATGACTTCCAGGGCCTGCGCGAGGAGGGTATCCCGATCGCGAAGGCGGTCAAGGAGGAGACGGGGCTGCCCTTCATCACCGAGGTAGTGGACATCCGCGACATCGAGATGCTGCATGAGGTCGCCGACATCTACCAGGTGGGCGCGCGGAACATGCAGAACTTTGCGCTGCTCACCGAGCTTGGCAAGGTGGATCGTCCGGTGATGCTCAAGCGAGCCATGAGCGGCACGGTGGAGGACCTGCTGCAGGCGGCGGAGTACGTGGCGGTTGAGGGCAATGCGCAGGTGATCCTGTGCGAGCGCGGCATCCGGACCTTCGAGAGCTCAACGCGCAACACGCTGGATATCTCCGCCGTGATCGCAATGAAGCGCTTCAGCCACCTGCCGGTGGTGGTGGACCCGAGCCACGCCTCAGGTCACGACTGGATGGTGCCGGCGCTGAGCAAGGCCGCGGTGGCGGCAGGCGCAGACGGCCTGCTGATCGAGACGCACAGTCGCCCCCAGGAGGCGATGGTAGACGGCCACCAGTCGCTGACCCCTGCAAGCTTCAAGCAGACGATGGAGGAACTTGCCGCATTCTGTGAGGCCGCAGGCAGGACGCTCTGAGCCAGCAGCAGGGAATCATCCTCCCGCGCGTCGAAGAGATACCCTGTAACAACTGAGTGCGCGAGTCAGGTACTGGAGGAGGCACTAAGATGACGCGTGCGAGAGTGACGCTGGTCGTCGTAGCTGCTGTGCTGGGAGTTACTGCGCTTTGTGCAGGTGCGGCGGATTTGCCGCTGATCGGAGACCCGGCCCCCGCTTTTGAGGTGAACACCACGCAGGGGCCGATCAAGTTCCCTGATGATTACAGCGGCAAGTGGGTCATTCTGTTCAGCCACCCGGCAGATTTCACGCCGGTCTGCACCACGGAGTTCATGACTTTCGCCTCGATGAACGATCAGTTCCGGCAGCTCGACTGCGAACTGATCGGCCTCTCAATCGACAGCAACTACAGTCATATCGCCTGGCTGCGGAAGATCCAGGAGCTGGAGTTCAACGGCATGAAGGACCTCCGCGTCACCTTCCCGGTTATCGAGGACCTGAGCATGAAGGTGGCCAACATGTACGGGATGGTGCAGCCGGGGGCGGATAGCACCCATGCGGTGCGCGCCGTGTTCTTCATTGACCCGCAGGCGACGGTGAGAGCGCTGATGTACTATCCGGCCTCCGCGGGCCGCAACTTCCACGAGATCATGCGGCTTCTGATCGCGCTGCAGACAGCCGACAAGCACAATGTTGCGACGCCCGCCAACTGGGAGCCCGGTGATGATGTGATCATCCCGCCGCCGGGTTCCTGTGGGACGGCGGAGACGCGCGTGGAGGGTGCGGGAGACGACTACTACTGCCTCGACTGGTTCCTCTGCCTCAAGAAGCTGGCGGAAAGCGAGATCGCGGTTCCTGACGGCGAGTGGTGAGCCGCGGCGCGGCCGCTGATTGACGTACCGGGTGCAGGGGAGGTACAATCGGTTCTCGTACCCGGAAGGAGCATCTGCGTGACGCAGCATCGACTGTCAGAAGATGCCGGCGGGCGGCGCATGCCTGCATGGCTTAAGGTTAAGACCGGTAAGGCAAGCCTCACTCGACGAACGCGAGAGCTACTCGCGGACTATGGCGTCACGACAGTGTGCGACGCTGCGATGTGCCCGAACATAGGCGAGTGCTTCTGTTCGGGCACCGCAACCTTCATGATCCTCGGCGACAGGTGTACGCGGGACTGCCGCTTCTGCGCCGTCGCACATGGCGATTGTGATCCACCTGATCCGGATGAACCCGCGCATGTCGCTGAAGCAGCCTCGCGGCTGGGGCTGAAGTTCGTCGTGCTGACCTGCGTGACACGCGACGACCTGCCCGATGGCGGCGCAGGTCAGTTCGTGGCGACCATGCGCGCACTGCGCCAGCGGCTCCCGGAGGTGCGCATTGAGGTGCTTACCAGCGATTTCGCTGGTAACATTTCGCCACTTCACAGCGTACTTGATGAGGAACCCACGGTGTACAATCACAACGTGGAGACCGTGCGGCGCCTCCAGCCGCAGGTTCGGCCACAGGCCGGCTACGAACGCTCGCTGGGCGTTCTGCGTGAGGCGTCGCGGTACTCGCCCCCCGGCGCCATCATCAAATCGGGTCTGATGGTCGGTCTGGGGGAGAACATTGATGAGGTCGGGGAGACACTTGCTGATCTGGCTGCGGCGGGCTGTAAAATCGTTACAATAGGGCAGTATCTGCGGCCAACGCCGGCGCATCTGCCGGTGGCGCGGTACGTGCCACCCGAGGAGTTCGCGCTCTACACGCAGATGGGGCTGGAGCGTGGTATATCGCAGGTGGTCAGCGGGCCATTCGTACGCAGCAGCTACCATGCCGCCGAAGTGGCCTCGGACGTGGCGGTGCAGGACTGAAACGTTTTCGTGCCTGTGTCTCGCCGAACAGGTCATGTCGCGCGCCTGGGCAGACGATGACCAACAGGGTCGTAACAGCGTTGCTCATTCTACTCGCCACGATCGCTATCGTGGGGCATGCGGTCGTGCTCTTCATGAGCCCGCCCGATCGCTGGCGCGAGTGGATGCAGCTTCTCGTGGCGCAACAGGTCGCCAACACGCTGAATCGCCAGGTGCAACTGGGGCCTGTGGTTGACCTCACACCGCTGGGCGTCGAAGCCCGCTGGCTCGCAGTGGCAGAGACGCCGGAGGGCTTGGAGGCAGGTCTGCTGCTGAGCGCCGAACGAATGCGTCTGGCTTTCAACCTGCGCGCCATCTTGCGGGGCGTAGTCTCGCCCGCCGCCGGCATAGGCCGCGTTGAGGTGCTCAACGGCTGGGCGCATATCGTGCGCGACGAGGCGGGCGACCTCAACATCGAACAGCTTGTTCCTGAGCCTGTTGAGCCTGTGCCACCTGAGGCTCGCTTCCAGGGCATAATCGTGCTCAACAATACGACCATCATCTACGATGACTACGCCATCGAGACCGCCCGGGGGACGATGGTCGCCCTGGAACTGGCCGGGGTAGACGCCGAGATAGACATGCGGACGCTGGGATGGGTGGACATTGAGGCTACGGGCCGCGAGCGTCTCGGGCGCCTCGGCTCCTTCTCCATCGACGGCGTCAGCGAACTCGACACCGGATATGCCTGGGCCACTGCGGAGGTAGGCAGCATTGACGCGGCCTACTGGTTCGACACCTTCGTTGCGAGCGACGAGGTCGCCGTGCAGCGGGGGCGGATGAATGTCACCGCAAAACTCGGCATGATGCCACAGGATGACGCCCCTCCAGAGCTGAGTGTGTCGGCGCTGGCACGTGGAGATGACTTCTCAGTAACTGCCGCACAACTCAACGGCGAGCAGGTGATCGCCGGCTTCCTGGCTACCGTCACGATGAGCGGCGCGGAAGTTCACAGCCTGGAGGCCCGGGTGGCCTCGACCTCCGTGGAGGCCACCGGCTTCATCGCTGATTTCGACTCTCCTGTCCTCAATCTGACGTTCCAGGGGAACGCCGAACGCATCGAGGACCTGATGCGTCTGGCGCCGGATCTGGACGCCAGCGTCAACGAGCAGATAGAGTCGCTGGCGGTGGCCGGGCCGGTGCTCGTATCGGGGCGGGTGACGGGCCCGCTGGAGAGCGCAAACCTTAACGCGGAGGTGCAAGCGCCCGGCAGCGTCCGTTACGCGAGCGCCGATTTCGGCGCCGTCAGCACCGGCCCTGTTGATCTGCGCTTCGATCTGCTTGATATTGGCGATCCGAACATCCGGGGCGTTGCACAGATTGCTCGGGCGGAGGCGGCAGATCTGAGCCCGCTGCAGGAGCTGCTGCCCGAGACGGTCGAGGGGCCGATCGAGGTGACACCGCTGGAGGGTGTTGTCGCCGACGTGCTGTGGTCGACGGAGAACCCGGTGCTGCAGACGGACCTCAACATCGCGCGGATGACGTTGGGCGACCTGGTGGTGGAGGACCTCATCACCGGCGTCGCAATGGCGGGTGATATCATCTGGCTCAGCGACCTGACCGCGCGACCGATCGGTTCGCGGTTGTCGGCCGATGCGGTCGTGGACATAGGGGCTGAGGGTGGGCCGTGGGCATGGGCGAGTGGGACCCTCGAGGATCTCGATCTGGCGCGGCTTGAGGGCCTGCCGGGCGTGGATCTGCCTGAGGCCGTCTCGGGGCAGTTCTCCGGTCGTTTTGCGGCGGAGATAGCTGACGGTGAGCCCTGGGTAATTGCCGAAGCGGTGTTGGATGATCCGGCCTATGGCGACTATGGCACTCAGTCGCTGACGGGGATATTCGTGCTGGATGGGGACGCGGTGCAGGTTCGAGGCGCGAACTTCCAGGATGGCCTCGGCGCGGGATGGGTCCGCGGCGTCATCCCCTTCGAGGGGGAGATGATGGCCGACTTCGCGGTGGCGGGAGTGGATCTAGCCGCCCTGCGCGAGGAGTTCGACCTTGGCGTTGACCGCCTGCAGGGCGAGGCTTTCGTCACAGGATCGGCGAGGGGCACCTTTGAGAACCCGGTGATTGATGCCACAGTCCGGGCCTTCGGCGTCGAGACGGGGGAGTATCGCGTCGATGCCGTGATCGCGAAGTTGTCCGGCGATTTGCAGCGCATGGAGGTCAATGACCTTTTCGCCTCCAGTGGCCGTCTGGTGGCGCGGGTTGAGGGTGCACTGACAGATGTTGATATTGATGAGGGTAACGCCGGCATTGATGGTACGCTGACTCTCGCCGGCCCGATCGATCAGCGCACTCTCGACCTTGCCGACATCGAGGGCGATGATATCGCCGGTGCAATGCGGGCCGAGATGGATATCGGCGGCACGCTGCAACGTCCGAGCGCCCAGGGGCAAATAAGCCTCGACTACGGGCGATACGAGTCGATAGCGACGGATGGCGCGGTGATGGCCGTCAATCTGCAGGGCGATGTCCTGGAGCTTGAGCAACTGCGGGTGCCCGTGGGGGGGGCAACACTCACCGGTGAGGCGAGTATCACGTCGCTCTACGATACGCCGATCGTTTCGGCGAGCATTCGGGCGAGGGATCTCACGCTGCAGGACCTTGCTCTGTGGCGGGAGGTGGGGCTGCCGCTGGAGGGGCAGGTGGATTTGCCCTACTTGAGCCTGCAGGGGCCGCTCGATGACCTGAAGGGAATGGCGCAGATCCAGGCGACGGACCTTGAGCTGGGGGACAATGAGATCGGGGCTGTCTCTGCGTGGGTCGTCTTTGATGAGAACGCGCTGACCTTGCGCAGAACCATCGTTGACGTTGCGGGCGGCACGTTGGCGCTTGAGGGTAGCTATCGTCTCGACGAGCAGCGTATCATGCCGTCGGTTGTTGAGTTCGATGATGTGGCGATGTCGGAGTTGCTGCAGCTCGGGATACCGATCGCTGAGAGTTTCGCCGATGGGACTGCGGCGGCAGAGGGTGGCGTACCGCTATCACAGCGACTGGCATCGCTGTCTATGCGCCTCAAGGGGCGTGTCGACGGGGATCTGGAGATCGAGGGCGTGATCCCGGAGCCATCGCCGGTTGGCACTGAGGCTGAGGAGGAGATGCGGCGGTGGCTGGCAGCCCTCGCCGGGACGCTCGACGTTTCGATCGAGGACCCGTCACTTGACAACAGGCCGCTTCCCGACACCCTGCTGCGGGCCGAGGTCGCTGACGAGCCGGAGGTCGCGCTGCAGGTGGAGGCTGCTGAGGAAGATGCTCTCATCACCGCGGACGGTACATGGCGCCCCGATGGCACCGTCGCCTTCCTTGCCGAGGTGTCATCTTTCGATCTCGCAGGACTCCGACCGTGGCTGCCGACTGTGGCTGAGACCACCGGTGGCAGGCTGAATCTGACGATCCAGGCGAGCGGAACCGTGGACGACCCGAACCTTATCGCCTCGGTGGACATCGTTGAACCTGAGCTTCGCGGCGTGCAGTTTGACCTGATTGCGGCGCCGATCATCCGCTTCAGCGATAACGAGGTGGACATCGACAGCCTCGTACTGCGTGAGGGCGACGAGGAGCTATTCGTTGATGGTCGCATTCCGTTCGACTGGGCAACGATGAGCGTCCCCTCAGAGGGTGAACTGGCGGTAGTGGCACGTGCCGACGGCACGGATCTGGCGATTCTGCCGCCACTGATCGCAGAGGCGATGGCGGACTCGCTGCTGGAGGCGGAGCGCATCCAGCAGCTTCTGGCAGTCGGTTCGATTGACAGCCTGATCAGCATCTCGGGCACGGTGCGCAGGCCGGTGCTGAACGGTCAGTTGACGGTGGACGCATCGCTGATCGAAACGCCGTTTATGTCTGCGCCCATCGAGGACGTGGCTCTCGATGTGAACTTCACGGGGCAGGGGGGCGCCACGATCGTAGAACTGGACGAACTCACCGCGCGAGTTCAGTCGCTGATTGTGGAGGGCTCGGGCACTGCCGAGGTGAGTGACTACGACCTTGCTGTGTTGCATCAGAACGCGTACGATCTGCAGCTTACGGTTCAGGCGCCGCGGCAGGACCTGGTGGGCGACAGCCTCACGGCCCGTGACGTGCGGGGCACCGTGACGCTGGAGACGACTGCTCCAGGGTTGCAGCTTCTTACGGTGGACGAGCTCGGCGCCGACTTTGGGGACGGCAGCGTCCTGCTCGATGGCACCGCCACACTGTCGTCGTTCGTGCCGTCAGAGCTTACGAACAATGATTTCGACATGGTACTCGTGGCCGATGATGCCCGGCCGCGCTATCGCAATATCTTCCTCGGGACCGTGGATGGCAGGATCAGCTTTGCGAATCCTGCGCCAGGGGAGCCCGCGGGTATTCAGGGCGGCATGACGGTGTCACATGCTGTGATCGGATTGCCGCCCCTGGCCGGTGAAGCGGGTGCGGAGATGCAGGGGATGCCTGCGGCGTTCCCGTCGCCGCAGATGGACGTATCGCTGGCTATCGGGCAGGACGTGCGGGTGAGGACCACCGGTTTGACAGCGCCGCTTGAGCCAACCAGCAGGGCGGTGTGGGTGCAGGGGACGCCACAGCGCCCGAACATCCAGGGGCAGATAGAGGTGCAGGAGGGTGAGGCGACCGTCACTGGTGGCATACTGAACATACAGACCGCCGGTGTGCAGTTCCTGCTCAGGCCCGCGCTGGGGGTGAGGAGGCGCGAGGCGCCGTTCGAGCTTGATCTCGATGGCAATGTCTGGGCTACCGCGACGCAGACGATCGAGTCCACGGTGGTGGATGGCCGCCAGCTTGAGGACGTCGAGATATTGCTACAGGTGAGCGGCACGCTTCCGAGCAATATTCACGTCCAGGTGTCCTCGAGTCCTCCACTGGCGGAGGAGCAGCTCTACGCGTTGCTGGGCACCGCGCCTTTCACCGGCGGGGACCTGACGCTCGCGGGCGATCTCGAGGATGTTATGACCGAGCAGTTCGTAGCCGCGCTGGGGGCGGCATTCCGCCACTACGTCTTCCAGCCATTCCAGGAGGACCTGCGTGAGCTTCTGGGCCTCTCGGTCTTCGAGGTCAGCTTTGCCTTCGATCAGCCGGTGTCGGTGAGACTGGGGGGCTATCTGATCGAGGACCTGCTGGTGACCTATGAGACGTCGGTGGGCACCGGCGAGGAGTACGAGCTGGGCGTTTCCTATCGCGTCGAGCGGCAATTTGAGTTAAGCTATAAGACCGATGAGAGCGATGACCATCGCTTACTCGTGGAATATGTGGTCCGATTCTGAGGTTTGTATACGGAACCAATCAGTACCGCCCGCAACCCGCCGGAGGAGTCGCTGTCTAAAGTGAACGGCAGCACCGGAGCATCAGCCCGACAACCGGCCGGATATGACGACGATCCGATGCGGATCGCCGGTGGCCAGCGCCCGCCCTTCGCGGATGTGATCGCGGAGAACTACGAGCGCATATACAATGTCATCTACCGCCTCGTCAACGATGACGAGGAGGCGGCCGATCTGACCCAGGATACCTTCGTTGCCGCCTACAGGGCCTACGAGCGCTTCCGCTACGAGGCCTCGGCGTACACATGGCTGTATCGCATCGCGGTGAATCTGACGAAGAATCGCTTCGAGCGCCAGCAGCGGGTGGATTCGCGCGAGGCGTACTCGCTGGATGCTCCGGTGCAGCTTGACACCGACGAGGTCACGCGGCAGGTTGAGGACTGGACGCTCGCCCCCGAGCGGGTGGCGGAGAACGACCAGCTTCGTGCGGTTGTGCTCCGCGAGGTAGCGGCCCTGAAGTACGACTACCGTGAGGTCGTGGTGCTACGCGATCTTGAGGGTTTACGTTACAAGGAGATCGCCGACGTGCTCGGGTGCAGCGTAGAGGCGATCAAGAGCCGTCTGTTCCGTGCGCGCAGCGTACTGCGCGAGCGGCTGGAGGACCTGCTCGAGGAGATTCCGTAGCGGGGCGGCGGGCGGGAAGTTCCTTCTTGAACCAGCGACGGCCACTATTGAGGTGCAGAGGATGCCAATGAAGTCAGTAACTCGGACCCCGACAATCATCGCTCTGATGGCGCTGGCGTGTCTGGCGGCATTCGCGCAGGAAGATCGGCCGCTGATCGGGGAGGTGGTGGTTGAGGGCAATGATTTCGTGGCGCGCGAGCCCATCCTTGCGACCATCTCCGATGTGCTGAAGGTCGGCGAGGAGTTGACCGCCACCAAAACCGCGGAGGCGCGAAGACTGGTCCTGCGGATGGGCTACTTCGACGAAGTGACGCTTTCCACCGAGCCTATTGCTCAGGGCGTGCGCGTGGTTATCAGCGTGGTGGAGAAGCAGCGCGTGCAGCAGGTGATGTTTGCCGGCAACACGGTCGTTAGTGACGCCGATCTTGGCTCAGCGATCCTCAGCCAGCCCGGGCACGTTGCCGATGAGCAGGCGATTGGCCGGGACGTTCGGCGCATCGAGGACTATTACGAATCGCGTGGCTACATCGCAAAGGTCTCCGAGGCGCGGGTTGATGACTTCGGGGTGCTGACCTTTGTGGTGGAGGAGGCGCGGATCGAGGACATCGTGATCGAGGGCCTCACGCGCACGAAGGAGTGGGTGGTGCGCCATGAAATGGACCTTGAGCCGGGGGAGCTTTTCCAGCAGGAGGATGTGACGCGCGCGATCCGCAGGGTGTACGCGATGGGGCTCTTTGAGACTGTTGAGACGGACATCCGCCCCGGAGTACGAAACCCACTGCGCGATGTCATCCTGGTGGTCAGGCTGGAGGAGGCCAAGACCGGGCGCGCTTCATTCGCGATGGGTTGGTCAAGCCTCGACAACCTCGTGATAATGCTCTCCGCGGAGGAGAAGAACTTCCGCGGACAGGGTGAGCGGGCATCGGTGAGCCTTGAGCTTGGCGGGCGGCAGAGCTATGAATTGAGCTTCATGGACCCATATTTCGACCGCAGCGGCACTACATTCGAGATCAACGTGTACGACAGCGAACGCCGCCGCCAGTTCGTCGGTGGTGCGGCGATAAGCACCCGTGACAACGAGTTCGACGAGCGCCGAACCGGCGGAGATCTGACGGTGGTCAGGCCGATAGGTGACCGGAGGAGCGTAAGTCTCAGAGTGCGCTCTGTTGAGGTTTCGAGTTCCTCCTTCCAGGGCAGGGTGACCCTGCCACCGGGGGTGGGAGAGGTGGGCACCATGCAGGGCGTGCCGGGTGCAGGAGGCGACACGCCGGTGCCGAGCAATCCTGATCTGATCGCTGACGATCCCGAGCCGGGCGACATCAGCCTGCCGGTGGAGGTGCGCGCACCGCTGCACCCGGGCGGGCGTGTGAACAGCCTGACGATGGGAGTCGTCGATGACACACGTGATGTCCGATCCAATCCGACAAGTGGTACCTGGACTTCGCTGGCCTACGAACAGGCCGGCGCGCTACTGGGGGGCGAGACGGAGTTCGGCAAAGTCACGCTCGACCACCGGCGCTACTTCGGGGTCGGGGAGGACGTGGTGGCGCTCCGACTCATGGCCGGAACGACTTTCGGCTCACCACCGCTGTTCGAGTCGTTCAGCGTCGGCGGAGCCAACACGCTCCGCGGCTATGACCCTGACCGCTGGCGTGGTGAGTCACTGCTGCTAACTAACGTCGAGTATCGCAAGCGAATTAATGACAGTCTAACTGGTGTCGCTTTCATCGATATCGGCGACGCGTACGGCGGCGCCTTCGATACCGTCGTTCCGGGCTTCTCTGTTCCGGCGACGGACCAGAGCTTCAAGGCGCACGTGGGTGTTGGTGCCGGCGTGCGCGTGGTTACACCGATCGGGCCGATACGGCTCGACATGGGCTTTGGAGACGATGGGAGCCAGGCACACTTCAGCTTCGGACACACCTTCTGAGGTCCCGCACCGCAATATGCGCGCAGTGGAGTGCAGGCGCCGCGCCGGGTGTGCTTCGGCGCGGCGCCTATTCGTGATGGAAAGTGTCAAAAATCCAGAGAAACCAGATCGGCACGGACATGTCCAAGTATGGGAGGCGGAGGGTACGCCCTCCGGCCCCCAGGTAAACGAAGCAGACGGGAGAATCGCCGAATGCCTGAATATCGATCACTCGTGCGAGCCATTGGTGTCTGTGCGCTCGTTGTAGCGCTTGTAGCGCCCGTATCGGCACAGACCGCGGGCCCGATCGGGGTCGTTGACCTCGCACGGCTGCAGGCCAACTACACCGAGTTGCATGATAGGGAACGTGTGCTGGGCCAGTGGCTGCAGGCACAGCGGGCTTTCCATGATGAGGCCGCCAACTACATCTTCCTCTCCGAGAGGGACTTCTCAGAGGTGCTCAACTTGCTGGGCAAGCCGCGGCCTCTGTCGGCTGAGGATGAGGCGCGGCTCCAGGAGCTGCGCGAGGTTTCGAACGCAAACGAGCAGCGCTACCTGAATCTGCGCGCTATGACCGAACGCGATGCGACGCAGGCCGCGGAATTCAACCAGCTTCAGGAGATGTATGAAGCGCGGGCGACGACGCTGCAGGAGATGCAGCAGAGCATCATGGAAGAGCTTGGCGAGCGCCGGGAGACCGCGCTGTCGGGGTTGATGACGCTGGTTGATGAGGCGATCGAGGCCGTGGCGGCAGAGGGCGGCTATCAGGCCGTGATCGATTCGGACGCGATGCTCTACGGCGGCGTGGACATTACCGATACTGTGCTGGAGCGACTGAACGAGATGGCCGCGCCGGCGGTGACGCCTCCGGCGGCGGATGACGCAGCCAACGAGGACGGTGCGGAGGGTGGCGGGCAGCAGGACGGCGAAGGCGGCTAGTCTGCGGCTCCTCAAGGGCGCGGTAGTAGTAGCCATTGCCTGCACCGTGGCTGGGTGCGGCCCTGAGCCCGAAGCGCGGGAGCCGATGCGCCGAGGTGAACACGCGGAGGGGTACGCCTACACCGGGGTGCTGGCGACGCGGCACCCGCTCTGGGACGCGCTGCGCAACCTTGAGGTGGCCGTCGAGGAACTGGCCCGATCCGAATGGGCGCCTGCAGTTGAAGCATTCGACTATCGCTTCGAGACGATCACGTTCATTGACACTTTCGCGCTGCAGGATCCGGAGCCACGGCTGGAGACACTGCGCGCTGGATGGCGGGCAGACTACCCGCCGCTCGTGATCGACCGGGCCGGGCTGTCGGCAGACCTGCAGGCACGTGTTGCGTGGGAGCGCGAGCGAGCGGGGGAGCGGGTAGCCGATCGCCTCGTGCGCGCTCGATCCGCCGAGAGCAGGCGACTGGCTCAGCTACGGATCCGCCTGGTGGAGCATTACCAGGAGCGGCTGATGAATCTGGCGATTGATACCGAGATGCGTGATGCGGCGACCGCCGAGGCCGCCCGGCGAGAGCAGGAGCGCATCTGGCATGTCATCGAGGCCGAGATCGAGGCGGGGCGCCAGGCGGGAGCCGAGCAGCTTGCAGTGCTGGAGGCACAATTGCGCCAGAGCGCCGTCGAGCGTGTCGCGGAGGCCGTGCAGCGGACTGAGCGGGTGCGCGAACGGCGTGAGGCCACGATGGAGGCTGCCGGGGAGGCGCTCTACGGCCGTATGGTCGAGGAGATGCGGCAGCCGTGGCCGAGACCGGATGCCGACGAGGTGTCCGTGAGCGCACCGGCCGACGCCGCGAACGAGCTAATGAGAGAGGCGGCGGCAACGCGGGGGATGGCGCTTGCCGCGCGCGATGAAAAGGCCATCGAGCAGCGTGACAGGCTTCTCAGCGCGCTGGCCCAGGTGCGGTCGCAGATACGAGAAGAGACGGAGAGCGCCGCCGCGGTGGTGGCATACAGGGACAGCATCGATCTCCAACTGCTGCCCGGAGACAGGCGGCGGGGGCGCGAGATGACGGGGTCAATCGCACAGAAACTGTCGGAGTTTTGGGGTCACGGAGGGCAGCAAGGGAGCTGAGCAGGTTGGGCGAGATCGTATACAGTTTAGCTGAACTTGCCGCACGCATCGAGGGGCGGTTGTGCGGCGACGGTGAGATCACCATCACCGGGGTCGGGCATCTGGAGGATGCCAACCCGGGCGAGATCACCTTCGCCGACGGGCCGCGCGTGCAATCGATGGCCGACATCAGCCGGGCGTCGGCACTGATTGTCCCTCCTGACGTGGAGGTCAGGGACAAGCCCTTCATCGTGACCGAGGACCCGCGCCTCGCGTTCTCAAAGGTCCTCGAGCTTTTCGCACCGGACCTGCGGCCTGAGACCGGCGTCCACAGGAGCGCAGTGATCGGCGAAAACGTCTTCCTGGGTGAGGGCGTCAGTGTGGGCGCGAACTCCTACGTCGGCGATGGCGCGATCATCGGCGACAACACCGTTATCCACCCACTCGCGTACGTCGGTCCCGAGGCCTCCATTGGAAGCGACTGCGCTGTGCATCCGCAGGCGTATGTGGGGCCGCGCGTGCAGATGGGCGACCGTGTGGTCATCCATGCCGGTGCCGCGGTCGGTGCCGACGGCTTCGGCTATCTGCAGACGGAGCAGGGGCATCGCAAGATCCCGCAGATCGGCACGGTGATCCTCGAGGACGATGTCGAGGTGGGAGCGAACTCCACCATCGACCGCGCCACTGTGAGCGTCACGCGAATCGGAGCGGGCACGAAGATCGACGACCAGGTGCATGTGGCGCACAACGTGGTGCTTGGCCGCAACTGTCTGCTCTGCGGACAGGTGGGGATCGCCGGGAGCACCACTATCGGCGACAATGTCGTCATGGGCGGACAGGCGGGCGTCAACGATCATGTCCGGGTGGGGAGCAATGTTGTTCTCGCCGCACGCTCCTCTGTCTTCGGCGACATAGACGAGCCCGGGATCTACTCAGGCTATCCGGCCGGGCCGCATCAGAAGCAATTGCGGATCATTGCCTATACACGAAGGCTGCCGCTGCTTCTCGACCGCATCTCAGAGCTTGAAGCGACAGTAAAGGAACTCGAGCGCAGGCTCGGCGAGTCCGGTGCCGAGCAAGCATGAGTCGCGAGCATCCCCTATGAGCGACATCTCCCCGATGACCTTCAGTCACGGCGGCGCTCAAATGCGTGTCTGCGCATTGGTCGCCGTCGCGCTGGTTCTGCTGGCTCTTCCGGTGCAGGCGGATCGCCTGCTGGCATTCAGCGTCACCTCCACGGTCATCGGCGCTACGCCGACGGCGGCTATCACCGGCGATGGAACCATCATCATGCGCCTGCGCGCGGCAAATGCCTCGGGCCTTGAGCAGAAGGCGGAGGTCATCGCCGCACGGCTGACCGATCTCGCTATTGACGGGCTCAAGCCCGAGCAGGTCGAGGTGAAGCAACTTCAAGGGCTCTGGTCCGTCACCGGCGCGGGTAAGCTCATTGTCACAGCCGATGAAGACACTGCAGCCGCATCCGGGCTGACGACGCGGGCACTCTGCGACAGTTGGCGGGAGCGCATCGCGGCCGTGCTGCGCGAACCCTACCTGACCGTTGACCCGCTGCATACCCTGATTGTGCCGCACGGCGAAAAACGCGTCGTCCGCTACGGGGGCACCCTCGCAGGCACGCCGTTGATCGAGAGCATGGCGCCCGGAGTCGCGGCCGTCGAGGTCACACCCGGGCAGAAGCGGCTTGACGTCCGCGGCACCAGCACCGGGACGACCGTCGTCATCTTCGAGATCGGGACACTCCGCCACGGGATAACGATTGAGGTCAAGCGCTGGGCTGCTCAGATAGCCGAACGCGCGCTGCTGGAGGTCATGACTGGTGGCCTGCCCGATAGCATGGCCTCTGTTGCTCTGCTTAACGCATCGCTGAGTGCGGTGCGAGCGGAGTCGCACGCTGTGGTGCGGCTCGGAGAGCGGCGCAAGACTGCAGCCGGGTGGGCAGTGGATGTGCGCGCCGGTGGCGTGGACTATCTGCCGGTGGTGCGGGAACTGGCGATCACCGCGCGCAAGGGCGCCCAGCCTATCCCGGATGCCCGAACGATGCTTATCAGCAACTCGCCCGAGCGGGTCATCGGGGTGGGTGCACTAATGCGCCAGGCCATCGCGGCGGCTGTGCCCGCGCGGATGATGTGGCACCACAAGAACTACGCGGGCCGGCCGCTGGTGGTCTCGGTCCGCCTCGTCAACGCCGGACCCGATCAGGCCAGGATACGGATCGGATGGTCTCAGGCCGGACCCGATGGTGACGAGATCTTTGTCGGCTACAACGCGATGATGCGCTACTGGAGCGGCCCACGCGCGGGACAGGGCTTCGTCGCCGAGGTCCCGCCGGGGGCCGCCTTCGAGACGGCGACCTGCCTGCTGCGGCGCGAGGATGTCGTCAGCGGCCTGATGGACATCCTGCCGGAGTGTGGCAGCGATCTTTACATTGAGGTGCTGGCGCGGGACCCGGAGGACGCCCCGGCAGGCTTCATCCGCCTCGCCAACCACGGCAACCCGCTTGCTCAGACACCGTGGGAGTTCCCGGCCTACATCGAGGACGACATCGAATACGAGGTCGGCGGGCGCTTCGGCCACCTCAGCATCGGTCGAGAGGGCATCGTCAACGATCAGGGGATCACCCTCGATGGCTCGTATGGCGTGAACCACATCGTCCGCATCAGGGCGTCTAATCCCACGCAGCAGAATGCGCGGCTGGAGATTGCGGTGCGCGCGGGCGGGGGCGTGGCGCGAACCGTGGCCGCCATTGATGGCGCCCTCCGCTCCACGAAGCTGCTGCTCGCGGCGCAGGAAGAGATGCTCGAACAGCGCGATCTTGCCCCGGGCGCCTCGACGAGAGTCCGACTCGAACTGATACCGACCGCCGGCTCCAATCTTCCGTTCACGCTCGTCGTGCGAAGCCGTCCACTGTAGCCGGGCTTGAGGTGGTCGCATGGGCACCGTGGTCGCAGTTGTCATCGGGCTGCTGGTCATCGGCGTGGCGGCATGGCTTTTGCTGCGGCGAAGGCCGGTCGCACAGACGCCCGCCGAGGCTGAGCCGATCATTGAGCCTCCGGAGTCGACCCAACATCGAGGCTACAGCCGTCCCAGAAAGCTTGACCGCGAAGCGCGGCGGGAGCTACTGCTTCTCGATGAGGCGCTGCATCGCCGCTTCTTCGAGAGGGCCGCATTGCCTCCCGACGAATGGGCACGCATCGCCGATGGGCTGGTCTTCATCCACGATCGCCTGCCGACCGGGCTTGTGTTGGAACGCTTTCAGGCGGCAACAGGCAGTGTGGTGAGTGGTCCTGGCGAGAGCCACCACACGGCGCGGGAACTTTTCGCGCTGCTCAATGAGCGGCTTGCGCCCGAGCGCCGCATGGTGCTGCGGCTGACACTCGATGAGCCGGTGGAGGCCGATGTCTGGACGCAGCCTGCTGAAGATGCTGGCTGATAGGCGCCTCGGGGAAGGGGAGAGCGGCTCTTCCGCGGAAATGCGGCTCAGGACGAAGATGCGGATGCACGAGTAGTTGCCGGAATGAGGACGAGCAGATGGCGAAGAAGTCACGGGGCGGCGAGAAGGTAACGCTGAAGATACCTCGCCCGCTCTACGAACGAATCGGTCAGATCATCGAGGGTGCGGGCTACAACTCCGTGACTGAGTTCGTGGTCTACGTACTGCGCGACCTCGTTTGCACCCATGCAATGGCCGAGAGTGATGAGTACACCGACGAAGAACTCGAGCGCGTGAAGAAGCGGCTCGAGACGCTGGGTTATCTGTAGGCTAATCCTCCTCAATCGGCCCCAGCATCTCGTCGAGGCGCGCGAACGTCTCGCGGATGTACGCCACGCGGCGCTCCACCATCGCGTCCATGCTGTCGGCGTAACCCTCCGGATCGGCTTTAGATGGCTCTCCCCAGGTGCCGGTCTCGGTGACCGCACCCATCCCCGCGTAGTCCAGCCACTCCCGGCCGAAGGGCGCGGCGTGGTCGGGCGAGCGGCCCTTTACGAGCTCAGGTCGGATCGCCAGTATCGCAGCCGTCTCGCCCTTCCCCGCGTGCATCTCTCGGGGCATGCTCTCCCGCTCGGTCAGCAGTGGCCCGTCGGCATGGATGATGCGCAGGTCCGGGTAACGGAAGTTCAGGTCGCGAATCGTGGGCTTGAGCACCCAGTTGCCGCCGTGGGTGGTGAAGATCACTATGCGCCGGATGCCATGATGGCGCAGCGACAGCACGATGTCTTCGATCACCAGCGCGAGCGTGGATGGACGCAGCGTGATGGTGCCGGCCATGTCCATGTGCTCCTGCGAGTTGGCGTAGGCGATCGCGGGAAGCAGGTAGCAGTTGCCCAGCGCCTCGGCAAGCCGCTGTCCGAGATCGTCGGCGCGAAGCCAGTCGGTGGCAACCGGCAGATGCTCTCCGTGCTGCTCCAGCGACCCAACCGGAAGTATTGCGATCGGCGGATCGGCCTCAGCGATCTCTTTCGACGTGTTGTAAACTGTGACCATGGCGGCATCCCTCCGCGGACCTGATTGAGCGCAGCACATTTCCGCGCCACCTCTCGTGATCCTGCCCGCGACGTGTGGCGGGCAGGATTGTCGGCTTCGGGGGCGGAATGAGCGTCCATCTGACGGAACTCTCGCGGGAGCGTGACCGCTGGTGGATGTCGGCAGGCAGATTGATGTGCTGGTCCGGGCGCGCTACTCGATCCTCTACATCGTCTCGTGGGAGGAGGATCGAGCGGAGCGGGCACTGCGCGCGATCGCGGAGAAGCGCGAGAAGAAGCTCTTCACATGGAGCGTCACCGACGGGATGGTCGAGGCGGGGGAGCGCTCCGGTGGAAAGGCCACCACCGGCGCAGTTGCGGCGCTTGAGTTTGCGCTCGAACAGCGTGGCCCGGCGATCTTCGTCATGCGCGACTTCGACCCGTTCCTCGACGACCCGCGCGTGATCCGCAAGCTGCGCGATGTCGCCCGGGCGTTCCGCGCCAGCTACAAGACGCTGGTCATCATCTCGCCGGTGCTCACGATCCCCCCGCATCTTGAGAAGGACATTACCGTCATTGACTACCCGCTCCCCGATGCTGAGGAACTCACAAAGCTACTGCAGGGGATCATTGACCAGGTGAAGGATAACCCGAATGTGCGCATCGAGCTCGGTGATGAGGGCCGTGAAGCGCTGGTGAACGCCGCTCTCGGCCTGACGGCATCGGAGGCCGAGGACGCGTTCGCGAAGGCCGTCGTGCTGAACGGCCGCCTCGACGCTGAGGACGTAGACGTGGTGCTGGCGGAGAAGCAACAGATTATCCGCAAGTCCGGGATCCTTGAGTACCACCCGGCGGACGAGCATTTCGCCGCCATCGGTGGGCTGAATGCGCTGAAGTCGTGGCTGCTTAAGCGTGGGAAGGCGTTCAGTGAGAAGGCGCGCGCCTTCGGCCTGCCTCAACCACGAGGGGCGCTGCTGCTCGGGGTGCAGGGCTGCGGGAAATCACTCTCGGCGAAGGCCGTAGCCGGGCTCTGGCACCTGCCGCTGCTGCGACTCGATGTCGGCTCTGTCTTCTCAGGGCTGGTTGGCTCCTCCGAGCAGAACATGCGGCGCGCGATGCGCCTCGCCGAGTCAATCTCACCCTGCATTCTCTGGCTCGATGAGCTTGAGAAGGGCTTCGCCGGCACTCAGAGCAGCAGCTTCTCCGACTCGGGCACAACTGCTCGGGTCTTCGGCAGCTTCATCACGTGGCTGCAGGAGAAGACGGAGCCGGTCTTTGTGATTGCGACCGCAAATGACATCTCACTGCTGCCGCCGGAGTTGATGCGCAAAGGGCGCTTTGACGAGATCTTCTTCATCGACCTGCCCACCGAGGCGGAGCGGGCGGAGATTTTCCGCATACACATCACCAAGCGCGGCCGCGATCCTGAGCAGTATGACCTCGTGACGCTCGCGGGCGAGGCCGACGGCTTCTCCGGCTCGGAGATCGAGCAGGTGGTGATCTCCGCGCTCTACGATGCCTTCGACCGCGGCGAGGAGCTTGCGCAGGAGGATCTTGTCGCCAACATCCGCAATACTGTGCCGCTGTCTGAAACGCGCGCGGAGGACATCAGCGCCCTGCGCCAGTGGGCCGAGAACCGCGCGCGTCCCGCGTCGGACTAACGCGGGACGCACAAGGGAAGGACAGGCTTTCCAGCCTGTCAACATGCTGCTACTCGCCCATCACTCTCTCCACCGTCTCCCACAGGGAGGCGCAGATGTACTCATTGTCGGACGTGCTCATGAGCGGGTGGATCGGCACGCAGAACAGTCGCTGGCCGAGCTTCTCCGAGCGCGGCAGGTCGCTGTAATCGGTGTTCGCCGCCAGGAACGGGTGTGACTGATAGCACGGCGGGTTGGCGACCACGCAGGGGACGCCGTAGTCCTCACGCATAAGCTGCAGGATGCGATCCCGCTTCTCCCCGGCCCACTCCTCGGGCACGAGGCAGGTGTAGAGGTAGTAAGTATGCCAGCACTCCCCCGGCACGTAGGGCAGTTCGATCTCCGGTATGCCTGCCAGCAGTTCATTGCGCTCGTGACCGACCTTCCGCCGTTCATCGAGGATCGAGTCGATGCGCTCAAGCTGCACCAGCCCCACCGCGGCCTGCACGTTCGTCATCTTGTAGTTCGTGCCCCAGACGTCGCCGCCAAAGCCGCGGATCTTGCGCATCATCACCGCCGCCTCCGCATCCTGCGTGACGACCATCCCGCCCTCGCCAAGGGTGGTCATGTTCTTCATCGTGTGGAAGCTGAAAACGCAGGTCCACTCCCACGAGCCGACGCGGCGATCGTGCAGCCTGGCCCCGCAGGAGCGCGCGGCGTCGCCGATCACCTTCAGCGGACCATGCTTCGGGTGCGGATGCTCCTCCGCGATGCGGAGGTACTCGTCGATCGGCGCGGCCATGCCGTTCATGTGCACCGGATAGATCGCCCGGGTGCGGTCCGTCAGACGCGCCTCGACATCGGCCGGATCAGCCTGGAAGGTGCGCTCATCCACCTCGCACCAGACGACCTTGCCACCCTGGCCGAGCACTGAGAGCGCGGCGGCCTTGAAGTTCACCGCCGGCACGATGACCTCATCGCCGGGCTCAAGCTGCAGCGCCATGACCGCGAGGTCGAGGCCTGAGCCGGCTCCGTTGACCGTCAGCGCATGCGGCGCGCCACACCACGCGGCGAACTTCTCCTCGAACTCGCGTGAGGTATCATTATGCGCGTTGAAGCCGATCTGCGGATGGTTGCAGCGCTCCATCTCCGCGCGGACGGCCTCGAATTCCGCCTCGGTGTAGTAGCTGCCCATCGAGGGCTCGTTGGCCCAGGGGATCTCGGGCTTCTGCGTGGCGATGATCTCTTGGCGGCGATCTGCGTCCATGTCACGGCCCTCCCGTGGAATGTAGTGGCGGACAATTCTCCATGGCGGACAGGGGACCTGCTAAAGGTCAATCTCCATGCCGTCGCGCGCGATAGTGAAGGGGAAGGGCAGGTGCTCGAAGCACATCTCCCGGAGCTTGTCCTCGCCGGTGCCGTGCCACGGGTCCCAGATGTGCGTTAGCAGGAGCTTGGCGACCGGCTTGTCGGCCAGCCACGGCAGGACCTCCTCCGGCCGGATGTGCGTCATCTCCATCACCAGCAGGTCCAGCGGCTGAGCGACCACGCGGTCGAGGTAGCGGAAATCCCGTGGCTGATCTCCACTGAAGGCGATGCGCCTGTCCTCAACCTCGACCACATAGCTGAAGGCCTGCCCGCGGTTGGGCAGGCCCCGCTCAGCGTACGTCTTTGCAAGCCCCTCCAGGTGCCCGCTGGGGAGTGCGCTGACGGAAATGCGCTCATCCTCGTAGCACCGGCCCTCTTCGACGCCGCAAAGCTCCAGTTTGACCGGGCGCAGCTCCGGGTCAATGTAGAGCGCCTGCAGGTAGGCGTGAATGCGTTCGATGCCTTCGGCTGGAAGGCAATAAGTGACCGTCTGCTCGGGTCCGCGACCGTGCTTGAGCATGTTCGTCAGTTGTGCGAGGCCGCCGACATGATCGGCGTGCAAGTGAGTGACAAAGAGCGCGCGGAGGTCGCCGAAGTCTTTGCCAGCGCGGCGGTAGCTCCCGGCCACCGGCTCGCCACAGTCCACGAGGTATGCGAAGCCGCCGGTCTCGAGGAGCGTGGAGGTGTTGTTCCGCGTCATGGTGTGGCTGCCGTGACTGGTGCCGAGGGTAGTGATGAGCATGCGATGGACCTTTCAGCGAGTGATGATCCAGACCGACAAAGATTGACCGTGATGGGGGAGAGGACCTGCCTCATGGCCTGCGAGCAGCAAGCCGTGCGGCCACTTGTCATGAACAACCGCGGTCACTGCACCGGGGTGTACCAGGCCTCATCTAACTGCTCGGAGTTGATGTTCTTGACGTGGCCATCGCCGAAGAGGACGTTCCAGCGTCCGGCCTCATAGCTCCTGCCGCCGTGCCACGAGCCGTGCCCGTCCATCATGATGTTTGTCTTGACCGGGTCGGGCAGCAGCGAGGGGCCGGTTCGCGCGAACGCGACCTCGGTGCGGAAGTGATAGCTGCTGCCGACGCCCGCAAATGCAGTGGGACGCGCCGCGATGGCGTAGGCGGTGCCTTCGAGGTAATCGTATCCGGTATCGGAGGCGCAGTGGAAGACCTCGCGGTTCTTTGTGTAGGGCTGCAGCACGTCAATGAGGCGCGGCATCTGCGGGATCAGCGCCTGCCACTGCGGGAAGCCCGCCCAGATCTCCGGAGCGTAGGAATCGGCGGCATCCACAGCGAAGGGGAAGAGTTCGTCCCAGTCGGAGGAGTACATCTCCAGCGCGTGCCCGAGTTGCTTGAGGTTGCTGATGCACTGCGTGCGCCTGCCGGCCGCCCTCGCGCGACCGAAGACCGGGAAGAGGATCGCTGCAAGCACCGCGATGATGCCGACAACCACCAGCATCTCGACGAGAGTGAAGCCCCGCCGCATCATCAGTCGCCTCCGTAGTGAGAGACGCGCCGCAGTTCCTCGGCGTCAAAGGGCAGATGATCGCTGCGCATGTCGGTGATGAACCAGTAGCGGCGCCGATGAAGCGCGCACGGTCCCAGTCGCCGCACAGCGGCCTTGTGCTCGGGAGTGGCGTAGCCTTTGTTGCTGTGCAGAGCATACCCCGGGTAGAGTGTGGATAGACGCTCCATCGCCCGGTCTCGTGTCACTTTCGCCATGATCGACGCCGCGCCCATTCGCTGTGAGCAGGCATCGCCGCCGACGAAGGCCATGTGCGGCAGTGTCATCCCGCGCGGCTCCAGGCCGTCAACCAGCACGAACTCAGGCGTGACGGAAAGCGCGTCCAATGCCCGCCGCATCGCGAGGCACGTAGCGCCCCAGACGTTCAGGCGGTCCACCATGTCGGCTTCCACGACGCCCGTGGCCCACGCCAATGCCCTCCCGCGGATCTCCTCATATGCCTCGTCGCGCGCCTCAGGCGTGAGAAGCTTGGAGTCGTTGACCAGCGTGAGCTGCACATCAGGCGTCAGGATGACGGCCGCCGCAACTAGCGGCCCCGCCATTGCGCCACGTCCGACTTCATCCACACCCGCGATCAGTTGGTAGCCCTCATAGAGCGCCCAACGGTCGGGTTCATCTTGCTCGTAGCGTGCCTTCGGCTGGCCAGCCATCAAACGCTCCCTGAGTTACTTCGTAAGGACAGTGTACAAAGAAACGCCCACACCTGTAAAGGTGTGGGCCGATGACGGTTGCGAAGCCGCAGTTGTTCAATGCAAAAGCCGCATCCGCTGCGGAGGCCAGAAGATGAGGACCGCCTTGCCCAGCACGTTCTCCCGCGGCAGGTAAGGCTGCGCGTTCCATCGACCGGTAGTCGGGTCCCAGTAGCCCCACTTGTGACTGTCATTGGAGTCATTGCGGTTGTCACCCATTACCACATACTGGCGTTCCGGTATGCTCACACATTGTCCGGGTTCGGGCCAGATGTAGCGCGGCTCTTCGGCGATATAATCCTCTTCGATCCGCTCCTCGTCGCGGTAAAGGGCGCCATCACGGACGCACAACTCATCGCCGGGCGCTCCCACGACGCGCTTGATGAAGTCCTTGTCGTCAATTGAGGCGGCGGGAGGGGCATTGAAGACGACGATGTCGCCGGGGACCGGATCGCGGAAGAAGTAGGTGAACTTGGTGACCAGGATCCTGTCCCCCTCCTGCAGCGTTGGCTCCATGGAGCCGGAGGGGATGAAGAAGGCCTGGATGACAAAGGGGCGCAGCAGACAGAAGACGAGCAGCGCCGCCACCAGTCCCGAGTCTACGAACTCGAGGATGGTGGCGCGCGTCGCACGGCTCATCTGAATCCGTGGCACTGCCACGCGTATTGCGATGATTGCGCCGACGAGAGCCACAATGTGCCACGGGTTCTCGAAGGCGAGCATCGTCTGCGCCCCGTTCAATTTACTCCTCGGCTCCCGTCCCGGCAGCAGTGGGCCTCACTGCGCGCTCACGCACGCGAGCCCTGCGGCCGACCCGATCGCGCAGGTAGTAGAGCTTTGCGCGCCGGGGATGACCATGCCGAGTCACTTCAATGCTGTCCACGGTGGGGGAGTGCAGAGGGAAGGTCCGCTCTACGCCCACGCCATGGGTAACGCGACGTACGGTGAAGGTCTCATTGAGGCCGCCGCCCTTGCGGGCGATGACGATACCCTCAAAAGGCTGCACACGCACGCGGATCTCCTTGCCGGTATCCTCGGTGATCTTCACGCCAACGCGCACGGTGTCACCGGGGGCAAACTCCGGTACCTCGGACTTCTTGTTTTCCTCTTCGATCTGCCTGAGCAGGTCCATCGCCGTTGCTCCTCACTTTGCTGCCGCTGACGATGATGCCAGCGCGTCTTTCATTCTTCCGCCAGTATCTCCGCGAGAAGTTCGCGGTCGTAGCTGTCCAACTCAACTCGCGCCAGCAAGTCCGGCCGGCGCTCGAGGGTCCGCGCCAGCGACATCTTCCGCCGCCAGCGTCTCACCTGCGCATGGTCGCCCTCGACGAGTTCCTCGGGCACTGCCATCCCCCGGAAGACCGGAGGGCGCGTGTAATGCGGGTGCTCGAGCAGCCCCGCTTCGAACGAGTCCTCCAGGGCGGATGTCTCATTGCCCAGCACACCCCGAAGCAGCCTCACCACGGCGTCAATCAGCACCAGCGCGGGCAATTCCCCACCGGTCAGGACGTAGTCGCCGAT
>LSQX01055288.1_pt1 | contig 36534 bp, 34 predicted proteins | sample 654561 | NCBI WGS metagenome assembly LSQX01 (sample SAMN04489861, study PRJNA283612) | anaerobic digester metagenome | isolation source: 4 biogas reactors fed with cattle manure at either 37C or 55C with and... | place: Denmark: Kongens Lyngby | collected 2014 | reverse complement strand
AGCTGCTCGCCGAACAACTTCGCCTACGAAGAGCCGCGCGGCGAGGGGATTGTGCGGAGCACCGCGCTGGCCAATTACGACCGCTGGTCCGAACTGGACGCGCCGGCCTACCGCCTGGAGAAGCTCCGCTGCTACGACCAGACCGTGGCGTCCGCCGTCCGCTTCATGCCCGACTTCCGCCGCCACGTGGTCGACGTCGACATGTTCACGCCAACCACGATCCACCGCTTCACCGGGCACGACCGCGGCGCCGTCTACGGGGCGCCGAAGAAACGCTACGACGGCCGGACCCACCTGGAAAACCTCTACGTCTGCGGGACCGACCAGGGGATGGTCGGGATCATCGGCTCGATCATCAGCGGGATCACGATCGCCAACGCCTATTGCCTGCGGCAGTGAGGGGCCGCCGCGCCGCGCAACCGGGGGCCAGCCGGCCGAACCGCAGTCGCGGAGGCCCCGACAAGACGACCAATCGCACAGGTTTGCCATGCCGAAGGACTTTCTCCGCGATGCCAAGGACGCCTACGACGTCGTGGTCATCGGATCGGGGCTGGCCGGGTTGACCGCCGCCAACACCCTGGCCCGCAACGGCCACTCCGTCCTGCTCCTCGAACAGCACTACAAGCTGGGCGGATTGGCCACCTGGTTCCGCCGCCCCGGCGGGCACATCTTCGACGTCTCCCTCCACGGCTTTCCCGTCGGCATGATCAAGAGCTGCCGCCGCTACTGGAACCGCCCGATCGCCGACTCGATCGTCCAACTCAAGCACATCCGCTTCGACAATCCGATGTTCTCGCTCGCGACGACCTTCGATCGCCAGGACTTCACCCGGCATCTCGTCGAGCGGTTCGGCGTGGCGCGCAAGACCGTCGATGGATTCTTCGACACCGCCCGGGCGATGACCCACCTCGACGATCGGTCGATGACCGCCGGCGAGCTGTTCGAGCGGTTTTTTCCCGGCCGCGAGGACATCGTCCGGCTGCTGATGGAGCCGATCACCTACGCCAACGGCTCGACCCTCGAGGACCCCGCCCTGACATACGGGATCGTCTTCTCCAATTTCATGTCCAAGGGCGTGTACACCTTCGCCGGCGGAACCGACAAGCTGATCGGCATGATGGACGCCGAGATGCGCCGCAACGGCGTCGACGTGCGGATCCGCTGCCGTGCGGAGAGAATCCATGTCGAGCGGGGCCGCGTCGCCGCGGTGACCGTCAACGGGCGGCGGATCGGTTGCCGGGCGGTCGTCTCCAACGGCAACCTCAAGGGGACGATCTTCGACCTCGTCGGCGAGGCATGTTTCGATCCCCGGTTCCTCGACGAGGCGCGCGCCGTCCGCTTGAACAACTCCAGCACCCAGGTCTACATGGCGCTGAAACCGGATGTCCGGCTGGACGAAGCGGCATGCGGCGACCTGCTGTTCACTTCGACCGCGCCGGTGTTCCGCACGGACCTGTTGCTCAGCCGCCAGGTCACCAGCCGCACGTATTCGTTCTACTATCCCAAGACGCGGCCGGAGCGAAACCGCTCGCTGATCGTCTCGAGCACCAACGCCCGGTACGAAGACTGGGCCGGCCTGGACGAGGCCGACTATCAGGCGGGCAAGCGGCGCCTGGTGGAGACGACGCTCGATGCCGTGGAGAAATACGTGCCCAAGATCCGCGAGAAGATCGACGCCACCGAGTGCGCGACGCCGCGGACGTTCGCGCGCTACACCGGGCACTGGGCGGGCTCGAGCTTCGGCACGAAGTACGAGGGCCTGGCCGTCAGCCGGCGGTTGCCGCGCGAGATCGCCGGACTCTATCACGCCGGCAGCGTGGGGATTATCATGTCGGGCTGGCTGGGGGCGGTCAACTACGGCGTGATCGTCTCCAACGACGTCGACGCGTTCCTGCTTGACTGAATCGGCCGAATGGAAATCGCATGACCCGCCAGCAGATTCTGGATGCCATCCCCCACCGCGACCCGTTCCTCCTGGTCGACGAGATCGTCGAGTGGGGAGAAGACCGGATTGTCTGCACGAAGACATTTTCGGGCGGGGAAGACTTTTTCGCCGGCCACTATCCGGGTTTTCCGCTTGTGCCCGGCGTGCTGCTCTGCGAGGCGGCGATGCAGGCGGGGGCGATCCTGCTTTCCCGCCACTTCGCTGCGGTCGAAGGCAAAGTCCCCGTCGCCACGCGGATCAACCAGGTGCGGTTCAAACGGATGGTCCGCCCCCGGGAGACCTTGCGGATGGCGGTTGAGCTGACCGAGCGCCTCGCCGATGCGTTCTTCCTCAAGGCGCGCGTCACGGTCGGCGGAAGACTCGCTGTAAGCTTCGAATTCGCCTGCACGGCGGCAAACACCTGAGGGAGGCGGCGGCGATGGACTTTCTGCAGCTCGCAGGCAAGCGGATCCTGATCTTCGGCGTGGCGAACCGGAAGAGCGTCGCCGCCCACGTCGCCAAGACCCTCCAGGCGGCCGGCGTCGAGTGCGTTTTCGTTGTCCAGAGCGAGGAGATTCGCCAGGGGCAAAAACCGCTGTTCGGCGGCGCTGCCGTGTTCGTCTGCGACGTCGAGCAGCCCGACGAGATCGCCCGGTTGAGGCAGGACGTCGCCGCGCGATTCGATCGCTTCGACGGCCTGGTCCACTCGATCGCCTACGCCGATTACTCCGAGGGAATCAAGCCGTTTCATGAGACCCCCAAGAAGGCGTTCCTTCAGGCGGTCGACATCTCGTGCTATTCGCTGATCGCGATCAGCCGCGAGCTGAAGGACCTGCTCGCCGCCGACGCGTCCGTGGTGACGATTTCGATCTCCACGACGCGGATGGCAAGCGAGAACTACGGCTTCATGGCTCCGGTGAAAGCCGCCCTGGATTCATCGATCGCGTTTCTGGCGAAGTCGTTCAGCCAGTTCTCGCGCGTGCGTTTCAACGCCGTCGCCCCGGGGCTGCTGAAGACCTCGGCCTCGGCCGGAATCCCGGGCTACGTCGACTCGTACCTTTTTGCCGAGCAAGTCACCCCCCGGAGGAAGGCTGTCCAGACCCAGGAGGCGGCCGACGTGGTGGCCTTTCTCCTCAGCCCCCGTTCGAGCGGGATCAATGCCCAGCGGATCGTCGTCGACGCCGGCATGTCGATCAACTACTTCGATCGCCAAATCATCCAGCGCGCCCTGCGGGAGGCTTGACCGGGGGTGGCGGAGCAGCGATTGCCATTCCGCCACCTGAGGGAGTAAACTAGGAGGTTGGTCTTCCTTGGATTCGATGCGCCCTGGCAGCGCCGCCCCCGCGAGCCCTCTCGAATGGCCGACGAACGGCCCGGTTTTGACGAGAGCGGGGCAATCGGCAGCGGCCCGGCTGGCTGGAATCATGGCGGGCAGGCGCGTTGATTCCGCTCTGTCGCGCGCTGCCGCTGGAGTGGGTCGCACAGTCGTTCGATTTTCCCGCAAGGCAGTCCGGCAAATCGGGCCGTTGGGGTCCTTTGGGCAGAAAGACGCGCGAGCGCGCAGAGAACCTGCGCTTGGCGGCTGGGAAGGAATTGATGAGCCAAACGATTGAGAAACGCGATGCCGCTCCGCAAGAACTGCGCACGCTGTACGCCGTGGTCCGCGAGGAGCTGGTCCAGGTCGACGAGCTGCTGCGAACGGAGCTGACGAGCGAATACCCGTTCGTCGAGGAGCTGGCCCGGCACGGCTTCCGGCTTGGGGGCAAACGCCTGCGTCCCGCCCTGGTCCTGCTCGCGGGCAAGCTTTGCGGGGGCATCGACGGCCGGCATCTGCAACTGGCGGCCGCCGTGGAGATGGTACACACCGCCTCGCTGATTCACGACGACGTCCTCGACGAGGCGACCATCCGCCGGCATCTCGACACGGTCAATGCCCGCTGGGACAACGAGGCGAGCATCCTGCTGGGCGACTACCTGTTCGCGCGGGCGTTTCGCCTGGCGGCGTCGCTCGACAATCCGTTTGCGGTCCGCCGTTTGATCGAAGCCAGCCGGCTGATGTGCGAAGGCGAGCTCCGCCAGATTCAGACGCGGGGGAACTACGATCTGACCGAGGACGGCTATCTGGAGATCATCGCCGACAAGACGGCCTCGCTCTGTGCCTGCTGCTGCGAAATCGGCGCGCACTACGCCGGCGCCGGCGAGGCCGAGCGGCAGGCCCTGACGGCTTTCGGACGCAAGCTGGGGGTCGCCTTCCAGATTGTCGACGACCTGCTCGACGTCCTCGGCGACGAGCAGACGATCGGAAAATCGCTGGGCACCGATCTGGTCAAACAGAAGCCCACGCTGCCCCTGATCCGGCTGCTCAACCAGAGCGGGCCCGAGCAACGCGCCAAAATGGTGGAGATTCTCTCGACGACGACCGCCCACCACCGCGAGGCGCTGAAGCCGTGGCTCGAAAAGTCGGATGCCATCAGCTATTCGAAGCGGAGAGCGACCGAGTTCGTCGAGTCCGCCGCCACGGAGCTGCGCGGCATTCCCGACGCGCCCTCAAAGGACTCGCTTGTCGGAATTGCCCAGTTTGTCGTCGATCGCCGTCACTGAGATTCCTGGCAGCCCGCCGGGTGGCGATCCGGCCCGGGCGGCGCGGCCGGGATCGGCAAGCATCGGCCGCAGTTCATCGACAAAGTCCCTCACGTCCTTGAATTGCCGGTAGACGCTGGCAAAACGCACGTAGGCCACCTGGTCCAGCTCGCGGAGATACTCCATCACGATCTCGCCGATATAGCGGCTCTCCACCTCCGACTCGCAGTTGGCTTCGATGTGGTTCTCCACCTCGGTGACCAACGCCTCCAGATCGGCGTCGGCGATCGGGCGCTTCCAGCAGGCCTTCTCCAGCCCCTGGATGAGCTTCGCGCGATCGAACGGCACACGGGTGCCGTCCTTCTTCACGACCCGGACGGTCGTCCGTTCCACGCGCTCGTAGGTCGTGTAGCGGCGGAGGCAAGCGTTGCATTGCCGACGCCGCCGCGTGGCGACGCCGTCCTCGCTCGCTCGCGAATCGATCACCTTGTCGTTGTCGACGTGACAGAACGGGCATTTCATAGCCGGGCAGCTCCCTATCCCGCCCTTTGTACTGTACACATTCCCGCCGTTTTAGAAAGGGGGATGGCGATAATCTCGCGATCTCGCGGAGGCGTACCCGACCCCGGCGGGATAACCGCGCGGCAGGTCGCCGCGGCACGGCCAAGGTTCAAGGCCCAATTCTCACGGGCCAGGCGTGGTCAAGACCGGGCCGTTGGTCCACGGCAGCGGACCGAGGGACCTTGAACCTGGCAGCGTGCGGCGGGCGACGGTTGGCGGTCCGCCTCTTGCAGAAGCGCCACCCCCCTCGGTGGCAGGCCATCCGCGGCCGCCCAGAGCAGCAGTTGCCGCACTCGCCGTCTTCTGCCGCCGGCGGGCGAATCGCGCGCGTCGCCGAGGCCAGTAGTCTCGGACGTCGAAAAGTTTATAATAGGCCGCACCGAGCCGGCAGAAGGCAACCCCCGCGGAAAGGACCGAACAACATGAAGTGCCCAGCGTGTCAGAACGAGGTGAATGTCGATTCCGTCTATTGTCCGAAATGCGGCGAGAAACTCGAGCAGGCCGCGGAGGGGGCGCCCGCTGCCACATCGCCTCCCCAGCCGGCAGCCGAAGACGGCGGCCAAAGCGGAAGCCAGCAACCGGCCGGCGAGGCGGCGCAGCAGACCGCCAGCGAGCGGATCATGGAAAGGGCCCGCGAGGGGGGTGCCCAGACGGCCGGGGACGCGCCCGCGGCGGGTTGGTCGAAAGGGGGCTATTCGCCCAAGGCGCTGAACTTTCGATTCTTGGCCACGTGCCTAGTCACGGCGGCCCTGTTGGCGGTCGTTGTCTGGCTATGGTGGGGGGAGAGCGGCTGGTGGAAATGGGCCGGCTACGCTTCGATCGCGACGATCGCGGCCCTGTGGATCTGGTACCTTTGCGTGCGAATCTACCGCGTCGGCACGATCAAGTACGAGTTGACCGCCCACCAGTTCTATCACGAGGAGGGCATCTTTCGCCGCGTCCGCGACGTCATCGAGGTGATCGACATCGATGATCTGAAGCTCGAGCGAACGCTCTGGGATCGCGTCATCAACGGCGGCGTCGGCACCGTGGTCGTCCAGTCGGCCGACCCGTCCGATCCGCAACTGCGGCTGGTTGGCCTGGCCAATCCCGATGAAGTGTTCCAGGCCCTCGACAACGCGCGGCGGAAGGAGCGTGTGGCTCGCGGGCTGAAGTCGGTGTAGATCCGGCCGTCGAGGAGTCGAGTGCATTCGGTGCGGCGGGGAACCGTCAGGCCCTGGCGCCGACCGGCAGGTCGTCCAGCGGAGGGCGCCAAAGGAGATGGCCGGGGAAGAGGGCCGCGGCGGTCTGGCGGGCGAGTTTTGTGGAGCCTTCGACCCCCGCCGATGCGCCCGCCCCGCCGGCGATCGCTCCGAGCAGAAGCTGCGAGAAGGCCGTGCCGTCGAGGCGCAGGTGGCTGCGGCGGACGGAACCGCCGCCAACGCTCGCCGCCGTCGGGGCGCGGCCCTTGTCGTGATCCAGCCCGCGCGGCGCGGGGGCGAGCGCGAGTTGGTACTTGCGGTTCCCGACGGCGAAGCCCAACTCCAGCGGCAATCCCAGGCCTTCGCGCCTGGCGCGATCGAGCAACTCGACCGAGAGCCGCTGGAGCATCCGATCCGGGCTGAGCAGCTTGGCCATCAGCACTTCGCAGTGGCGCGGATGGCCGACAGAGACGGCCGCGCCGGCCCGCTGGAGCATGGATCCGAGAGGGTGGCCCTCGGCCAGGTGGATGCCGAGCGTGTCGATGCCCTGCTCGATTGCCTCTCCGCAGGCGCGGCAGAGGAGTTGCACGCCGGACTTGGGATGACCGGGGGCGGTCATCAGCTCGAGGACCTGGCCGGCCTTGAGGGCGGCATAGCCGACGATTTCCGGGGGGGATGACGCCCGGCTGCGGTGTTTCCCCCAATCGATCGCCACGAGAATTTCGTCGTAGGCCCGGCGACTGACGAGCCAGTGCCAGTAGGTTTCCGACCGCTCGAGCGGCCCGTACGTGCCGTCCGTGTTGAGCCGATAGATTCTGGCCAGGTCGAGGATTTCCATCCGCCGCACGGGGCGGATGTCGAGCGGCCGGCGAATCTTCGGATAGTCGTCCGTCTGCGCGAGCACGGCGAGGATTTGCCAGACGCCGGCGACCCAGCGGTTGCGGTCCCCGCAATCGATCCAGCCGGCCCGGCGAAAGAAGGCCGGCTGCGTGGTAGAGAGCAATCCGACCGCGGCCCCTCGCTCGACCATCAGGCGTTCGGCGCGGCGGAGCAGGATTGCCCCGAATCCCCGGCCGCGGATTTCGGGCGCGGTGGCCAGCCAGCGCAGCCCGGCGGCCGGAATCAGCGCATGCCCGAAGCGGATTGCCCGCCGCGTGATCTGCACGTGGCCATAGATTTGGCGGCCCCCCTTGATCAGCAGGCGATCGCGGCTTTCGTAATACGGGTCTTCCAGCGCGGCTTTGAATTCGCCTGGCGACGGTCCGTGGAAGACCGCGTTGAGAAAGTGCAGGGCCGAGACATCATCCGCCGTCTTGGCGGAGACAATCGCCATTGGCTGACCCAACCGCCGCATCGATTTCGTCGCCGGAAGCGACCGCGTCGATGCGGAAAGAGGCGTGCTCCCGCTCATCGGCTCGAGTCCCTTCTTGGTGGAGCGTGTCCATCTTCAACCTGCTAACGGCACCCAAGATATCAAAGCGTATTCAGACGCGTTTGGGAAGCAACCCGGTAAAAAAATCGTGGAGCGTGGCGGCCGGGTAGAGGCAGAAGCCGTAATCCCTCGAAGTCAGGATGGCGCTGGCCCGGGCAGACTGCTCCGCGATGTCGAGCTCCCGGCGGAGGCACGCCGCGCGCGGCGCGACCCACCGACGAAGCTCGCGATTCAGCCCGCGGATCGCCAGAAATCGCTGCCGGCGGCTCTCCCCGGCCACCTCCCTGAAGACCCAAGCGCGTTTTTCCTCGGCCAGCCGCCGCGCGTCGGCGGGCACGGCGGGATGGACCTGGTCGAGGTAGCGCTCGGGCTGGAACTCCAGCCGGCGAAGCTCCTGGCGAATCCGCCGGGAGACCTGGCCGCGGTCGGCCGGGCGGTGGACCGGCAAATGGAGGGTCCCGGAGACGATGAAGAAGCCGGGCGGCGCGACACGGAAGAATCGCCAAATCAACGCATCGGCCACCTGGTCGTACTTGGCCCCGCCGATGCCGTGCACGAACAGATCGCCCAGCGCAAGCCGGGCCCACAGCGTGGTGATCAGCGCCCGGGATCGGATCCGGACCCCCTTGGCAGCCCAGTCGTCGAGGGCGTCGACCGCTCGCAGCGGGTCGCCCCCCGGCGCAAGCGGCAGTGCAATCTCCAGCCCGCGACGGTCCGTAAGCAGAACGGCGTTCCCCACGCGGCGGGCAAACAACCGCTGGCGGCGGGGATCGCCGGCCTGCCAGACCCAAAACGGCGCTTCCAGCCAACCGTCCTGCTCCGCCAGGTCCGGGACCGGGTGGGCCGCACTGCGGATCCGGTGGATCGCCCGATATTGGCGGACCACCTCGTTGTAGTCGCGCTGGAATCGCGGCAACTCGTCGAGCAGGTGGCAGAGAAACCACCGGTAGGCGGACGTGTCGCAGACCGCGCTCTGGGGCACTTCCAAAGTCCGCCAGCCCCACGCGCCCTCGATCGCGTGGCGGGCCTGGGCCAGGCACGCCCCCAATCGATGGCCATCGGCCGCGCGCCGGCGGACGAGCCGCCAATAGCTGCCCACCAGCGGATCCTTGACCAGGTCCGCAAGCTGCTCCGCGACGCGATCGGCGAAACTCGCAAAAACCTCCGGCTGGAGAATCCCCCGCTCCTCGAAGGGGACCGCCAGACCGGGGGCGTCAAACGGAATATTGGCCACGCGGGGCTCCGCGGGCGACCCGCCGGGCACCCGAAGCACGGCACTCCACAGGATATCGCTGTCGACGACGAGATTCACTCCGAGGGCGTGATGTTCTTCGGCCAAACGGCTGAGCGCGTAATTCTTCAGCCACACGCCCGGATGAAACATCTGCGGTTGATGACCGGCGAGAAGGACCCGCTCGGGCGACTGCTCGGCCCAGGCGTCCAGGTCGCGGTACTGGCCCGTCCAGTGCCGGGCAGCCCGGACCAGTTCCGTTCTCGCGGCGGCGGCCAGCCGCCCAAGGCACTTGCCCTGGATGTCGCAGCAGGCCGCGGCCCGCGTGCGGCGGTTGGCCCCAACCAGCGAACCAACCTCCTCCCAAGGCGGAACAAACATCCTCGCGCCGCTCTCGCGAGGAGCTCGCAAGGGCCGATACTCCAAATACTCGCGGCCCGAGGCCATTACAGGGTCTCTCCACACGCCGATCCGGCTGTCGAGAACTTGGAGACGTGCAATCCGGCAACAGTCCCACAAGCGCCCCGCGCCGCCGCAGAGGTACAGCGGCCATCGGCGACGAGACACCGCCGGATGGCACGCTCCAGGACTTCGCGGTAGACGGCTAGCCGGGTTGACGTGTCGTCGAGCGAGCCGCCGAAGGACCGCGCCTCATCCAGATAGATCAAGGGGACGGCGACTTCCAGAATCCGCAGGCGATGGAAAGCGGCTTGAACCCACAACTCCAGGGGCATTGCGTAGCCCGGGTCCGTCACCTCGATCCGCCGCAGGGCGTCGACCCGGTAGGCCTTGAAACCGCAGAATGCGTCGGTCAGATGCAGTCCAAGGCGGCGGTTGATCTCCTCGGTGATGATGCGGTTCACCCGCCGACGCTGCTCAGGGGGGCGGCTGTCGCCGGCGAACTGGGCCAGGTAGCGGCTGCCGGATACGATGTCGGCGCGGCCCGTGGCGGCCACCAGCTCCGGGATCCGTTTCGGCTCATGCTGGCCATCGCAGTCGATCGTCACCAGCACGCCGTATCCGTGGCCAATCGCGTAGTCGAACGCGCTTTTCAAAGCGGCGCCGTACCCGCGGTTCTCGCCGTGAGTGACAACGCGGATATCCTTGCGAGCGGCAAGCACCTCGGAAGTGCCGTCCGTCGATCCGTCGTCGACAACCAGCACATGGCGACTATAGCGGAGCGTCTCATCGAGGACTTTGCCGACGTGGGCTCGTTCGTTGAAAACCGGCAGTGCAGTCAGTGATTTTGTCGTCATGACCTTATTCTAGACCCGCCGGCGACGGCGGAAAGGCCCGGTGAGCGGCCCGGGATCTTCGGAAGCTTCCGCATTGACCCGGCGGAGGAGGAGACAGGAATTTCGGTGAGGTTCCCAAGCTGGAGCTTGGGAACCAGGAGAACGCTGGAGCTTGGGAACCAAGAAAGTCATCGGCGGGCGTCTGATCCGCCGAGTGCGGCGTCGGCGCGGTCGACAACCACCACCATCAGCCGCCCTTCCCGCTCAACCAGCAATTCGAGGGGCCCCGGAAGGGTGGCGATCCACTCGGCGAATTGGCCATCGTCGGCGGGACTGCGCCCGGCCACTTCGTAAATCCGATCGTCGGGTTGAAGCCCGGCCCTTGCGGCCGCCGAGCCGTCGACGACGGAATCGATGATGATCGTCCGCGGCTCCGCCTCGTCGGTCTTCCAGGTGATTCCGAGGCGGAGCGGCTTGCCGGCCAGTTCGACGACCAAAGCGCGGACATCTTGGCTTTCGGGTGGTTGGACGACGACCTCGACCGGATTGGTGGCCGAGATCACCGCTCCGGAAAGGTCCTCGCCGGATCGGATCGCGCGGCCGGCCACCTCGATCAAGCGGTCGCCGGGCCGGATTCCGGCCTTATCGGCCGCCGAACCCGGGACAACCGTTGCGATCGCCACCCCCGGCCCCTCGGCGCCGCCGGCGCGCCAGGCGGCGCCGAGTCGGAGGGGCGCCGCGCCCCGGCCGCGATCCGCCTCCGCCCCACTCGCGGCCGACTCGGCAAGGCAGGCGGTGCGAAAGGGCGGACATGCGGCTGCTTCAGCCAACTCAAAGGCAATGCCGAACAAGAGCCCGGCAATCCGGCTGATTCCCTCCACCTTGACCAGGTCGGCGTCGTCGGTCTCGCGGTGATACTGGCCATGCACGCCGGTGTGGGCGAAGAGGACGGGGATTTGACGGCCGACGAATGGGAAGTGGTCTCCGTTGGCGGCCAGTGACCTGGAGAAGTCAATCCGCAAGTCGGTCTGCCGATTGTTCCTGGCCGCCATCCGCCGGTATCCGGCCGCGGTCCGCGAGCCGAACAAGATCACCCGGTCGTCGCGGAGCCGTCCGACCATATCGAGGTTGATCACACCGACCACACTATGGAGGGGTGCGGTTGGATTGGCGAGCCAGTGCTTTGAGCCAAGGAGCCCCTGCTCTTCGGCATCCCAGAAGGCGAACAGGACGTTCCTCCGCGGGGGGGCGGGGAGGTGGCAGAAGGCCTCGGCGATTTCCAGGACGGCCGCGACCCCGCTGGCATTGTCATCAGCGCCGTTGTGGATTTCCCCGATCTTGCCGAGGCTTGTCTTCTGGCTGCCGCGGCCGATATGGTCGTAATGGGCGCAGACGACCAGTGTCTGACGATCCGGCTCCGCGGAGCGGCCGTTGAGCCGGGCGAGGACGTTCCTGTATCCGCCGGAGAAGGGCTGGAGGAAGCTGCCATCCTCTCCGCCGGCGTCGAGTTGCAGCTTGCCAAGCTGCTCGACCAGGTAGTCGGCAGCGGCATGCCCGCCCGGAGTGCCCGCCTCGCGGCCCTCGAACTGATCGTCCGCCAGATGGGTTACGTAGCCCTCGATCTGGTCCGCTTGAATCGACTCCAGCGCGGCTTGGAGGGCCGCGTTGGCCTCAGCGGCGGGCGTCTGTTGGAGAGGGCCTTGGCCGCCTGCCCAGCAGGCAACGGCAAGCAGCAGGAGTCGCAGGCGGAAGAGGCGGGTCATGGGACGTCTAATCGAAGCGGGTGCCGGAGCTTAACGTAGTATAACCCGAGGGGGGCCGGGTGTCGAAATGCCCGGCGGCGACAAGCCATTTCTCGGCGGGCTCACCATCGACAAGAGGCCGGAATTTGACTAGTTTAGAAGATTCCCTCCCCGGCGGGTGGGAGAGGGAAGATTTCGGTTATCCGAGGGAAGACATTTTTTTCAGCGACGTGCCGTCTCCGCGCCCGCTCGCGCCGGACGGTGGCACGGCAGGGCCACGGCGGTATCGTGGCAGGAGATTTTGATGAGTGCGAAGCGAATTCTGCTGTCGGAAAGTGAAATGCCCCAGGCGTGGTACAATCTCCAGGCCGACTTGCCCGGACAAATCCCGCCACCGAGGCACCCCGCCACGAGACAGCCGGTTGGTCCGGCGGACTTGGAGCCGATTTTTGCCAAGGCATTGATCGAGCAGGAGGTCAGCCGCGAGCGTTGGATCGAGATTCCCGACGAGATTCGCCGCGTGCTGGCGATCTGGCGTCCGAGCCCCCTGGTGCGGGCATTCAACCTGGAGAAAGCGCTGGGGACTTGCGCGCGGATCTACTTCAAGGACGAGAGCCACAGTCCGGCCGGCAGCCACAAGCCCAACACGGCGGTCGCTCAGGCCTATTACAACAAGATGGAGGGAATCTACCAGTTGACCACCGAGACGGGCGCCGGCCAATGGGGCGCGGCGCTGGCCTTCTCCTGCGCCCAGTTCGGCATCAAGTGCAAGGTGTTCATGGTCAAGGTCAGCTACCACCAGAAGCCCTACCGCCGCTCGATGATGCACGTCTGGGGCGGCGAAGTCACGCCGAGCCCCTCGGAGGAGACCGAGGCGGGGCGGACGATCCTGGCCGAAGACCCCGACTGCCCCGGCAGCCTGGGGATTGCGATCAGCGAGGCCGTCGAGGCGGCGATCGCGCGCGACGACACCAAGTACACGCTGGGCAGCGTCTTGAACCACGTGATGCTCCACCAGACGATCACCGGCCTGGAGGCGGAGCAGCAGATGAAGATCGCCGGCGACAGCCCCGACGTGATCATCGGGTGCGTCGGCGGCGGGAGCAACTATGCCGGCCTGGCGTTTCCCTTCCTCCGCCACAAGATCGCCGGCGCCGAGATGCGGTTCATCGCCGCCGAGCCGCAGTCGTGCCCGACGATGAGCCGCGGGCAGTATCGTTACGACTTCGGCGACACGGCCGGTCTGACGCCGCTGATGAAGATGCACACGCTCGGGCACACGTTCATTCCGGCGGGCATCCACGCCGGCGGGCTCCGCTATCACGGCATGGCGCCGAGCTTAAGTTATGCCGCCAAGCTGGGCCTGATCGAAGCGGCCGCGTTTCACCAGATCGAATGCTTCGAGGCCGCCAAGCTGTTCGCCGAGACGGAGGGGACGATTCCCGCGCCCGAGACGTCGCACGCGATCCGAGCGGCGATCGTCGAAGCCCTCCGCTGCAAGGAGACGGGCAAGGAAGAATGCATCCTCTTCAACTTCAGCGGCCACGGCATCTGCGACCTGAGTTCCTACGACCGCTTCTTCGCCGGCGCGCTGGAAGACTTCGCCTATCCCCAGGATCGCATCGAGCGGGCGTTGGCGCAACTGCCGGTGATTGAGTAACTGGCCGTCTCCGGCAGAACGCCGCCGGTTCGATTCCAGCGCGGAGGCCGCGCGCGCGTCGCTGCCGCGGGCAAAATAAGCCCGCCGGCCGTGGGGGGAGGGAGAATGGCCGGCGGGCTTTCTGGGGAAACTTGCTGGCAGGGAGCGCTGCCTAGTACATGTCGTGGGGGCCGCCGTGCCCGGCCGGGGCCTTCTCTTCCTTGGGCTTCTCGGCCACCAGGGCGTCGCTGGTCAACAGCAACGTAGCCACGCTGGCCGCGTTCTCCAGGGCGGTCCGCGTGACCTTCGTCGGGTCGATCACGCCGGCCTTGACCAGGTCTTCGAACTCGCCGGTGGCCGCGTTGTAGCCCATGCCGTTCTTCATCTCGGCCACCTTCTCGCAGATCACGCCGCCATCCTGCCCGGCGTTGGCCGCAATCTGCGTCAGCGGGGCGCGGCAGGCGCGAACGACGATCTTGTAGCCAACCAGCTCGTCCTGGACGAGCCCTTCCGGCTTCAGCGCCGCGCAAGCCCGGAGCAGGGCCACGCCGCCGCCGGGCAGGATCCCCTCTTCGACGGCCGCCCGGGTGGCGTGCAGGGCGTCCTCGACGCGGGCCTTCCTCTCCTTCATCTCGCTCTCGGTGGCCGCGCCGACGTTGACCTTCGCCACGCCGCCGGCGAGTTTCGCCAGCCGCTCCTCGAGCTTCTCGCGATCATAGTCGCTCTTGACCTTCTCGATCTCGCGGCGGAGCTGGTCGATGCGCCCCTTGATCTCGGCACTCTTGCCCGCGCCCTCGATGATCGTCGTGTTGTCCTTGTCGATGACGATCTTCTTGGCGCGCCCCAGGTCGGCGAGCGTCACGTTTTCGAGCTTCGTGCCGAGACTCTCGAAGAGGACGCTGCCGCCGGTCAGAATGCCGATGTCCTCGAGCATCGCCTTGCGGCGGTCGCCGTAGCCGGGGGCCTTGACGGCGGCCACCTTCAGCGACCCGCGGAGCTTGTTGATGACCAGCGTCGCCAGGGCTTCGCCGTCGATGTCTTCGGCGACGATCAGCAGGGGCTTGCCGGCGTTGACCACGGCCTCGAGGACCGGCACGAGGTCCTTGACGCTGGAGATCTTCTTCTCGTGGATCAGCACGTACGCGTCTTCAAGGACGCACTCCATCGCCTGGGCGTCGGTGACGAAATACGGCGACAGGTAGCCGCGGTCGAACTGCATGCCCTCGACCCACTCGACTTCCGTGGTCAGGCTCTTGCCTTCATCGACCGTGATCACGCCATCCTTGCCGACCTTCTCCATTGCCTCGGCCAGGAGGTCGCCGATTTCCCGGTCGTTGTTGGCCGCGATCGACCCGACCTGCGCCATTTCCTCCTTCGTCTTGATTGTAATCGACATCTTTCTGAGATTGGCGATGATGTCGGCCACAGCGCGATCCACGCCGCGCTTCAGATGCACGGGGTTCACGCCGGCGACGACGGCGCGGAGGCCCTCGTTGAAAATCGCCTCGGCCATGATCGTGGCCGTCGTTGTCCCATCGCCCGCCACATCGCTCGTCTTCGAGGCGACCTCGCGGACCATGCGGGCGCCCATGTTCTCGTAAACGTCCTCCAGGTCGATCTCCTTGGCCACCGTCACGCCGTCCTTGGTGACGGTCGGGGAGCCAAAGCTCTTCTGGAGGATCACGTTGCGTCCGCGCGGACCGAGCGTGACCCGGACCGCCTGTGACAACTTGGAAACGCCCCGCCGGAGGGCATCGCGGGCTTCCTGATCAAACGCAATCATCTTTACCATCGGATGTGTTCTCCTTCAATTCTCTCGTTGCTGGACCCGCCTGCCGCGACGGGCCGCGCCGCGGGCCGGTCCCCCAGCACTCGTTCTCACACGATCACCGCCAAAACATCCTCTTCCCGCATCAACAACAACTCCCTGTCGCCGACCTTGAATTCCTCGCCGGCGTACGAAGAGAACAGCACGCGGTCTCCGACCTTGACTTGGAAGGGGGCGCGCTTCCCGTCCTTGAGCATCCGCCCGTCGCCGACGCTGACCACCCGGCCGCGCGCGGGCTTGTCCTTGGCGGTGTCCGGCAGCACGATCCCGCCTGCGGTGACCTCTTCCGATTCCTCGCGTTCAATGACCAGGCGGTCTGCCAACGGCTGGAGCTTGATCTCGCCGCCGGACGCCTTCGTTTCGGCCTTCTTCTTCGCCATTACCTGCTTGCCTCCGAAATTGCATGACTTACGAGCGTTTTTGAAATTCCGCCGTCCCGGCCAAAAACCCTCCCGCCGACCTCGCCGCACGGCCTGTTGCTGCCAGGCATAGCCAATCGGACAGCCCGAAGCGCGCTCGGTAAACGGTCTTGCCAGGCTTGGACGGCTGCCAAATCTGCGCACAACCAGCGATGTCTCCCCACGGTGACGCAACTGGCGCGCCAATCGATCGGCCAACTCGTTAAAGACTTTGTGCAAGTAGAGTTACGCCGGCATCGAGCAGACCAGCCGGGAAGACCGCCCGCAAGGATGACAGGAATCGTCCAGCGCGGAGGCCCCGGACTGCCAATTTGACAGCCCGGCAGCGCGACCAAGCACGAATCCGCAGTTCGCGGAGAGGGGAGACCGGACAGACGACTGCCGTGCTACTTCGTGTGCGCCGAGCCGCCGGCGGATTCGCCGGAGGCCCCCGCCTCCGCGGCGAGAGGCCGCCGCACGAGCGATCCGCTTCCGGCTTCGTGCCAATAGAGGATTTCCGGCTCGCCGAGCTTCCAACTCAGAAAGGCCTCCCGGCCATCGATTACCGCGGGAAAATCGACGATTCCATCCACGGCACTGGCAGGCTCGACCCCGACCTGGCGAAGCTCGTCGATATAGCCGCGGAGCCGCTCCGAGTCGCCCTGCAGCGAAACCTCCATCGCCGCCAACTCCTGCCAGTAAGGGTCGTTTTCATTCTTCCGCCGATGTTTCAGCAGATACCCGACTCGTTGGCGCCGCTCTGCCACCTCCACGGACAACTCAACCAGGTCGGAGACGATGGCCCGAACCAGCGGCAGGGTGGCGTTGGCCTGCTCGATCGTAAACGTCTTCATGCCTCTCACGCGACTCGGTTCCGATGATGCATCCGCGGGTAAGGAAACGCGAAACTGATTTGACCTCAGTTTGGCCCCTCATGGACCGTTTCCGTGATATATTTCGACATAGCGACAGCCGCCGGATTCAGCGTGCACCGGCCCCAGGCAATCTCCAGCGGCAGCCTGGCAAAATCGACCAGGCAACCATCGCGGCTATAACAGCTCAGATCATGGGTCGAGCCCATGAAGATACAGTCGACGGGGCAATTCTCCGTACACATTCCGCAGAACATGCATTTTGTGTAGTCGATTACGAAGCTGGTGACGCGAAAGCCCTTTCGTCCCTCCACCCGCTCCTTGCCGATGTAGATGCAGTCGACCGGGCAGTCGCGAGCGCAACGCTCGCAGGCGATGCATGTCGTCAAGTCGAATCGATGGAAGCCGCGGTAGCGCGGCGCGATCGGCACGGGCAACTCCGGATACTCATACTGCTCGGTGTAGGTCCTCCGCTGGGGATCGTACGTCCGCATCCAATAGCGCAGCGTCACCCACAACGACTTGGCCACCGTGCTGACGGCGATGAATATGTTCCGAAACCACCCCACCAATCCGGGCATGGTGTTCGTCCGACCAATCGACATGAAATCCTCCCGCTTGCCGCGCCCGCACGGATCGGGGTCAAACCGCCCGAACACAGCCACTACCAACGGTCCCCGGCGGGCCAAGCAGGCATCTCCTCTTGATGAATTATAGGGGACGAGGCGGGCAAGTCCTAGGTCTCTGCGCAGGATTGGGCCAGCGACCGCTTGGGATTCGCTCCGACTTCGTTTCGCGATGGTGCCTTGTTCGGCACGGTCCAGCCGCCGAGGTTCAAGGTCCCGGCTCGCTCAGTCCGGCATTTTTTTCAGCAACAGGTCCTGCCAGATCCCCTCCTGTCCATTGGGATTGAGGACCCTGCTCGCAGTTCGACCTCTTCCGCTATACTACACCGAGGGTACATAATGCCACCCGCACGCTGCACCCCACGTGACCGGAAGCGAGGCACAGCCGGTAAGTCGTTGCAGAGAAAAGGTTTACAGAGACTAGCCAGCGTTCACGACGACGCGTCGCAGACAGGACGCCGGCGGTTCGGCCACCGGTGCGGTCTGACTATTTGGCAAAATCCATACCAGAGCGGCCGCGATTTTTTTTGACGGACCAAACTTTCCTTGACTTGCCACATATGGCAGCGTATGCTGAAGCAAAGGCGGTCCCGGTACGTACGCCCACGCAGGAGCCTGAAATACCTTCAGGCACTGCCAAAAGGGGCAAGGAACGATAGGATGTTGGTACTATCCCGCAAAAAGAACGAGAGTATTGTCATCAATGATGACATTACGATCGTCGTCGTCGAGATCCGAGGAGACAAGGTCCGCCTCGGGGTGGAAGCCCCGAAGGAAGTGCCGGTCCACCGTCGCGAGGTCTTTGATGCGATTCGCCGCAACGAGGCCGCTGCCAGCGAGGGCAAGGCTGCTGATGCGGCAAAAACTCAGAACGATTCTTGACACGATCGTTCTGGACGCAAAAAAACGGACGATTCCTCGGCTGTCTGCTTCCCTCGAGCGCTGTTTGCTCTATAATAGCGCTCTTGCCCACCGCGGCCCCGTCGTCTAACCAGGTTAGGACACAGGCCTTTCAAGCCTGCAACACGGGTTCAAATCCCGTCGGGGTCACTCTCGCCCGATTCGAGGGGACAATCGTCTTGATCAAGCCGCCGCGCCGGCCAGGTTCACCGCCGGGATCCGGGTCGTGGTCTGGCTAGCCCCGCCGCGCAAGCGCGGTCCCCTCCTCTTGCCGGTGGAAGGTTCAGCCCGATGGGTCTCCCGTACGACGCCGTCCTGCTCGTCTCCTTCGGCGGCCCGGAGAGAGCCGCGGATGTCCTCCCGTTCCTCGAAAACGTGCTCCGCGGCAAGCGCGTGCCGCGCGCGCGGATGCTCGAGGTTGCCGAGCACTATTACCTCTTCGACGGCGTCAGCCCGATCAATGCCCAGCTTCGAGCCCTCCTGGCGGCATTGATCGCCGACCTGGACGCACACGGTGTGCATCTGCCGGTCTACTGGGGCAACCGCAACTGGCATCCGATGCTGGAAGACACGATCCGGCAGATGGCCGAGGACGGCATCCGCCGAGCATTGGCGTTTGTCACTTCCGCATTCGCCTCGTATTCCGGGTGCCGGCAGTATCTGGAGGACATCCAGGCAGCGCGGACGGCGATCGGCTCGGCTGCGCCGGTGGTGGAAAAGCTGCGGCTGTTCTTCAACCATCCAGGATTCATCGAGCCGATGGCCGAGCGGGTTGCCGAGGCCTTCGAGTCGATCGCCCCGGGCGACCGTCCCGCGACACGGCTGCTGTTCACGGCCCATAGCCTCCCCCTGGCGATGGCCGACCGCTGCGGATACGTGGAACAGCTTCGCGAGGCCTGTCGGCTTGTGGCGGAGCGGGCTGGCCGCGGCGCGTGGGACCTGGTCTACCAGAGCCGCAGCGGTCCCGCCGAACAGGCCTGGCTGGAACCCGACATCCGTGACCGCCTGGCCGCCCTTCGCGGCGATGCCGGCTGCCGCCACGTCGTCGTGGCGCCGATCGGATTCCTCGCCGAGCACATGGAAGTGATCTACGATCTCGACGTGGAGGTTGCCGGGCTCTGCCAGGACCTGGACATGACGATGGTCCGCGCGGCCGTCGTCGGTTGCCACCCGAGATTCGTGGCCATGATCCGCGAGTTGCTCCAGGAACGCCTCGACGACCGCCCCGTCCGGCTTGCCCTGGGCAATCTCGGACCGAGCCCCGATGTCTGCCCCGCCGGATGTTGCCCGCCGCGGTGATCGCGCCCCGGGGAGGGCTGGCCGCTACAGCCGTTCTGGTTGGCGCTTGCGCAAAACCGGCCGCGGACCGCGCGTCTTCCCCGCGTTCCGCGACGGGGCATCTCCCCCTCTCCGCTACAACGGTCCTTGATCGGAACGCAGGGTTTCACCAACCGAACTACCCTGTGCCAAGCAGGAGAAAAACGCGGCGATTTGACTGTCGCTGCGCTTGCGGGCGGCCGAGCGGCGTGTATGTTTTTTCGGTTGCCCCAAGCGGTAGTCGATCCGCCGTGGAGTCCGTCATGCCCAGAATCCCCGCCGCCATCGCAGTCGTGATGCTCGTGGCCACCTGCATCGGGTTCAACACCGCTCGATTCCCAGTGGTCCTCGAGATGGCGGCCGTTCAGGGCAGCTCCCAGCAACCCCGGCTTATCATCCGTGTCGAAGACGCCGAGCCGCCGGCAGACCTGTCGAGCGGCGACCGGGCCGGCGATCAGGAGGAATCGGAACGGGCCGGGCAACCGCGGGGAGCCGGCGATGCGGACTGGGACGGCTCCAGCGGAATCAAGCCGAGCCGGTCCGGTGGCAAACGGCCGGGATCAAAAGACTCGCCGTGGGGGAATGGACGCGCGCAGAAAGAATCGAGGCCGGTGAGAAGCGTCAGACCCGTGGTCGCCTCGATAGGCAGGGCTGCCGACCCAGCCCAGGCAGAAGATGGCTTGCGCGGCAGCGTCCAGGCCCGCGAACAACCCGATCGCTACGCCGACGGCGATTCCGGCCCTCCGGGTGGAATGGCCCCAAGCCGGTACGGTTACGGAGACCTCGGTACGGAGACCGAGGACGATCCGGCGGACTCCTGCGAGGAATCGACCGATCCGTATGAATCCGCTGCGGACGAGGCGGATAACGCCCGCAGAAGCTCGCCGGCCTCGAATTCCTACGGCAATTCCGATACGGATGACAGCACGGATTCCTACGGCAGTTCCTACAGCAGTTCCGATTCCGATTCCGATACGGATGACAGCGCGGATTCCTACGGCAGTTCCTACGGGGGCTTGGATGAAGATTCTTACGGGGATCCATACGGCAGTTCGAGCGGAGACGCGAGTTGGGCCCGCCAGGAACCGCCGACCGCAACGACGGCAGAAGGCCATCGTGGCGGGCCTGGCTCCCATGCCGGTTCGGCAGGGACCGCCGACGCGGCGGTCCGCAGGCCGCAAGGCCTCGACCTGGTGCCGGTGGCGGCGGATTCCGGCGCAGGCCAGGCGGGGCAGAATCGCTTCGGCGCCGAGCAATCCGCCCGCCACCGCGAAGAGAACGGCGGCGGCTGGCAAGACGCCGCGGAGACCGGGAAAGGGGTGATTCCCCTGCCGCCCGTCGATGGGACCGTCAGCCCGCCAAACGTCCGCCCTACGCCGTACGGCTCGATCCCCATTTATCCCTCGACGAATTCCGCTTGAGTCGCAGCCCGGCCGAATCGCCCGGCTGGCTCTTCCGGCCGTGCAGACAACGCGTTGACCAATCGCCAGCCCCCCCTATAATCGAGGCAAGCTTCGCCGCGGATCGATTTTCGGGAGGCGAACGGGCAGCATCACGGGGAGGATGCCCTTGGATCGTGGATGTTTACTCGGGGGCCGTTCCCCATTCAGGGCCGCCGGCTGGATAAGGAGATGAATTGATGGCAGATGTCGCCGAAGTCACCGACAGCAACTTCCAGGCCGAGGTTCTCGAGGCGTCGGAACCGGTGCTGGTCGATTTCTGGGCACCTTGGTGTGGACCGTGCCGAGCGATTGCGCCGATGATCGCCGAGCTTGCCGCCGAAAACGCCGGCGTCGCGAAAATCGTCAAAATCAACGTCGACGAGTCTCCCGGCACCGCCGCCCAATACCAGATCAATAGCATCCCGACGCTGATCATCTTCAAAGCTGGACAGGTGGTCGAGATGTTTCAGGGGGTCCAGCAGAAGAGCCGCGTGCAGGATGCATTGCAGCAGGCCTTGAGCTGAACGTGGGGCAAGGGTTCAAGGACCAGTCCCCGATCGCCAAGAGTGGGCACGACCGGGCCTTTGACTGGGACCACCGGACTTGAGGGGCCGTGGACCTTGAACCTTGTCGAGCGTGGGACCGCAGATAGGGGCAAAGACAGGGGAAGCCGAGCGCCGAGCGAGTGCCGCAACCGGGTCGGCCGTGGTCCAGACGGGCGCAAAAAAACCGGACCTTCCCAAAACCGAGGGAAGATCCGGTATGACCGTAGGACCATCCGGAGGAGGCAACAGGGCGTTCTTCAAACTGGATGGCCGTGATCCGATGCACCGGCCCAGGCGGCGCCGGGGAACCGGGGCCGGAGCGATGCGGACAATCCCGACACGCACTAGGCCTTGGGGGCCGGGGGCGGAGCCGGAGCGGCAGCGGGGGCCGGAGCTGCTTCGGCCGGCGCGCACGTGGCCGGTTCGCAGGCGGCCGGCGCGCACGTGGCCGGAGCGCAGGTGGCCGGGCGGCAGGCACGCAGCCGAGCCAGCAGGCCGCAGCGCTTCGGGCCGCAGGTGGCCGGTTCGCAAGCAGCTGGGCCGCAGGTGGCCGGCTCGCAGGCGACCGGGGCGCAAGTGGCCGGCTCGCAAGCAGCCGGTTCACAGGCAACCGGCTCACAGACAGCCGGTTCACAAGCGGCCGGCGCGCAGATGGCCGGTTCACAAGCAGCCGGAGCGCAGGTGGCCAGTTCACAAGCAGCCGGAGCGCAGGTGTCCGGACGGCAGGCACGCAGCCGAGCCAACAGGCCGCAGCGCTTCGGCGCGCAGGTGGCCGGTTCGCAGACAGCCGGCGCACAAGTGGCCGGTTCGCAGACAGCCGGAGCGCAGGTGTCCGGGCGGCTGCTCCTCATGCGAGCAAACAGGCCGGCACGCTTCGGGCCGCAGGTGGCCGGTTCGCACACGGCCGGGGCGCAGGTGACCGGTTCGCAAGCAGCCGGCGCGCACGTCTTCGGGGCGCACGTCTTCGGGCGGCATGTTCGCGCTGCCTCCGCCGTGGCAACAACGCTCAGCATCGCGAACATGGTCGCGACACAGAAAACCAAGGTGCGATTCATTCAAGAACCCTCCAACTTAACAGGTACCGTAGCGTCAAGGGATCCGCTCTCATCTCGGCCGTCTCCCGTGAATTGCTCCCCAGCAACGACGGCCAGCGGCCGGAGAGCCACGAAAATCAAGCTGTGCCGTGCCGACCCACGACAACCCCGCCCTGTGTAAGGTTTGCGGTCTAGGTCGACATTGACAATCTCACAGCTTAGATGGTTAAGTTAGCATGGATGATTTCGATGTCAAGCGGTTAGGAACGGGAAAATGGAAAGTATGGGCACTTTCTGAAGACCAGAGGGGTCCAAGAAAAGGCTGAGCGGCCTGGATTTGAGCAACGAGACCGCCCCCAGAAACAAAAAAACGAGCGGGATTTCCTTCCATCCCGCTCGTGAGTCGGTCTCGTAAACTATTGTCTTAAAAAGATTTACAGATACAGAGCATCCGCCGGCTGGCGTACGTCCGCCGGCGGTACCGTTTCTGCAAAGGGCTGGCCACCGTGGCATGCGGCCGTGATTCCGCGGCCTTTTTTCACTGCTGGTTCCGCCGGCACGCGAGCCGGCGTCTTCGCCACAGGCAGCAGCCGCGGCGCGGAGGCCGCCTCAACGCTGAACGGCCTGCGTGTTTGCCGGGCGTTGGGCTTGAATCGGCACATTCTCCTGCTCTCGATCCTGAATCGCTGCACGGAGCATGTCCAGTTTTCTCAGCGTCTCCGCAAGGTTCTCGAAATCGAGCAGCAGCGGCGGCTGGTCGGGAAACACGGTTGCCGCCATCCCTGCGATCCGCCACCCATCGGGCGACTTGCGGAGCATCCAGAGCATGTCGTCGGTTCGAGGATGTCCGTCGGCGCCCACGTCCGTCCAGGTTGCCGAGACCCGCGCGCCACCGCCTTCCAGATACTGAACCTTGCCGACCTCGAACGTGGCCGTATCGCTGCCTCGCGGCGCGACTTCGATCCCCAATTGGGCCACTTGCGTTCGCGCGGTCGACGTGAACATCGCCGCGGCCTTGGAATCGTTGCCCTCGCGGATCGCCTGCAAGAATTCGGTCACGGCAACTGCCGGCGGTTCCGCGCTGGTCTCGGCCGAGGCCTGGGTACCGCCGGGGGATGCCGGCGCCGGCCCCCCGCGATCGGATTTTTGACAACCGAACCCCACAACGCCAAGCAAAGCCAGCAACAGCATCCATTCTCTGCAACGCATCCTGCCGATCTCCTCGATTGAGTTGCCAAATCTCGCGAAGCAGGGAAGACCACCACGTCAACAATCGGGGCATCCTCCGCCTCGCTGCCGGGATGTGACTCCCGAACTCCGAGAGCGGCGGCGGGCCGGCCGCGCGGCCGGTCCGCGACCGAGCTCAACGGAGGGCGAGGAGTGTCGCAAGAACCGAGACTCGCGTCAAGACAAGAAATCGAGGCGTTTGCGGCGGGAATCTTGGCGCGCGACGCAGCGCGGAGCACGTCCGCGTCCTCCTACCCCGAGTGCCAAACGCGCGCCGTTTTGCGGGAGAAGAGCCAACCTCCCTGCCGCGGACGCGGCGGCGCGGTGGCCGGCCGGGCCGCGGTGGCCAGACCCGCCTTGGAGAATCCAGAGGAAGATTGCCAGCAAGATTACAGCCGCCAGGGCAAGCACAACGATCAGGCCCAGGCGCGGACCGGCCTTGCGACGCGCCGCCCGCCGCAGCCCGCCGGCCGGCACGGCACGCGTCGATGAAACCACCGGCGGCTCCAGCGCGCCATCGGCTGCCGGCTGAAGCGCAGGAAACACCGACCCCGCCTCCCGCCAGTCCGCCCAACCTTCGCGCCAGACGAACGTCTCGGAACTGATCCGGCCTTCGTTCAACCAGGTCTGCACCATGTCCGGTTGGGCCGGACCAAACTGGCCGCCGCTGGGCGGACGAACGTACCAGACGGCCGCGGGCGCTTCGGCAAGCGGGTCGACGATCGGCGCCGCCGGCCGAAGCGGCACAGCGGGATCCTCGCCGCCAGACATCTCCGCCAGGTTCGCCGCTGCCGCATCGGCCGGCCCGGCCGGGGCCGCCCGCTGCAAATCCGGCTCCTCCGAGGCCGTCGCATGGCCGGCTTGTCCGCCAACCGGCACGGCAGACTCTTGCGGACCTGCAACGTGCAGTTCCAGGTCTCGCTCGAATTGGCTGGCCGGATCCGCCGCCGGTCCGGGCGGTGCCGCGTCGACAGGCGACTCGGACGCGTCGGGCGGCTTGCCCGCCTCCGGGGCCGTGCTCTCCGACGGAATCGTGAATTTCACGCCGCAATACGGGCAGATTCCCCGCCGGCCGGCCAGGAAAGCCTTCACATTGAGTTTATGCCCGTTGGGGCAAGAAAATCGGATTCCCATGACACTATTATAACCTCGCTGGGCGGGCAGTCAGCGGTCAGCGGTCAGCCGTCAGTTGTCAGTGGGCTTTCCGCAGGGCGCCCCGGATTGGGTAGCCGATCGCGCGCCCGCATGCTCCGCGCTTTCGGGGGGGAGGGTCGGTTGCGCCGGTCGCGGATGCCGAGGGTGGGCTCGGCGGCCCTTATCGCTTCATCGTTCAGCGGCTCTGCCGTGGCAAGCAGGGCAGCGGTCTGTAGACGCGGAGACCGCTGCGCGGAGTCTGCGGTTGGCGATGAAAACGCCTTCCGCGCAAAGTGGCTCTTGGCGCCCCACTCCAAAGACTCAGACGCCCTGACCGCCGACCGCTGACCGCTGACGGCGATCCGCTGCCCGATCACTCGGCCACCTGGTGGCCCGATTCCTGAAGACCGAGGCGTTTCATTTTCTTGTAGAGTGTCGTGCGGTTGATTCCGAGCGCGTCGGCGGTCTCGTGGCGATTCCAGTTGTGGATTTCCAGCGCCTCGCGGATGATCTGGCGTTCGGGGCCTTCGAGGGCCTCGCGGAGTGTTCGCGTGCCGATCGGTTCGACGTGGACTGGGCCATGTTGAGCGAGGGCTGGGGGCAAATCCTCCAGTCCGATCGTCGGCCGTTTGCCGAGCAGGACGGCCCGTTCGATCACATTTTGCAGCTCGCGCACGTTGCCCGGCCAGCCGTAGGCCTGGAGGGCCGCCATCGCCGCATCGGTGAAGCCTGCGACGTGCTTGCCGTTCTCGCTGCAAACGGACTGGAGAAAGTGGTTTGCCAGCAGGGGGATGTCGCCGATCCGATCGCGGAGGGCCGGCAATTCAATATTAATGACATTGATGCGGTAGAACAGGTCCTGGCGGAACCGGCCTTCCGCGACGGCCCGCGCCAGGTTGTCGTTGGTGGCCAGGATGACTCGGGTGTCGATCGTGCAAGTCTCCGTGCCGCCGACCTGTTCGAACTCGAAATCCTGAAGGACGCGAAGCAGCTTGACTTGCATGCCCATGCTGGCCGTGCCGATCTCGTCGAGGAAGACCGACCCTCCGTCGGCCTGCTTGAACTTCCCCATCTTGTCGCCGGCAGCGCCGGTGAACGCCCCGGCCACGTGGCCGAACAGTTCACTTTCCAGGAGCGTTTCGGGCAGCGCGCCGCAGGCGACTTCGACAAACGGGCGGTCGCGCCGCGCGCTGCGGCGGTGGATCGCCCTGGCGATCATCGACTTGCCCGTCCCGCTCTCCCCGGTGATCAGCACCGTCGCCCGCGTATCCGCAACGCTGTCGATCACGTCGAAGATCTTCCGCATGCGATGGTCGCTGCCGACGACGTTTTCCATGCCGAAACGGAAATCGAGTTGTGTCTTGAGATTCTCGTTTTCCTCCAGCACGCGCTGCTGGTTGAGGGCGCGCTGGATCGACATCTCCAACTCGTCGTCGATCAGCGGCTTGGTGAGGAAATCGAACGCTCCTTGCCGGATCGCCTCGACCGCCGAGTCGACCGTGCCGTAGCCGGTGATCATGATCACCGAGGTTCTGGGACGTTCGCGGCGGCAATCGGCGAGCAGATCGAAGCCGTCGCCGTCGGGCAAGCGGACATCCAGGAGGGCCACGTCGTAGGCGCGGTGTGCGATCGCGCTGCGAGCGCGCTGGCAATTCTGCGCGGTGTCCACGTCATACCCCTGGCCTCGCAGCCAGTCGGCCATTGAAGCGAGAATCTGCCGGTCATCGTCGACCAACAGGAGAGTGCCCTTGCTCATGGTGTCTGCCTCGGAGTGGGGGTGTGCCGGACCGCTGGAGCGTCCAGCGCCGCTGCACCAAGGGTCGTCCGGGATGGTAGTGCGGGAGAGGTGGTTGCCAAAAAGCAGCGCCCCTGGTCGCCAAATATCTACGTCGCAGGACCAGGCCAGTCAACGCGGAGTTTGCCCATTTTGACACGAGTTGAGCCGGGTTCCGGATCTACCGGGTTTCTTGTCCCGAAGATGCCGGTTTTTCGGGCCGAGCCCGCCCGCAAAGGAGCCGGTGAGTTGGCAGGAACCCTCGCAGGAAGGGGCCCCGTCTTGCGGCACCCCGCTGTACCGGGGGGGGAAATATTAGTCCCATTGGGTACTTACAGACCAGCCCGAGGTACGTTACGATTGACTTGGAAACCTAGCCCTTTGGGTGGAGAGATTCCCCCGATGGGTCCAGAATGGGTTGTGTTAGACGTCTGGAATGCTACTCTTACTAGGGGGGCGACTCGTACGACGGAGCGGTTTACTGCTTGATTCGCCCCCGCGGTATGAGTACAGCGGTACGACGTCAACGGTTCTATTTCCTTTTAAGGGTTCCCCAATGAGCGTCAGACTCCTTGTCGTGGACGACCATGAGGTCATACGCACGGGCCTGAAGAGCCTGCTTGCAGGCTCGGACATCGAGGTGGTGGCGGAGGCTGCGACCGGCAAAGAGGCGATTGAGCAGGCCGAGAGGTCAAGACCCGACGTGATTCTGCTCGACATCCGCATGCCGGACGGCGACGGGCTGGCTGCCCTGGAGAAGCTGCGAGGCGTCGTACCGGAGAGCCGCGTGGTCATGCTCTCCACCTATGACAACCCCACCTATGTCGCTCGAGCCGTCGCCTTGGGCGCCAGCGACTACGTCCTCAAAGGGGCCAGCCGCGAAGACCTGATTGCGACGATCACGGCCGCCGCTGCCGGCGAATCGCCGTCGCGGGCAGGGGAGCTGCGACGCGTGGCCAGCGCGATGAAGGTCCGCCAGGTGATCGACGACGACGAGGTCCCTCTCACGCAGCGCGAGACCCAGGTCTTGCGGCACGTCGCCTTGGGCCTGAGCAACAAGGAGATCGGCCGCTCCTTGGAGATCAGCGTCGAAACGGTCAAGGAGCATGTCCAGAACATCCTCCGCAAGATCGCCGTGAGCGATCGGACCCAGGCCGCCGTTTGGGCCGTCCGCAAAGGGCTGGTATAAGACGTAAGCGGTTCTCGCCATGACTCGACCCAACCGTTCGCGGCGCGCGTTCCTCAAGACTTCCGCCGCGCTGGCGGGAATCGCCCCGCTGGCCGCCGGCCTGCTCCGGGCCCAGTCGAACCGCGTCGACGGGCCGCTGATCGCCTATGTCGGCACCTTCAGTTCCCCGCTCCGCGACGTGCTGCCAACGCAGGTGGATCTGCCCCCCGGCAACGGCCGCGGGATCCACCTGTTCCGCGTCGATCGCGACAGCGGGGCGCTGGCGCCGGCCGGCATCCATCCGCTGCAGACAAGCCCCACCTGCGTGGTCTGCAATGCGGCGGGAACCCGGCTGTATTCGACCAATGAGACGGAACGCCTGGGAGCAGGCAAGGAAGGCACGGTCAGCGCTTTTTCCATCGATCGGGCGGACGGCCACTTGACGCTGCTCAACACCGTCCGGTCCGGCGGCACCGGTCCGACGCATGCGAGCATCCATCCGTGCGGGCGGTTCCTGCTGGTGGCCAACTATCGGGGCGGCTCCGTGGCGGTGCTGCCGATTCTGCCCGACGGCCGCCTGGACAACGCCACCGACGTCAAGACGGATGCCGGCACGATCGGCCCGACGAGGGCGACCAGCGCTCCGCCGGGCAGCTTTGCGTTCAGCGGGCACGACCGGACCCATGCGCACATGATTCAGGCCGACCCTTCCGGGCGCTTCGTGCTGCACTCCGACCTGGGCCTGGATCAGATTCTGGTCTGGAAATTCGACGAACACCGCGGCGCGCTGACGCCGAATGACCCGCCCACCGTCGCACTGCCGCCCGGCGACGGTCCGCGCCACTTCCGCTTCCATCCCAACGGCCGCTGGCTGTACTCGATCCAGGAAGAAGGCTCGACGATCGTCCTGTTCGACTACGATCCGCGCGCGGGGCGCCTGGCCGCGCGCCAGACGATCTCGACGCTGCCGCCCGGGTTCGCCGGCAGCAACTTCTGCTCCGAGATCCTCGTCTCCGCCGACGGGCGATTCGTCTATGGGGGCAACCGGCTGCACGACAGCATCGCGGTCTTTTCCGTGGGCCCCAACGGCGAGCTGGCGTATCTCGGCGAGGAGTGGACGCGCGGGGACTATCCGCGGTCGTTCAACTTCGACCCGGCCGGCCGGTTCCTCTATAGCTGCAATCAGCGCGGCGACAACGTGGCCGCCTTCCGGGTGAACCGCCAGACCGGCGGACTGGAGTTCAGCGGCGATTATGCCGCGGTCGGCAATCCTTCGAGCATCGTCTTCGTCGATCTCGCCGGGGCTGGCTGAGCACGCCGTGATCCGGCCGGCGCGGCGCCTGGTCGTTTCGCCGCGGGGGCACCGAGCGGCCGCGGGCCTTGGTCAGTTGGCTCTCGGATGGGCCTTCTCGTAGGCCACGCGGAGACCGGCCGTGCTCACGTGGGTGTAGATTTGCGTCGTCGCCAGGCTGCGATGCCCGAGTAGCTCTTGGACGCTGCGGATGTCGGCCCCGCGGTCGAGAAGATGGGTCGCGAAACTGTGCCGCAGGGAATGGGGACTGGTGCGGTTGTCGAGCCCCGCGGCCTTCAGGTGCTTCTCCAGCATCCGCGCCACGCTCCGCGTTGTCAGGCGCGATCCGAATTTGTTGACGAACACGGGCGAGTCGGCGTCGGCGGGCCGGTTTCCGCGGAGCATGCGGAGCGGCATCCAGCGGCGGAGCGCGTCGGTGGCGTAGGACCCGAGCGGCGCAAGGCGTTCGCGCTTCCCCTTGCCGCGGATGCGGACCACGCCGGCGCGGAAGTCGAGATCGCCGTCGTTGATCCCGACAAGCTCGCTGACCCGGAGGCCGGCCGAGTACATGGTTTCAAGAATCGCCCGGTCGCGCAATCCGAACGGCTCATCGGCCGGCGGGGTTTGAAGCAGGCGGCCGATGTCTTCCGCCGAGAGGAAGTGGGGCAGGGTCCGGCCCTGCCGCGGGTTCCGCAACGCCTTGCCGGGATTGTCGTCGACCCAGCCCTCGCGCTGGCCGAAACGGTAAAAGCTGCGGAGGCTGGCCAGACGCCGGGCGATCGTCGACTTGGCATAGCCCGCCTCGTGCAGTGCGGCAACGTAGCCGCGGAGCTCCAGCGCCGAAACCTCGCTCGGCGAAGGGCTCTCCCCCTGGCGGGCCTCTGTCAGATAATCCGCCAATGCCGTCAGATCCTCGCGGTAACTCTTGACCGTCAGGTCCGAGGCGTTGCGCTCCGTCCGCTGGTAGTTGAGGAATCGGTCGATCGAGCACTGCATGGGCGGCGGGGGAACGGTCGGTTTTTCCGGTATTCGGTTCCCAAGCCGGAGCTTGGGAACCAGAAGGAGGCCGGGGATTGGGAACTAGAGAAACAAACAGGGGTCGGAGGCCGCTCTCACACGACCGCCGACCCCGGCGTTTGTGGACATCTCGGTCGGAGTCAGGCGATTTCATCCGTGTCGGTCGGCAACGAGACCTGGAACCGGCGGTGAATGGCGTGCTTCTGACTCTCCTGGCGGATCTTCTGGCTCAAGACCGCCGCGTCGTACCAGGTGAAGCTCAGTTCCGGATTCGAGGCGTAGCGGCCGAGCGTGCGGAGCGTCTCCGCGCGGCTCGAGTCGTCGTAAAGGAACACGTATCGTTCACCGCCCTTGACCAAGGCAAGCACGTTGATGTCCTGACTCATCAGATGAATTCTCCAGCTATCCATCACTCTTGTTCAAAACGGCATAGCCACCAGCGATCGATCCGTCGAACCGAGAGTGGAGACTGCCGATGCCCAAAATGGTGCCCTCGCCGCAAACGTTCCGGGGGCCTTGGGCGGTCGGCCGGGCTGTGTCAGCGCGTCTAGGGATTGTTATCGGGTATGAGGCCATCGCCACACCACTCGGGTTTCTCGGGCGGCATCGAGTACCCGGCAACCGCCGCCAGCAGCATGTTGAGGAGGATCGCGACGCGGATTTCCTGCCGTGCCTGGTTCGGGCGGAAGGTCTCCCCTTCGACACCCCGGCAGGCATCCGCTCAGCGCGCTGCCCCGCCGATACATTCATTACGATTTGCCTTATCGGCAAGGTCGCTCTGTTTCCTCCAGGTGAAATCTCCCGCTTTCTAGACGGGCGCGTTCTTGATCCCCCCTGCCCGCAGCCGGAGAATGGACTGTCAGAGCAGCCGCTCCACGATCAGGCAAAGTTCAAGGTTCAATTGCCAATTGCCAAATGGGCAAGACGGGGCCGTTCGATCGAGAGCACGGGACTGGCGGGACTTGGGTCTTGCCCCTTGCCCCCAGTCGGGCCGCCAAATTCCTTAGATCGCCCACAACACCGAGTCTTCGGCCGTTTCATCGTCAATGACTGCCACCCAGTTTCGCAACCCAACGCGATCCGTCCCGATCGGGTCGGTGACCATCGGCGCCGGCCATCCGATCGTGATTCAGAGTATGTGCGCCACGAAGACGGCCGACGCCGAGGCAACAGCCGCCCAGGCCGACGCCCTCGAGCGGGCCGGCGCGGGAATCGTCCGGATTGCGGTCGACAGCCGCCGCGACGCCGACGGGTTGCGGGCGATTCGGGAGAAGACGGCCGCGAATCTCGCCGTTGATCTCCAGGAAAACTACCGCATCGCCCGCGAGGTAGCGCCTTGGGTCGACAAGATTCGCTACAACCCCGGCCATCTCTACCACCACGAACGAAATCGACCGTGGCAGGACAAGGTCCGCTACCTGGCCGACGTGGCCAGCGAGCATGGCTGCGCGGTTCGCGTCGGCGTGAATTGCGGTTCGGTCGATCCGCAGAAGCGGGAGAAGTACTCGCCAGGCGATTCCATCGGGCCGATGCTCGAAAGCGCCCTGGACCACTGCGACCTGCTCGACCAGCTCGGCTTCACCCGCTATTGCGTATCGCTGAAGGACTCCGATCCGCTGCTGGTCGTCGAGCTGAACCGCCGTTTCGCCGGCCAGCGGCCCGAGATACCCCTTCATCTGGGGGTCACCGAGGCGGGCATGCCACCCGAGGGAATTCGCAAGACCCAACGGGCGCTGCACGCCCTGCTCAGCGAAGGGATTGGCGACACGATTCGCGTATCGCTCACCTTGCCCAACGACCGCAAGCACGAGGAGATCGACGCCGGACGGCGGATTCTTGCCGACCTGGCTGCGGGCCGGCCGCCCCAAGCCGGCGCGATAGCGCCAGGCCGGCTGAACATCATCAGTTGCCCGAGCTGTTCACGGGTGGAAAACGAGGCGTTCGTGGAGCTGGCCGCCGCGGTCCAGAGACTCACGGCGTATGCCTCCGAGCAGCCGATTACGATCGCCGTCATGGGATGCAGGGTGAATGGGCCGGGCGAGACCGACGATGCCGATCTGGGACTCTGGTGCGGGCCGAACTACGTGAATCTGAAGCGGGCCGGCGATCCGGTCGGGGCCTTCTCTTACGATGAAATCCTGCCGCGGCTGAAGACCGAGCTCGACGCCCTGATTGCCCGGCGGCGCGGCCAGGCTCCCCCTGGCGCTACGGATCGGCCGTGAGGCGGAACTCGTCATCGGCCAGACCAGCCGTTGCGATTTCAATGCCCGGCCCCGTCGCGGCGGGGCAGACCAGGATCGCCGCCAGTCCCGGCCGCTCGCCGCAGAACTCGAGGGCCTGTTCGCACCCCATGACGAACAGGGCGGTCGCCAGGGCGTCGGCCGTCGCCGCCCGCGGGGCAAGCACGGTTGCCGAGAGCAAGCCTTCGGCGGGCCAGCCGGTTCGCGGATCGAGAAGATGGCTGTAGCGGCGGCCTTGATGGCGGAAGAACTGCGCCGCCGATCCCGAAGTCCCCAAGGCACGGTTGCGGAGCCGCACTTCGCCCAGGCGCTTGCCCGGACGCAACGGATTTCCCAAGCCGACCGTCCAACCGCCGGCCTCTGCGGACTCGGCAGCCATCAGCCGTGCGCCTCGGGCGAGGACGCTGCTTTGGCCGCCCTGGAGCAGGTAGTCGTCGATGCCCGCCCGGTCGAGCAACTCGGCCGCACGATCCAGCGCGTAGCCTTTGCCGATGCTTCCGAGACTCAGCTCCACCCCCGATTGCGAGAAGCGGACCGTCTGCCGCTCCGCATCCAGCGCGACCATCGAGCCGCCCGTGTTGCGCCGGGCTTCGGCCAACTCCTCGGCATCGGGCAAGCGCCCTTGCCGCCGGGCGAATCCCCAGACCTTCCAGAGCGGCGTGGCCGTCGGGTCAAACGCGCCTTGCGTCTGCCGGTAGACCTCCTGGGCACACTCGAGCAGTTCGAACAGGCGCCGGTCAACCGCCACGGGCTGTTCGCCGGCCTGGCGATTGACCCGCGCCAATTCGCTCTCGGGGCGGAAATAGCTGAGCTGGGCTTCCAGCGATTCGACCAGGTCGAGGGCGTCGAGGGCGGTCTCCGTTCCGCCCCCGTATTGGCCGGCGTTGAGCACGATCTCGAACTCGCACGCCATCGCCCGCCGACTGATGTGAACCGCATAGGCGGATTTCGCTCCCGGCCGCGACTCGGGCAGATCCTGCTCGAGCGCTTCGCCGAGCGCCTCGGCGGCGGACAGTCCGCGGAGAAAATCGCGTCGCGTGCTTGGGCGTGTCATCGGAGCCTCCGCTTATTCGGGGGATGCGTGCGCACGGTCGGAAACGATCCAGGGGGGGTTGTCGCCGCCCTCGCCGGCGCCGATCTCAAGGACCATGATCGTGCCCCCCTCGCGCGCGAAGCGGCCGGGCCGGCCGCTGAGCGGATTGGCCTCCAGGGGCGGTGGCGACGGTCGGCTCGACCGCGCTCGGTTCGCTCGGCGATCATGGCCCTCACCTCCTGCGCCGCCGGGTGAGCATCTCCAACGGCTGCAAATGGACCAGCTCCGCCAGGCCGCGCTCCGCCATCTCCCGGCCCGAGACGTATCTGCCCGGTCGAATCCAGGGCTCGAGCAGTTCGAGGGAAACACCGAAAAGCTCGGCCAGCCAGCGATCCATATCCCCTTCGAGCTGTCCGAAATGCCGGGCCCACTCGGCGGCTTCGGCCAGCCCCACGTTCTCGTCGCTCTGCCATTTCATCGGGTGAAACAACGAAACGCTGAACGGCGTCACGAGCCGCCGCTGGCAGGCGGCGAACGGCCATAGCGCCGCTGAAGAACACTCGCCGATCACGACCCCGGTCGCCCGCAGCGATCTCAGCAGAATCAACGACGCCAGGGCAACCGCCGAATAAGGGCTTCCCCCCACCGAGTCGAAGTACAAGACGCACTCCTGGCCGACCTCGACGGAGAGGAGTTTTTCGCACAGGTCCGCCTGGTTCTCCGTCAGGTCGCCGGTCAAGGCGATCTCGATCGGCCCCTCACGATCTTGCTTGTGCATCGTTGGCCCCTTCACGGCCGCAAGAAATGCCGACGGGCCGCTCGTCGGCGGCCCGCCATGGATGCAAACATGACTCGCGCCCCAAGGCTCCAGACTCTAGTCGACGTGGATCGATTCAGTCGGGCAAACGTCGACGCAAGCGCCGCAATCACCGCAGGTATCCTCATCGACAGACGCCTTGCCATCCTTCACTTCGATGGCATCCAGCGGGCAGGCCTCGACGCAATCGCCGCAACCGTTGCAGGTTTCCTGATTCACAATCGCCGTCATGGGATCAAAACTCCCTTACAAAAAACTGTTGGTGAATGTGGCTGGAACGGTCGCACGCGAGGGAGGCAGACTGCCACCGAGTTGCCGACGGCCGCTCCTCTCATCCGCAGCAGCCATTCCCACGTCTCTCGGCGACCGGCAACCGAATATTCCTTTATATATCGGCTACCCGCCTCAAGGCCATACCCCAAACCAGTTTTTCCGCCGCGCTGCCTCCGCGACCGTCGATTTCGAAGACCGCGCTCCGGATCGATCGCACAAGCGCCAAGCTCCAGAAGTCCGGCGTCCCCCGTCAAGGGCCCAGCTTTGCCGATTGCCGATGGAGCCTTGCGTCTTGCCGCCCCAATTGCTCCCAAGGGGCCGTTCGCAACCAGCCCATTCGTGCGGGCCGATCCGCTCCAACAGCGTCGGCTCCGACATCCGGGCCAGCGTTTCGGAGGCCGCCGCTGGCCCCCCTCCTGACACGGCTCGACAGACCGAGACACCCCCAAAAGGTGCAGGTTTTCGACAAGCCGGGTGCATTCTCCGCAGCGTCTTCGAAGCGTTCACGCAAACCAGGTTGCTTGCAGTGCGATTCGTGGCGCATGTGGCGCGCAGGCGAGGCGCCCGGCAACGTGCCGGCGAGGCACTCCGGCGCGCCTCGGCCGATCCGAAAAAAAGCAGCGAGACGCTTGCGCAGGTGGCAGGCCCGCACGCCAAATCGTCAACATGCCGGCAATCCTCTCCCTTGGCATCGAAATTGCTATTACTGCGTTCTCCAGATCCGGCGTTGGGGACGGTGAACCGGTTGAGACAACCCGCGTCCCCGCGTCGAAGACGTCCGACAACAAGGCCCGGGGTTGCGCAGCGCAGCTTGGGCTGTGAAACGGACAGAAGAACACACACCCCGAAGGGGTGCCACACGGGCTGCCGCGCTCGACGGATTCAAATGCCTTGAGCGCGGCTCGGCCTTCAGAAGATCCCGATGCAGCCAAGGGCAAGAAACGTTCGCGAGAAGGAGTCCGGACCATGAAAAGCGTGTTACTACCGTTGTCTGCCATGCTGTTGGCTTCGGCCATGGTAATTGCCCCAGCGAGTGCCGAGGAGGCGCGGATCGACATCGTCATCTCACCCAGCACGGTCAACCTCGACATGAAGGGGGTCTGGGTGACGGTCCACGCGGACATTCCCTACTCTCTGGTTGACCACGACGTGTTGGTGACACTCAACGCCGTTCCCGTCAAGTCCACGTTCGCGGACAACCGTGGAGATCTCGTGGCGAAGTTCCCGGTCGGCGACGTGGCTGCAATTCTAACGGAGTATGTGGGGGAGGAGGTAGAACTGACTCTTTCGGGGACGGCCGCGGACGGGACGGAGTTCTACGGAACGGACACAATCCGAGTGATCCAGAGCAGCAAGAAATGACTGGCAACAGCCCGCTGTACGCCGAATACGGTCTCCGCTCGGGCAGGTGACCGTACAAGCGTACGTTTTGTGGGGCAGGGATCGGGAAAGGGCGTCGATCCGACCGGGTTGGCGTCCTTTCCTTCGTTCTTGGCGGGACGCGAGGGGAGCGGTTCCGGCAAGGGAACGGCGACCTGCCGTGGCCTTCAAGGAACCGTCGCCGCCGGTTCGCCTTCGGCACGGGTGGCGAGGGCCTGGTAGACCGCCAGATCGATCACGTCGCTGATCAATCTCACCGAGCCGTCGGCGATGGCGAAATTCGCGCCGAACGCATGATGGCTGCTGAAATCGGCGAAGTCGTTGAGCACGTCGTTGGGCACGCTGCCGGCCCGGCCGACAACCCTGGCCGTGCCCCGATAAGCGCCGGGTACCGCGCCGACCCACGTGGCGTGGTCCAACCGCGACGACCGTTCGCCCACCAGGAGCGTGTTGGAGAGGCCATCGAGAATGTCAGCGAAGCGGATCGCGCTATTCTGGAAAAACACTCCGTTGCCGGCCCGGGGCTGGACCTCGATCAAGTTGCTGCCGAACACACCCGAGTAGTTGGCCCGGGCAATCTGGAACATGGGTCCCCCTGGGCCTCCCCCCCCTCCACCTCCCCCCCCTCCACCGCCGCCAGAACCGCCACCCTGGAGCATAAAGACTTCGTCCGAGGGATCGGAGGGGCATAGA
>LSQX01384613.1_pt1 | contig 36539 bp, 35 predicted proteins | sample 654561 | NCBI WGS metagenome assembly LSQX01 (sample SAMN04489861, study PRJNA283612) | anaerobic digester metagenome | isolation source: 4 biogas reactors fed with cattle manure at either 37C or 55C with and... | place: Denmark: Kongens Lyngby | collected 2014 | reverse complement strand
GCCCTCCTATTTACTTTTAAACATTCTCAGCATGCGGTCGGTGACTACAAAACCACCGACTAAGTTTATACATGCTAAAACGATAGCAACAAATCCCAATAATCTGCTCCCCAAGGCAGCAGCGGCTGCAGTCGAGACCAAGGATCCTAAAATAGTAACTCCTGAGATGGCATTGCTGCCGGACATCAATGGTGTGTGCAATAATGATGGAACTTCGCTGATAACTTTATATCCCAGCAAAGTGGAGACGAGAAATATTGCAAGCAACCAGATTGCATTCATTCTATGGCCACTCCTTGAATTTATTAATTAAGGCCTAAAGCCTCACGGGTACCGGCGTGAACCAGTTTTCCATTTTGACAGACCAGGGTAGAATCGGTAATTTCATCGTTTGTGTCGATGATAATCTTTCCGTCTTTGACGATATTGGCAACAAAGTTGACTATATTTTTAGAGAACATACTGGTTGCACTGGTGGCTACCATACCGGGAATATTCTTAGTTCCGTCGATGCTGATGCCGTGGCGTTCGATTAATTCGCCGCCCACTGTCAGAGCACAGTTGCCTCCTTGGTCAATGGAAACGTCGACGATGGCTGAGCCGGGTTTCATGGCTTTGACCATCTCTTCGGTAATTAAGGTGGGGGCCATTCTTCCGGGAACTAAAGCAGTTGCTATGACGATATCTGAATTGATGATGGTATCGTAGAGAGCAGTTTGCTCTTTGACAATCCATTCTTGGGGCAGGGCTTTGGCATAGCCACCTTCACCGATAGCAATTTCGGCCGGAACACCAGTTTCCACGATTCTTGCTCCTAGGCTCTTAGCATGCTCGGCAGCTTCCGGTCGGATATCTGCAGCATAGACCACGGCGCCTAAGCGTTTAGCTGTGGCGATAGCCTGTAAACCGGCAACTCCTGCTCCTAAGACAGTTACATTGGCCGGTGGCATCATACCGATGGCAGTGCCGATCATGGGCAGGAATTTTGGTACTCGGTTAGCTGCCATCAAGACTGATTTATAGCCGGCAACAGTGCTCATGGAAGTCAAAGCGTCCATAGCTTGGGCTCTGGAAATACGAGGTATTCCATCTAAAGTCAAAGCCGTTACACCTTTAGCCGTCAAATTTTGAATCATTTCGTGGTTGGCAGGAGCTGCTGGATGTAAGAAGGTTATCAGAACTTGCTCCGCTTTCATCAGATCCACTTCATGTTTTCCTACCTGATGGTTGAATTGAGGCTCTTTTACTTTGAATATGATATTGGCTTTGGAGAATAATTCTTCTACATCACCGACAATAGTAGCACCGGCTTCCACATATTCTGCATCAGAAAAATAAGAACCTAAACCTGCACTTTCTTCTACTAATAGGGTGGCTCCTTGGGACACGAGTTTTTTGACTGTTTCCGGTGTCGCTGCAACACGTTTTTCACCAGGCATAATCTCCTTAGGTACAGAGATGACTAAACCTTGATACTGCATTGACCTACCTCCTCAAAATTTGTCGAGCTTATTTAATTTTAGCTCTGGGAAAATTGTTTAAATATTATTAAATATTCCCTTTTTTCACAACTAAACTTCAACATTTTGTTCCTTTATTCCTTCCTTAGTCGAAAGAGTTGGGTTGGCTTGCTTAGCCTATCAGGCCTTGAAAATACCATTTAGGCTCTAGAAAATCGGATTTTAGATACAGATTCCTTCTATTTGCTTTGAACAAAGAGCTAAAGCTGGGTTAGCTTAGCCTTTTCATCTTCAATATCAGGGAAAATTATAGGAAGCTGTATAAAATAGAATGTTGTAACAAATTGGACTCTGAAAGCTAAATTTTCCCCCAAAGACAAAATTTAGAAACTAACAAGCAGGACTGTTGCAATGGTCTTGCTCGATTATCAAGCTTGCATTTAGAACTCAAAGCTTTTCAGAGAAATGTGACTATCTCACTAAAACCCTTAGAATTATAGACATTTCGTCAGTCATCAGGTATAATTATAGAGAGATCACTAAAGGAGGATATTATTATGAGCGTTTGGTTAGAATCATTGATAACCGCTACTCCTCAAGAAGGGTTTGAATTAGCAATTACTCTTGCTCGTAAAGGAGTAGGTTATATTCAAAAGGATGAGGCTGTGAAAGCCCGTTTACGGGAAGATTATTCCAATAATGCAGATAGTTTGACTTTAGCCTCGCAAGTCGTTGCCATAAATTTCCAAACAGTGGCAGCTGCAAATAATTATTGGCGAAAATAAAAAAGGGTGAAGTAAATGAAAAAAGTTGCTGTTTTAATTGAAAACCAATTCGATGAAAGAGAATTAATCTATCCCTACCTGAGACTGCTCGAAGCAGGTTATGAGGTTCACTTAGTTGGCCCCAGAGCCGATGCTACCTTTGCATCTAAAGCAGGTGTTACCGAAAAAAGCACCCATGCTTCCGATGCCATCAACGCAGATGACTATGCAGCAGTGGTGATTCCCGGAGGATTCTCACCCGACTTCATGCGCAGAACTCCGGCAACGGTAGAATTTGTCAGACAGATGGATAAAGCCAAAAAGCCCATTGCGACTATTTGTCACGGTGGCTGGATGCTGGCTTCCTGCTGCGATTTAAAAGGCAAGAAGGTTACCAGTTTTTATTCCATCAAAGATGATTTGATCAATGCCGGTGCAATCCATGTCGACGAAGCCGTAGTCATCGATGGTCATTTAATCACTTCCCGGACTCCCAGAGACTTACCCTATTTTATGCAAGCAGTTTTAAAAGCTATTGAAGAATAAAATTCAGAAAACAGGCACCGAGGTTTAAAACCTCGGTGCCTGTTTTTTCTTGCTGAAATTTCTATCTCGATTGAAAAATTTCAACCTTCTTTTTAAAGAGGAATTTTCTGGGATGCCTTGCTGATCGCATCAGTCGGGCAGACCTGGTAACATTTGCCACATTCCAGACAGCTGTAATGGTCTATATAATGATGTCCATCTTTAACCAGGATTGTATCCATCAAGCAGCTCTCTGCACAAAGGCCACATTCGATGCAATTGTCTTCTATATGGTAGAGGAAAGGCCGGATCTTTCCCTGACCGAAGCTAAACCTCAATCTGAAAATCTTTTCATCCTTGCGCACATGGAAGAATTCACCGTAACCATTTTTAAGTTTGAACAAAGCAAAATTGCTCAGATCCTTTTTATACATCTCTTTGGTGCCAGGGTTTTGTTGCCAGTATCTTTCCATAAGCAAAGGTGAATCCATTTCTTCAAGATCGGCGTAGACCCTGATGGCAATAGAATAGCCTCCTGAATCGAGGGGCAGACTTTTAAAAGCACTGGCCGCTATGAAATTCTGTTCCTTGATTTCTGTATAGGATGGTTTACCGGTGGAGAGACCAAAATAGACATTGCCTTCCTCATCTAAGCGATGCACTTCTAGGCCTCTGATATTTGGTTTACCACTCTGATCGGTGCTGGCAAAGAACAAACTACCACAATCAATGATGAAGTCAAAAGCTTTGGATTTAATTTCTTGATTGTCAGCATTCTTAGTTAAACCCAAGATCGGTGCATTGGAATCGTAATTTTGCAGCAAAGCTATACCTCCTTTTAGATAACTTGTGGATATAATTAGCATTTCAACCCATAAATTCGACGGGTATGATTATAATCCTTTGCGATTTTTTTTGGCTGGAAAATTTGAAATAACTAAAAACGGCATAAAAAAACGAATTGAAACCCTTGACAATCGTTAGGAACCTAACTATACTATAATTAGTAAGGAACCTAATTAATTGAAAGGAGAATTTGTATGAATGAAGTAATTGAAAAATCTTTAGTAGAAGAAATAATCAAGCTAGCTAGACGTATTCGTCGTTTTACAGCACACAGTGATCGTCATTTGAGCCGATTGGATACATTGAAACTCATGCTTTTGGAAAATCCTGGAATAAATTTACGCGATTTAGCTCGGCGTATGGATATACGACCTCCATCTTTAAGTGAATGGTTGGACAAACTTCTGGAGGAGGGGCTTGTAACAAAAGAGCGGGATGAAAAGGACAAAAGAGCAATTCAGCTTTTCCTGACACCTACCGGACAAGATCAAGCAAAACAGTTAAGAAAAAGAGGGGAAAGTCCTGATTTTCTTTCAGAATTTCTAACTTCAGAAGAAAAGGAAGAGTTTTTTAAACTCTGTCAAAAGCTAAATGATGGAATGGATGAAAAACGAAAGCAAAGGCACAAAGATAGAAAGTCTGGAAAGACTAAAAGTCGCAAGCATCATAGTAAGCATAGAAAACCAAGAGAAAGAACTTTGCCCAAGAAGGATCAAGGTTCAACAAATGAAAGTGTAGAAGCAGAAAAGGAAGGTGAAAGTCTATGAGAGGTGGAAGACGCGGACGTTATTTAACCGAAGAGGAAAAGGCAAATAAACCGGAAGTTACGCTAGAGTTAGTCAAGAGAATCTTCTCTTATCTGGTGCCTTTTGCTCCCCAGATGATTTTAGTTTTAGTTTTAATCATCGTGTCATCGGCTTTTTCACTATTGCCTTCGCTGCTCACCGGAAGAATTATTGACGACGGTTTGATCGGCAGAGATTTTAATCTTTTAGTCAAGCTGATCGGCTTGTCCTTTGGTGTTTTGATACTTTCTAATTTGATTGATGTATTGAATGCTCAGCTCAACACCTGGATATCTCAACACATTACCTTGAATATGAAGACCGAGCTATACTATCATCTCCAGTATTTGTCTCAAAGCTTCTTTTCAACCAGCAAACAAGGTGAAATAATAACCAGGATGACCAGCGATATTAACGGAGTGCAAAGAGTTGTTGCCGGAACCTTGGTCAGTTTTATCCAAAATGTTTCTTTGGTCATCTTGGCATTGATTGCCATGTTTCAAAAGAATTGGATTTTGGCCTTGCTGGGCTGTGTTTTAGTTCCCTTTTTCATCTTGCCAACTAAATATGTGGGCAAGAGAAGATGGGAATTGACTAGAATTGCTCAACAAAAATACGATGAAATCAACCAGATTTTGAACGAAACTCTTTCTGTCAGCGGACAACAATTGGTCAAGATTTTTGCCAATGAAGAGATGGAATATGAAAAATATGAAAGAACCGCTAAAGAAATGACCGAATTGAATATCAAAGAGAGTATTGCCGGCCGTTGGTTTAGAATGGTGATGAATGTCTTTACCAGCATTGGCCCCATGCTGATCTATTTGGTCGGTGGCTATTTGATGATTATCAAAGGCAACGATCAGTTGAGCGTCGGTGATATTACCGTCATGGTTGCTCTCTTAGGTCGACTCTATCGACCGGTCAACTCCCTCTTGAACTTACAAGTCGATTTAATCAGGTCGATGGCTTTGTTTACTCGCCTCTTCGATTATTTTGATATGCCGATAGAAATTCAAAACTCACCTGAGGCCATAGTTCCAGCTAATATTTCTGGAAATCTCAGCTTTGAAAATGCTAATTTCCATTATAGTGAGGATAAAGAGATTTTAAAGGATATTTCCTTTAGCGTCGAAGAAGGAAAATCAGTTGCGATTGTCGGTCCCTCAGGTTCGGGGAAAACTACAATTACAAATTTAGTCGTCAGACTTTACGATGTCATAGCTGGAGCAGTAAAAATCGATGGTATTGATGTCAGGGATTTGGATTTAAAATTCCTGCGCTCTTCCGTAGGTATGGTGACCCAAGAAACTTATCTCTTCAATGGTTCCATTAGAGAAAACCTGCTCTATGCAAATCAAAACAGCAAAGAAGAGGATTTGATCGCAGCCTGTAAGGATGCTAATATCCATGAATTCATCATGACTTTGCCTCAAGGCTATGATACTCAAATTGGAAATAGAGGAACAAAACTTTCCGGAGGAGAGAAGCAAAGGCTGTCCATTGCCCGAGCGATCTTGAAAAACCCCAAAATTATGATTTTGGATGAAGCAACTTCTTCATTGGACTCCATCTCCGAAAGCCTGATTCAAGATGCTATTCTACCACTTTTGCAAGGTCGAACCAGTATCGTCATTGCCCATAGATTATCCACCATCATGTCAGCAGATGAAATCCTGGTCTTAAAAGAAGGCCGGATCGTCGAGCAAGGCACTCATAGAGAGCTCTTGATGAAAAACGGTGTCTATACTGAATTATACGAAACTCAGTTTAGAAAAGCCCTGGATGAGCATCTGGAAATAGAAGAAAAGAAACAAAAAGTAGGATAAGAAGGAATCTCAGATCACTGTCCTGTTTCTTTAGAATTCGAATAAAAAAACAAAAAGGCTGTAGCAAATTTTTGCTACAGCCTTTTTAGGTTTGAAAGTTAATTTACTGATTTCTGTTGAAGATCAACAAAGGGTATGATTGCCTACATATAAAGATTTAACTATATGTTTAGCAGTTTCGACTGTTCTTCCTAGAGCATCAACAAAGAGTAATTGCTAACACACAGGTTTATCTTTAAGTTTAGCAGCTCGATTGTTCTTCGTAGAGCTTAATCAAGGCTTGAGTACCGTCGTCTTCGAAACCGGCTTCAGCCATCTTCAGATAGAGATTCAAAACAGTATTGAGCATTTCTAAATGAGTATCTCGCTCTTCCATTTCCTCATTGACAATTTTCATATCCTTGATGAAGTGTTTGACGAAAAAGCCAGGGTCAAAATCCTTTTGCAGGACTCTGGGAGCCATATTCTGTAATTGCCAGCTGCCTGCCGCTCCGGCTCCAATAGCCTTGAGCATAGCTTCCGGCTCCAAACCAACTTTTTTAGAGTAAACGATTGCTTCTGTCATGGCAGCAGTTGCTCCGGCGACGGCAATTTGGTTGGCGGCTTTAGTATGTTGACCATTGCCAGCCACTCCCATGTGAACTATGTTTTGGCCCATCGCTTCAAAAAGAGGCAGGGCAGTTTTGAAATCTTCTTGATCTCCTCCTACCATGATGGATAGTGTCCCGTTGCGGGCTCCTGAATCGCCCCCTGAAACAGGTGCGTCCAAGAGTTTCAAACCTCTTTCTTGACCGATTTGGTAGAGTTTTACCGCTAGGGAAGGCAATGAGGTGGTCATATCGATGATCAAGGACCCTTTTTTGGCTGAATCGAAAACACCTTGAGGTTTCAGCATCACTTCTTCCACATCATGAGGGTAACCGACAATGGTGAAGATGAAATCTGCATCCTTGACAGTTTCGGCTATTGTGTCAAAGGCCTTAGCTTTGATTTGTTCCGCTACCTTAACAGCTTTGGTGTGGGTGCGGTTGAATAAAAAAAGTTCATGGCCTTCTTGGCTCAAATGACCTGCCATGGAAGCTCCCATGACGCCGGTTCCAATCCATGCAATTTTTGCCATATTATTCCTTCTTTCCAGATATATAAACTCTTTAGATTAATTTTCTCAGATAAGGATAGTTATTAAAGCCTAAAAACAAACTTTAATAATGGTTGTTCTTCAAACGGATATAGATTAATTTGACATTGCGACCTTCTCCTGCCGGTTCGGCTCTCAGTTCAAATAGTTTTAGAGATTTTAAAAAAGGAGTTAATTTTTTAAAACCATAATTGCGCACATCAAAATCGGGGAATCGTTTAGCCAATTGATTGCCTACGTCGCCAATAAAAAGCCATCCATCTTCGTCGCTGCTTTCTTCGGCCAGAGCTAAGAGAGTCTTTTTAATAGCTTCTAAGTCCGCTTGGGTGTTGTTATAATCGTCTTTTATGTGATGTTGTGAAACTCGGATAATGTTGGATTTTCGCTCCTTCTCTTGATTTTCAGTTAAAATATCCAGATATTTAAACTGATTACAGGATGTAATAAAAGGTTTAGGTGTTTTACGCTCTCCCATTCCTATGACAACCATGCCGCTTTCTCTTAAACGAGAGGCCAGGCGGGTAAAGTCACTGTCTGAAGAGACGATGCAAAAACCTTCGACATTTCCCGAATAGAGAATATCCATAGCATCTATTATCATGGCCGAATCACTGGAACTCTTACCATAGGTATAATGATACTGTTGAATGGGAATGATGGAATTCTCCAATAAAACCGTCTTCCATGAATTGAGTAGGCTACCGGTCCAGTCTCCATAGATTCTTTTATAGGTAGCAACTCCAAGATTTGCGGCCTCATCCATGATGGTTTTAATGTATTTGTCGGAAATGTTTTCTGCATCAATTAAAACTGCCAATCTTTTTTCTTGTTCTTTTTGCATGAGATCCTCCTTTCTTAAAGAGTTCATTATTTTAACTAATTCCTGTTGACCTGCTCTTTTTCCTGCTCCGGCTGGAAGCACTTTAATCTGTCTTTACATAAATTTCCAGCAATGATACAATAAAGATACTAATAAAAGGAGGCAATGTCATGGAACAGAAGTATGTGGATTATATGCTGGATGTTTTAGAAAGATTGTTAGAAATCCCTAGCCCCTCAGGTTACACCGGTAGGATTACTGAATTTTTGCTCAAAGAATTGAGAGGAATGGGTTATGAGCCCAACACCTTGCGCAAAGGCGGAGTTACCGTTGATTTGGGCGGGGAAGGTTCACCGGTCATGTTCTTTGGCCACGTCGATACTCTGGGCGGAGCAGTCGCTACAATTAAAAGCAGCGGAGCTTTGATGCTCAGCAATATTGGCGGCTTAAACCCCAACAATACGGAAACAGAAAATGTCATAGTCATTACCAGAGACGGTCAAGAATATGAAGGCACCTTACAAGTAGCCAATGCTTCCACTCATGTCAACCCCAATGTCAATAACCCTCGTAATTTCAGAGATAATGTTGAAGTGCTCTTAGATGAATTTGTCACCTCTGCAGCTGATACTGAGGCTCTTGGAATCCAACACGGAGACTTCATCTGTCTGGAACCTCGTTTTAGAATTACTTCTAAAGGCTATATTAAAAGCCGCTTCCTCGACGATAAAGCATCCTCTGCAGTTTTGCTGACCTTTGCTAAATACTTAGCCGAAGAGAAGGTTACACCTAAGCGCAACACCTGGCTCAGCTTTACCATGTTTGAAGAAATCGGTCATGGAGGAGCTACGGGTATTCCTGACATCATCGAAGATGTTATCGCAGTTGATATGGGTTGTGTCGGCCAAGGCTTGAAATGCACCGAGCGTATGGTTTCAATCTGTCCTAAGGATTCCGGCGGTATCTATCACTACGATCTGACCAACGAACTGATTGCTGCAGCTAAAAAAGCAGGAGCAGATTATGCTTTAGACGTTTATCCTATGTATGGTTCCGACGTAGAAGTTACATTAAGAGCAGGCTTTGATGTCAGACACGGTCTGATCGGTCCTGGTGTTTATGCTTCTCATGGCTACGAGAGAACTCATATCGATGGATTGAAGAACACCTATAAAGTAATTCATTCTTATCTGATCGACGACTAAATAAAAAAACAAAATAGATTTCATTCCAAAAAAACAAGCCACCTTCAATTTAGAAGGTGGCTTAAATTTTTTAGACTTATTTATCCAAACCTAAAACTGTATTTAAATTTTTGACCATTGCGTCGGCATCGATGCCATGAGCATTACAGCCTTGCTCTAAAGTTTCGAACTGAGCTGCTGCACAGCCTATGCAACCCATGCCAGACTGCATTAAAACCATGGCTGCTTGGGGGTATTTTTGAATTAATTCAACTATATTGATGTTTTTGTCGATCATGATAAATCGCTCCCTTTTGTCTATACTCTGGTAAATTGATTACCAAAAAGTATTATATCATAGATCTCAAAGAAAAAAAAGAGATTTGAATCACAAAATAAATTAAGTTTTTCATTTTTTTCAGTGAAAAAAAGCAGAATGGCTGCTTTTGGGTCTTTAAATCAAAATAGAACAGAATTATTGCTGTTCCTTTGCATATTCAAGTCCCAAACATGATTATCTCCTTTAAAACTTCTTGTCTGCAGCTTTGAATCTTGGGCTGGCTGGTGGGGGCAAGCAGGAAAAAAAGGGAAAATTGCTGAAAACTCCCTAAAAAAGGGGAGCTAAATATGAAAAAAATGACTAATCTTCATTACCTTTGCCTAGGCTTGGGTTTGGGTATTTTCATATGCAGCTTTGGATTTTGGCAATGGCAGAAAAAGGAGCAGAGCTTTAATATAATTCCCGCAGAAGGTCAAATTCAATTAGTCAATGAGCAAACAAGCGGTGAATTAAAAGAAGTGGTGCAAGAGAGTGAAGAGGAGATTGTGGTTCATATAGCCGGAGCCGTTTTAAAGCCTGGCCTGGTCAGAATAAAGAAGGAATTGCGCCTGGGAGAAGCCCTGATTTCAGTTGGAGGAGCTAAAGAGGACGCAGATTTAGACAGGTTGAATTTAGCCATGGTTTTGCAGGATGGCTGTCGTTATTATGTGCCCAGTTACACAGAAGACGACTTGACTGTAGTCAATCTAGACGATGGCAAGGTGGATATCAATCAGGCAGATCTAAGCCAATTGATGACTCTCAGTCAAATCGGTGAAACCAGAGCTCGAGCCATCATCAACTATCGGGATAAACAGGGCAAATTTCAGGCCATTGAGGATTTGATGAATGTTCCCGGCATAGCTGAAGGCATCTTCTCCGCCATTAAAGATCAGATTAAAGTCAGATGAAAAGAATTAAAAAGCCCATAGTCGCAGCTGCGGCTATGGCTTTGGGAATTGCTTTAGGAGAGCAAAGATACGGTTTCTCCTATTTGCCTTTTTTGATAGTTCTATCTTTTCTCTTAATTATCTTGGCTCTCTATAGAGATAGAAAGACAGTAGCAATTTTCTTAGTTTTCATGATTTTAGGCTATTCCATTTATTCCCTCCATGAATTTAAAAAAGCGAAAAGGTTGGATTCAATCCCTACGGATCAAACAATAGAAATTCAAGGACGGGTCAGCGGCTTTCCTTTTAAGGACAATCAAAACAGATGGCGCTTTCAGTTAGAGGAGTTTTCTATTTTAAAGGAAAATTCTTGGCACTCTCAGGGTGGTAAAGTCGATGTCTATCTGGAGAACAAGGAAGATCAACTATATCCTCCAGGCACCTTTATCTGGCTTAAGGGTAGCTTGGGACTGCAGGGGGGCAGAGTAAATTTCGGAGATCCCAATTGGGATTTAATTCAGAAAAGAAAGAATATTGTGGCTCGCTTTTTTGCTCAGGAGGGAAAAACCTTGGGAGGGCCAACCTTGACCGACCCTCTAGCATCTATCTGGAAATTGAGAAGAAATCTCTACATGGCTCTTTACTCTAAGGGGCAAGATGGAAACCCTAAGCTGCAAGAGGAGACCGCTTCTCTTTTGATGAGCTTGTCATTTGGGGTGGCAGATGATTTGGCCGAAGACTTAATTGAAAATTTTCAAAAGGCAGGTCTTCTGCATCTTCTGGCAGTCTCCGGGGGCAATGTCGCTTTTTTCATTGTGGGGTTGGGCTTGTTTTTAAACAGACTTCTTTTAAGTAGAAAGTCGGAATATTTTCTCTATCTGGCCTTAATAATGTTTTTTATGCTCTTGACAGAATTGGAACCTTCGGTTGTTCGAGCCGGAATCATGGCCATCATCGTTTTCTCAGCTAAAATAATCTTGAGGCGAACCCATTGGTCTACAATATTAGCCTTGATGCTTTTGATTCTCCTGCCGCTTTGGCCTAATTTACTCTTTGAAACGGGTTTTCTCCTTTCCTTATGTGCAGTCTGGGGTCTTTTTGTTTTCACCAGACCTATTTCCACAGCTTTAAAAAAGCGATTGAAGTTAGCTGATTTTTTGATCTTTCCTATGGCTGCCACTCTGGCAGCTCAAATCGGTGTCCTTCCACTAAGTCTCTATTATTTTCAGGAAGTGTCTTTAATCGCTCCTTTGAGCAATTTAGTTTTTACTCCTTTGATCATTCCCGCCATGCCTTTATTGCTTTTATTATGGTTGAGCATCCCTTTTAGCTCTTTGTTCTTTTGGCTCTACGGATTGGCCGAAGCCTATGCTTGGCTGTTGATCAAAACGGGAAGTCTCTTTGCTTCCTTGCCTATGTCTTCATTATATTTACCCAAACCCAGCTTGTCAGTCGTCTACTTGGCCTATATCTTCTTGTTTTTCCTGAGCTCAGGGATTTTACCTAAGTATAAAAGCCTGGTTAAAAAAACAGCTCTGTCTTTCCTTCTCATTTTAGCCCTGCTCTGTTGGCATCCTTGGCCCTATAAATTGGAAGTTCATATGATCGATGTTGGCCAAGGTGATTGTATTTTTTTGCGTTTGCCCAATGGAAAAACCATCCTAGTGGATGGAGGAGGCTCGGGTACTGGCAGCAGTGAAATTGGAAAGAAGACGGTGCTTCCCTATTTGAAAAGATTGGGATTGAATAGTCTGGATGTTCTGTTATTGAGTCATGGCCACTCAGACCATTTTCAAGGCTTAATTCAAGTGGGAGATAAACTTCCTTACAAAAAGTTTTTACACGGCCTGGCAGATTTAACGAATTTACCTGCAGAATTGACCGATTGGCTGAGCCAACAGCCGGAAAGCCAAAAGATCCTCTTGTTTGAAGGGGATCAAATAGTTTTAGACAAGGATGTTAGCATCGAAGTAGTGCAATCTCAGGTTTTTAAAGATGGAGGCAATGATGACTCTTTAGTTATCCATCTAGTCTATCAAGGAACGGATTTGTGGCTTGCTGGAGATCTGGAAAGGGAAGGGGAATTCGCCCTTTTGCCAAAAATCAGAGCTATAGAAGCCCAAACCCTCTTTAAAGTTTCCCATCACGGGGGAGCCAGTTCTTGCAGCCCTGAATTTCTCGGTAAAATTACACCGGAGATCTCCATCATCTCCGTCGCTGTTAACAACCGATATAATCATCCGGCCGATTCCACATTGGAAATTTTAAAAAGGCACAATAGCATAGTTTTGACTACGGCTGCCCAAGGAGGTATCATCTGCCAAAGCAATGGCCGTTACTGGACTTGGCGAACCTGTTTACCGTAGCCTAGTTTTGACTAGGGCAGCTCAAAGGGGAATCATCTGCCAAAGCAATGGCCGTTACTAGACTTGGCGAACCTGCTGACCATAGCCTAGTTTTGACTAGGGCAGCTCAAAGGGGAACCATCTGCCAAAGCAATGGCCGTTACTGGACCTGGTGAACCTGCCTACCTTGAAAGCTATTTAAAAGGTATTTGCTGCTTTAAAAAAGAATACCAGTAAAGAAAGTAGGTGAGGCTATGGATTTTCGGCAATTGCAGAGGCAAATAAAATCGGGAAAGGTTTCCAATCTCTATCTTGTTTATGGTGATGATACTTGGCAAGTCTCTCAGGCAATCCAGGCATTACAGGAAACAATTCCTTTGGAGGAGCGGCTTTATAATGTTCTGAAGTTGGATGGAGAAGATTTAACTCCGGCTCAGCTTGAGGCTAATCTACAATTAGGGCTTTTAGGTGAGGGAAAAGTTATTCTCATAGAAGGCTCACCCTTATTTAAAAGTGGCAGTAGAAGCAAAGAGAACAATGATCAGCAAAGTCAGGGTAAGAGCAATCTTGACCAAGAAGAAACATGGCTTCAATTGTTTGAACAAAGGGACCATATCTTAGTCTTCTATGACTATGCTAATTTGGATAGGCGCCGACGTCTGGTCCGCAAGGTTTTAGAAATAGGAACCTATGTTCAATGCTCTCAGCTAAAAGGCCAGGATATGACTCGGGCAGTTCAAGATATAATGGCGGCTCAAGGATTAAAAGGGGAGTTTCGACTGATTGCTCATCTTGCTCTGATTGCAGATAATCAATTGGGCATAGCTCAAAACGAAATCAGCAAACTGGCTTTGAATTTTCCTAAAAACAAAGTGATTACTCTGCCAGAGGCTCTGCCTTTTCTTTCCGAAGGGGTTGAAGCCAATGTTTTTGAGATTATTGATTTAATAGCCAAAAAGGAGAATGAACAAGCCCAGAAGATTCTGAGTAAAATTTTAGATCAAAACCAAGAGCCCATGCGAATTTTGGGGGCTTTGCGCTTCCAATTGCGCCGCTTATCCAGAGTCAAGGTTTTGCGAGAATCAGGCCTGACTGAGGCTGCTATGGCTAAGAAGCTTTCTCTACACAGCTATCTAGTCAAGCAATCCCTTATTCAGAGCAGAGTCTTTTCCACATCCTCTTTGAACAATTTATTGTTTGCTTTGAGTGAGACGGAAGATGCCATTCTGTCAGGGAAAAGAGACAGGAGATTGGCCTTGGAGTTTTTCTTAAGTCAGGTTATAGCTTCGGTTCAATAAGTTTAAAAATAAAAAAGCGCCCAATCAAAAGATTAGGCGCTTAATTTTATTCGGCTTAAACGCTGACCTTATTATATGCTTTGGTTAAACGGGATTTCTTCCGGGCTGCTGTATTTCTATGCATAATCCCTTTGGAAACGGCGCGGTCGATTTGGCTCATCGCTTGTTTGTATGTTGTATCAACATCTTCGCTTTCATTTAAAATAGCTAGCTTATGTCTGCGGATAGAATTTTTCACTTTGGATCGAAGAATTTTATTGCGCGCAGTTTTCTTGGCGGTGATTCTCACACGCTTTAAAGCAGATCTACTGTTGGCCATGCGTTTCACCTCCTTCGTTCACGGGTTCTATCCGTATAAATGCTTGGCAGCAGTATTCATTGGATAAATAACATCAGTAATTGTAACATGTAATATAATCTTTGGCAAGTTGAAAATGTCATTTAGATAGATTTTTTTGCTTGGAAAATTTGTCACATTCAGTAATTTTCTAGAGCAAGGGGCCTTATATGAACAAAGCCTTAGTTAGAGTAAAGAAAAAGAAGCGCTTTGTCAAGGCTTGATGGAAGAAAAATCTTTGAATTAAAAAGGCGGCTCTGGCATTACTGAGATTAAAGTGTTATAATGGACTGTAAATTTTAAATTATTGGGAGGGTTTGCAGTGGCTCCTAGACCTGAAGGTTTGAAAAATGAAAAACAGCTCTATCTGGAAGCAATCGAAGAGTTTGCTGAGAACAGCTATCAGACAGCCTCGATCAATGAGATATTAAAAAAGGCCAAAGTTTCCAAAGGTAGTTTTTACCATCATTTTAAGGATAAATTGGAACTCTATCTGCGTACCCTGACTAAAGTGGCGGCTGTACAAGCTGAATTTGCTGAAAAGCGATTTCAGGAAATCAGACCTGTCGGTCGCTTGGATTTTTTTATTCTTCTGAAAGTTCAAGGCAGATTGATCTTAGATTTTGCTGATGCTCACCCTATAGAAGCTGCCTTTTTGCGCCAGGTGCGCAGTGAGCCGGAAGAATTGCAAATAGAGATAGCCAAACACTATTCCATAGAAGGTTTGGATTATTATATTCACATGATTGAACAAGCCATAGCCCGAGGTGAGTTGCGTAGGGATTTGCCTATTGAGGTCATGGGCCGCTTGATCAACCATGTTATGTTAAACTTGTCAGACTTTGCCTTGCCTAAGAGCAATTTTTTGGGCAGTCGAGATGAACAAGCCATAGATGTTCAATTGGATTATTTGCTCAGTCTGCTGAGCAGCGGCATGCGCCGTTAAGATTGATTTAGAAAGTAGGAAAATTAGTGAACCACATGGAAAACATTCGCAATTTTTGTATTATTGCCCATATTGACCATGGAAAATCAACTCTAGCCGACAGGCTAATCGAACATACCGAGACTTTGAGTTCCAGGGAAATGGAAAAACAGATTTTGGATTCCATGGATTTGGAAAGAGAAAGAGGCATCACCATAAAGCTCAAACCGGTGCGTATGAAATATCAGGCTAAGGATGGCCAGACCTATCAATTGAACTTGATAGATACTCCCGGACATGTGGATTTTAGCTATGAAGTTTCTCGTTCTTTAAACGCCTGCGAAGGTGTTATTCTGGTTATTGATGCTACTCAAGGTATAGAAGCTCAGACTTTAGCCAATGTTTATCTGGCCTTGGAACAGGACTTGGAAATTATTCCGGTGATCAATAAAATTGACCTGCCCAGCGCCGATCCGGAGAGGGTTAAAAAGGAAGTTGAAGAGGTCATAGGCATTGATTGTAGCGATGCTGTTTTAGCTTCAGCTAAAGATGGAACAGGCATCCCGGAGATTTTAGAACAGATCGTCAATTTGATTCCAGCTCCCCAAGGCGATGAAGAAGAACCTTTGCAAGCTCTGATTTTCGATTCTCATTATGATAATTATCGTGGGGTAATCTGTTATATCAGGGTCATGCATGGAACTTTGAAAGCTGGAATGCGGATTTTGTTGATGGCTACCGATAAGGTCTATGAAGTTTTAGAGGTCGGTACATTCCGGCCAGGTATGCAGCCTTTAGATGAATTGAGAGCCGGAGAAGTCGGCTATTTGGCTGCAACCATCAGAACTGTTCAGGATACCCGGGTTGGAGATACAATCACCGATGCCGATCGACCTGCCCAGGAGCCTTTACCCGGCTATCGTCAGGCCACTCCTATGGTCTTTTGTGGTATCTATCCCACTGAAACTTCAGATTACCCAGCTTTAAGAGATGCTTTAGAAAAACTACAGTTAAACGATGCTTCTCTTTCCTATGAAACGGAAACATCGGCAGCCTTGGGCTTCGGCTACCGCTGTGGCTTTTTAGGCCTATTGCATCTGGAAATTGTGCAGGAACGTTTGGACAGGCATTATAATTTGGATATTATCACAACTGCTCCGACGGTTATCTATCGGGTGACCAAGACCAACGGTGAAGTCCTGACCTTAGATAATCCGGCTCAAGTTCCTGAACCCAATGAAATCGAAATAATTGAAGAACCCTATGTGAAAGCTACGATTTTGACTCCCGATACATATATAGGAACAGTTATGGATTTGGTTATAGAGAGAAGAGGAGTCTTTGACCACATGGAGTACTTAGATCCCCATAGAGTTTTGTTGCTCTATGAACTCCCTCTTTCCGAGATTATCTATGATTTCTTCGACCAATTGAAATCACGGACCCGGGGTTATGCTTCCTTAGATTATGAAATGTCCGAGTATAAAGCAGCCGATTTGGTCAAGATGGATATTTTAGTTGCCGGTGATGCAATTGATGCTTTGGCGGTTATCGTCCATAGAGAAAAGGCCGTTCCCAGAGGCAGGGCTCTATGTGAGCGTCTGCGCAAGGTCATACCAAGACAACAATTTGAAATACCAATTCAAGCAGCTTTAGGTAATAAGATCATAGCCAGAGAGAATATCGCAGCTTATCGTAAAGATGTTTTGGCCAAATGCTACGGGGGAGATGTTTCTCGTAAACGTAAACTTTTAGAAAAGCAAAAAGAGGGTAAGAAGAGAATGCGCCTAGTCGGAAACGTAGAATTACCCCAAGACGCCTTTATGGCAGTTTTGAAAATCGAGAAATAAAAATTAAACCGTGCTCAGATTGTATAAATTAAGAGTACGGTTTTTTGATTGGAGGAAGAAATTATGACAGGTCTCTATATCCACATCCCTTTTTGCCAACAAAAGTGCTTTTATTGTGATTTTCTTTCTCTGCCAAGTGATCATGATCAAACTGGAGAGTATCTTAAAGCTTTGCTCAAAGAGATGGATTATTATAGTCAAAGCATGGATGCAGGCCAGGTCTTTGATACGGTTTTCATCGGCGGCGGCACTCCTTCTCTTTTAAAAATTGAAGAGCTGGAAGAAATTTTCCAGGCTTTGTTTAAAAAATTCAAGATAAATCCCGTTGCTGAGATTACCATCGAGTGTAATCCTGAGAGTTTGACTTTTGAAAAGATTGTTAAGCTTAAAGATTTAGGAGTCAATCGATTTTCTTTAGGCGTTCAGAGTTTTGATCAGGGTTTATTGGAAAAGATGGGCAGGACCCATAATCGTGAAAGGGCCGTTGAGGCAATTGCGGATTTAAAAAGAGCGAAAGTAGAAAATTTCAGTTTGGATTTTATCTATGGTTTGCCCCAACAGAGTTTGGAGCAATGGCAGGAAAGCCTTCGTTTAGTTTTAAAATTTAAACCCAATCATCTTTCTCTCTATAATCTGATGGTTTCTGAGGGAACGGTCTTCGCTGAGTTGGCAAAGCAAGGCCGGCTGGAACTACCTTCTGAGGAAGAGCAGGTCCAGATGCTTGAAATGGCAGTAGCTCTCTTGGCAGCCGAAAATTATAGCCATTACGAAATAGCAAATTTTGCTCAACCAGGTTTTGAGTCGAAACACAATCTTATCTACTGGCGCAATCAGCAGTATCTAGGCCTAGGTGTGGGAGCTTTTTCCTATTGGCAGGGTGAGCGAAGAGGCAATACTCTAGATTTAGGGGAGTATATAAAAACCTGGACTGAGGATTTTCAACCTGTTTTTTCTGAAATTGAGAAGATTACGCCCCAGCAAGAAGAAACTGAAACTATCATCATGGCTTTGCGCCTGCAAGAAGGCATCAGCTACGAAAAAATGAAAGAGCGGTTTCAAATTGATTTCTTGGTTAAATACGAAAAAGCGATAGACTGGGCCATCTCTTCGGGTTTGGCTGAAGAGGTTGAGGGCCAGGTCTTTCGCCTGACAGAAAAGGGCATACCTGTGAGCAATCAGGTGATGATTAAGTTTCTGCCCTGACCTATTTGACCTTTCCTGACTTTTGCCTGGCAACCCCTTGACAAATAGAGAAAAAAGGTGTATCTTTGAGTTGTTAGCACTCTGCAAGGTCGAGTGCTAACAACTATATTTTTTTAAAAGGCAGGGGATTTGCGTGAGTTTGGATGCACGGAAACAAAAGATACTGCAAGCAATTGTGCGCGACTACATACTCACAGCCGAACCTGTGGGCTCCAGAACGATAGCACGACGCTATCTGATGGATATCAGTGCCGCAACAATTCGCAATGAAATGGCCGATTTAGAAGAAATGGGTTTTCTACACCAGCCTCATACATCAGCCGGACGTATTCCCTCAGAAAGTGGTTATCGTTTTTACGTTGACAATCTTTTAGATGAAGCAACCCTAAGTGAGCAGGAAGTTCAAGCTATCAAACAAATATATCATCAACAGGCTCAAGTCTTAGAAAATGTGATTCAAGAAGCAGCTCACCTCTTATCCTCACTGACCGATTACATGGCTTTGGCCTCCGGGCCCCAAGCAGGCAGTAGTCGTTTACAAAAACTTCATATGATGGAAGTTCAAAAAGGTAAAGCTCTGGTAGTTGTGGTATCCGACAATGGTCTTGTCGCCAACCGGATGATCAATTTACCCGATGATATAGAGCAAAGCGATTTAGATGGTATTAGCGATTATATTAACCGTAATTTCTATAATGTAACCTGGAATCAGATGTTAAAAAGTGGAATTCTCAATGTGCGCCAGGATATTGGTCGCCGCATCGAACAATTCGACCAAGTAGTTGAATTGATCCAAGAACTTCTGTTGGGTGAGAGTACCGCTGATATTTATTTAGGCGGGACGGCGCGCATTTTAGTGCAACCTGAATTTCAGGATGTCAATAGGGTTCGTAGTATTTTAAAACTTTTAGATCATCGCGAAGCAATGCTTTCTTTAGTAGGTGAAAAGCAATTCACCGACAATGTTCAGGTCACCATTGGTTCTGAAAACCAATTGGAAGAAGTTGAAAATTGTAGTTTAGTCACTGCTCTGTATAGATGGAATGGTGCTCCGGTGGGCTGGGTTGGCGTTTTAGGGCCAACCAGAATGGATTATGCCAGAGCCATGACAGCAGTCAGAGAAGTTAGCAAGTTGTTGACCGATATTTTTAACAAGGGATAAAGGAGAAAACGAATATGGCAAATAGTGCACCCAATCGAGAAATGGATGAGAGAAGCGGAGCCTTGGCCAACAATGCGGCGGCGATCAGAGCTGTTGCAGCGGCTGTAGAAGGGACTATTGGTCCCAAAGGCTTGGATACCATGCTGGTTGATCGCTACGGCGATGTTTTGATCACCAACGCCGGCGTGACCATTTTAGAAAAAATGGATGTGACTCATCCGGCAGCTCAGCTTTTAATCAATGTTGCTAAAGCCCAACAGGAGGAGATTGGCGACGGCACGACCACAGCCACCATTATGGCCAATGCCTTGATTTCAGCAGGTGCTGAACATGTCTACCGGGGCGTTCCGGTGGCTCGAATTATCGATGGTATGCGCTTTGGCCTGCAAGAGGCTAGGAGTTATATCACTCAATCCAGTCAAGCTATGCTCACTTTAGATGAGAAGATTTTAAAACAAATAGCTCTGGTAGCCGGTCGTGAACATGAAGACATTGCCGATCTGACTGTGCAAGCAGCACTTTTGGTTGGAAAAGAAAAATTGGAAGAAGAAGATTTTAAACTCTCCCAATTGATTTTGGCCAAAGAGGGTGCAGAAAACGAGGTGTTTGCTGGCATCATCTTAGAGAAAGAGCCTTTAAACAAGGATATGCCGGAAAAAGTGGAAAAGGCTCGCATACTTTTAATCGATGACGCACTAGAGCCTGAGGAAATAGACGATGAGGCCCTGACAACCGAAAGTGGCTTTGCCCGCTATATGGAATTGCAGAATGAGTTTAAGCAGATGCTGGAAAGAATTCTCCAATTGGAAGTTGACCTCATTTTAACTGATAAAAATCTCCATCCTTTAGCTGAGGAGGTTTTGACAGATGCTGGTATCATGGTAGTGACCAGGGTCTTGAGGCGCAGTCTGCGTCAAATAGCAGAACATAGCGGAGCCAAACCCATTAAAAGAAATGCTTTAAAAAGAGAGTTGACTGAGTTAAAGGGTCTTTTAGGCCAAGCGGATTCGGTTATTCATGATAAAAAATTGGGTTATCTCCGAATTTTGGGAGGACAAGGGCAGAAGACAGCTACTATTCTGGTAGGTGCTTCCACATCAGCCGTGGTCGGAGAGCGAGAAAGAATCGCTCGGGATGCAGCTTCAGCTGTGCAGGCTGCGGTCAAAGGTGGAGTGGTCAGCGGAGGTGGAGCAGTGGAAATCGCCACAGCTCGGCACATAGCTCCCTTGAGAGACCAACTCAAAGGCATGTCTGCCTATGGTTTGGATATTGTGGTAGAAGCTTTAAAACGTCCCTTAGCTCAAATTATCCATAATGCTGGATATAATCCTTTAGAGAAGATCGAAGAAGTTTTAGCTGCTCAATCTGAAGAGAAAAATGAAAATCTCACAATTGATTGCGATAGCGGCGAAGTTAAAGATTTGAGTTTGCAGGGTATTTTAGATCCGACTTTAGTAAAATTACACGCTTTAAAAGCTGCCGGTGAGGTAGCTGAAGCAATTTTACGCATTGATACCATTATCAAAAAGAAAGATCAAAGCCCTGAATACTAGTCAATCATATTTATCTGGTTGCCAACTATTGCTTGAAGAAAGGAATGAGCCTAATTGTTTCTAAGGAAAAAGGATGATAAAAATTCTCAAGTCGAAGAAAAAGAAGCAATAACCCCTGAGGTTATGCCTCCCGAGGAGGAGCTTCAAGAAGAAGTAGACATTTTAGAAGAATTTGCTGAAAAATTAAAAATAGCCGAAGCCAGAACAATGCGTCTGCAAGCGGATTTTGACAATTTCCGCAGGCGCTCAGCCCGGGAAAAAGAAGAATTGAGCGAATATGCAGCTCAGAAATTGATTACCCAGATGCTGCCAATTATCGATGATTTTGAAAGAGCAATTGAAGCGGCTGAAACGGATAGTCAATATGAAGAAAGCTATTTAGCCGGGGTTGAATTGATCTACCGTCAGCTGATCAACCTGTTGACCAATGAAGGATTGCAGGAGATTGAAGCTTTAAATTTGCCCTTCGATCCTAATTTTCATGAAGCTGTAACAACCTGTCCCGCACCTGAAGGGGTAGAAGACAATACAGTGACCATGGTTTTGCGCAAAGGCTATATGTTAAAAGAGAAAGTAATCCGTGCCTCTATGGTACAGGTTGCACATATAATAAAAAATTAAGATAAAAAGAAACGGGAGTGTATAAAATGAGCAAAATAATTGGAATTGACTTTGGAACAACGAACTCTGTGGTTTCCGTCATGGAAGGCGGACAACCTACAGTCATCCTCAATGCCGAAGGCAGTCGTCTAACCCCTTCTGTTGTGGCATTTAGAGGCGATGAGCGTATGGTCGGGCAGATTGCCAAAAGACAAGCGGTCACCAATCCGGATCATACGATCAGTTCAATCAAAAGAGAGATGGGCAGCAATTATAAAGTTACCATCGACGATAAAACCTATACCCCACAAGAAATAACTGCCATGATCTTACGCAAACTCAAAGAAGATGCCGAATCTTATTTGGGTACTAAAGTTGATAAAGCTGTAATTACAGTGCCTGCTTATTTTAACGACTCACAAAGACAGGCTACCAAGGATGCAGGAGCCATCGCTGGTTTAGAAGTTATGCGGATCATCAACGAGCCTACAGCTGCAGCCTTAGCTTTTGGCATGGATAAAGAAGAGGATCAAGTCATCATGGTCTATGACCTAGGCGGCGGCACCTTCGACGTTTCCATTTTGGAAATCAGTGAAGGCTTGGTCGAAGTTAAATCGACCAATGGCAATACCCGCTTAGGCGGTGACGATTTCGACCAGAGAATCGTCGATTGGTTGGTAGCAGAATTTAAAAAAGATAGTGGTATCGATCTCTCCCAGGATCGCAGTGCCATGCAACGCTTGAAAGAAGCGGCAGAAAAAGCTAAAATTGAATTATCCGGTTTGCTCACGGCTAATATCAATTTACCCTTTATCACAGCAGATGCCAGCGGTCCTAAACATCTGGATCTGACCTTGACCAGGGCTAAATTCGATGCAATGACTGCTGATTTAGTGGAACAGACCATGGGACCTGTTCGCCAGGCTTTAAAAGATGCCGATTTGACCCCCAACCAGGTGGATAAAATTATTTTAGTCGGTGGTTCAACCAGAATACCTGCCGTGCAAGAAGCAATCGATAAGTTCTTAGGCAAAGAACCCTTTAGAGGAGTCAACCCTGATGAAGCTGTTTCGGAAGGTGCAGCCATTCAAGCCGGAGTTCTCTCAGGTGACGTTAAAGGTATGGTTCTCTTAGATGTGACTCCGCTTTCTTTAGGTTTGGAAACCTTAGGCGGAATCTTCACCCGTCTGATCGATCGCAATACAACTATTCCCACTTCGAAATCTCAGATTTTCTCCACTGCTGCTGATGGTCAAACCTCTGTAGAGATTCATGTTTTGCAGGGTGAAAGAGAAATGGCAGCTCATAATACAACCTTAGGCAGATTCATGTTGGACGGAATCATTACAGCACCCAGAGGTGTTCCGAAAATTGAAGTCACCTTCGATATCGATGCCAATGGCATTGTCAATGTAACAGCCAAAGACCAAGGCACCGGTAAAGAACAGCATATTACCATCACCGCTTCAACTAATTTAAGCGATGAAGAAATCGATCGCATGGTCAAGGAAGCCGAAATCAATGCGGCAGCCGACAAAGAAAAGAAAGAAGAAGTTGAACTGCGCAACCAAGCTGACAACCAAGTCTATCAAACTGAGAAGACCATCAATGATCTGGGCGACAAATTGAGTCCGGAAGAAAAAGCTGAAGTTGAAGCAGCCATAGAAAAAGTTAAAGAAGCTTTAAAAGGCGATAATTTAGAAGCCATCAAAGAAGCATCTGAAGCTTTGAACCAGCATCTATACACTTTGAGCTCAAAGATTTACGAAGACCAACAAGGAGAAGCTCCTGTTGAGGAAGAAAAAACAGAAGATGGCGATACCGTCGTCGACGCAGAATATGAAATTGATCCGGAGGATCCAAAATAAAACAAGCAAAAACCGATGAATCTTTTTTGAATAGCCGGTTTTGCTCTGAAGGGATGTTGAATAATGGCAAAACAAGACTATTATCAGCTGCTGGGCGTTGATAAAAATGCAGACGAGGCGACTATCAAAAAAGCCTATCGCAAATTGGCCCGGGAGCTACATCCTGATGCCAATCCTGATGACCCATCAGCTGCCGAAAAATTTAAAGCAGTAAAAGAAGCTTATGATGTTCTCTCAGATAGCCAAAAGCGCAGTCTTTACGATCAATATGGTCATGCGGCCTTTGATCCTGAACAGGGAATGGGCGGTGGCTACGGTTCCTATGGAGGCGGCTTTGGAGGCAGTGGCTTTGGCGATATCAGCGATATATTCGAAACATTTTTCTCCGGTGGCATGGGTGGGATGGGCCAAAGGGCACATACCGGCCCGGTCAAAGGAAACGATCTGAGGGTCAATTTGACCATAACCTTTGAAGAGAGCTATTTCGGAGTTGAAAAAGAAATACAGATTCAAAGAGAAGAACATTGTTCGACTTGCTCGGGCAGCGGTGCTAAACCGGGAAGTAAAGTTGAAACCTGTCCGGTCTGTAATGGCAGCGGTCAAGTTCAAACTGTGCAGCAGACCATGTTGGGCAATATGATGAGTGTCCGAACCTGTAGCAATTGTCAAGGCACGGGACAGATCATCAAAGAACCTTGCACCACTTGTAGCGGCAGCGGTCGGGTCCGTAAAACCAGACCTGTCAAAGTCAAGGTTCCTGCCGGTATCGAACACGGCCGACGTCTGCGCTTAAATGGCGAAGGAGAGCCTGGAGAGCGCAATGGCCCCAACGGTGATCTCTATGTCGTGGTTTCTGTCAGACCCCATAAGGATTTCGAGCGTCGTGGTGACGATATTTATACAGATGCCAGCATTACCTTTACTCAAGCTGTCATGGGCGGAGAGGTCAAGGTGCCGACTTTAGAAGGCACAGCAACCTTGCGAATTCCCGCAGGCACAGAGTCTGGAACTCATTTCCGGATGCGAGGTAAGGGTTTCCCTAATTTAGGCGGTTATGGCCGCGGCGACATGCAAGTTCAGGTTAAGATTGAAATACCCAAAAAGTTAAACGATAAACAAAGAGAAGCCCTGACCCAATTCGCTCTTTCCATGGGTGAGGAAGAAATTGCTAAAGGCAAAGGGTTTTTTAGCAAAATGAAGGATATTCTCAAGTGATTGTTTAAAAAAGGCTGTTAGGTTTAAGTTGTTCTTAAACCGCAGCCTTTTTTGTATGTAGAGGAGAAAATAAGATGAATTGGTTGGAAATTACCATCTCGGTCAGAGATGAGGCTATAGAAGCAGCCTCAGCAATTTTGTTGGAAGCGGGAGCTAAGGGAGTAGCCATTGATGATCCTTTTGCCTTGACTAAAGTGGAAAATCAAAAAGGTAGTTGGGATTATGTGGAAGCAAAGCCCCCGGTGGACCCTGATGATGAAGCCCAAGTCAGGGGATGGTTTCAGGATAGTGAAAAATTCCCTGCTCTCTTTGAGGAGATCAAAGCTCAAGCAGCTCTTTTAAACAGCTATGGCCTCGATGCCGGTTCCTCTAGGGTCAGAGTTTTTCAGGTGGAGGATGAGAATTGGGCCACGGCTTGGCAGCAATATTATAAGCCTTTCCGCCTGGGTAAAAGTTTAGTCATCAGGCCTCATTGGGAAGACTTTGTTTTAGAACAAAATGATCTGGAAATTGTGTTAGATCCGGGTTTAGCCTTTGGCACCGGCATGCATCCAACCACAAAATTGTGCTTACAGGCCCTGGAAGAGTATTTGCCTAGAGGAGCTAGCTTTTTGGATATAGGTTGTGGTTCTGGAATTTTAACCATTGCAGCCTCCAAATTGGGAGCTGGAAATTTGATTGCTGTGGACAATGACCCCTTAGCCATAGCCAGTGCCCGTCAGAACCTTAAATTGAATGGTTTGACAGGAAAAGTGAATCTGATTGAAGGTAATTTGGCAGATCAAGTCAAGGAACCTGTGGATCTAATCGTCGCCAATATTGTGGCTGATGCAATTTTAAGCCTTCTAGCTCAGGTCAGAGAACTGCTCTTACCTCAGGGAATATTCATTTCCGGAGGCATTATTAATAGCCGTAAAGAAGAAGTCGTTCTCATGATAAAGGAAGAGTCCTTAGAAGTTTTAGAAATTAAAGAGGAAGGTGAATGGGTGAGCATCATTGCCCAAAAGGAATAATGCAGAGATTTTTTATTACCAATGAACAAATACGAGGCAATAAAATAAATTTTGATCGGGAATTTGCCCATCAAGCGACCAGAGTCTTGCGCTTGAGAAAGGGCAATTCCATTCTTTGTATTGATCCTGAGGGTCAAACCCATCAGGTGGTTTTGAGTTATCTGGGTAAAAATCAAGCCTATGGAGAAATCACCGAGAGCTTCACTGAGAATAAAGATCCAGAGCTCGAGATCACCTTGATTCAAGCCATTCCCAAAGGGGATCGTTGGCCTTATATCCTGCAAAAATGCACGGAGTTGGGTGTCAAAGCCATTCAGCCTTTATTATCAGAGCGCACTGTCTTCAAATATAATGAGGATAGGGACAGTAAAAAACTGGAGCGCTGGCGCAGAATAGTCAAGGAAGCAGCGGAACAATCCCAAAGGCAGATGATTCCTCAAGTTTTCCCACCTACAGATTTAATTTCACTTGCCAATATTTTGCAGCAGTTTGATTTAGTCGTCTTTGCTTGGGAAGAGGAAAAAGAGAAAAATTTAAAAAAATTGTATGAAGCCCATGAAAATTCTGAGAAGATTGCCCTGATTGTTGGACCTGAAGGGGGATTTAGCCAGAGAGAGGCAGAGCTTCTAACCGAAGCAGGAGGAAAAGCCGTTGCTTTAGGGCCCCGGATCCTGCGCAGTGAAACAGCTGCCGTGGTTTTAACTGCCATCACTTTATATCAATATGGGCAAATGGAGGTTCAAAGATGAAAAAAGCAGCTATTTTTACCTTAGGCTGCAAAGTCAATCAATATGAAAGCGATTCCATAGCGGAGCAGATGAAGGTAGCCGGATATGATCTGGTGCCTTGGAATAAAAAAGCTGATCTTTACATAGTTCATACATGTGCTGTCACGGCTCAGGCAGCAGCTAAATCTCGTCAGCAGATCAATGCAGCTCACCGTCGAAATCCAGAAGCGGAAATAATAGTCATGGGCTGTTATGCCCAGATGGAGTCGACCAAGCTGGCTCAGTTCCCCGGAGTCAAGTATGTAGTCGGCACAATGGAAAGACAGGAGTTTTTAGATAATCTGCTCTTGGTTGAAGGGGAAGAGTTGGATTCAAACTTAGTTCGCCCCTTTGCAGATAATGAAGAGTTTGAAGAGATGAAAGGCTTTGAAGTCGCCAATTATACTCGCCCGATGATTAAAATTCAGGAAGGCTGCAATAATTTTTGCAGTTATTGTATTATTCCCTATTTGAGAGGGCCTGAAAGAAGCCGCGAGGCTGCCAATATAGTTGCGGAAGCTCAAAGATACGCCGAGGCAGGCTATAAGGAGCTGGTTCTCACAGGGATTCATCTTTCAGCCTGGGGCCAGGATTTTCAGGAGAAGAAAAATTTAGCTTATCTTTTAAAATTACTGATCAAAATTCCAAAACTGGAAAGAGTGCGTTTATCTTCGGTGGAGCCCACCGACCTGGATGCTGAATTGATTGAACTGATGGCCAGTACAGATAAAATTTGTCGCCATCTCCATATCCCTCTGCAAAGTGGCTGTGATTCTGTTTTGAAAAATATGAATAGACGCTACGATACTGCTTATTATCGTCAATTGGTCAAAAATATCAGGTCATCTATACCCGATATAGCCATCAGCACCGATGTTATAGTTGGTTTTCCTCAGGAAAGCCAAGAGGATGCAGAATCTACCTACGAGTTTTGCGCTGAGATGGAATTTTCCCGCATGCATGTCTTTCGATTTTCTGCCAGAGCCGGAACTAAGGCAGTTACCTTGAAACCTCAGGTAGTCAAAGAAGAAAAAGAAAAACGCAGCCGGCAACTGCGTCAATTAGGAAATGAAATGGCATTGGATTTTGCCCAAGGTTTTTTGGGCCGAAACTTGTCCGTGCTTTTGGAAAGTTACGATCCTAAAAAGCAGGAAGCTGAAGGCTATAGTTCAGAATATTTAAGAGTGAGAGTGCCTTGGCAGAGTGATTTGCCCATAGGTGGGCTTTTGCTCGATCTGAAGGCTGAAAGTGTCGAAGAGGGGATCGTCAGAGCAAGCCGTATAGAAAAGGAGTGAAAAATATGCAAAGGGATATTCTTGATCAGGGCTATCAAGAGAAGCCTGGAATAAAGCGGATTTATTTAGCCGGCGGATGCTTTTGGGGAGTTCAAAAGCTGATGCAGAATTTACCCGGAGTACTAGCGACCAGCAGCGGTTATGCCAATGGTAATCAAGCTATAACTCCCAACTACAATTTGGTCATACGAGGAAATACAGATTATCGTGAAACGGTGCGAGTGGAGTATGACCCCAAGCTAATCACCTTAGATGGCATCCTCTTCACTTTTTTTAAAGTTATAGATGTAGGAGCTAAAAATTATCAAGGTCCTGATTTTGGCAGTCAATATCAAAGTGGTGTTTACTATTCTGATTTGGAAGATTTACCCACCATTGAAAGAATTTTTTCCGTGGTTAAAGGAAGAAGCAAAAGCTTCCATGTGGAGCTGGAGCCTTTACAGAGGTTTTTTGATGCAGAGGAATATCATCAAGATTATTTGAACAAAAACCCCAGGGGATATTGTCACATTCCCTTCTCTGCCTTGAAAGAAGCCGAGTCCTTCTTAATCGATCCCGGTCATTATCCCAAGCCAGAAGAAGAACAAATCAAATCGATGCTGACTCAATTACAGTATGAGGTGACGCAGAAGAATGGCACGGAACCACCTCATCAAAATCAATACGATAAGCATTTTGAAAAAGGCCTCTATGTTGATATAATAACCGGTGAACCATTGTTTTCCTCCCGGGATAAGTTTGCCAGTGGTTCCGGTTGGCCCTCATTTGCTCGGGTCATCGATCAGGATGTCGTTGTTTACTTAAAAGACCGCAGCTTCTTCATGGAGAGAATAGAAGTCAGAAGTCGCAGTGGCGATAGCCATCTGGGCCATCTCTTTGAAAATGATCCAATTTCACCTACAGGCAACCGTTATTGTATCAATAGTGCAGCCTTGAGATTCATTCCTGCCGAGGAGTTGGAAGCCCAGGGCTATTCCTATTTGCAAGATTTAATTTAAATGAGATCAGTTAGAAAGGGGTTATTTGTGTGCATATTAGCATCTTTGATGTCTTGGGTCCTATCATGATCGGGCCATCCAGTTCTCACACCGCCGGGGCTGCTCGTTTAGCTTATATAGCCAGACAGATCGTGGGATGTGATTTTAAACGGGTTGATTTTTATCTTCATGGTTCCTTTGCCCAGACTTATAAAGGCCATGGCACCGATAGGGCTTTGGTCGCCGGAGCTCTGGGTTTAAAAGAAGATGATGAAAGACTGCCTCAAGCTTTTATATTGGCCGAAAAAAAGGGTTTAACCTACAGTTTCCAGCCCATAGAATTGGAAGGGGTTCATGAGAATACAGTCAAAATGATCTTTCATCTGGAAGATGGACAAAAAAACACCATCATCGGCTCCTCTTTAGGAGGTGCTCAGATAATTATCAGCGAAATCGATGGTTTTGCCACAGAATATCGAGCTCTTTCACCCACTTTGCTGATCACCCAACAGGATAGGCAAGGGGTTATCAACAAAATAACTTCTGTCTTAGCTGCTTTGGATATCAATATCGGTGTGATGAAAGTCAGCCGTAAAAATCGCGGCAGCATAGCTTCCTGTATCATTGAAACCGATGAGCAAATACCCGCTGAAGTGGGAAAAATCTTGAGAAGCATACCTCAGGTGAACAGCGTCATCATCATCAACGCTTTGTAGTTTAAGGAGGAATCGTATGTACACAGATGTTCAGGAATTACTGCAAAGAGCAATAGAGGAAAATAAGCCTCTTTCTTTTGTGGTTTTGCAAAGTGAAATGAAGCTGACGGAGAAAACAGAGGAAGAAGTCTTTGCCGGTTTGAAGCAAACTTTTTCTATCATGGAAAAATCAGCTACAAATGCCTTGGAAGAGCCTTTGAATTCCGTTCATTCCTTGATTACCGGAGTTGCTCACAGGCAGTTTTTATATAGCAGTCAAGAAAATTCTTTTTTAGGACCGGTCTTAAATTTGATGATGGCTCGAGCTCTCTCTTCTTCCGAGACTAATGCGGCCATGGGCTTGATCTGTGCAGCCCCGACAGCCGGAGCCAGTGGCATTGTGCCTGCCGTCATTCTGACCGCAGCCGAACACCTAGGGGCTGATCAGAAAAAGGTTTTAGAGGGGCTTTTAACAGCTTCCGGTATCGGAGCTATCATAACCCGCAATGCCACGGTCTCAGGAGCAGAAGGAGGCTGTCAGGCGGAATGTGGGGTAGCTGCGGCCATGGCAGCTGCGGCTATTGTGGAAATGGCCGGGGGAAGGCCCCAACAGTGCATTGAGGCGGCATCCTTTGCCTTGATCAATGTGATGGGTTTAATCTGTGACCCCATAGCTGGCCTGGTTCAATTGCCCTGTGCCTATCGCAATGCTTCTCAGTCAATTAATGCCTTTTTGAGTGCTGATTTAGCCTTAGCCGGGCAAGTTTGCCCCATCCCCTTAGATGAAGTCATAGACGCCATGTTTAAAACTGGCAAGATGTTACCCATGCAGTTGAGAGAAACAGCTTTGGGTGGTATTGCCGCTACTCCCACAGGTCGAAAATTGGCAGAAGAAATATACAAAAAATAAAGGTTTTCTCTATTTGGTTCGTAAGTTTATCCGAGAGAGTGCAGTTTCAAAAATTCAAACCTACTCTCCGAGAATTCTGAAGTTAAGTTGACACTTAATAACTATTGAGAAATTGCATAGTAAATAGAAGCAGTAGTTTTCCTTTCTTGTTTAAAGTATTTAGAAAGCACTGATAGTGAGTCTGATAAGATTCTAGAAGAATAGATTGTTGAGTCTGAGAATTTAAATTTCATTTAGCATCTAAGGATTATCAAAAATCTGTTTTAAAAACAAACATATAATTTTGCTCCTGGTTAGATGCTTTTAAGAAAAGCATTTATAGTTAGTCGGATAGCTCTCAGGAGAACAAATAATTTTGTTGACAAATTGAGAAAATAAAAAGGGCCTCCCTTAATTTCTTAAGGGAGGCTCTTTAATATTTTAAGTTCTTTAGGATTTGTAAATCTTATCAATCTGTTTGAGCAATTCTTGGACGCCTTGATTGTTTTTCTCTAAGGTTGCATCCAGTAAGCTTTCTTCAGTTGGGTAGGGCAGGGAGATTCTATTGGTGCCATCTTCGTGATAGAGTTGGTTCCATTCATCTGCAGTGGTGATGGCATTTTCGTTGCGGGCCCAGGCTCTTCTAGCAACACCGCTCATGACATCCCAAGGCATGGCCATCTTCAAGACCGTATCGACTCTCTCAGAACCGTCTAAAACCATACCGAAGCCACCATTGATGGCTTTGCCAATGCCAACGCCGCCACCGTTGTGTAATGCGACTAAGGACATGCCTCTGGCGGCATTGCCAGCGTAACAATGGATTGCCATATCAGCAGTCAGATTGGAACCGTCTTTAATATTTGAAGTTTCTCTAAAGGGAGAATCTGTACCGGAAACGTCATGGTGATCTCGACCCAGCATGATCGGGCCTACCTCGCCATTTCTGACCATCTCGTTGAAGCGCAAGGCGATGTTGGTGCGTCCCCAGGCATCCTGATAGAGGATTCTGGCTTGGGTACCGACAACCAATTGGTTTTTCTTGGCATCTTTGATCCAGACCCAATTGTCTCTATCCTGATAGCGTCTTTCCGGATCGATGATTTCCATGGCAGCTGCATCAGTTTTGGCTAAATCCTCTTCTTTACCGCTCAAGCAGACCCAACGGAAGGGGCCGTAGCCAAAGTCGAAGAGTTCAGGCCCGAGGATGTCTTCCACATAGGAAGGCCAGATGAAACCATCCAGGGTGTTGAGGCCATTCTTGGCGATTTCCTGAACGCCAGCATCGAAAACTGCTTTCATGAAGCTGTTGCCATAATCAAAGAAATAGGTTCCTTTTTCGGTCAAACCGCGGATTACATCATAGTGACGTCTCAAGCCAATGTCGACTAAACGACTGAATTCAGCCTTATCGTCTCTGAGCATCTTGGTCCGTTCTTCGAAGCTCATACCGACTGGGCAGTAGCCCCCTTCGTAAGCTTCGTGGCAGGAGGTTTGATCGGATAAAAGATCGATATGATGATCATTTTCCAGGGCATATTCCAGTAAGTCAACTATATTGCCCAGATAAGCAATGGCAGTGGCTTCTTTTTTATCCTGGAATTCCTTGGCTAATTCTAAAGCTTCTTGAGGTGTTCTGGTTACCGAATCGACCCAGCCTTGCTCGTGGCGAGTTTGCACACGGCTCTCGTCAACTTCGGCGACTAGGGAAACGCCACCGGCGATTTTACCAGCCTTGCCTTGGGCTCCAGACATGCCTCCTAGACCGGAAGAAACGAACAGGAGACCTGTCATATCGGTGGCACCGGGTTTGATTCTTCTGGAAGCGTTTAAGACAGTGTTATAGGTTCCGTGAACGATTCCTTGGGGCCCAATATACATCCAGCCACCGGCGGTCATCTGTCCGTAATTGGAAACACCTAGGGCAGCTAAACGTTTGAATGATTCTAAATCATCGGCAATACCTATGGTCATGCCATTGGTCAAAATAGCTCTGGGTGCCAGGGAGTGGGATTTGAACAAACCGACAGGATGGCCGGAATCAACCACTAAAGTTGTCTCTTCGGTGACCTCTGCCAAGTATTTTTGCAGCAGGCGATATTGCATCCAGTTTTGACAGACTTGCCCCGTTTCACCGTAGGTGACCAGTTCGTAGGGATAGAGTGCCGTAGCAAAATCTAAATTGTTGTCAATCATGACCATGAAGGCTTTGCCTTCGGTGCATTTGCCTGGATACTCATCTATTGGTTTACCATAGATTCTGCCTTCTGGGCGGAAGCGGTAGCCATAAATACGGCCATAGGTCAGCAATTCCTGTAAAAACTCTTGGGCCAGCTCTTCCTGATGGGAAGCTGGGATGTAGCGCAAGGCGTTTTTTAGGCTCAATCTGATGTCAGATTCTGAAAGCTGAGCCGTCCGGCGAGGCGCTCTGCGAATACCGGGCAGAAAGTCGGGAGTCTTAGCGGGAATGTCCTCCGAACTCAAGCGTAATATGTAAGGTGCGTCAAACATGAATAGTCCTCCTCATTCTAAGTTTAAATCACCCTAATATATTCACCATTACCCTTAGGCTTTTCCTTCTTTTTCTTGATTTTTTTCCTTTATTCGAGAAACTTATAGAATTTTTAAAACAAGGAATTCAATTCTAAGGCGGCGAATTTTTCTAATAGAAAAGTCAATCGTACGAAGAAGGTGCATTTATGGAATATCGAGTCAGAAGAGCTCAGTGGTCAGATTTGGAAAGAGCCTGTGAAGTTGAGGCAGCGGCCGTCAGAGGTCTTTATTATTTAAGAGCAGTTGCCGACGAGTTTTTTAACGATCAGGTAGGTGAGTTAGGTGTCGTTGAGGTTGATGGGGTCATCGCTGGAATCGGCAAATATACCCATCTTTATGACGGTGGTGTTTGGTTGGAAACCTTGAGAGTCGATCCTATTTATCAAGGTCGGGGTATCGGTAAAGCTTTTTACCGTCGTTTTTTTGAACTGGCCGACCTGCAAGGGGTCAATCGCATGGGGATGTACACCGGCTTGAACAATCTTGTCAGTAAGGGTTTAGCCTTAAAATTCGGTTTTGAAGTCAGCGCTACCTATCGAGGTGCCAACCTTCTGTTGGCCCAGCATTCAGAAGAATTGCCTTTTGTCGACCATGGTTTTAAGCTTTTAGACGAAGAGCAAGCCCTTCTGCTTTTAAATAAAAAAAGCCCCTGTTGGGGTCAGCATTTTGTCATGAATAGAACTTTTTATCCTTTGAATGAGGAATTGTTTAAAGGCTTAGCTCGGGAAGAGAAAGTTTATTACGATGAACAAGGTGATAATCTTTTGGTTTTAGGTGCTAGGTTCATGCCTGAAACAGCTCTACATATTGCTTTTTATGCTGGGGATTATCGCAAAATATTTAATTTTGCCTATCAAGAGGCAGTGCAGAGACAGGTAGAAAAGATTACCATAGTCTTTTCTGCTGATCATCAAAAAGTCAGAGAAGAAGTTTTGGCCGCGGGTTACACATTGGAGCCCAGCGATTTAATAGTCTGCGAATGGTTTAGAAAATAATGATTGAAGATTTTTGGCAAGGAGGTGTTGCCTTTGACTTGGTTGTGGTTAGCAGTTGTCTTATTCAGTTTGGTTGTTGAAATTTTAACCAGACAATTGGTCAGTATTTGGTTTGCAGCTGCCGGAGCGATTGTTCTTTTGCTCTCCTATAGTCCGATCAACGAAGTCTTTCAGATTGCAGTTTTTTTAATTCTTTCCATTGTTTTCCTAATTCTGGTCAGACGTTGGACCCAAACTAAATTGAAAAAAAGCACAGTTGCCACCAATGTGGATAGTTTTATTGGGCGTCGAGCCATTGTTACAGAGACTGTCGATTTGGAGGGCAAAGGTCGAGTAAGAATCGACGGGGTAGAATGGGTTGTGCTTTTACAGGATGAAGATGAAATTATTCAAATTGATGATGTGGTGGAAATCACAGCAGTTGAAGGGGCTAAGTTTGTGGTTAAAGGATTTAAAAAACATTAAAACAGGAGGTAACGTATGGAAGTTTTAACGAGTAGTCTTGCTGTTCTCATTCCTTTATTGATTTTAGTCGTGTTTGTTTTAGCCGTTTTGGTTAAATATGTCAGAATTGTGCCTCAGTCAGAGGTTTATGTAGTTGAACGCCTAGGTGCCTATAATGCCACCTTGAGCACAGGTTTGCATTTTCTGGTGCCAATAATTGATTATATCTCCAATCGGGTTTCCATGAAAGAACAGGTGGCGGATTTTCCCCCTCAGCCTGTCATTACCAAAGACAATGTGACCATTCAAATCGACACAGTCGTCTATTACTTTATCACTGACGCCAAGCTCTATACCTATGGGGTGGATCGGCCTATTGTAGCTATTGAAAACCTGACAGCGACAACTTTGAGAAACATCATCGGTGATTTGGAATTAGACGAATGCCTGACTTCCAGGGATACGATCAATGCTCAAGTTCGTTCTATTGTTGATGAGGCTACAGACCCTTGGGGTATTAAAATCAACAGAGTAGAATTGAAAAACATCATACCCCCCAGGGATATTCAAGACGCCATGGAAAAGCAGATGCGTGCTGAAAGAGAGCGCCGCGAGCAGATCTTACGAGCCGAAGGTGAAAAAAGAGCTGTCATCATGGGGGCTGAAGGTGAAAGAGAAGCAGTTATTTTAAAAGCTGAAGCGGCTAAAAAAGCAGCTATAACGGAAGCAGAAGGCCAGGCAGAGGCAGTCATCTTGATGGCAGAAGCTCAAGCTCGCAGTATAGAATTGATTTCCAAGGCTGCTCCGACTCAGGCTTATCTAACTTTAAAAAGCTATGAAGCTCTGGAAAAAGTAGCCGATGGTCAAGCCACCAAGCTGATTATTCCCTCAGACGTGCAAAAAATTGTCAATACAACAGCTACTATAAAAGAGACCTTCAATGCTCTGACTGAGCATGTTGAGCCTGAACAGAAAGAGGAGCTCGAAGCAGAATAGTTTTTTGAAAGAGCAGCTTAAAAGAATGTTTTTAAGGAGAAAATAAAAGGAGGCCGAAAAATTTGGCAAAGAAAATAGCAATGTATCCAGGTACATTTGACCCAATTACCAATGGGCATATGGATATTATTAAAAGAGCATGTAAATTATTTGACGAGGTCTATGTGACTATTTTAAATCATCCGACCAAGGTCACCATGTTTAATTTAGAAGAGCGCCTCTATCTGATGGAATGTGCGATTAATGAAAACCCTCAGGTTAAAATAGCTCATTACACAGGTCTTTCCGTTGATTTCTGCAATGAAATTGGAGCTAAGACCATAGTCCGTGGCTTGAGGGCCATGATGGATTTTGAATATGAGTTTCAAATTGCCGCAGCCAATCAGTTTTTGGACGATGATATAGAGATGTGTTTTCTCATGACAAAACAGAATTTAGCTTTTGTTTCATCCTCAACTGTTAAAGAGATCGCTTCTTACGGAGGAAAATTGGAAGGCTTGGTGCCTGAATGTATAATTCCTGCCTTGTATGAAAAAATGTATAAAAAATAAGATTGAAGGGGGAACTTAAATGCCAACATTAGTCTTTCGCGGAGTTAAGCCCAGTGATTTGCAAACTTTAGCTCAGCCCCTGATTGAAAAATTATCTCAAGTTGCTCAATGTGAAAAAAGAGTCTTCACCCTTGAATTGACCCAGACCACCCATTTTGATGAATCAGGCTTGATTGAAAGTTATCCGATGATTGAAGTTCATTGGTTCGATCGGCCTCAGGAGCAACAGGATGAAGCAGCTCAGGTCATCGCAGATTTCATGAAAAATTTAGGTTATAAGAGAGTCAAGGTATCCTTCATCATCATAGACAGAACAGCCTTTTACGATTTCAAATAAGAAGAGCCTAAGGTCAGAAGCTTCTCAGGAAAAATGAGAGTTCTTTGACCTTAGGCTTTTTTTAATTTTAAACTAGTTTTACTTTCTCTTCAATTTGGGGTAAGAGTCCGC
>LSQX01015436.1_pt1 | contig 36542 bp, 29 predicted proteins | sample 654561 | NCBI WGS metagenome assembly LSQX01 (sample SAMN04489861, study PRJNA283612) | anaerobic digester metagenome | isolation source: 4 biogas reactors fed with cattle manure at either 37C or 55C with and... | place: Denmark: Kongens Lyngby | collected 2014 | reverse complement strand
TCGCCTGGCTTTAAGTTCTTTTTCACGCTGCTTTTTGCGGGCTTCCATTTGGCGGCGGCGTTCCCTTTCGCGCTTTTCGCGTTCTTTTTGCTTTTCGCGGGCGATACGGGCGCGTTCGCGCTCTTTTCTGCGCCTTTCCATTTCGCGGCGGCGCGCTTCTTCCTTACGAATCTTTTCCAAAATGGCGTCTTTGCGGGTCTTTTCACGGGCCAAGGCATTGTCAATAGCCTTGTTGATACGCTCTTCGCCCTTGATTTTCTTCTTACCGGCACGCTTGAGCTCGTCCACAAAAATCCGCCTGATTTCGACTTCTTCCATGTCATAATCCATGACCAGTTCCTCGGCCAGGCGCTTGAGCATTTTAGGCTTGAGCTTGCGGGTCCGCCTTTTTCTTTCAACAATTTCTTCGGCTTGGGGGGTATTGTTTTTAAGCAAAACATAATTGAGGCCTATCATGCGATAGAGGTCGTTTTTGTATTCTTCGCTGACCATTTCGTCGCTTTCATGGGCCACAATTTCATAGCCGACCTCATTATAGGAATTGATAAATTGCCAGAGGTTGAGGCAGGCCCTAAAATTAGGGTCTTTCATGATAACATTTGTGCGCATGATGGGCGGGCGCACAGGGGTGGAGTGCTGCAATTCCGACATGAAGGCCGAAGCGGCAAATTCACCTATAACTTGTTTTATGTAACCGATGCGATCGAAGGCGTTGAAGTTTTTGTCCGCATCGTCGCCGACAGCCAAAGAAGTGGATTGGCTGGAAATTTCAAGCTTGTATTTAATTTTTTCTTCACCGCGGCTAATGTCACTTTCCATCTTAAGCGAAGAGAGGTTTTCGTCGTCCTTAATTTTAAAGAGAACATTGTAGCGGGTGTCAATAAAATGCATTAACTGCCTTATAAGGGTGAAGATAAAACGGTTTTCATAAATTTCGTAGCTTTCTTCACGGAAAACATTGAGAATTGAGCTGGGGGTAACATTGTCGTCATCAACCCGGGCTATGAGGTTGGTGTGTTGGGCTAAATGGCGAACCGATTCGGCCGTGATTTTACGGGCACGCTCAATGGGGACAATCTCTTCTTCCTGAACGATAAATTTACGGGGGTTGCGGACAATATTATCAAGCGGGATGATACATGCTTCGATGGCATCAACCAAGGCAAGGTCAATTTTCTTTTCCAAATACCTATTGAAAAAGGAAATTTTATTAGAGCCGCGTTCAATTGAGTCAATGAGTTCTTCATAAAAATCCCCTTGACCCATGAGCCCCAATATATGCTGTTTATAATCTTCGTAGAGGTCGGAGTACTTACTCATCTGTATAGTCCCCTTTTAGTCACTTAAAATCAGATCAGCTTTTGCAGCCTTTCAAGATATTCTTTGGATTCGCCCATATTGCTTCTGCCGAAATGCCTGTTGAGGTAGGTTATAAGGCCGCCGATTTCATCACGGATGAAGGAAAGGTTGAGGGCTTCAAACTTACGCAGGATTTTGTGGCAGAGAATAAAGTCCAATCCGTCAATTTCGGTGCCGCCGCAGCCCACATAGGCCGGAATGAAGTCTTCAAGTTGCTTAACAATACGGTTACCGAAAGCCAGGCGGAAGTGCTCGATAACATAGTCGTCAAGTTCCGCCAATTTGCGGATGTTTTCTTCACTGACCTTGTGTTTGATTTTGCATTCTTCAAACATGGCTTCAAGGTGTTTGTAGTTTAAGGTTAGGTGGTCGGTCCAGGGGGCATCGAAATATTTACCTTTAGTATTAATATCAATTGGAATGGCACGGTCGTAGACCTTGTCCGTCACGGCGAAGGTGGAGTCGTCATTGTTGATGGTGCCTATATACCACATGTTTTCAGGCAGCCTTAACTTGCCGTCAAAGAGGTTTTTGGGGTCTGTGGGCCAAACCGAGGGCACCAGGGAGACAACCCATTCATCACGGCTGGGCATTTCCAAGATGGAAAGCAGTTCCGCAAAGTAATATTCAACACGAGCTATATTCATTTCGTCCATTATGGTGACGAAAACATCGTCCTTGTAGGTGGCTTCATACATTTTGCGGAGCAATTCCGTTTCGTTAAAACGCTTGGTAAATTCGTTAAAGTAGCCGAAGAGTTCCGTACGGTCACGCCAGGAAGGTTGGACGGAGCAGATGGTGGCATCGTTTTGTAAAAATTTACCGAAGGCATAGGGCAGGGATGTTTTACCCGTACCGGAAATACCTTGCAAAATAATAAGTCGGGTGGTTGAAAAGGCAGCTAAAAAGAGGCGGATTATGCGCGGTTCATAATAAAGACCCATGCGTGAACAGGCAAAGTTGCGGAACATGTCGCAAATTTCCGGCAGAGTGATGTCGTTATTATAAACGGGCGGCTCATAATCTTCGATTTCAAGGTCGACTTGGGTGAGCTTGTAAAAACGGCTGTAGTCGTCGGCTTCCATATCCACATCGTCAGACGACGCTTCGCCCTCTTCCCCTTCTTCCGGAATTTCTTCAAAGGGGCTTTCGCCGGGTTTAAGGCCCAGTTGGGAAACCTTCATGGCCAGAATTTTCTCTTTTTCCGTCGTCAGGCGGATAACATCGCGGTTGAGGGTTGCAACTTCATTGAGCAGCTCTTCTTGGTCCACAACTGTTTTCCTGAAGCGCACATATTTTCGCAGGAGCATGTAGAGAAGTGAGGCAAGGCCTACCAAGACAGTCAGCAAAACAAGTAGGGCCAGGATTGCCACTATCCATTCCACGACACCAAAGTCGCCCGACCAAGCTTTAAAAATCGCAATGTACTTGGGGATGTCAAAAATATTCTTAATGCCTATGCCAATCCCTTTAATAATCCCCCAGACGCCTTTTACAAAGAACTGGGATAGGAATTGTTCCAGAAATTTAATTATTGCTCCCATTGTCTTGCCACCTTTTCGCTGTATTTTGTAGTTTATTCAAACTTCCCGGGAATCGGATTGCACTGCACTTGGGAAGAACTTGCACATAGTTTATTTTAGTCTTCTTGGGCTTCTTCTTCATCGCTTTCGGTTTCTTCGTCTTCGTTTACTTCAGCCTCTTCGTCGTCACTTTCGGCTTCTTCTTCCTCGATTTCGACTTCTTCGTCGTCAGCTTCGGCCTTTTCGTCGTCGCTTTCGGTTTCTTCTTCCTCGGTTTCGATTTCTTCGTCGTCAGCTTCGGCTTCTTCAGCCTCTTCTTCGTCGCTTTCGACTTCTTCGTCATCAGCTTCGGTTGCTTCTTCCTCGGCTTCTATTTCTTCTTTGGCTTCGACTTCTTCCTCGGTTTCGATTTCTTCGTCGTCAGCTTCGGCCTTTTCGTCGTCGGTTTCGGTTTCTACTTCGTCGGCTTCGGGCTCTTCCTCGTCGGTTTCGGTTTCCACTTCGTCAGCTTCGGTTGCTACCCCGTCTGCTACAGCTTTTTCAGCGATTTCTTCTTCTGCCGGTGCCGCCGGGGGCTCATTCAGGTTTTTTTTTGCCTCTTCTTCGGCTTCTTCTTTAGCTTTTTGTTGGGCTATATATTCTTCAACAGCCTTTTGTTTTTCACGCTCCAACTCTTCTGCGGCAAGGGCTGCGGCTTTTTCGGCCTCTTCCTTGGCTTTTTGTTGGGCTATGTATTCTTCAATGGCTTTTTGTTTTTCGGCTTCAAGGTCTGCTGTGGCTTCTTCAAGGGCTTCTTCTTTCTTGCTTTCACCTAGGAGACCTATGAATTTGATAAGTTGGAAAACGAACATAAGTGCCAAAGGTAAAATCAAGACAAAGAAGATACCTTTTTGCGTCTTCATAAGGTCCATAAGAGTGCCAAGGTAAGGAACACGCACCCCGTTCCAAACACCGACGACATTTGAAAACGAGATTATATCAGGGTCAGGGGCGGGAGAATTGTCACCACGGGTAATGTAATAGTTGTATTCATTATGAGGTTCAACTTCGATTATTCTGTGAGTGTTATAAGCTTTCTGGTTGCCGATAAGAAAGTAATATGTTACAACTTCGCCAACCTTTAAATCGTTTAAATCTTCAGGTTTGAAGATGATAATCATATCCCCTTTTTTCATCGCCGGTTCCATGGAGTCTGATTGCACTGTGAGAGGACTATAGCCGAAGATGTTTGGAATACCATCGTCTTTCTGAGACAACAACACAAGTGTCATAACAGATAAGGATAAAACCAGAAAAAAGACTATAAAAATGTCCCCAAGTACCCTTAATACCTTTTTCAAATGAATATTCCCCCATCAAGCAGCATAAAGCCATCTATAGCCGCATCATAATTGTCCAGGATCCGTTTAAATCTTCAGAGCTAAAAGACTTAAACCGAGCCTAAAAAATCAAGTATTAAGGATTCTTTCCCGGCTTTTCCTCCCCTGTGAGCAAATTATAAATGCTCACAGGGGGGCTCGCACCGGTCTAAGCCTTAGTGCGAATCTGATTAGCTAACCGGATTCAAACTTTTGCTTTAAATTAGTGAGGAGATTGGCTTCATTCTGCTTCCGGGTAGCTTGCCCGGAAGCAGAATTTTACTGACTACTGTTTAACAATTGTTAAAACCAACGAAGAAGTTGAGGGTAAGACAACACCACGGCAGGCAGCGTCTTGGCCTTCAGCCCAGACATAGACATTAATGGGATATACAGTGCCTTCTGCCATTTCCAGCTGGATTGTGCCCGTTGCCTGTGTGGCAGTCTGGACAGAACCGAGGGCGCCTGCAGTAGCTTCCGAAGCGTCAATGATGTCATTTGTGTTTCCATCGGTTGCTATGAGTGAAGGGTCATCAATAGGATAGTAGGAACGACCTGCATTGGCGTTCAGAAGCAACCTGTTTGTGTCCTGAACAACACCGCCGTAAACAAAGGCTACAGTTGAATTAAATGTGGGGGTGATATCTACCGTTGTGGCAGTGGTGGCTTTAATGAAAACTGTGTACTTGACGAAGCCGGAATTTGCATCGCCCGTTGCCTTGAAAACCGTGTCGGTTATTGAACCGGCAATAAACTGATTCTTCGAAAGGGTGGCCGACACCGGAATGAGGGTGGTCGGCAAAAGGTTGGTTGTAACCGCTTCTAAGTCCGCCCGAGAGATTTGAGTTTTCCATGTATCTCCCACTCCGGTTGCGGAAATCAGAATCGAGCCGTCAGAGTTTGAAACAGTAGCTTCAATCTGGTCAACTCCAACAGCGTTGCCCGATGAAAACCACGCAAATGTTGCCGAAGAGAGCGAAATGGCTGATACAATCAGCATAGCCAAAGCAGACATCAGCGCGCGTTTTCTACTTGCTTTTTTCATAAGCTTTTCCTCCTGTTTTATTTTTGATTTACCAAAATCATGTGTTAAATATATCCATAAAATGTCACAAATACCGGGGTTCGCCTGCATTGCCGGAAAGATGATAAAGAACAATCTGCCTCTCCTCTAAGCAGCTCATTCTTGATTCATACTTTCTTGAAGAATTTTGAAGTTCATTGACAAGGTAATTGCTCCCCCCATAATATCGTTGACACATTCAGGATCCCAGCCTTCGAGCCACAGAACTATAGTGTACCTATCCACCTCCCCTGTTTTAAAGTCTTTATTTCTAATTTCCATAACTTTTGAACTGTCAACAAAAAACTCATCAATGGCGAAAGTAGCCCTATCCGCACGAGGGTTTTTGGGCGTTTTGCCATAGACGGTATAGACACCGTTACGGAAGACCATAACTCTAACAGCCTCGTCCACACCTTTGACCACAGAGTTGATATCGATGCTACCATAGTAACCAACATTCTCCTCGCCGGTGTTTCTGATATAAAATGTGTATGCGATGTAATCTTTTCCGTTGTGCACGCCGTCAACCTTATCCAACTCATCGTAAGATTTATATGTCGGGAAGCCTTCGGCATAATATTCCTTGTTATTCGGGTCGTTTAAAAGCCACTCTTGAGTAATATTCCACATGTTTTCCAAGTGGGTCCCTTGAAGAAATATTGATGGTTCTTCAAAATCTTTGTTTTCCGAAATAGATAAACCATACTTAAAAGCATCGGGATCAAGATTTATGGTAAAGCGCCCCGCCTTGTTGAGAACAGATGCGCCCACAAAAACAATAGACATAAGTAAAAGCAAGAGTATAATTATTAACAAAATCAGCCGCATGATTCTGCGGCGCCTGTTAACTCTTCTTGCGTTTATTCTGACTTCGCGAGCTTCGGTTCCGGCCAAGCTATAGCCCCCCTTTCTTAAATTTTATGATATTAGCTGACGCGTATGGAGCGTTCTTTCCTGGGGCCGCCGTAGGCCTTGCCGTACATTTGGTCGACCCCCATTTTTTTGAGAAGTTCCGCAAGCTCTTTGTTGTCAACACCGCCTATGCGGGTTTTGGCACCGATCTTTTTGGCAAAGTCGATTATGCCTTGGAGCATGTCTTGCGAGCGTTCATTTTCTTGGATGCCGTCTAACAAAGATTTGTTGAGGCTGATATAGTCAACATCGTATTGGCCCAGGTGTGAAAGTGAGGTGTATTCAACACCGAAATCATCAATGGAAATAAGGAAGCCGTCTTCACGCAATTGCTTTATGTTTTTGAGAATATTTTCCTTATCTTTTTCAAGGATACTTTCGTTCAAATTAAAGCAAAACTTTTCGGGGCTGACGCCCTTTTCGTTAACCATTTTTAGCATCTGGCCGGCGAAGTAGTGGCGCGACATATGTTTGACGGCAATGTCAAGTATAAGGCAGTTGATGTCGGCCGAGCGTTTTTCGCAACGCAAGATGGCGTCGCAACCTTCTTCGACAGCCCATTTGCCCAGCTCGAAAATACGGTTGGATTTTTGAGCAACGGGGATAAAAGAATGGGGTTGCAAGACGCCCATTTTGGGGTCATTAATGCGCAAGCTTGTGTAGTAGTTGATAGCCATGTTGAGGGAAACATCAAAGACGGGGGTGTAGTACATTTCGATAGCACGAAGGTTGCTCTTTCTTTTTTTGGCCGCCGGCTTTTTTGCGGCAGGTTTTTTAGCCGTGCTTTGTTGAGCTTGAGCGGCGTCGCCCGCAGGCTGCTCACCGGGGTTTGCCCCTTGGGCCTTTGTTGCGGTGGTTTTCTTGATATCTTCCATTTAGGTTTCCTCCAATATAGCTGTGTTAAAGCGGCAAAATCAGCCGCAAAATCGGGTAGATTTACAGGGCATTTCACATGCGTGAACATAGAACTTGCCATAGTACAAGGATATATTATCACCTTGTATGTGAAAAGTCAACAAAAAGACAGCAAATAGTTCTGATTTTTTTACAGCTTTTAAAAGAGATTTTTGAAAATTTTTTCAAACATTTTTTTGACTCGAAATAAAAATCTTTTTACATGAAAAGTTAAGTGCTTTTTGACTTGTTTTCATCCCTAAAAAATCAGTCTTTTTTAAAAGAAAAAACGGCTCAAAAGAGCCGTTTTCTTGCTTTGATTTTCGCCTTAATTTTAAATAAATCTTATGCCCGCGTCTTCCCTGATTGCTTGGCTTACTCGGGCTGTTTGCAAGGATGTTTTTTGGGCTTTTTTGTAGCCTTCGTCGTCAAAGTTTTTTGAAGAAATCAAGTCATAGAAAGCCCGAGCTTCATGGGCCATGATAAGGTGCTTGGGGCTGCTGCCCGCAAGGCAAGAAGTGCCGCCGCTTTGGTAATGAATTTCAAGGCCGGTCAGCTGGGAAATTGACTTGATTGTAAGGGTGGCCTTGTCCCCGATTATTTGTGAAACTCCCCTGCTTTGGCCTGTTTTTGAATAGCTTAAACTTGCCAAAAAATCACCGTAATCCAGCAGGGCCGCACCGTTGGAATCGCAGCCGTTTTCCAAGAAAACCGCAGAGGCTTTAAGTGACTTTGGCAGGCCCCAAAAATAAACCGTGGGGCAGATGCAGTAGCAGCCTAAATCCATAAGAGAACCACCGGCCATTTGGGGGTTAAATATGTTGGGATTTTCGCCCTTTAAATAGGCTTGGTAGCGAGAAGAATGTTGTGAAAAATCAAAGTGGCCGCTGCGAATTTTACCCAGCTCTTTTAAGGCATCCGCCAGGATAAAACGGTTGGGTGAATAGAGGAACATGAAGGCTTCAAGGTAGACCAATCCGCGCGCTTTTGCAAGGCTTTGAAGGTGCTCGATTTGGGCCGCATTTACCGTTGCCGGTTTTTCACAAAGCACATGAATCCCCCGCTCTAAAAAGAAGAGGCTTTGCTCATAATGCAGGGAATTTGGCGAGGCTATATATACGGCGTCAATGCCGCTGTTTGCCAAATCATCAAGGCTTGTAACGACATTTTCGCAAGCGAAAAGACGGGCAAAATCGCGGCCCTTTTCCAAGCTGCGCGAATAGACGCATTCCAACTTGAGGCCTTCAACTTCTTGCGCGCCTTTTACAAATTCTTGGCTGATCCAACCGGTGCCAATGAGGCCGTATTTAATCATCGTTAAGGTCTACCCCCATGGCCACAAATCCAAAGAAATTACTCACTTCTTTAAAGCCGTATTTCTTATAAAAACTTATAGCTTGTTTGTTGCTTTTGCCCACAATCAGGATAAGGCCCTTGACCTTTTTTTGCCGTAAGTGGTCCAGCAATCGGTCCATAAGTTTTCTGCCCCAGCCTTGGCGTTGGTAGTAGGGTCGGATGTCAATATGCAGGTGGGCCGGGTATTTTTTGGCGTAAAAAGCCAGGGGAATTATAGCCACGGCTGTGCGCAAGCCGGCATAAAACCCGCCTTGGCGGCGAGCCGCTTTAACATATTTTTTAAGGTAGACTTTTTTAAATTCTTTATAATTTTCGGCACAAATAATATAGCCCATGGCCTCATTGTTTCTGTCGGCCAGAACAAAGCAATTTTCCGGCTCTTGCTCGATGTAATAATCACAAAATGATGCAAGCAGCCAAGCACGGACTGTTTTATTGTCACGCGCGGCGGCAGGGCCCGTTATTATGCAAGTTTCGCGAACGCTTTCCTTATAACATTCTTCATAAGGCTTGAGTTCTACCATGTGAAAACGCCCCCCTTATTTTCATGCACGCCTTTTTCTGTAAAAAAGGCCGTAATTAAGGACCGGTCGGTAACATCAAAGGCCGGGTTATAAACCCCAACCCCCTGCGGTGCCATGGGCTGATTGTACCACATGTGAGTGACTTCGGACGGGTCCCTGTGTTCAATTTTAATGGCTTGGCCATTTGGTGAGTTTAGGTCCAAGGTGGACATGGGTGCCGCCACATAGAAGGGTATACCAAAGTGGCGGGCAGCCAGGGCCAAGGGTGCCGTGCCGATTTTGTTGGCCGTGTCCCCATTGGCGGCTATGCGGTCGGCCCCGACTATGACGGCATTGATTTGCCCCGTTTGCATAAGTGAAAAGGCCATGTTGTCACAAAGCAGGGTTGTGTCAATCCCCGCTTGGTTTAGTTCCCAGGCGGTCAGGCGGGCGCCCTGCAGCAAGGGGCGGGTTTCGTCGGCAAAAACACGGTAGTTTCGCCCCCACTCTTTGCCCACATAAATGGGTGCCAGGGCTGTTCCGTACTTGACGGCGGCCAACCTGCCGGCATTGCAGTGGGTTAAAATACCAAAGCCGTCTTCAAAATAAGGGGCTCCGTTTTCGCCGATTTTGCGGCAGGTGTTGATATCGTTTTCTAAAATTTCAAGGGACTTGTCACGCAAAAGGTCTTTGATTTGGCTCAAGGGCAGGCCGCGGCTTTCATCCAAAAGGGCCTGCATCTTATCAAGTGCCCAAAAAAGGTTGACGGCGGTCGGCCGGGTTTGGGCCAAACAATCTTTAACAGCTGCCATCATTGAGGCAAAATTTTCAAAGCTGTCGGCCATAATTTGCCTTGCCGCAAGGGCGTAGGTAACGGCGGCGGCAACGCCTATGGCCGGCGCCCCGCGCACACGCAAGCTGCGAATGGCTTCCGCCGCGGCGTCAACCGTTTTAATTGTTAAAAAGACGGTTTCTGTGGGCAGGAGGGTTTGGTCTATTATAACCAAGGCGTTATTGTCAATGTCATAATCAACTGTTTTAAAGCTCATATAAAATCTCCGCCACAAGGGCTTGAAGCTGGGCAGATTTTTTCTTGCCGATTTCTATAACTTCTTCACCGCTCAAGGGTTGGTCCAAGACACCTGCGGCCATATTTGTAACCAGGGACATGGCCAAGACGGGCAGGGAAGAGTGGGCCGCGACTATAACTTCCGGCACGGTGGACATACCCACGGTGTCTGCCCCCAGGACCCTGAAAGCCTTGATTTCTGCCGGGGTTTCATAAGAAGGGCCGGTGCAACCGCAATAAACGCCTTCGTGCAGCTTTATGCCCAAAGCCTCTGCTGCCTTGTGCGCCTTTTGGCGCAGGGAAGGGGTGTAGGTTTTGCTCATATCGGGGAAGCGGGGGCCGAAGTCATCTGCATTGGGGCCTATCAGGGGGTTGGCACCGGTCATGTTGATATGATCTTTTATGACCATAAGGTCGCCCACTTCAAAAGATGTGTTGACCCCGCCGGCGGCATTTGTGATGATAAGACTTTCAATGCCCAGAAGTTTTAAGGTGCGGATGGGTAGGGCGATTTCTTCCATGCTGTAGCCTTCGTAAAAGTGGAAGCGCCCTTGCATGCAGACCAAGTTTTTGCCGGACAGGCGGCCAAAAACCAAGCGGCCCTTGTGGCCGGGTGCCGTGGATTTGGGAAAGCCCGGGATATCTTCATAAGCTATGAAATCAGCGTTTTCCAATTTGTCGGCCAAGGAACCGAGGCCCGAACCCAAGATGAGCCCTATTTGGGCTTCTTGCGTGATTTTGCTTTTGATAAACTCGGCTGCCTTTTTAGGCATGTCCGCCACCCCCACTGTTAATTTTATTCATTATAACAACATGGGCTCTTTTATACAAGAAAAGCAAGCAAAGTTTGAAATCCCGGCAAAGAAAGCGCAAAAGAGCCGCGCAACTTATTTAGGATAAAGAAAATTTCACTCTCAAAATACGCCTTTGTTTCGTAAGGCTAAAATACTTTACAGGCTTGTTTTTCAGCCTTTAAAGGCCTAAATTTTTGCGCCTGAACCCATGTTTTTAAACTTTTGATTCTCGCCTCTTATGAGCTTAATCGCTTACACCTCAAGCTTTTATGGTTTTTATTTGATTAGGCCTTCTAATTTTAGGTAAAGAAAAGGGCGGAAGCATAAGCTCCGCCACTTCAAGAATATTGTAAAGCTTTTTACTTTACAAGGTAATAAGCCAAGACACCGACACCACCGCCGGCGGCAATAATAAATATTGGGTCCGGCTTAAAGATGCGCAGGACCAAAAAGCCCACAGCCACCATGACAAAGGCAATAATATTTTCCGCCGTGAGGGGCATTGTGGGTGGCGCGTCTGAAAAAAGTGCCAGCAAAAGCACGGCCAGGCTGGCCACGCTGATCATAGCGACAACCGCCGGGCGCAAACCATTAAGGACACCCTTGACCCCCTTCAAGTTTCTGTACCTACTGTAAAAAAAGGCAAGGGCCAGAACAATTATAATAGAAGGTAAAACACAGCCCAAGGTTGCGGCAAAAGCACCCGGTAGGCCGGCAATTTTGGTCCCCACAAAGGTGGCGGCATTTAAAGCGATGGGGCCGGGTGTCATTTGTGAAATTGTTAGGACATCGGCGAATTCCAAGGGAGTAAGCCAACCCAACTTTTCAACCACAATATTTTGAATTTGCGGCAGGGCTGCATAGCCCCCACCAATACTAAAAAGCCCCACTTGGAAAAAGGCCCAGATTAATTCCAATAAAATCATTTGCTCCCCTGCCCCCTTTCACGCTGCGACTTGATTAAGGTTTCTGCCGCGCCGATAAGGGCTGCCAGGGCAATTATAAGCACAATGCTGACATTGAAAAATTGTAAGGCAACAAAAGAAGCCAATAAAATAAATATTGAGAGAAGGTTTTTTTCTTTGACAATAAGCCATATCATCCTGACGACAACATCCAATAAAACAGCCGCCACACCGATGCGCATGCCCAAAAGGGCGGCATTGACCACGGCGTTTGAGCTAAAAGCGTCATAAAGAAAGAAGACCAGGGAAATTATGATGAGCGGTGGCAAAACCGTGCCTAAAACCGTTAGGAGAGCACCCAAAACACCGGCTATTCGAAAACCGACTAAAATTGAAGTGTTGACCGCAATGGGGCCGGGTGTGGATTGGGCCAGGGCGACATAGTCCAACATCTCTTTCTCTTCGATCCAGCCCAGTTCTTGAACAAACTTTTTTCGCATAAGGGGTACTATCACATAACCGCCGCCCAGGGTGAAGGCGCTCAAGGTAAAGGTTGATGTGAAAAGTTTCAGGTAAAGTTTTGCGTCTTTTTCAATAATTTTTTCGATTACTATCACTCGCTCCATACTGCAAACAGTGAGTAAAATTTTAGCATTTACGCTGTTTTAAAGCAAATTGAGCCCTTGAAGTGAGGGCTCTTTTGTTTATATCGCTTAATGTATCCTTAATCTTCCAATTCTTCCGGCTGCCCTAACTCTTCTAATTTTGTATGGGTATCTTCCCAAGTGATAATGAGCTTTTCTTGCTCTGCGCGGGCAGTTTCCAGCCGGTTTGTGATTTCCATTATCTTTTCATAATCGGCCGAGATTTCAGGTGCTTGGAGACGCTTGTTTAAGCTTTCAATTTCTTTGTCTAAAAGCTCAACACTCTCTTCCGTGCGGGCAAGCCGAGCACGCAGCCGCCTGTAGAGGCTACGGTCTTGCTTGCGCTGCCTGTATTCAAGTGCAGCCGGGGCCGGAGCTGTTGATTTTACTTCTTGAGGCCCTTGCCTTTGATCTGCGGTTTTTTCAAGATAATGGTCATAGTTGCCTTGGTATTCTTCAAGTGCATCCGGTGCCATGTATAAAACACGGTCGGCCAATTTGTTAATAAAGTAACGGTCATGGGAGACCACGAAAAGCGTGCCTTCAAAGCCCATCAAGGCTTCTTCCAAAACCTCACGCGAGGCAATGTCCAAATGGTTGGTGGGTTCATCAAGCAAGAGAAGGTTGGCACCCGACAACATGAGCTTTAGCAAGGCCAGGCGGGCCCTCTCGCCCCCGCTTAAACTTTTCACTTTTTTGTTGACATCGTCCCCCTTGAAAAGAAAGGCGGCCAAGGCATTACGAATTTCTGTTGTGGTCAGGTTTTTATAGCCGTCCCAAAGATCGTCCAGGACGGATTTTGTCAAATCCAAGCCTTCCAGGCGTTGGTCAAAATAGCCGTATTTGACTTTTGCGCCAAAGCTGAATTCACCCGCATCGGCCTTCATTTCATCGGTTAAAATCCGCAACAGTGTGGTTTTGCCGCAACCGTTGGGGCCGATTAAAAAGACCCGCTCGCCCCTCATTAGCTTGAAGGCGGCGTTTTCAAAAAGCTTTTCTTGCCCGAAGGCCTTTGCCAGGCCGCGCGCTTGCAAGACTTCATTGCCCGAACGGGTTTGGGGTTTGAATTTGAAACGAATTTCTTCATTTTGCTTTTGAGGTTTTACTAAATCTTCCAGCTTTTTATCAAGCATCTTCTGCTTACTTTCGGCCATGATTATATTGCGTTGGCGGTTCCATCGGCGTTGCTGTTCAATAATACCTTCAATGCGCTCAATTTCCGCCATTTGGTCGGCATGCTGTTTTTCCAAAATAGCGGCTCGCTCTTTTTTCACCTTAATAAAATCCGAATAGTTGCCCTTATAAACAGTAATTTGCCCGTTTTCGATTTCCATGGTTCTTGTAGAAACCTTGTCCAGAAAATATCTGTCATGCGAAATAATGATGGCCGCCCCTCTAAAAGAGCGCAAAAAGTCTTCCAACCATTCCACACTTTTAATGTCCAAATGGTTGGTGGGTTCATCCAGCAAAAGCAAATCACATTGCCCCAGCAGCAGCTTGGCCAAGTTTAGTTTAGAAAGTTGGCCGCCACTTAATTTTCCAAGCGAAAGGTCAAAGTCTTCTTCACTAAAGCCCAAGCCCAAAAGTGCCGAGCGCGCGCGTGAACGGAAGGTAAGGCCGCCTTCACGCTCAAAAGCTTCGCTCAAGTGCTGCTGATTTTCGATCAGCTTGTCAATATCCGGAGGGTTTTTATGAATTTGCCGGGCCAGGTTTTCAAGTTGGGCTTCCATTTCAATCAAATAATCAAAAACAGACAACATGTCTTCATAAAGGCCTTTTTTGCCCCCGCTGCCGACATGTTGCTGCATATAGCCCAGTTTGACTTGCCTGCCCTTGGTAACAGTGCCTTCCACCGCTTCAAGTTCACCGGTGATGAGCTTGAAGAGGGTAGTTTTGCCCGTACCGTTGGCACCCACCAGGCCTATTCTGTCTTTTTTACCAACCTCAAAGCTAAGGCCTTCAAAAAGAAGGCGTTGGCCGAAAAGCATTTTTAAGTTGTGTGCCCTGAGAGCCGCCATATAGCTTAAATTCTCGTTTCTATTATTTTTAAATTGCCTTGAATTTCATATTCACCCAATCCGGCGGGCAGGAAAACACTTTCACCCTTTTTAAGTCCCATCTTTTGGCCGCCGGCAGTCAAGCTGCCTTCCCCTTCCACGATTAAGAGCGAAACAAAAGAAAGGTCGCTTGCCAGGCCTTTTGAGCTGCCGTCAACATCCAGAACGGACATGACAAAAAAGTCACAGGCCGCAAGGTCCGTACGCTCCCCCCCGGCTTCAAGAGCCTTTGGCTTGGAAGGCAAGATTGAAGGCTTATAGGGTTCCCGCTTGGTAACATTGACCGCGTCGTCCACATGCAAGGGGCGCAGTTTGCCGCCATAAAGGCGGTTATAATCAAAAACCCTGTAGGTTGTGTTTGAATTTTGCTGCACTTCGGCCAAGACTATACCTGCCCCGATGGCGTGCAGAGTGCCTGATTCTATAAAGAAGAAATCACCTTTTTTGACTTTAACCTTTTGGACCAAGTCCATGAGCTTGCCGTCTTCAATAGCCCGCAAAAAATCGGACTCACTTATTGGCTCTTTGAAGCCGACCACCAGCTCCACCCCCGGGTCACAGTCCAAAATATACCAAGCTTCGGTTTTGCCGGCACCCTTGCCGACAAAGGCTGCGTATTGGTCATCCGGATGCACTTGGACGGACAGGGATTCGCGTGCGTCAATAAACTTGATAAGCACGGGGAATTTATCAAAAACAGAACCGTTTTTGCCGATAATGGCGGGGTTTGCCTCATAGAGCTCTTTCAGGCTTTTACCTTTTTGGCTGCCGTTGGCCACCAGGCTCAAGTCCTCCCCGGTGCAAGAGAGCATCCAGGCTTCCGCCGCGTTGGCCTTGTCGGTCTGTAAGCCATAATCTTCTACAAGGCGCTTGCCGCCCCAAGGGATTGAAACCACGGCCGGTTCCAACTTCATGGCATATATCATAAAATCGCCCTTTCTGCTTTGCCCAAGGCAGAGCTTTGGTATTTGTTGTAGTTTATTTTATCACAGCGGTGAGTTTTTTTCCATTGAGAAGCCTTACCCTTTATGCTAAAATTAATAAGAGACATCTAAAACGGAAGCGGTGAACGCATGGGGTCGGGCAAACATCCCCTTATACTGGATTTAAAAGGCAACTCACTTGATGACGGGCCCGGTATTCGTACCGTGGTCTTTGTAAAGGGTTGCCCCTTGTCATGCACTTGGTGCCACAATCCCGAAAGCAAGCGGACAGGCCCCCAGCTTGCCTTTGCGGCAAAGGACTGCATAGGCTGCGGCTTGTGTGCAGACGCCTGCCCCGAAAGGGCTCTTGACCTAATGTCATCCGAGCGAGTCGACCGTGATTTGTGCAAGCTTTGTTTTGACTGTGTAAACCTTTGCCCCACAGGTGCACTCAGCCGCATGGGTGTATCCATGGATTTGGATAAAATCGTGGAAACCGTACTTGAGGACAAGGTCTTTTACAGCACTTCGGGCGGCGGTTTAACCCTTTCGGGTGGTGAGGTTACTCTCTTCCCCAAATTTGCGGGGGAAATTTTGCAAAAGGTAAAGGCACAAGGCATTCACACCCTGATTGAAACTTGCGGATATTTTGTTTGGGAACCTTTTGAAAAGCACATGCTTCCTTATATAGATACAATATATTATGACCTTAAGATTTTTGATTCGGATTTACATAAACTGCACTGCGGGGCCGACAACAAGCTTATTTTGCAAAATTTTGAACGCTTACATGCGCTTGCAACAAAAATGGGTTTTGAACTTTTGGCCAGGACGCCGCTTATTCCCGGTATCACAGACACACCAGAAAACCTTGAGCAGATCGCAGGCTTTTTGCAGGGGCTGGGGGTAAAGTGTGCGCAGTTGCTCCCCTATAACCCCACCTGGCTTGAAAAAAGCAGGGGTTTGGGCCTGGTGCCCGACGATTATTTTCTTGACGAACAAAAATGGCAGAGCCCGGAAAAGATTAAAGATTGTGAAAACATTTTCAAAAATTTTGGAATTGAGCCGCTGTGAGTTTTAAGAGGTGAGAAAATGAATGAAAAGGAAAAGAAGTTTTATGTCCAACCCGTGGCCCGTGTGGGCATACGAACGGCCTTGGCAGGCATGGCCTTTGCCTTTAACCGCTTTGAGCGTTTTCGTAAATATTTGCGCAATGCGGACGGTTGGAATAATTTTTCTGTAGGCATTAAAACGCAAGACGGCAGCGTAGCCGCCACCATTGAGTTTAAAGACGGTAAGGCTACCACAAGGGCCGGTGCGGAAAATGTGACATCCCAAATGATTTTGCAAGATGAAAGCGTAATGATGGCTCTGGTCAGCCTGCCGCCCAATGAGCTGAATAACCTGCTTTTAAAAAACAAGTTGCTGATCAAGGGTAATTACAGCTATATTTCATACTTTAATTTTTTGATGTCTGTGCTTTTAAAGAACAAACAGGTTAAAGACCTTAAAGCCCAACGGGAAAAGATGAAACTGCCCACCCTGGATTCGGAAGGCAAGGGGCAAATCAAAAACAGGCAGATGACTTTTGTTAAGGCCGACTCAAGGGACCCCGGTGTCAAACATTTGGAAGACCAGAACCTTTCCGCTTACGGCGGTCTTGTGGATTTTCCGCGGCTTAAGCGTTTTGTTGATATTCATCATCGACAAAAGCCGGCCGTTTGTATTGAACGGCCAAAGCTCATGACCCGGTGGTACCGCGAAAACGGTTTTGAAAATGATAAGCAAGGCAAACCTTGGGTAGCGGAACTCCGCCAAGCCGAGGCCTTTAAATACCTAATGGAAAACCGCAAGCCCATTATCCGAAAAGATGACCTTATAGCCGGCACTTCGGGCAGCAAAGAAATTTCCGTCCTTCTCTATCCGGACGGGGCAGGCACAATCCTTTGGGGCGAGCTTTTCATTATGCAAGACAGGCCCCTCAACCCCTATGACATTGACCCGGACGATGCCTGGGCCTTAAACAATGAGATTTTCCCCTATTACTTTAAGAGAAATTTCCGCGAATGGATCAGGGATGTTTACGATGAGCCGCTTTACCAAGAAGTTGATGAGCGCTTTGCTCTTTTCTTCCTGTGGAAGAATGTAGCCTTGTCCCATACCATACTGGACTATCCCAAGCTTTTGCGCCTGGGTGCCGACGGTATTATCGAAGAAATCAAGGCGGAATTAGATAAGACTTCCGAACAAAACTTTGAAAAGCGCAATACACTAAAGGCCATGATTTTAACCTATGAAGGCATTGTGGCCTATGCCCTCAACCTTTCCAAGCAGGCCCTGCTTGATATGGAAGCGGAAAGCGACCCCAAACGCAAGGAAGAGCTAAAAAAGCTGGCCGATATCTGTGCTCGTGTACCCAAAGAACCCTGCCAAAGCTTGGACGATGCGGTCAATGCTGTTTGGATCCACTGGGTAGCCGTCCATATGGAAAGCACCAATGCGGGCTTTTCCCTGGGTCGCATGGACCAATGGCTGCAGCCTTATTTTGAGTCCGATATTGAAAAGCTGAAGACCAAGGAAGAAAAAGAAGAATATATCCGCCATGCCATTGAGCTTGTAGGCTGCTTTTACATGCGCTGCACCGACCACCTGCCAACCATTCCGGATATCGGCAATTACCTTTTCGGCGGCAGTTCATCCGACCAAGCCATAACCCTGGGCGGCGTAACACCGGAAGGTGAAGATGGGGTTAATGACATGACCTACATCTTCCTCAAGGCGACCGAGATTTTAAGCATACGCGACCCTAATGTAAACGCCCGTTACAGTGAGAAAAACACAGAGGCCTATCTAAAGCGCTTGTGCGAAGTTAATATAAACACCGCCGGCACGCCTTCAATCCATAATGACGAGGCAGTTATGCAGTCGCTTGAAAGGTTTAATTACCCGCCCGAACACCTGCGTGACTGGGCTGCCACGGGCTGCGTGGAGCCGACCATTTCCGGCAAGCATATGGGACACACAAACTGCATGATGTTTAACATGGTGGCAGCACTTGAAATGGCCCTTTTTAACGGTTACCATCCGCTAATGCGTTGGCACTTGGGTCCCGAAACAGGTCAGGCGGAAAGCTTTGAGAATTTTGAGCAATTCTTTGACGCCTTTTCCGTCCAGATTAAATTCATGGCAGATTTAGCCTGTGATTATAACAATAAGTTGGGTGAGGCCCACAGCGTTTTACGCCCCACCCCCATGATGTCGGCCCTGATGTATGACTGTATTAAAAAGGGTAAAGACGCCACCAAGGGCGGTGCCCTTTACAACACTTCCGGCATTGCCGCTATCGGCCTGGCCGATATCACGGACTCCTTGCTGATAATAAAGCAATTTGTCTATGAAGAAAATCTTTACACTTTAAGGGAAATTTGTGAAGCCATAAAATCAGACTACAAGGGCCATGACTTGATGCGGGCCCGCATGATGAAGAGCGTTAAACTCTTTGGCTCCAACGACCACCAGGCGCTTGAAATGGCCAACAAGGTAGCTACACTGATTCACCAAACCTTCAGTTTAAAAGAAAATTTCCGCGGCGGGCCTTACACGGTTGGTTTTTGGTCAATGTCAAACCATGTGGCCTTCGGCACCCTGACCGGTGCCTTGCCTTCCGGCCGTTTGGCAGGCAAACCTTTCACACCGGGCCTCACACCCCAGGCACATGCTTCCCACAATTTGTTGGACAATATTAAGGATGTGTCCGGCCTGGATGTTAAAAACATTGACAACAACATAGCCTTCAATGTTAAGGTGGTTCCCTCTTCCAAGGACCGCCATGAAGATGTGATTAAGAACCTTTACGCCTACTCCAAAGCTTATTGTGATTTGGGCGGCATGCAAATGCAGTTTAATGTTTTGTCCAGCAAAACCATGCGGACCGCTATGGAAAACCCGGATGATTACCGCGACTTGCTTGTTAGAATTTCCGGCTACAATGCCTATTTTGTAACCCTCAACCGTGACATGCAGATGGAGCTGATTGAAAGAGCGGAATACGGCCTGTAAGTCAAGGCAAAATAAAGAGCCGTTTAGCCAATGAAGGACATACTGCAAAGATAAGGGTGGATAACATGCCTACTATAAGTGTAGACTTTAGCATTTCGCAAGGCCCTGTTAAGCCCATGCACGCAGTTAATAACGGGCCCATTTACCAATTTGACAAAAGCCAGCGCGTCACTAACTTAAGAGCCTGGCAGGAGGCCGGTATCCCATATGCAAGAACCCATGACTCCTCAATTCATTACACCTATGGGGGTGAGCATGTTGTCGATGTCCATGCGATTTTTAAGGACTTTGAAAAAGATCCACTGGACCCCGCTTCTTATGATTTTCGCATAACAGATGAATTCTTAAAGGTTATTCAAACAGGCGGTTCAAAAGTTTTTTATCGACTGGGGTCAAAAATTGAGCATTGGCCTAAAAAATACGGGACCTTACCACCTAAAGATTTCAAAAAGTGGGCTCTTATCTGCGAGCATATAATTCGCCATTACACTCAAGGTTGGGCGGATGGTTTTAAGTATGACATAGTTTATTGGGAAATTTGGAATGAACCCGACCTTGACCCCGACGATTCAACACATAAGCGCTGTTGGGGCGGTAGCAAGCAGGAGTTTTTTGATTTTTATAATGTTGCGTCAAAACATTTAAAGGCCTGCTTTCCTCATTTGAAAATCGGCGGCCCTTCCTTAGCCGGAGGATTGGAATGGGCACGGGATTTTTTGGAGCAAGTTGAGGTGGTGCCTGACTTTTTTTCCTGGCATATTTATTCGACAGACCCCTATAAAATTACAGAAAAAGCCCGTGATGTGCGGCTTATGTTGGATGACCTTGGTTTTCACCAAACAGAAAGCATTTTAAATGAGTGGAATTATGTTATTAATTTTGAAGGACCGGAGTGGATTACCAGCTCTAAAGTCATGAAATCCCTTAAGGGGGCTGCTTTTCTCACCGCTACCATGTGTGCATGCCAAAATGAGCCGGTGGACATGCTCATGTATTACGATGCCCGCCCTTGCTTTATGAACGGTTTATTTGACACCGATTATGTCAACGAATGTCTCAAGGGCTATTACACCCTCAAGATGTTCAATAGTTTGTATGAACTGGGGCAAAGCGTCCAAGCCTCAAGTGATGACAAAAGACTTTTTGCGGCTGCCGCCGCAAGTCTGGGCAAGGGAGCGCTTATGCTTGCCGGCTTTTCGGAAGAAGACCCCTTTGCGGGTCCCCTTAAGCTGAATTTTAAAAACTTCGCCGCTGCTTGCGGTGCACCTCATGGAGTTAAGCTTCGTTTCTTTTTATTGGATGAAGAGCACAACTTGGAAACTATTAGAGAGGAAGTTTTCTTTTCTGATTCCTTCACATCAATAATTAGCTTGGAGGCTTATGCAAGTCTTTTGGTCTTGCTTGAGGCCCTGCCCCCTGAAACTTTATCATGAAAAAATATACCCTCTGCCCGTGAAGTTTTAGCCGATCGTTAACCGACCGACATGCGATATTGGTGAAAGGATGATAAAGTTGGAAAAGAAAAATAGAACTGTTTTATACGCTCTTACACTTGCTCTTTCAGTGCTGTCAACGCTTGCCTTTACGGGTTTCAGGTTCGCCTTCATCTTTGTTGATAATGAAGTCTTCAATGGTTTCGTCTATCTCTTATGGGGTCTTTTTATCCTCAATACCATCCATCTGTTTTGGGGCTTGCGAGCAGCCTTGGCCAAGGGTGAGCATTATAAGAAGCCTGTGTTTATCATAAATGCGATTCTCGCTTTTTTGAGCTTGGTAACCTCTATTGCTTTTCTGATAATAGGCGGTAAAGCGGAATTTTTAAATTATATCCATATGTCCGCAGAGCTCCTCCCCTATCTTGGCGGTTTTTATCTTCTACTCTTCCTCTTGCTTGTTTTTCCTCTTATGGGAAAGTTTTCAAAGTCTGTTTTCGTAGCTTTGGGCGGCTTTGGACTCTTAACAACCTTGCTCGTCTTTCTTTTTCCACCGGGTGGTTTTGCCTTTAAGGCGGAGCCCGCGGTTTTTATTACAGAAGATTCTTATGCTATCGTTTTCGCAACCAATCGCAAGTCGGTAGGCTTTGTGAGTTATGAGTTTGAAGGCCAAGAATACACTCTTCATGACACAACAAAGGGGCGAAAAGATTCTTCCACGGTTCACAGCATTAAGGTCCCCTTTGAACATTTAGACAATAACAGCTATAGGATTGGGGCTAGGCGAGTTTGGGAAGACACTGCCTACGGCGGCCATTTGGGAAAGACAATTGAAAAGGCTGTTGGAATGTTTACGCCTTGCCCGTCTGAAGATTTCACAGCCCTTTGTGTCACAGACAATCACGGCTTTAAGGCCGACTGGGTAAAGCTTCAAGGCAAGGGGGATACTGTCTTTTTTCTGGGTGATGTGGCCAACGCAATTTATAGATACGAAAGTTTTGTAGACAACTTAATTATCCCTGCCGGGCTCATAAGCCTGGGCCAAAAACCGTCCGTTTATGTGCGCGGCAACCATGACCACCGCGGGCCGGCCGTTAGGGCTATGCTTGAAGAATTGGATTTTGGCAGCTATAATTTCCGCTTTGAAATCGGTGACTATAACTTTATCGTTTTAGATACGGGTGAAGACAAGGACGATGATAACTTTGAGTATGCCGGTTTTAATGATTACCTTGGTTTTTTTGCGGAGCAAGATGAATGGCTATTGTCTTTGGAGCCCAAGACCGGTTATAACATAGCGCTTGCCCACTGCCCCACACTTTTTCATGAACACAAGGGGCAAAAATGGCAAACAGCCGAAATTTTAGAAGACCTGGGTGTTAACATTGTTATCGGCGGTGACTTTCACCAAACCGAATATGTTGACAAGGAAAACAGTTCCACCGGCATCGCCTATTATATTTGCGGTTGCCAAAAGGGTATGAAAGATCTTTGGTACACGACCATCAATTTTAAGAAGGGCGTTTTGGATATTGCTTCCTTCATGCTGTCTGACGGCTCTGAAGTTAATCGGGCAAAACATGAGTTAAACAGAGTAACAGAATAAGTTAAATAAAAGCAAAAATCCCAACGGTGACTGATACAAGCACCGTTGGGATTTTTTATGTTCTTAAATTTACTTTATCTACCCATTATTTCCAAGTTTTTCTTAATCAGCTCTGCCCTTTGTTTGACACAATCAACCGAACGCAGTGGGTCTTGCGGGGTGTTAAAAGTGTAATCAACCAAACGATCAAGGTCGGTTACGGCTACATGCAAGCGGGTATCGCTTGAAGCGTAGTAGATATAAACCTTGCCGTCGTCATCGGCAATGGCACCGTTTGAGAAAACAACATTTGAAACATCACCCACCCGTTCAGAGCCGATGGGTGCCAAGAAGTAGCCCGATGGCTCGGCTATAACCTTGGCCGGGTCGTCTAAATCGGTGGCGAATACATAAAGGACATAGCGCAAGCCGGCGGCTGTGTTTCTAACACCGTGGGCTATGTGTATCCAACCGCGGTCGGTCTTGATGGGGGCGGCACCGGCACCGTTTTTTGATTCTGTAATGGTGTGATAAAGCCTGTGGCTGGTAATTATTTCTTCATCCAAAACAGGGTTTGTAATGTCATCGCAAAGGCCAAAACCAATACCGCCGCCGGACCCGGTTTCAATAAAATCGTCCATGGGGCGGGTGTAAAAGGCATACTTCCCATCTATAAATTCCGGGTGCAAGACTACATTCCTCTGTTGGGGTGAGCGCAGTGTGTGAAGGTTTGGCAGCCTTTCCCAGGTTTCCAAGTCTTTGGTTCGTACTATCCCGGCGGCCGCTACGGCAGCGGAAAGGTCGGCCGTGCTTGTGTCCTTACTTTCGGAGCAAAAGACACCGTAAATATAGCCGTCTTCGTGCTCGGTCAAGCGCATGTCGTAAACATTGGTTTCTTCAAGCTCGGTGTCCGGCAGCAGGACAGGGTAATCTTTAAAGCGAAAACCCCGGGTGGGGCTATCACTTTCTGCCACTGCGAAAAAAGACTTCCTGTCATTGCCTTCAACACGGGCTACAAGATAGTATTTTCCGTTTAGCTTTATAGCACCGGAGTTAAATACGGCATTTATCCCTAAGCGTTCCATCATAAAGGGATTGGTTTTTTCATTGAGGTCATACTTCCAAAAAGGCGGAGCATGGTGCCTGGTTAAAACCGGGTTTTCATAACGATCAAATATGCCATTGCCTTTTTCTGCGGGCTTATTGGGCTTGACAATAAGCGCTTCATAGTCTTCAAACATTTTTTGATATTTTTTGTTCATTCGCGGTATTTCCTCTCGTTTGTTTTATATGCTGTCCGGCCTAAGCCTTTAGTCACGATTTAATTGGTAGTCTTTTTCATACTCTTCAACTATGTCCAGCCACTTGTCGCGAACCGGAACCCCATGGCGTTTGCAAAATTCTTCCCAAACATAGCCCAAGGGGTAGGTTTTAAGTTCTTCATTTTCCACCATAAGACGGGTAAAATCCTGCTTGTCTTGTAAATCTTTCAACCTGTCATGGGGCATGAGCAGGGCTTGCAGTAAGGCTTTTTGCATGTTGCGCACACCCGTCACCCAGGCGGCAATTCGGTTTATACTTGCATCGAAATAATCAAGGCCTATTAAGACCTTATCCAGGGCATGGCATCTAACTATTTCCTTAGCTATTTCTTTAGTCTCGTCATCCAAAAGCACCACATGGTCACTGTCCCACCGCACCCCCCTGGTAACATGCAGGGCTAAATTATCGGCAAAGAGGAGCATGGATGGAATTTTGTCCGACACTAATTCCGTGGGATGGTAATGGCCGTTGTCCAAGAGGCAAAGCAGATCATTTTTAGCCGCATAGTTTAAGTAAAATTCGTGAGAGCCGACTGTAAAGGATTCAAGACCCAAGCCAAAAACCTTGGACTCAACAGAATCTAAAAGATATTTTTTATCAATTTTTTCGGCAAAAATTTTGTCTAATGAATCCTTAAGCCTTGCACGCGGGCCTATTCTGTCGGCCGGCACATCCTTGTAGCCGTCGGGAATCCATACATTATTTAAGCAGGTTATACCAAGCTCACGGCCGAAATATTCGCCTACCTTACGCATGGCAATACAGTGGTCTATCCAAAAATCCCGGACAGTCTTGTCCGGATGCGACAGGGTCAAACTGTCCGCTGCCATGGGGTGGGAGAAAAGCGTGGGATTAATGTCCAGCCCCAAACCTCGCTCTTTTGCATACTCTACCCATTTTTCAAAATGCTTGGGTTCTAATTTGTCGCGCGGGACGCCTTGAGCATCTATGGCATAGATAGCATGAAGATTAAGCTTGTGTTTGCCGGGGATTAAAGAGAGGGCCAGGTCAAAGTCTGCCATAAGCTCTTGGGCATCCCTTGCCTTGCCCGGGTGGTTTCCCGTGGCGGCTATCCCACCGGACAGGTTCCCGCTGCCTTCAAAACCGCTGACATCGTCACCCTGCCAACAGTGTATTGATATCCTCACTTTGGAAAGTGCTTCAAGGGCCGCTTCGGTGTCAACACCGACCTTTTTATATGTTGAGCTTGCGTATTGATAGGATTGGTTTGACATTTGTAATCACTCCGATACACAAAATTTGCTTGACTAATAATTAATGAGCTTTTGGTTATCTATAAGGTTTTTATTGCCTGCAAATCTTTCACGAATTTGGCTGACCTTACCGGCCGCGATAAGGTAGGAATACTCAAGTGGTTTAAAGCTCTCTACCGCTACAAAATGTATGGCCGCCGTGTAGCTTGTGGGGCCTGACCGGGAAGGATCTCTTTTAATATTTCCGCCACGGTCAAAGACACCCGCTTTAACTAAAGGAACTTCAGGCACATAAAGCCCCAAACCAAAGGCATCTTCCTCCGTATTTGTCCAAGCGCTCCAATACTCCGTTGCAGTATACTGTTGGTCATGTGCCTCTGCCCAAAAAATCAAATCATCTTCACGCCTAATATTTTCATCATTTTGCCAAGGCACACCGCCTTCATAAAACCTAAATGAGTTTAAGGGCTCAATCGGATAAAAGGCAGGAACCTCCTGAGCCGTATAGGTCGGAGTCCATCCGGAAAAGTCTGTAAACTTACAGTCAACTTGAATTAAGCCCTCCTTTAGGGCATAGGTGGCTTCCATGTAAGAAGATGTGATACAGTCAGCCGGTTTTGCCCAGTCCATGGGGCGACATTTTATGTAGATGTAGTCATCGCCCACTCGGCAATCAACAATTTTGCTGGCATCATTATATTTGTTGCCGCCTTGTACGGGATTATAGGGCCACATATGACCCATAAACTCACTGCGCTCATATTCATCATTGCTGCCATTCGTGCCGTAGTAGGACTGTTGGACAACGCGCCCGGTATCATTGCGGTTTATAAGGTTAACTTTTGAAGTAAGAAGAAGACCCCCATAATTTTTTAAGGCATCTATCCCCACTTTCACACCGTCTTTGGTCTTTACCGCCTGTATGTTTTCACGCAGATATTGAGCATAGCTTAAGGATCCGCCCCATTTTAGGGAGACTCCGATTTTAAAGTTGCCATCACTTATATAAACCGTTTCTGCTAAAACTTTTCGATTATAAAGATCCAGTCCGTATAAAAACAACTCGACTTTTTCACTGCCTAAATTCTCAAAATACAAGGATTTTATTTCCAAGCCCTTATGTCTGTCAAAATAAGAATCAATGAAACTGAAAAAGTCACCGGCTTCGCTTACAGCATTAACAAAAAACTCTTCACTATACTCCTTACCGGCTAAGTTATAGCTGATGATTCCCTTCAGAGGCTTGTTAGTTTTTAGGGAAATGCCGTAGTAGTTAAAAGCTTTAGGCTCTGCCATATTAAAGCGGATTAAGAGTTCTTCATCAAAGCAAAACCCGGGGTAAGGGTTATCATTCAAACATTCACCCTTTTCTAAAGTAAAAGGCTCTTTTTTGCCATTAATGAAAACACAGTCCCCTTGCCAAGTATTGGCTTCAATTTGCCGCACTTCAAAAACCTCGCCTTCGTCATAAAATATAAGTGATTTGAAGTAGGGCAAGAAGGCTAAGCTAACTGTCGTAATTAATAGTAGCAACCTTTTGAAAATGTTCATAGATTTCCCTCCGCCAAGACTTACACTTTATACGGCAAGCTCATGCATCTGCTGTCGAAATCCACATTTCTTCTATTTTCTTGCCTGCCAAGTTTTCACATAGCTCAATTTGTTCCGGGGTCATGGTGGCGTAGCCTTTTTCTTTCTTTTCACGAATTAACTCTCTGATTGTTTCATGGTCGGTCTTTGTCATTTTATATTGAAAGACTGCTATGGCACTGAGGCTTATAAATAAAATAGGTAAATAACTGTAGGTAAGCCTGAGCCCGAAAATCGCCCTGGAGGTCTGCCTTACATTGCTGCCCTTACCGGTTTCAAAACCGAAGTAATGCAGAGTAAAACCTGTGATGGAGCCCATAAGGCCGCTGATTGTTTTTTTAATGAGTGAGCTGAAGGTTGCTATAACCCCTTCACGCCGCCTGCCTGTTATAAGTTCGTCAACATCTGTGACATCCGGCTGAATGTTGGCCGAAACAAAGCCAATGCCGGAAAAACCGAAATTGAATAGTATAACGGCAATGTAAATTAAAATCGCAGGCGATCCAGGCTTTATAAAAAGGTTTAGGGCAAGGCCGGCTATAACAACAGGGGTTAAGATTTTACCGCAGAACTGCTTTCCGTATTTTTTGGTTAGCCAAAAATTCATGGGGAAGGCCGAAGCTTCCGCAGCGCCGGCTATAGTAGTAATGATATTGTAGCGCTCCCACCTTTGGGCTATGTAGCGAATAAAGAACTGGTTGGAATAGTTGTAAAAGCCTCGGCACATCATAAAGAAGAGGCTGATGATAAAATACTGCCTGAAAGATTTATTTCTAAAAACCTGAATATATTCGTCTAAAACACCGGCAATATCAAGCGGTGGCAATTTCATATCTTTTGAGCTTGGTTCTTTGGTTCCAAAAAAGGTAATCAAGAGCGGCAGAGAAAAGAAGAGGCAAAGTATGCCACCCATGAGCATAAACCTGGGCCTTGAAGAGGCATCAAGCTGCTTCATATTGATATAGCCGAAAATAAGTGAGGCTAAAATAAAAGAGCCCGTCATTCCTATGGAATTAACAATGTATTCCATGGATTTGTACTGGGTACGGACAAAATATTGCGGTGCCAATTCGGGCAACATAGCCGTGTGGGGTACGGCAATAATCGTGGTTGCCGTTGAGTAAAGCATATAGGCTATTATGTAATAGGTCATGGTTACACTGCTTTTGCCCAAGGCCGAAATCCCGAAAGAGTTCCACAGCATAAAATATGAAAGAGCGAAAGGAGCAATGCCCAAAAGAATATAAAGCCTGTGGCGGCCGAAGCGTGAGCGGGTGCGGTCGGTAATTAGGCCCATGGCAGGGTCTGTAATGGCGTCCCAAGCCAAGCCAAAAAGTATGACCAGGCCGGCCTGACCGGTGTTGAGCCCTTCGACTTCTGTCAAAAAGCTCATAAAGTAAAGTGAAATAATGTGGCCCGCACCACCAAAGAGAATGCTGGCCGAGTTGTAGCTTATCATGGGCAAGATTGCCTCTTTAAAGCTACCTTCAACGCCGACTAACCTTTTTAACCACTCACCCAAACGCTCGCCCCCTTCTTAATCAAAGTTGCCTTGTGACAATAGGCCTTCAAAATTAAAGCTTTCTAAAAAGACCGGCGGCTCTTTTGCCGAATCATAATAGACGCTGTAAGAAGCTATTCTTTCAAAGTCTTGGCTGCTTTCAAAGGCTTTGCTTTTCTTTCTGTACAAGGCTTGGTTATCTCTTTCAAATGCTTTCACCAGGCCCTTGCTACCGGAATTTATTAAAGATTGCATTTGTTTTTTGCTCAAATGTAAATCCGACAAGCTGTTGACTATTTCCAAGGCATAGGGGTATTTGTCAAGCTTTAGCTTGCAGGCTTTAACATTATCCCTTATTATTTCCAAGGAAAAGGTGAAGGTTTCCGCTCCGTTTTCGTTGCTCAAACTTATATTAAGCTTGGCCGGCAGACCGCCCTTAATGTCAAAACTGTATAGGACCGTATAGTCAAGATCAGAGCTTTCAATGTCACCCAAGCTTATCTCATTGAAGTCATAACCTTGGTTTTCATTATCTAATTTTTCAATAATTTCTTTCTTAAAGGCCTTGAACCGCTCTTGGGATTGGCTTTTTTCATAAAAAGCCAAAGGACCCGGCAATTCATTTTCTTGCCCGGCGCCGCAGGCAGAAAGAAAAAAAGCAAGGGTTAAAATCACAGATAATATTTTTGCAAGTTTATGTTTCACAGCCTTACCGCCCTTTAAGCTGAATTTTAAGCTGTCAGGTTAGCTAATATGGTTGAGTAGAGTGCCACCGGGTCGTCTAAAAAGCCTTGTTTTATGGTTTCCACCTGCCTTATATCCGCTGCGTAAACACTCAAGCGCATAAGCACATCTTCTTTTTCCGCCATGGTAAAGGTAACCATATAACCGTTTTCAAGCTTTTCGACTTCGATTGTGTTTTCCTTCAAGCGTTTTGCCCTGATTTGCATGCTTATGGCTGCATTTAGGGCCTTTTCACGCACCGTGCGCGGCAGCTCACTTTCCAACAAGCGCGTAGCGGCACTTACGCTTTGCATGGCGCAAAGCAGCTGCCGGCCGTCGCCGGCTTGAACACTTATTTTCCCCGCCGCTATGAGCTCATCGACAGCTTGGCTTACTTCAAAATAATTTGCCAAGCCTTCCTTTTGCAAAAGTTCATTCATTTGCGATTTTGAAAGGGGCTCGTCAAGATTTTCAATCAAAAAGCAGATAAGCAGGTTTATTTCTTGTTTTGATCTGAGGCCTCCGTATTCAACACCGGCCGTCAGGGCATCATAATCACCCAAAGCAATCATCCTTTCAACTTGCGACTTTTGGGTTGGTTTTGCCTTACATATATTTTTTGAGGGGTTTACCGAAGTGCCCCCTCTTGATCATTTCTTCAGACTTGAATTTTTCACCGCTCCAACGGGCTCCCCAAAGATTTGCCCAACCTTCACAATAGAGCCAGTAGTAGGAGACATCCTTTTCCTTGCGGTATTTACCCAGTTTTTTAGAGCCTGCCCAAATAACCGATGGCAAAGCTATGACAAAAATCCAAATGGGGCCCAAGAAAAGCGACTGGATGGTGTGGCCGTATTCATGAATCTTGGTGTCATGCAACCAATCATCTTTACGGCTGGGGTTGATGAAAATGAAAATCCCTATTGACACGCCGCCAAAATTTTCCCTTTCAACATAGGTAATAAAGGAATTATGAAAACGCTCATACTCATGCTTTCTTGACATAATCAAAAAAGCTATGGCACCGACAAGGTTTTGCGGTAAGGCCCAGGTAAACTGGACAAGATAAAATAAAAACTTCTTCATGTCATCCTCCCCTTCCCAATCAAAAAGCTAATGTCAAGCCCTGCGAACCGCTATGCCGACTTTTGTATCGCCGGCCTCAACTTCCCTTTGGGCGTCCGCTTCAATGTCTTGGTTGATGTAAAGTTCTCTTGCCAAAAGCTCGGCCGCTATATGTTCACGGCTGCCTTCAAGTGCCTTTGTAACAAAATCATCACCGCTCTTTAAAGCTACCACAATACGCTCTTCTACATTGTAGCCGGCGTCTTTGCGCAAAATTTGGCATTGGCGAACAACATCCCTGACCAAACCTTCGGCCACGAGAGCGTCATCCAAACGGGTATCAAGGGCAACTGTCATCCCTTCATCGCTTTGGGTGCTGACTATACCTTCTTTTGTTCTGCTTTGCTTTACGAAAAGCTCAATAACAAAATCGTTTTCCCAACCTTCAAGCTTGAGTGGGCCGCCTGCATCAAAGCCTTTTACCATATCGGCTGTTTGTTGGGGATTGAGAGCTTCAAGGGCTTGTTTGAATTTATTGACATCTTGCCTTAAAACCGCACCGGCTTTAGCAAAATTGACGGCTAAGTAAGCGTCTTCCAATTCTTCCGCGCTGTCTATGTATTCTATTGCTTTAACATTGAGTTCATCTAAAATGTTTTTTTCAAAAACTTTGATCTTTTCGGCCTTACCTTGGGGAGCCCACACAAAAAGTTTAGCCAAGGGTTGGCGAACTTTAAGCTGCTGCTCGTTACGAAGGCGCATGGCTGTTGTTATAACATCACGCGTCAGGGCCGTTTGTTCGATTATGCCGTCATCCTCAAAGCCTTCCATCACGCTTGGCCAGCCACTTAAATGCACGGATAATTCGGCATTGGGCATAAGCTTACGGCTGAGTTCTTGCCAGATTTTTTCTGTCATAAAAGGAATGATGGGGGCCATTGTTTTCACACAGGCTTCCAAGGCGAAATATAAGACGGCATAGGCGGTCATTTTGTCCGCCTCGTCTTCCGTTTTCCAGAAACGGCGGCGATTGGTACGGATATACCAGTTAGATATATCGTCAACAAAGGCCTCAAATTCTTTAACCAGTGCATAGGTCTTGTAATCATCATAAAAAGCGGTTGCTTTTTTAATGTAGTCGTTGGTACGGGTTATGAGCCAGCGGTCGGTGGCATCCAAATCCGCTTTATTGAAGTCAAAGCCTTCCAATATGGGTTTGTCTATAGAAGCATAGGTATTGAAGAAGGTGAAAATATTCCAAAAAGCCAGCAATTTCCTACGGGCTTCGTCACCCAGATTAAAGCCAAAGCGAACATCGTTTGCCACGGGCGCCCCGGCGTAAAGGTAGCGGATGGGGTCGGCACCGATTTTTTCGGCCGCTTCGTCAAAGCGAATCATAAAACCTGTTTTAGAAAACTTTGAACCGTCTTCCGACACAACCGAATTGTGGGACAAGACTCGCTCATAGGGTGCGCGGTCTTCAAGCACCACGCTCATGAAGAGCATGGAATAAAACCAAAGGCGAACCTGTTCGCGCATTTCCACAACCCATTCTGCCGGGTAATTTTTCAACCAATCTTCTTTGTTGTCAAAGTAACCCAAGGTGGAGAAGGGAACTATGCCGGCATCAAGCCAAACATCACCGATTTCAGACACACGGCTGACTTTAGCGCCGCATTTTGGGCAGTCGATTTTTATTTCATCAATCCAAGGACGGTGGAGCCTGGGGAGATCATCCACAGCCGACCCGCCCAATTCTTTAAGCTCTTCTTTAGAGCCGATAACGGTTACTTCACCGCATTGCTCACAAGGGTAAAAAGGCAGGGGCATGCCATAGTAGCGCTTGCGCGAAATATTCCAATCACCCATGTTTTGCAGCCAGTCGTTCATCCGTTTGCCGTTTGATTCGGGCTCCCAGCGCACACTGTCGGACGCCTTTATCAGGCGCTCTTTAAGCTCGCCCGTCACAATATACCATGCCGGAACCAGGCGGAAGATGACTTCTGTCTTACAACGCCAGCAGATGGGATAGTTATGCTCATAAGCTTCAACCTTGTAATTTTTACCGCGTTTTTCAAGTTCTTCAAAAATATCAGTGGCTGCCGCACCGCATTCTTTGCCGGTTAAAAAGCCAAAGCCTTCCATGAAAACACCGGCGTCGTCAACGGGCATAACTTGGGCCAGGCCCAACTGCATGCCAAGCTCATAGTCTTCAAGGCCGCAACCCGGGGCAATGTGAACAACACCGACGCCTTCTTCGGCGTCAACATCTTCCCAGGCCACTATTTTATGGTCAATGCCGCTTTGGGCTTCAAATTCCGGGAAGCAGGTTTCATAACCCAAACCCAAGAGTTCTTCACCCTTGAAAACGGCTTCGACTTCAAGTTTGTCATCACCCAAGTATTTGATAGCGTTTTTAGCTAAAACTATCGAAGCATCGTCACTTTTAACCTTGACTTGGGCGTATTCGATTTCAGGATTAACCGCCAAGGCCACATTGGAAGACAAGGTCCAGGGCGTTGTGGTCCAAACCAGCATTTTGCGCTTTTTGCCGCCTTGCTCGATTATGGGTAACTTTACAAACACGGCCTTGTGAGTCAGAACTTGATAGGAACCGGTCATTTCATGTTCCGACAAGGATGTTCCGCAACGCGGGCACCAGGGCATGGGTTTGTATTCACGGCGCAGCCAACCGCTGTCATGGCATTTTTTTAGGAAATGCCATATGCCTTGGATGTTAAGGTCGGTGTTGGTATAGTAAGAATTTTCCCAATCCATCCATTGGCCCAAGCGTTTGGACTGTTCTGTTATTATCCCGGAAAAGCGCTCTACGCGTTCAATACATTTTTCGGTAAATTCGCCCATACCGTAATCTTCGATATCGCGCTTGCTTTCAAAGCCCAATTCTTTTTCAACTTCAACCTCAACCCATAAACCCTGTGAGTCAAAGCCGTTTTGGTAGCGGCAATCATAACCGCGCATGGCCTTGTAGCGGATGAAAGTATCCTTGAGAGTACGCCCCCAAGCATGGTGGATACCCATCGGATTGTTGGCCGTTATGGGGCCATCCAAAAAGCGAAAACGAGGGTTATCTTTGTTCTTTTCCCTCAACTTTTCAAAGCATTGATGCTCTTGCCAAAATTTTAAGATTTCATGCTCTGTTTGGACAAAGCTGTTTTTTCCATTTTCGGACATTTTTTTACCCCCGAGTTTAATTTATAAATAACGCTACTATTATACACTCTATCGGTAATATTTCAAGTTTGAGCCCTTATTTTGCAAGCCCTTGCCCCTAATGTGCTTCGGCCTTATCTTTGGGTATTTTAGGTTGGACCAAGAGAGTTTTGTGGGCCTTGTAGATAACCTTGCCCGGCAAGGCACCCGCAGGCTTTTTGACAAGCCCGGCTGCCGTGTAATCAACGGGAACTTTTGACGAGTCGCGCCCGGCACTGTGGTAGGCCGCGATTTGGGCGGCAAAAAGCAGGGTTGAATCGGGCACTTCCATACCTTCGCTTATGATTATGACATGGGAGCCGGGCATTTTTTGCACATGCAGCCAAATATCATTTTTCCGAGCCTGTTTTAGGGTTAGCCTGTCATTTTGCATATTGTTGCGCCCGACAAGAACCTTAAAACCGTCTGGCGACACATATTGGTAAGGCGGCAAAGCTTTGACTGTTCTTTGAGTTTTCTTTTTTTGCTTTTTTAGGTAACCTTGTTCTCTGAGCTCTGCCCTTATTTCTTCAACTTCGGCCCGGGTCCCCGCCCTTTGCAGGGCTTCCGCCACGGATTCAAGGTAGGCCAGTTCCGACCGTGCCCGCCCGATAAGATTCTTTAAAATCTTTTCCGCATTTTTTGCCTTGCGGTAGGCCTTGTAATATTTTTGCGAATTGGCCACGGGGCTTAAGGCGGGGTCAGCCGGAATTCTTATAAGCTTGTTCTCGTCATAATAATTTTCAAGTTCATAGAGCACTGCGCCCTTTTCCAAACGACCTTGGTTGGCACTAATGAGTTCGGCAAAAACTCGTAGTTCTTCCCTGTCTTCGCTTTTTTTAAGCTCTTCTTGCCGCAAGGCCAAGGTTCTGGCTGTTCTGGCAATGGCGGTGTTCAAAAACTTACCCAAATCGGCGGAGCTTTGACGGGTTCTTTCAAGGTTGCCGCGCCTTTCATAAAAAAATTCAAGCAAGTCGGACAGACTCTCAAAAACTTTTTGCTCATAGAGGCTGCCGTATTGGTATATGGGCATGAAAGAGAAGTCAATCGGTTTTCCATCCTTTTGGGCCAATAAGACCGCCTTGTGCTCATTTTTTTCAAGCATGTTTTTAAGTTCAAGCAATTTCCCCTTAAGTTTTTCAAGCGCCTGTGGTGTAAAGTCATTCAGCTTTACATCGCTTGCATAGGCATAGTCTGCCAACTCTCGGGCAATAAGGGGTGAAAAACCTTGAGCAGAGGCCAAAAGAGCACTTGACGCATTTAAATTTTCGTAGGTCAGGGCCTTGGCAAGAATATCATCTGCCCCATAGTCAAGGATATTCACTTTATCTTGTGCGGGTGGTTTTTCATAGACCATGGCGGGCAAAACCTGCCTGATTTTTGATTTTTCACCGTCAACTCGTTTTATGGCATCCAAGATCAGGCCTTCTTCATTGACCAAAATTATATTGGCCTGCCTTGGGATTAATTCCAAGCAAAGGGTCAGCTTTGTTTTTTGCCCTATTTCTGTCATGGCGTCGAAATCCAAGAAAAGTAAGCGATCCAGTCCGTCTTGACGAATATCTTTCAAGACGGCACCGGTCAAGTGTTTTCGTAAGAGCATGCAGAACATGGGAGGGTTTTGAGGGTTTTCAGGCGGATTGGCTATGAAAGAAAGCCGCGGATTATCGGCTCCCACACTCAAGAGCAGCCTTTTATTCCCCGAACGCCGGCGCAAAAGGAGCACCAGCTCATTTTTTGTGGGCTGGTGCACTTTGTCCACCTTGCTGCCTTGGGCAAAGCTTAAAATTTCTTCTTTTAAAAAATTCAGAAAAAGTCCATCTAAAGGCATAGTTTACCTCAATGCTTCGGGCACAAAAATTTCTGTCGGCGAATCTTGCTGCAAAACACTGATACTGGTTTCCGGGAAGCGGTTTTGTAGTTTTCTTGCCAAAACTTCCATGGCGGGGCTTTCTGTTTCAAAGTGGCCTGCCGCAAAAACACTTAAGGACTTGTTTGCCGCATCCAAAAAATGTTGGTGAGAAATTTCACCCACAAGAAAAGCGTCAACACCGGCTTGCAAAACATCCTGCATCATGCTTCCCCCGCTACCGCCGCAGATGGCCAAGGTTTCAATTTCACGCCCGGCATCGAAATATTTTACATGTGTGTATAATTTTTCACCTATATGCTCGGCCAGTTGAGTGGCGCTCATAGGGTCCACAAAACCCACCCTCAAGAGCCCTTGCGGAAAATCTTCGCTTGGCAGCGGTTCTGTTTTCTTCACTTCCAAAAGTTCGGCCAAAACATCATTCACGCCACCGTCCGCCGCATCAAGCGAGGTATGAGTGGCTATGGTTGCTATTCCCGAAGCGGCAAGCTCAAAGCCAAGGTCCCCTGCTAAAAAGGATTTTTGTGGGTTAAAGATAACGGGGTGATGGGTAATAATCAGGTCGACATCCAGGCTCACAGCTTCTTTCAATGTTTGCTTGGTAATGTCTAAGACCAGGCCGATATGTTTGACATAGCGATTGATGTCACCGACCAGGAAGCCGGAATTGTCAAAATCAGCCTGCCCTTCAAACGGTGCTATTGAATCTAAATAGTCATATACTTCTTGAATTTTTACCATAATGATACCCCACCTTCTCTTTTTAAACCTTGTTTTGTAAAACGGCCTTAATTGCTTTTATTATATCTTCTAATTCCGACAACTCAGCCTGCTCGGAATTTGTTTTTTTCAAGGCATCTGCTTTTTTTTGAAGGCTTTGAAGTTGCCTGTTCAGGTGTTCCTTGGCTGCCGCATTTTTGTTCAAGTGTAAAAGCCCCACATATTTGTATGCAGCATCACAGGCCTTCTTTTCCCCCGACTTATAGGCCGTTTGCATGGCTATGTAAACCCTCCTACCCTCAAAGCAAGCTTCTTCCCTCAAGGGCCAAAAACCCGCTCGATACAAAAAAGCACGCAAAACTTCGGGGCGGCTCATGGGTTGGAGTATTAGGCGCTTGTTTTCATCGCACAACCAGGGCGCGGCACTAATAATCTTTGCTATCAGCTCGCCGCCCGTGCCTGCGATAATAATGTCTTCGGCCTCATGCGCTTGAACTTCCGCCAAGCCGTCCGACAATCGAGTTTGCAGGGCCGACCCCACCCCGTGTGCTTTGGCATTGGCCCGGGCATTTTCAAGCGGACCGCGGTTGACATCGGTAGCTAAAACAGATGGGCTTATACCGTTTTGTATAAGGTAAATCGGTAAGAGTGCGTGGTCGCTGCCTATGTCCGCCACTTTGACCCCGGGGCGGACCAGATGGGCTAGCATTTGCAAGCGCGGTTTTAGCCTTACACATGAAGGCCTTCTCTCACTTTTAACATTTTTCGGCTCTTCCATAACCCCTACCTTATTGTGCTTAAAAGTTTCGGCATAATTATAACACAGCCCCCAAAACTGCACAAGATAATGGCCCTAATCGTATGTGTCAAGTAAACGTTGGCA
>LSQX01366670.1_pt1 | contig 36543 bp, 32 predicted proteins | sample 654561 | NCBI WGS metagenome assembly LSQX01 (sample SAMN04489861, study PRJNA283612) | anaerobic digester metagenome | isolation source: 4 biogas reactors fed with cattle manure at either 37C or 55C with and... | place: Denmark: Kongens Lyngby | collected 2014 | reverse complement strand
CAACTGAAGGATACCCTACTGTAAGCCCTGAAGGCATTGTACCATCGGATCTGGCTACCAGGTTGGTGTAGCAGCGTTCGAGGACCTCTAGGAGGTCTTTGACGTCGTTAGAAGCGGCAGCTTCGATGCTTGTAGCTTCAAAGATCAGCTGCTGGGCTTTTGCCTGAACTGCACCGAGATCCAGGTCGCTTTTCCCGGTGATGAGCTTTGCGATCTCATCGGTAGCTTCTAGGATTCTTCTTTTAGCATACTCCTCTTTTATAGACAGAATGGAAGGCTCTAGCTCCGATCTGCTGATAAAAGAGTCCATGAGCCCCTTCAGAAATTGGGACGGTTCATCCATGTCCCCGTTTTGGATAAGTTTCCTGGAAAGGGCCGTGCTAGACAGCTTGACCCCTTCCCTGTACAGCTCATTGATCCTTTTGAAGATGAGCCGGTTTTCGGGAAGGTAGAAATGAGCTTCTTTAAGGTTTGAGACCACCCGATCCATCAGATCGGGATACTGCATCACAATGCCGAGCACCCGTCTCTCCGACGCGGCATCAAACGGAATCGAGCTGGTTTCAACCGTTGTAGTCATCTTTAAACAGCTCCTTCCACTTTCTTACCTTTTCTATATCCACGTCTTTGTAAATGGGCTTCTGCGGCACCGCAGCAGCCTCGCTGGAAAGCTTCGCCGGTTTGTCGCCTTTCGGCTGGCGCAGCTTGTTCTTTTCCAAATCGCTTACAGTTCTAATGCCTGCATTGTACCAGTTTTTGAGAACTCCATCTAGGTACTTCATTGAGGGGAACTGAGCGTTTTCGCTGGTCACTTCAATGGCTTTAGCGATGAGTTCGGGGCTCATACCCCTAACTTCCATCCACTCATTGAGGAGGGGAAAATCCATGGCGGACATCAGTCCGATCCTCTCGTGGTAGTAGTCGTAAAGCGCTTCGAGCTTCTTTTTGTTCTCATCTAATGCTGGATCTTGGGGAGCCGCAGGTTCTTTTGTCTCTATGAGCTCTGCAGCTGCAGTTTCTGCTTCAGGCAGATCTGCCTTGGGCTCCTTGAGAAGCACCTTGACCCCGCTTTCTGCCTTCTCTGGCACCTCTATAAGGTCTGCTTCCTCTAAAATCTCCAGTTGGGTGATGAGTTCTTCTTTGGCAAGACCTGTAAGGGCGAGTAGTGGCTCTTCCCACTGGGAGACTTGCTCTTTTGAAAGATACAGGAGATTGATCCAAACCATTGCTGCAACCGGTCCAATAACAGGTTGGTACTTTTCTATTAAAGTTTGGGGAATGTTGAGATAGTTTGCGCCGGTGTATTTGATCATTGGGCTGCCCTCCTTTGGACCTGAAGCATATTAAAGCAGCGTGAAGGAAGAAAGGATGGTCTCTACTTCCTTCCCATAATCGTCTTTATTTTCTTCAGGGCTGATTGCCGTAATGGTGAAGACGTAATCGCCCTGCTTGACAAACAAAACGTCGAGATAGAAAGCCCTGTCTCCCAGGCTTACTCTTGCAGTTCGCCTTAGGCGTCCTTGAGCTTCTTGGGAGATCTGGTTGATCCTCTCCATGCCGATGGCATTGGCCACCTGATCGGCAAAGCCCTTCAAGGTCTGGCTGAAGAGCGCATCCTTGGTCACCACGACCTTTTGAGTACCCGAGGGAGAGGTGAGTTCGAGAATCGACTGCCCTTGGCTCGTTACAATAGACCAATCCTGTGGATAGTCCAGGTAGAACTTCTCCACGTTGGAGGTAAATCTGAACCAGTTGTCCCGGACTGCAAGTCCTCCGGGCTGCTCTGGAGCTGTAACCAGGTCGGTTGGGACTGCGTCTTTGGTTTCTGTTGGAACGGTTGAGCTGGCTGCCGGTGCGTTTGATACCGAAAGCGGGACTGTAGCTGTAGGCTCTCTGTCCATTTCAGGGAGCACTGCAGCTTTTCTTGAAAGCTCCAGAAAGCCCACTCTGGCAAACAAAACTTCCACAGAGTCTGCCTTAAGTTTTACATAGCGGGTTCCCTGGGGAACGTACACGCTTAAAGCAATACCCGGATCCCACACTGGTCTTTTCTGCAGGTAGGCGTTAAACAGATACTCATCGGTTGCTCTTTGGGGGGTGAGAACGTAGCTTTTATCTCCGAGTGTGATGTTTACCTCATCAGTTTTTCGATCTCCGTGGTAAAAAGCGAACAAGGATAGTATTCCTCCCTTGTGTTCCGGCGGGAGGAAGAAGATGGTGGGATCGGAGTAGTTGTAGTAGGTTAAGGTTTTGCCGAAGCGGAAGTTCGGCGAGTTTCCCATACCGTGAATGAGAACGCCTTCAGAAATAAACAAGCGGTATGCGGCGGAGTTTAAAAAGAACTCCTGATCCTTTTCCCATTTGTCAGCAAGCTTCTCTACTTCTTCCATGTAGGCGGACGTGTTGAAACCAATCTCGCCTAATGGCTCGGCAAAGCTACTTGCAGGAAAGATAATAAAAAGGATGAGTAAAAGCAGAAGACCTTTTTTCATGTAACCCCCTCCTCTGTTTACTTCTGCAATGAGGGCTGTTTACCTTGTAGCGAAACTTTTGGATCGTAATGACACGGCAAGTTCTAAATGCGATAGTTACGGTCTTTTGTAATTTAATTGTACTCTTACCTTTAAAAAAATTAAACTCGCCCTCCCCCCTCTTGAAGGAGACCTAATGGCAAAAGCCACCTAGATGTACGTCAGAGTACATCAATCTGGTTACAAGACACTGCCAGAAGTCCCACTAGGCAAATCAGCGGTTGTTAAGTTCCTGACACGGTTTCTCCGGATTCTGCAGTTTGCAGGGAAAATTTACAGCAGCGTCTAATATTCCCAAAATATGCAAAACTACTAGGGGGGTTAATCTTGCGCAGAACAGCTCTTTTGTTAGCTATTGTACTAACTTTAAGCGCATTAGTTGCTGCAGTTGAGATTACAGCATGGGTTACTTACGGAGGGATCATGGGGGCGATCCTTCAAGAACTGATCGAAACAGACTTTACACCGAAAACAGGCATTAAGGTGAATTACCAGCCGTACAAGATTGACACGGCTTTCTTCCAGAAAGCACTGCTGGCGCTGGCATCAGGAGACGCACCAGATGTCATGACCTTGAGTGCTCCTCAAGTTATTGACCTGGCCATTCGCGGTGCTATTGTGGACTTAACCGAGTTCCCAGATTTTGCTGAAGCGGTTAAGGATATCTATCCGGGAGCTATGAGGTCGTTGACCTTCAAAGAACATGTGTTTAGTGTGCCGTTTGAGTTGGGGTGGACCATTGCCTTCTACCGCACTGACGTCTTCAGCGATCTGGGTATCAGTGTGCCGAGCACCTGGGACGAGTTCAAGGCCATTATTCCCAAGATCAAGGCTCAAGGCAAGGAGCCGTATCTTTCCACCATCAGCAACGATCCTGAAGGCCATGTGCGAGCGTTTTTCCCGTTCATCTATCAACATGGCTCGGACATCTTCACCGAAGACGGGCTCCGTTCCAATCTAGATTCTCCTGAAGCGTTAGATGCGTTCAAGAACTTCACTTCGTTCTTCACCGATTACCGGCTGCCGGTGGAACTGCCGGAGATCCAAGCTTTCTCAGACGGCACTTCACCGTACATGGTGGCGCTGAACTGGATTTACGCTTACCTAGTGAAAGGCCAGGCCCAACTGCTGGGCAAGTGGACCATCGCCCAGGCACCAGGCACCATCAGAAGCGACGGCACCTTAGATCGCACAGTACCTATCTCTTCCTATGCATTTGCTATTCCGAAAAATAGTAACAGCGAAAAGGTTCGCGCTGCGTGGGAGTTTCTAAAGTGGATAGCTTCCGACGAAGTGCAGAGGGAGTTCCAGAAGAGAGTCCACGAGTCTCCAGAGGGATGGTACTTGGTCTTTGGAACTAAGGGTACCGCAAACTCTGAGATCTTCCCGGAGAATGTACGGGCTGTGGTTGATGCGTCGCTCACTGAGTCTTTAGGAGCCATGCCGGTTGTGGGCGGCTATCAGACTTACCGCTACATCAGCTTTGCCTTCTCCAAAGTGATCACCCAGAACGCAGATCCAGAGCAAGCTCTGCTCGAGGCTGCCAGGGAGTCCAACTTGGAACTTGCAAGGAAGCAAAAAGAGTTTGAAAGGTTTGTCTCCAGGCTCTAAGTATTTGGGAGTGCTGCAACCTACTAAAAAGGATGCAGCGCTCCTTTTTTTTAGGCGAAAAAAAGCTGCTCTATGGCTCGCTTATTCAGCTAGTCATAAAGCAGCTGGTATAACGCTTAGGGGTTACCCCACCCTCTGCAGCCCGTTTACTTTATCCGTTTCAAAAGCGGGTTCTCACAGGCTCTCCTGCCGGCTTTAGCCATTGGATGCCAGTCGCCTCCGACCTTCACGCGGACGATATCTGCAGTGAAGTCGTTGTTGGTGCCGCACTTGGCGCAGTTGGTAAGGAGGGATGATCCCACGCCGTAGATATCCACCGGTACCTTCAGGGACTCGAAGAGTTTGATCTTGTTGACATCGAAGCCGCCTGTGACGGTGATCTTCACGCCCTGGCAGTACTTTCTTGCCTCTTCCAGATCCTCCGCTGGAAGATCCCAAGTGAGGTAGGAAGTGTCCAGTGCCTCTCTCAGCTTCCAGACCATTCTCGGATTGACGCCGAGATCGAGCTCTTTGGCACCCAAAGGCGAGATAGACTTGTCCCTCATGTTGCCACCTGTGTCCGGTCTTACTGCAAGGAGTCGGTACTTTTCGGCTTCCTCTTCATTGCCCTGCTTCTTGTATTCCAGGTACTTGTCGAACATGGCTTTGAGAACTGCTTTGGTCTCGCCGACCACGTCGTTGTGGAAGTCAACCAGCGCAATGCGGGAGTAGCTGCGGGGGAGGACTCTGGCAAACTGCAGCATGGTCTCTACAGTATCACCCAAGAAGCAGCAGATCGCTGCATGGGAAATTGTTCCGCCGCCTCTTCCGCCCCAGAACTCGCCCTGGGCGTCGGTGGAAACGAAGATCTTCGACTCTTTTCTGCCGTGGCGGTAGTTGTAAGCTTGGACTCCCAGGGAGAAGGCGTAGCCGCCGATGGCCTGCATTTTATAGTGGACGTACCTTGCAGGGAAGAACAGCACGTCTTTGCCGTTGCAGGCTTCAAGGACATTTAATACGTTGGTAGCGATTCTGGTAGGCTCTGACAGAACTCCCAAGATCACTGTCTCTAGGTGGCCGATCTCGCGGTAGCGGCCTCTGATCTTCATTACGGGCTTCACAAACGAAGGATCCCCTTCATAGGGAACCCAGACGCCGTCTTCCACGGCCCAAACTTCTAGGTGATCGTAGGTGTCTACCCACTTCCCGTCTTTATCGAAGTATCCCGTACATGACTCCAAAATGCTCAGGGCTTCATCGGTGCCAACAATAAGCGACCCCGGAGAGCGCCTGGTGAAGATCTGCATCTCAACCTCAATGTTGCCTGTATCAACATCGGAGCAGTCCACATCTTCCAGATCGCTTCTGCCGGAGAAGCGATAGCCCTCTTCAGCTAGCTGCTGAAGAATCCTGATTTGGTTTAGGAAGTAAGCGTCGGTATACCAGCCTTTTCTAATTCTCTCTTTATCTATTTGAAACAGCGATGCTGGTAGCCTCTTGTGGTCGAAAAAGCTCAACATTAATCCCTCCAGATCCTGTAGTACTCTTTGTTCAAAATGTTACTTTTTTGCCTGGTTTTTAATATTATATCATTAAGAACCTGGTTGGTCATATTTTGCCGCAAATGGTTATTTTTTTAACAAACCCGCGCGTTTTCCTTTTGAAGCCTCGGGAGCAGAGTCCCTGCTTTTTTCGTCTAATTAACAGACTCACATCTAAAAAGGAGAACGTATTATGATAAAGCAGATCTGGTGGTTTTTGATTATACTGATCATTGGAGGTGCAGCTATGGGTCTCAGCCGACTGCTGCCGCAGAGAAAAATGACCGATTTAGAATATATCTATATTGAAGATGCAGAAAGCCTCCCCAGCTATGCCGCAGATGATGAAGAGCTTCTCCGGGATCTTGAAGACGGACCGGTTCTCATCATTTCTCGGGGCGAAAAAAGCACCGGCGGCTATCACATTGAGCTGATCGCAAGCGAATTAGAAGACGATCACCTGGAGATTGAGGTGACGACCTCCGATCCCAAGCCTGGGTCTTTTTCCATCATGGTGATCACCCACCCCTACGTACATGTAAAAACAGAAGGTGCAATGACATACTCGGTTACTGTAAACGGAAGTGTGGCTGTAGAGCGGCAAAGCCTACTGTAGGCTTTGCCCTTTTCTATACTGACGTCCTCTCGTAACTCTGAGAGCCCAGTTTAGTCTTACGAGGCAAAACCTAAAAACTCCACTGGTTTTGGTACAAGCACTTTTTTCTACGCATTTTTCTTCAGTGTGATATCATTAGGTTAAGACGCGAGAGACCTTTTTTGGGGGTGGGAACATGTTTAAACGCGCAGCTGCACTATTTCTATTCCTTCTACTGTCTTTTGTGGTGTGTGCAGAGAGCTTGTCCGGCTTTCCCTGGAACGCAGGAGTGGATGAAGTTAAAGCTCAGGAAGAGATCGATCCTCTGTACGAAACCAGCAGCTTCATCGTCTACGAGACAACGCTCTTTGGCAGAAAGGTGCAGAAGATCTACAGCTTCGACGAAAACCGGCTCACCAGCATCATTTACATCTTTTACGAGCTCCCCAGCGAGCTGAAGGGCTATCTTCATGACTACGAAGCGGTAAGCGAGGAGCTTGAAGCCGCTTTAGGAACTCCTCTGGACTATATGGAGCGCTGGGAAGATGAGCGGTTCAAGGTGTTTCCAGAACTGGCGCTAACTCTCGGCGACCTGTCCTTCACAGCCGTTTGGCTTGCAGGCTCCGATAGCCTAGTAACTCACTCCCTTTATGCTAATGATCTCTCTATCAACCACGTCATCTACATCAATCCCCTAATGGACATCTTCCTTAACTTCGATCTAAACGAAGAGTTTGGAGAAGACGCTGATGAAGAAGCCGCTCCGACGGACGCTCCTGTCGTGCCTCTAGAAGAAGCGGAGGTCGGTGAAGAAAGCGATTTTGGGGACGAACCGCCGGAAGCAAGCTTAGAACCAGACCCAGCTCAGGCAGATCCCAACTTTACAGAATAGAAACTCAAACGAGCTCCACCTCGGAGCTCGTTTTTTTGCACGGAATATGCAGTTTGGAAGGGGTAAGACTGCCGGTTAAAACAAGAGACGCCAAGCTTCTCTCCCCTTGTTTCTATTCTCCTTGCCAGATTAGAACTGAGCTTCCAAAAGTGCACCGAGTTCTAGGTATTTGGAGTAGAGCTCTCTGTAGATCTGAGTGTCTTTCTCGTTGGGTGTGACTTTGAAGCTTTCCGGAAGACTCTTTTTGATCTCGGCAAAGTCTTTTACCTCTCCTGTAGCAACAAGAACGGTGAATGCCGCTCCCCATGCTGCATTGTGAGGCGTGTTTGACACGTGCACTTCCTCTCCGAAAACATTGGCGAGAATCTGCACCCAGAGTTTGGAGCGGGTAAGTCCGCCGTTTACCGTAATCTGTTTAGGCTTTCCGATCATCTTGTCCAAAGCTTTCCCGATCCGATAGATGTTGAAAGTTATACCCTCAAGTCCAGCTCGAGCAAGATGGGCCCTGGTGTGCCCTAAGCGCATTCCGAAGAGGTTTCCTCTGGCTTCTGCGTTCCAAATGGGTGCCCTTTCTCCATTGATGTACGGGTGAAAGAGCAGACCGTCTGCTCCGGGAGAGACGTTCTCCGCCCCTTCGAGAAACTCTCCAGTTGTGCCTGTAAAGCCTGCAAGCTCCATCAAAAAGTCCAGCACTATGCCTCCATTGTTAGTCGCACCGCCAATTACAGACATCTCCCTGTCGAAAGCGTAGGTAAAGGTTTCCATCTTATCGTTAACAGGGAATCCTGCGGCAAACTGCCTGATAGCGCCACTGGTTCCCACAGAGATGTTGACCTCGCCCGGGAGAATTGCGCCGCTCCCGAGATTTGCCAAAAGGCCGTCGCTAGAGCCGATGGCAATGGGTACATCCCTGGTAAGGCCGAAGTCCCTCTGCACTTCTGGCTTAAGCCCGGGCAGTATAAACGTCGGCGGTACCACTTCTGCAAGCTGCTCTTTGTCTACGGAGCAGAGCCTCAAGGCCTCATCGTCCCAATCCAAACTCTGGAGGTCAAAGAGTCCTGTTGAAGACGCCATGCCGTAGTCGATTACAGCTCTCCCAGACCATTTGGCTGCAAGATAGTCTTTACCAGTCATCACGTAAGCAGCTTTCCTGAACGCTTCATAACCCGTTTCCTTCATCCAGAGAAGTTTACAGAGAGGCGTCATGGGATGGATCGGCGTTCCCGTCCTTCTGTAGATCTCAAAGCCCGTTCCCTCTTCTAGAAGGGAGTCTGCCTGCTTTCTACTCCTTTTGTCCGACCAGATCAGCATGTTGGAGAGGGGACTGTAGTTTTTGTCCGTCAGGATCAACGAGTGCATGGCAGAAGAGATGCCAATGCCGATGAGATTCTTCTCTACGCCCAAGTCCACCACTTCAGGATTCTGGAGAATGTTGCGAACAGCTTTCCTCGCTTTGGCATCTATCTCCTCCGGATTCTGCTCCGAGAACAGCGGGTCGGGGTAGAGGGTTTCTACGACTGTCTCCGTCGTCATTACAACTCTGCCACCTGTGGTAAACAAAACAGCCTTGATGCTTGTAGTTCCCAAGTCCAGTCCGATTACATACTTATCCTGCAAAACCATCACCTTACCTTAAAAAAGGCTTTGAGCCGGAGCTCAAAGCCTTTTCAGCTTTAGATTGTCATGGCTCCAAAACCGCCGTCTACCCTGAGGAGAGATCCAGTTACAAACCCCGAGGCTTTATCCGACGCCAGATACAATGCCGCACCCTGCAACTCATCGGGCTCACCGAAGCGCTTCATTGGAGTGTGCCGCATAATCGAATCTACTCTGGCCTCATCCAAGATCCTACGGTTCTGCTCAGCAGGGAAGAATCCGGGAATGATCGCATTGACCCTGATACCGTAGGGAGCAAGTTCCCTTGCTAAAAACTGGGTTACGCTGTTTACCCCAGCCTTGGAGACCGAGTAGGTAAATACCCTGGACAGCGGCGGTCCCGACGAAACCGAAGAGATGTTGATGATGCTGCCCTTTCTCTTCTGCTCGATCATTGCTTTGGCAAAGGTTTGAATGGTGAACACCAGACCCTTCAGGTTCACCGACATGATGTCGTCCCACTCCTCTGGGGTCAGATCGAAAAACGGTGTTGCGCTGTTTTTGCCGGGAGCGTTCAGGAGAATGTCCCAACCTCCGGTCCACTCCTTGATCTCATCGGCAACTCTGGTGATGTCGCTAAGGACGCTAACGTCGGCCTGAAAGGCTTTGGCCTTCCCGCCGTCTTGAACTATTTCCTCTGCAACCTGCGTTGCAGTTTCTATGTTTCTCCCTACAATAGCAACCTCCGCACCGTAGGCTGCAAAGACTTTTGCCATCGCGCTTCCTAAGGTGCTGTTTCCGCCAAAGGCTACTGCTTTCTTCCCAGTCAAATCAAACATGTCCTTCACAAGCTTCGCCCCCTTAAAGTAAACTGCTATCTAAAACAGGTTGCCTTCTTCGTCAAAGGAGAGTTCGTAGAGCTCCGAGACCAGCTCCAGGTTGGGTTCTTTCTGCACTTCTTCCAGAAGAGCTTCTGAAACCTCGATCTCTCCAAGCTTCAAAGTGTTCTTGATCCGCACCATACGCACCTTGGTAAAGTCCAAAATGTTGCTGGTTTTAATTGCTGCCTGAATCGCCAGTTTGTCGCTGGGAAGGACTGTGGAAAGGTGCGTCGGCCCCACAACAGTGGAAGTCAGGCCGTTGGCATAGGTAGCTGCAAAGTCCATCTTGTCTGCCAAGCGCTTGGTGGTAAAGTCAGCAGTTCCCACACCGTTGGCGTTTCCTTTGGAGTCTTTGGTTAGATCCAAGACCACCATCTTGGTGACCTCCGGTCCTCCCCAAGCATATGGGGTGGGATAGCGTCCGGTGATGTTGGGATCCATCCCGTCGCCGCTGATGTTCTTTCCAATCTCGTCGATAACCAGCACATCCAGCTGATTGAAGTAGAGCTTCGGCATCAAGCTCTTTGCCAACTTGAGGAGTTCCGGCTCTCTTTCTTCGATCTCCTCTGGAAGCAGCACTTCCACCTTGGCAACTTGATCGTAGGCGTTTTCCACTGTGGCAACGGCAAAGAGGAACGGTAGCTTATTCAAGATCACGTTTGCCATCATGGGCACGTATTCTGCCATGTGCTTGAAGCCCAGCTGGTGGGTAGCTTCGGCGCCTTTTTGCTTGCCCAGTCCGATGCTGATCATCTTCATGATGCCGCTTTCGACTTTGCCCCTGAATGCCGTATGGGGCTTTACCCTGTTAATCACAACGATCCCGTCTGCCTCATAGGCAAACTTGTCTACATATACCGGGAGCCCATTGGGTAGCTCACCCACTTGCACCACATCCATGGAAGAGAGTATCCTGCAACCGGCACTCTCTTCGGTGATGCCCAGGTGGGCAAGGACCTCCTTCTGTCCTTCAGCAGTGGCGCCGCCGTGGCTTCCCATGGCCGGAACGATGAACGGCTCTGCGCCCTGTTCTTTCAGAAAGCTTACAGTGACGGCAGTAAGTTCGGCGATCTTGTTGATGCCCCTGCTCCCCACTGCAATGGCCACTTTTGCACCGGGTTCGATCTTACCCTTAAATTTATCCAGACCCAGCTGGAGGCGAAGTTCGCCTTCTGGGTCTTCGAGTTTTTCGCTGTCAAAGACCTGCCTAACCTTTGCAACTTTTGGGATCGGCACATCTTTCAGCAGCTCTTCTAATATGCCCACAGAAAATCTGCTCCTTCTAAAGAGTACTTTTAAAGTAGATCGCCGTAGCCGAGCTTTTCCAGGGCTTCTTTGGAGATCTTGAGGCTCTCAAACGGGTCTTTATCGTAGGTTTCATCCTGCTCGATGATGAGGTATTTCGCGCCACACTCTAGTCCCGTTTCTACGATTCCCTGAAGATCCAAGTTGCCTTCGCCGAGCTCAGCATATTGGACGATGTTTGCCAGTTTATCCCAGACCTTCTGTTCCTTCAGCTCTTCGTCGGTAAAGGAGACAGGTCCGATGCGGTAGTCTTTGAGGTGCAGAAGATCCACTCTGCCAACGAACCTTTTGATGATCCTGATCGGATCCTCGCCGCCTCGCTGAATCCAGTGGACATCCAGCTCGAAACCGAGCTTCTCGGTGCTTTCCCTCATGATGTCCAAGAGGTACGCACCGTCGTACTTTTGAAACTCGTAGTGGTGGTTGTGGTAGTAGAGCTTGATGCCTTCCTTCTCCAAACGCTCTGCCGCATCTTCCAAATCCCGGATAAACTCCATTGCCTTATCCTTATACCCCATAATGCGAAAGGGAATCATGCCAACTCGGACGTAGCGGGAACCCAGAGCTTTACAGTCGGATACAATCTTATCCAGATCCTTTAGCTCGTTTTCTCCTGCCGAGAGGGCAGCAATCTCCATACCGAAGTCTTCACTGGCTTTTTTGAGCTGGGAGACGTTTGCTTCTGTCATCTCCAAAGCCGATACCTCCACCGAGGTAAAGCCCAGTTCGTGGAGCTTCTTCAAGGTTTCGTATACGCCGAGCCTTGCCATCTCCCGTCGCAGCGTGTAGAGCTGGACGCAGATCTTTGCTCTGCTCATCTATATACCTCCATTGAAATAGGGATTTTCAAGTTGGACGACTTGTAGATGGCATCGATCATCTCCATAGTTATCAGTCCGTCTTCTACGTGGACGTAGTCGTCTGTATTCTCAATGATGGCCTTATAGAACTTACCTATCAACACGTTGTGACTTGCGCCGTAGTAGAACTTGGTGCCAGGAAGCTTTGCGTCTTCTTTGATGGGCTGTTTATTGCCATCGGAATCAGTAATAAAAAGCATGAAGTCCTTGATGGTTAGCTTACCTTTTTCCAGGATCACCTGAAGCTCTACAGAGGAGTTGTTAGTATAGGTAGTGGTGGCAAAGAACACTCCGGTAGCGCCGCTCTTAAATCTGATGTGGGCTGTTGCAGTGTCTTCCACTTCGTAGCCGTAGTTAACCAGCTGATCTACGGTACCCCTGATGGATTCGATCTCGCCGCCAATAACCTGCATCTGGTCCATGGTATGGATGGCCTGGTTAATCATGACACCACCGCCGGCATACTTCATCAGACCACGCCAGGGTTTGACATCGTAGTAGGCTTTCGGCCTGTTCCAAACTACAAGGCCTTTGATGCCTACAACCTTCCCCAGCTCCTCTGAGTCGATGATTCGCTGCATCTCTACGAAGGAATCGTTGAACCTGTTCTGCAAACTGACGCAGACCTTGACGTTTGGATGCTTCCTGCAGAACTCTACCAGTTCCACTCCTTCATAGACGTCTTTGGTCATGGGTTTTTCCAAGTACACGTGGATGCCCTTTTCCACACACGCCTTGGTAACAGGGAAGTGCAGGTAGTGGGGAAGGCACACGTGTACGCAGTCCAAATCTTCTTTGTCTAGCATTTCCAGATAGTCGGTGTAGAAGTTCACATCTGGAGCTGCCTCTTTTCTGCTTTCGTCGATGTCGCAGACGGCCACAAGCTCTGCCTCCGAGCTGTTTCTGATTGCCTCAAGGTGAATCCCAGAAACGTCTCCAAGTCCAATTACAGCTACTTTTAACACGCCTCGTCTCTCCTTTTGTTACGCGCCCATCAGTTTTTTATTGTGTTTTGTATTTGCATCTAGCTCGTTAAACAAGCCAGATCGGTATCCAAGATAGACTTACTCCTCTATCTCAAAAATCCTCTCAAAACCCCAGCATAATTCCGCAAAAATGAGCGGCAGTTTATGCAGCAAACTGCCGCTTACTATCTAAACGAACGCTCCTGGGTCTAGAACCACTGAGTGTGGAAAATTCCTTCTTTATCCTTGCGCTGATAGGTGTGGGCCCCGAAGTAGTCTCTCTGGGCTTGAATGAGGTTTGCAGGGAGATTTTCCGATCTGTAGCTGTCGTAGTAGGCGATAGCACTGGAAAACGCCGGAACCGGTATGCCGTGCTTCACCGAGATTGCTACAACCTCACGGAGTGCTGTGTGGTATTCTCTGACGATCTCGTTGAAGTAGTCGTCGAGGAGAAGGTTTTTCAGATCGGGGCTTTTGTCGTAGGCTTCTTTGATCTTCTGCAGGAACTGAGCTCTGATGATGCAGCCGCCACGCCAGATCATGGCGATCTTGCCGTAGTCCAGGTTCCAGTTGTAGAACTCGGAAGCCTCTCTCATCTGGGCAAACCCCTGAGCGTACGAGCAGATTTTGCTCATGTAGAGGGCTTTTCTGATCGCCTCGATCATTGCTTCTTTGTCGCCGGCAAACTCCTTTGCATCAGGTCCGGGGAGAATCCGGCTTGCAGCAACTCTTTCTTCTTTTAGCGCCGAGATGAAGCGTGCAAACACCGACTCGGTGATGAGCGGCAGGGGAACGCCTAGGTCCAAAGCGTTTTTGCTGGTCCACTTCCCTGTACCTTTCTGGCCTGCAGAGTCCAGGATCACCTCAACAAGAGGCTTGCCTGTTTCATCATCGATTTTCTTGAAGATATCTGCAGTGATTTCGATAAGGTAGCTGTTCAGCTCTCCTTGGTTCCATGAGGAGAAGACCTGATGCAGTTCTTCGGCACTAAGACCTAAAAGGTCTTTGAGAATGGCATAGGCTTCGGCGATAAGCTGCATGTCGCCGTACTCGATGCCGTTATGAACCATCTTTACGTAGTGCCCTGCTCCGTCAGGTCCGATGTAGGTGACGCATGGCTCTCCTTCAACTTTTGCAGAGATGGCTTCGAAGATTGGCGCTACCAGTTCATAGGCTTCTTTCTGTCCTCCTGGCATGATCGAGGGACCTTTGAGGGCTCCTTCTTCGCCTCCGGAAACGCCTGTTCCGATGAAGCGAATCCCCGCATCTGAGAGCTCTTTGTTGCGGCGGATAGTGTCTTCAAAGTAGGTGTTTCCACCATCGATCAGGATGTCTCCGGGCTCCAAGTAGGGTTTTAGAGCTTTGATAGTCTCGTCTGTCGGGCTTCCCGCTTTAACCATCAAGATGATCCTCCGGGGCTTTTCCAGAGAGTCTGCCAGCTCCTGGAGGCTGTAGGCAGCGGCGAAGTTCTTTCCTTTAGCTTCGTTTTCCATGAACTCTTCGGTCCGCTCAGGCGAGCGGTTGTAGACTGCAACAGAATAACCTCTCGACTCAATGTTCAGGGCGAGGTTCTTGCCCATTACGGCAAGACCGATTACGCCAATTTGCTGTTTTGCCATACTTCAATTCCTCACTTTTTCATGAGATCTATAAAGAGAAATACCTTTTTGCATTTAGGTAGCAGATTCGCTCAACGTAGGTCGAAAGAAGCTTCATGTCCTTCGGGGCTTTCCCCTCTTCCACCCAGGATCCCAGCATGTTGCAGAGGATTCTGCGGAAGTACTCGTGCCTAATTAGCGAGAGAAAGCTTCTGGAGTCTGTGAGCATGCCCACAAAAGCGCTGAGAAGCCCGATGTTTGCCAGGGTCTCCAGCTGATCCTCGATGCCAGAGAGGCTGTCGTTGAACCACCAGGCAGCACCGAACTGGACTTTACCCGGCAGCTCGCCACTTTGGAAGTTTCCGGCCATCGCCGCAAGAACGTTGTTGTCGTTGGCGTTTAGGCTGTAGAGGATGGTCTTTGGCAGCTGACCGCTTACCTCCATGCCATCAAGGAGCCTTGCCAGCTTGTCTGCACAGAGGGGATTTGCGATGGAATCGTAACCGCTGTCTGGGCCAAGCAACCTGAACATCCTGGTGTTATTGTTTCTCGTAGCCCCGATGTGGAGCTGCATAGCCCAGTCTTTTTTGTGGTACATAGCAGCTAGTCTGGTTAAGGTGTAGGTTTTGAACTGATCTACTTCCTTCCCCGTGAGTCTTTCTCCGTCCATCCTCTTTTTGAAAATCTCCGAGACTTCCTTGAGATCTGCTTCTGCAAAGAACAGGACCGTAAGGCTGTGGTCCGAGCTGCGGCAGCCGAGACTGTCGAAGAAGTCCACTCGCCTCTCAAGAGCTTCAAGGAACTTATCGTAGGTGTCTATGTTTGAGTTTGTAACTTTAGAGAGCCTTTCTACCCATGCGGTAAAGTCCTCTTTTTCTATGCCCAAAGCTCTGTCCGGCCTGAACGAAGGGGCAACGAAAACGCCGTAGCCTTCCTCGCGCAGCTTTTGGTGGGCATCTAGAGGATCTGCAGGATCGTCTGTGGTTCCAACAAACTCCACCTTGAACTTCTCCAGGATTTTGCGGGGAGTGATTTCGCCGGACTCCAGCTTCCTGTTTGCCTCTTCCCAGACAAACGGGGCAGTCTCCTCGTTTAGGAGAACGTCTATGTTGAAGTGTCTAAGGAGCTCCATGTGGCTCCAGTGGTACAGGGGACTTCCTAGAGTTGCAGGAACCGTCTTGGCCCATGCCAGGAACTTGTCGTAGTCGGATCTCTCCCCTGTGATGTATTCTTCTCCGATCCCGTTAGCCCTCATCAGACGCCATTTATAGTGATCTCCGAGCCAGATCTCTGTGAGGTTCTTGTACTTTCTATCTTCCAAGATAGCATAGGGGTCCAAGTGGTTGTGGTAGTCAATAATGGGAAGATCCTTTGCCGTTTCGTGGTACAGCTCTCTTGCAGTATCGTTGTAGAGGAGAAAGTTTTCGGTGATGAATGTTTTCAAAAAAATCACCTTCTTTTTTGGTTGAAATAAAAAGGACCTCTCGAAAGTCTCTTTGTCCCTTACCTTTTTATACCACCTTAGAGCCAAATCCTGCCCAAAAAAAGATAAACCTCCTCTTAGGAGAGGGTGTTTTTGGGCTACATCTTGCAGGTTAAAAGGGGATAAAAGAAAACGCCTCCACCGCTTGGCAGTGGAAGCGTTAGTTTCTTGTTTACTTAATGGCATCTGGAGCTAGATAAGCCACTATGTTTTGCATAATCTGATCGTATACCTTGTGGTTAAGGTATATGGACTTAATGATCTGGAAGGTCACGAAGATGTTGCCTTCGTACTCGAAAAATGCAGCGTTTCTTTCTTCAGGTTCGCTAGGCGTTGTAAGATCTGCGTTCACCCAGGTAGCAATAGCTTCGCCGTCCTGGTTGTTTACAACCTGCGTTGCAGATGTAAGCAGCTGCACGTGATCTACGTCAAGACCTTCAAAGATGGGGTGATCGGTAAAGACTACGTAGTTGTGCTTGCTGGGATCGTTTACCCACTGTACCCAGGTTACGCCAAAGACGTCTGCGAGCAGGTACTTGGTGAGCTGCAGCTCTTCATTGCGCACTGATGTGGAGTTGCAGCCGAAAACTCTTCCGCCTCGATCCATGAAGTCCAGGTAGTACTCGGCTTCCTCTTCACTCATTACCGCATTGTCGGGAAGAAGAACTGCTTTGTAGTCTTTAAGGGCTCCTGCTTCAACGTCGGCATCAGTAATGACGTCGAACTCGGCAAACTTGCTGAGCCATCTTGTGAAGAAGTCAAAGTCGCCTTTGTAGGTGGGATAGTTAACCGTGGCGTTTGCGGTTTTCTCTGAGTAAACTACCGCAAGTGGTTTTTTGGCGTAGATGGTAGCGCTAACCCAAAGCAAGACAATGAGAATCAAACCCAACGTTCTTTTCACAATTATTCCCCCTTTAACCTTTTCACCAAAAATCTACTCTGATCTACTTGGCTTTACCTGCTTCTTCCAGCATTCTTTTGATAAAGCGATCGTACTCGATGGTCTTTTTGCGGATCTCTTCATTGTGGTCCGCAGCAGCTTTCCTGATGGCCTCTTCAGGGTCTCTTCCCAAAAGCACCACTTCTTCAGCGGCAAACTGCAGGTAACGCCTTCTAAGCCTTGGCGCCACAAGTCCGTACATGGATGCTCTGGAACCTTCGGCTTGTTTCCGAAGTGTCAGGGCGTTCTCCTCGCCGACTGGCATGTTGCCGATAGCTTCGCTGTTTGCAGGGATGAAGAGGTTGCCCCTGATCTGCTGGGCAAATCTTGTGGTGATTTCGGTCTGAGTCTCTACGCTGCATAGCCATTTGATGTATTCCCAAGCTGCCTGCGGGTTCTTGCTGTCTTTGGATATAACCAGAGCCACGCCGCCGATAAACGACTCGATGTGGAGCTCACCGTCTCTCATGGTACCGATGGCGGGAGTCATCTGCCACTTTCCGGCAAGCTGCGGTGCGCTTACCTCGAGGTTGGTGGCAAAATGCCCCGACTGCATAAGGATGGGCAGCTCACCTTGAGTAAAGGACTGGTAGGCCACAACCTGTTGAGGAATCTTGTACTGGGTGTAGATCTCGGCAAACTCTTTAAACCCGGCGATGGATTCAGGCGAGTCATAGCCGGATTTGGTCAGATCCTCGTTGTAGTCGTCGCCTCCGTACTGCCACATGAACATGTTGACATCAGCGTAGACCGACTCTGAGATGCCGAAGGTGAGAGCGAAGTTCATGCCTTGGGCCTGCAGCCTGGGTAGAATGCTTTTCAGTTCGGTCCACGTGGTTACAGGAGCTATCCCTAAGTCTTGGAGGATGTCCGTCCGTTGGTAGGTAAGGTAGAGGTAGCTTCTGTAGGGAATGCCAAAGACAAGCCCCTGATACTGCAGTGAGTTGAAGTACATTGGTGGGAAGTTTGCAGCGAACTCTTCATAGTCGGGAAACTGGGCCAGGTTAATGACCGCACCCCGTAGCCCCAGCTCAGGGGCAAACAACGATCCTACGCCTCCTACGTCATAGGCGGTGCCGCTTGCAGCTGCCATGAGGAACACCGTTTCGCTGTCTGCAGGGTTGACGTAGGTATAGTTAACCTCAATACCGGTTTTTTCGGTAAACTTGTCGGTGATCTCTCTAAGAATCTTCATCTCTTCATTGGTATGCTGCAACCACACATCGATGGTGACTGCAAAACTAGGAAGTGACAGGACAAGTACAAGGATTGAAACAAGTAGCTGTCTTTTCATGCAAACACCTCCGAAGGTTTTGAATCAATGACCTGACGTTACTTCTCCTCAATCCATGCTTTGTAATCTTCGTAGAGTACTCTGGTGTGAATGCTTCTGTAGGGATTCATGTAGTGATTGAACTCGAAGATGATTACTTTCTCGACGTGAGGCTCTACAGCCAAAAGCTGTCTTTTCAAAAGCTCAATAGGTGCTGGGCGCCAGGTTTTGATGTCGAAAATTTCCACATCAGCCCAGAGGGTGACTCCGTGCTTGTCTGCAGCTTCTTTAAACCCGGCGTAAAAGAGTATTGCCTGTTCGGGAGTGGCTCTCTTTGCGCCTACGCTGTCCTGGGGACCGATGATATCGACTTTTACAGCCTCAAAGAGCTCACTGTATTTCTTTGCCCACCATTTTGGTGATGTGGAGTTTGCATCGTACGACGGGCACATCAAGATGGGTTTGTCTGGAGTTAGAGCTTTCAGATATTGGACCTGCTCGCCGTAGTAGGCTTTGGCCGTCTCAAAACGGGTACCGACAAAGTCCTTTTCGTCTACCTCATCGGCAAGATACCAGCCGAAAAAGGCCGGGGCGTCGCTGTAGCGTTCGTAGAGCTTGTCGATGTCGGCTTTGGCTTTAACCATTTGCTGATCCAGCACAGACTTGCTGAAGCTCGTCCACTGGTAGTCTCTGTTGGAACATGTGCCGAGCATGATCTTGAAACCCTGTCTGTTCGCTTCAGCGAAGACCTCATCGAGTACGAGGAAGAGTGGGTCTTGATCTTCCGATACGTACGGTCTGATTACGATCAAGTCCATACCTAGGTCTTTCATAGCCTTAAACTCATCTTCCCAAGAGTACGGATCCCATCTAGCATTGGAGTAGTCCAAGCTGAGGAACGTGCCGGAAATTAGAGCATTGGGCTTGGGAAATCTATCGGTGTTTATCACCACATTGGGTAGTGGTTTGGGCACCAGTTCATCGGCTTTAACCTGGATATTTTTAAACTCCATGGTAGAGTTTGCTGCTTTGATCACTATACTGCCTGTGGGGTACAGGCCGTCTCGATCCTGGAACTGACCGACTTTACTACCGTTTACGTAGATGATGTAGTCGTTTACGGCGCAAACCACTTTGATGTTGTACCAAGTTCCGGGACGCACGCTGTAACCAAAAGAGCCGACCGTGGTATAGTCGTTCCAGTAGCCGTGTCTTGTCAGAACTCGGACGCTACTTGCATCAAAGGTTATGGTGTGACCCATGAAGTTGTCCTGTTCGTGAAGGGACAGGTAGATGTTGCCGTAGGTACCGTACTCCTTGACGTTGACGTCGAAGGAAAGTTCGAAGTCGGCGAAGTCGTACATAATCTCAATATATTGGGACCCCAACTCATCTACAATAAATCCCTCTGGGGTAAACTCAATGGGACCGCTTCCTGCGATCTTGAGCCATTTCTCGTCTTGGACCTCAGAGTTCACTTGCAAGGTCCAGGCCAGAGCCGAAACTGATAGACAAAGAAGTAGTATTAGACCAAGGTAACGTGATTTCAAATTTTTCTCACCTTCCCTAGGTTGCGTTGAGAATCTCGTTTGTTATGTTATATAACGCATAGAGCAGTTTTTACTGCTGGCTAGCTGCCAGCAGTGAGTTTGAGAAGGCCTCAAGCAACCTTGAGGCCTTCTTGTTATCAAATGCTAAACATTACAGCTCATAGACGGCTATTTCTGTAATGTAGAAGACTTTATCTGCATTGACTTCAAATACCAGAACGATGCCACCACCTGTGTGCTGGTACGCAACAGGCTCTTCAGCCCATGGATACTCGTGAGCTTCGTCGGTGTCGATCGCCTCAACAATGTGCTGGCCGTTGAAGTAGACGGAATAGTGGTTACCATCGTCGAGGTCTCTGATGGCTGCGGCGAAAACGTTCTCTTCATCTGCGATATAGCCAATACCCATCAAGGAACCTGGTTCAATGATCGGGTGGCCTTCGTCTCCACCAATCAGACCGTTATTGAAGTCTAGGTCTCTCATCTGACCCCACCACGGTTGTGCCATCGGTGCTCCACTGCCGTGGAACGAGGAGATCTGGAAGGCACTGCCTGTTCCTTTGACGTAAATGGCCGACTGGTAACCGGCAAACACGATGTTTTGGTCCCAATCATCTGGAACGTAAGCGTTGACTCTGTATGCCATTCCGTCGCCGTAGCCTTTGACAACAACAAGGTAGTCATTGGCAATGCCCATTTTTGTAGACTTGAGCCATGCGGTGCCGCGAGCGCCTCTGTCTACACTGGTGAGCTTGCCATCGGCAATAGCTGTATTGCTGAGTACGAAGGCTTCAGTGTCGCTTGAGAAATCGTCGAAGAAGACCTTCCTGTCTTCGATGTCCGCAACTAGTGTCGTTGCTGTATCAAGCTCGGTTTCTTCTGTGAATCCAAGAGCTGCACCGCTTCCGGGAATCGGCAGATCGAAAGAGAACTGTGCATCGCCTTTAGGTGCGATGAGGGAAGCCTTACCTTCATCATTAGTGATGACGCTGTCGGCAAAGGTTCCAACTTTGACGTTGATGGTAACGCCTTTATGTGGAGCATCGGACTTGTCTTTGAGGGTAATCGTTCTTGTCAAGAGATCTGCGACGGTGATGTCTTTGGTGGCATTACCAGAAGGCATGTTGTAAGTTTCTGTGTAGACGAAGCCTTTGTACTCAACTTTGATCTGCTGCTGGCCAGGTTCTACGAACGTGGAGTAAGCGCCTTTGTCATCAAGCTGAAGCTGGATATTTCCGAAGGTTACGGTTGCTCCTACGAAGTCCGAACCATCGCCCAGCTTGACCTTTCCACTGACATGACCGAGACCTTCGATTTTGAGAACGACTTTTACGTCCTCTCTATCAACGTTGACGGTCTCTACAGCGGAAGTTCTTTCGCCGTATGCAGCTTTGACCTTATAGCTTCCTGGTTTGACAGAAATCTTGAACTTACCATCTGCGCCTGTTTCGACTTTCAGTTCATCGTCAACATAGATCTTGGCAGGACCCAGTGGGCTTTTTCCATCGCCCATGGTAACCTCACCCTCTATGTAGCGATTGGGCTTAGCGAATAGGTTACACCCGCTAACAAGAACTGCAATTGTTAGTAGAAGTACTGCTAGACGCCAATGCTTTTTCCCTTTCATCAACCTTACCTCCTCATGGTAGATTGTGAGTTTTTACTCCGCCATTAAGTTTCTCTGCATCTAAACAAACTCCTTTGTGATCATTGATAATTTCAATAAATTCGCCAATTTTGCGGGCAAGTGTTTCTACGAGTGAGTTATTTCTATTTTCGCATGTTTAATAACAGCAACGACTTGCAGACTTTTAGGCAGTTTGTAGGTCCGCTCGAAATTGTCAAAAAAACTGCTATTGTTGGTTTTGTCACCTCACGGAAGGGGATGCGCGGAAGCGTCTTTGTAAAACGAGTTTCTGCGAGTATAATAATCTTAGACTTTATCGAAGTTGGAGATGATGTGCTATGAAGTTTTGCTGGGCAACGCTCACCGTAAAGAACATGGAAGAGTCTTTGAAGTTTTACCAGGAGATCGTTGGGCTGGAATTAGAAAGCAGGTTCCAAGCTGGACCTGGTCTGGAGATCGCGTTTTTGGGAAAGGGAGAAACTAAGGTCGAGCTGAAAAGCTCCGAAAATCCTACAGAAGTAAATGTGGGTAAGGACATCTGCTTGGGCTTTTCTACAGACTGCCTCGATGAAAAGATGGAGTTTGTTAAATCCAAAGGTATCGAGATCCACAGCGGTCCGTTTCAGCCTAGTCCCACCATCAGGTTTTTCTACGTGCTTGATCCTAATGGCCTAAAGATCCAATTCGTTGAACAGAAGTAAGAAGGGAAAGCATCTCATTTTTGAGGTGCTTTTTTTACGTTTGTACACGCATCTAGAAGAATGTGTTGTCTCGTCTTGTGTTAGAAGAAAAAGATCGTCAAAGACGTTAACACACTTTCTGCTACACATCATTTACAAGGACAAGCAGGGGTTCTACAGAACTACATGGCAAAGGGGGTATGGGAAATGAGATCACCGGCAAGGGGTTGTACTAAGTTGTTAATTGGATTGATCGTCTTTTTTCTGGTCTCTTTTCTTGCAGCAGCAGAGGTTACCATCTGGACTTGGTATGGAGGGGTAATGGGTCAGATTTTGAGCAACATCATCAAAAGCGACTTTACTGCAAAGACCGGGATAGAAGTGAAGATCGTTACCGTACCTGAAGACGACTCCCACTTTCAGAGCTATTTGCTCTCCTACATCGGTGGCAACGCTCCGGACATCATCGAAATCTACTCTCACCATGCAGGAGAGCTGGGCATGCGCCAGGCTCTGACGGACCTTACCACGTTCCCAGACAGCGACGAGGTCTTTGGCAAAATCCCGGCAAAACTCCTGGATTCTGTGAGTTTCAAAAATGCCATCTTTGCCGTTCCTTCAGAAGTGAACTGGGCGCAGATGTACTACAGGAAAGACGTTCTTGCCGATATAGGCGTAGAGCCTCCAAACACCTGGGATGAGCTGGGCAGGCTTAGCATCAAACTGCTTGCCTACGGCAGGAACACCTACTACGAGTTCCAAGGGGACAACCAAGCGGCTTTCCTCTACTACCCGTTCGTCTGGCAGAAGGGAATCGACATCTACAACGAAGACGGCACGGCGTCCAACTTGGATGCTCCTGAGGCGGTAGAGGCTTTTCTCCAGTTCACAGACCTCTACACCACCTACGGACTGGTTGTGGAGACGCCGATTGTCACCACCTTCGCGTCTGCCGAGACTCCGGTAGCTATTTTGCAAAACTGGTACTACTCGGTATTTGAAAGAACAGCTCCTCAGGTAAGCGGCTTGTGGGGTATTGCAGAGATGCCAGGTACTCCGGACAAGGACGGAAAGCTAAACCGGACCAACACCGGCAAACTCCTTACCTGGGGCATCTCCGAGTCTTCCACTCGCAAAAAGGAAGCTTGGGAACTTCTGAAGTTCCTTGCCTCCGAAGAGTTCTTGGTGAAGTTCTCCGAGCAGGTCTATAACTCTGTGGAAAAGTGGCGGCTGGTGTTCAGTAATGCCAACATTCTCCCTCAGTCTCCCTTCCCTGAAGAGGTCAAGGGGATTCTGGACAGCTGCTTGAATGACTGCCGGCTGAAGCGAGTCGTCCCTGGAGGTTATGTGGCAGACCGCTACGTAGAGTTTGCCTTCAACAAGGTAGTTGTGGGCAAAGAAGACCCCAAAAAAGCCATCTTGCAGGCGGCAAACGAAAGCACTATCGAGATCCAGAAAAAGATCAAAGAGTTCTCGCGCTTTTTGGATAAGTTGGAGTAGCACTCGCTCTCAAGACCGTTCTGTTAAGTTCTTAATATAACGCATAAAGCCCCATGGAGGCCTGTGCGCCTTGATGGGGCTTTAGCGTTTAAAACACTGCCCCCAATCTTCTGGGGGCAGCGATATTATTCAGGTATTTTATAGGTTCCCTTGACGAACTGATAGACGTAGTCGTAGTAGAGAGTACGTCTGTCGAAACTCAATGCGGCTCTCGCAAAGTCTTTATAGTTCTGATAGTAGCCGACAACAGCGTTTATATACCCGTACTTTACGCCGCCGTTCAGGTAGTCTCTCCACTTGTTTCGTTCCACGAGGGTATCGTTCCAGTGTTTCTCCATCTCCACTCCCATGCCCAGATAGCTGGCAAGATGCGCTGCATTCCGTACCCTGTCTTCCTCGCTATCGGAGAACATATAGCTCGGCTGGAGCATTACCGCATCAAATCCGAAGTTGTGCCAGTCGTAGCTACCGGGAGCACCGTAGAACGGTATCCAGAAGAACTTCAGTCCTCTGGAGTGGACGAGCTCGCTTACCTTTTTCACGAACTCTCCCTCATAGGGGCTCTGGTGGTAGGCGATAGCCTCTGGGTGCCAGTAGAAGCCGATGAGTTCCAGATACTGGGTATCGCCATTTTCGAAGCCTTCGATCAGCTTATCCATCAGCCACTCAACTGCAGTCAGTCGGTTCTCCATGGCCTCCTCCGCCCCAACCCGATCGTGGTTGAAGGAAAGGTTTTTGCCTCCGGGCTCTAGAGCTCCGAAATTGTTCTGCAGTGGCGAAGGGTTAACCAGGCTGAGAATGACCTTCACTTTGTGGTCTTTATCCTGCAGGATGTTGCCGCAGAAATCTACCGCTTTGTTTAAAGCAGAGAGCTGCCTGTCGGGTTTGAAGGTCTCTTCGAGATACCAGATCCAGTCTTCGATGGTTGCCGCATGAGACGCCTCGGTGGCGTAGAGCTTTTTTTTGTTGGGAGTTTCTCCCTGGGGTGAAAGCAGTATGGTGTCGAAGAACCAGTCCTGAGGAATGGCATCTTCCGAGATATAAGCCACGTAGGGAATGAAGTCGGCGCTGATCCAGGTTGCATCGCCAGTTAGAGGAGAGGCGTAGACGGCAATTACGATGTGCTCTGCACCCCCTGCATTAGGCGAGCCCTTGGGGATGTAACCTCTTTCAGGCAAAACATCCGGCCCGAAGATGGCACTCTTCCGCCACATTTCCTCTTCACTAATCTCGTGGAAAACTTCGAGCACTGCAGATCCCGGGACGATGCCTTCTTTTCCAAAGACTTCCAGCTCATCCATGAATACGTTGACATCAGTGGGGAACTGGAGTTTGACGTACCTTGCCTGATGGTTGAGGCCGTCCAGGGTAAACTCTTCTTTCTGCACCCTCCTGTGCCAAGGGCCTACGCTGGTTTCCACAGTCCCCATGTAGGCGTAGTTTTCGCCATCTGCTGAGAGGTAGTAGTCGATGTAGTGGGGCACGTAGATACCAGCGTCACGATGCTGCAGAAAGTCACCTGTGATGCGATTTACCGTGTGGACATCTCCTAGATCCAGAATAATCGTTCTTCCGCCTTGGCGGTAGAAACTGCGCCAAGCGGGATCGAGGTACTGGGTTGTAGCTTTTTTGCCATCTGTCAGTTCTATGCCACCGGTATCTTCGTAGCTTTTTTCGTAGACTTCAGAAAGGGCATCTGGCCACGGAACAAGAACCTGGTAAGGTTTGTTCAACGCAAGGTTTATCAGCGGCTCTTCGTCAGCTCTGGCAACCTGCACCATCAACAGCAGAAGAAGAAGAATAGGGAGATATCTCATCATGGGCAACACCTCGATCTTGTGGTCTTCCCGGTGCCAAGTCAGCCTCTGCGGTCTTTGAGCGCACCGGAATACTGCCACCGCCTACAGTAGATTCTTGATGAAGCGTTCGTATTCAATGGTCTTTTGCCGCAGGTCCGCTTCGGTAAGCGTATGAGCTTTGTACAGAGCCTGCTCCGGAGTTACTCCTAACTGCAGTGCTTCGTGTACGGCAAACTCCACGTAGCGGTTGATACTCATAGCCCCTGGATAGTAGGCGAAAGGTGTCGATACCGCCAGCTGTTTGTCTAGAGTAGGTCTATCGGATTCTCTAACAGGAACTGCTTCCAAAGCTGCTTTGTTCCCCGGGATCAGCATAGCTCCGGGCATTCTTCTGGGGAGCTCGGTAAGGAGCCTGGTCTGTATATCATCGCTGACCAGCCATGCGATGAACTCCATTGCTGCTTCTTTGTTCTTGGAGTCTTTGGAGATGGCAAGGCCTTGCGCGGCCATGAACGTCTGATGATCGATAGTGCCGTCGGGACGCGGAGTTCCGGGCATTAGACCGTATGCCCACCTTCCGGCAATCTCAGGAGCACCTTTATCCACAGAAGCATAAGCAGTTACCGAATCGAAGAAGATCGCCAATTCTCCAGTTCTGAACATAGTTAGATAGGTAATCTCTTGAGGCATTTTGTGGACGGTGTAGAGTTCAATGAACTCTTTAAAACCTGCAATGGTTTCCGGATCGTTCAAGAGCGATCTGTAGGTAACTGTGTCCACAAAACCTCCACCGTGCTGCTTCATGAGTAGATAAGCACCCCACTGAGGACTAGAACCAACGCCTCCGTAGCCAAACGCCACTTCATGACCTTGGGCTTTCAGCTTTGGCAAGATCTCGTACAAATCCGCCCAGGTCGTGGGGTATTCTACACCCAAATCGGCCAGAATGTCTGTTCTTTGATAGCCAATGATACCACCTACGTACTGGACCACACCGAAGCCCTGTCCTTGGTGATCCATACCGGCTCCAGAGTAAAGCCTTGGCTCGATTTCGGCAAGTTTTTCAGGGAAGACCTTACGGAGGGGCAGGATCGATCCCCTGATACCGTACTCGACAATGTGATCTACCGGACCCGTGACAATGTCTGGTGAATCCCCTGAAACCATCGCCAGAAGGACCTTGTTTTGGAAGCCCTCACTGGGATAGGCCAGGACGTTCACGGTGATCCCGGTTTTGGGAGTGAATTCCTGTTCGATCAGCTCTTGGTGAATCTTCACATACTCGTTGGCCATACCAAACATCCAGATCTCGATGTTCGCAGCAAAAACGGACGCTGCAAGCACACCGATCAAAGCTGCAGCAAACATCAACCTACGCATCATGTCCCACCTTCTTTTCAGATTGACTTTCAAAGCAACAGACTAAAGCATCTTTCTAGCTTCCCGGAGAGCGTACGCTCTAGGCAGTCAAAAACCGCGTTTCCTTCCGCTTAGGATTGATATGTAGTTTTGCTTTAGTCGTAGGTGAGAGTCTCTGGTCTCGGCAAATAGCCAAGACTCTTTCGAGGTGCTGTTTGGACTGCCTGTTGTGCTTGCGTCCGGTACATTTTGCTTGGAGTTTCCCTGCAGATGGTCAAGGGTCTTTTCTGCAAATACTCCTCTGTTTTCAGAACATCTTTTTTCATTTGAGGGGTTCTCTACACGAAAAAAATGTCCTTCTGAGAACCCTGGGATTATTCAAAAATCGTAAGCGATGCCTGTCCCAAAAAACCAAAGCGAGAGAATTGCTGCTCAAGCAGCGCTACCATGAGAAACCATGAAAAAGCACTGCGGGCAAACAGAAGGTTACGTTCAGCCCGCAGTGCGCACTTGGACGACTTGTTTTCAAGGCGTCTCTTTTTCGGTTGTTTCAGTATCTTCATTGGAAAAGCTTTGCGGTGTGTAGCGCCCTGTTTTCTCTTTTTGGCGGACACACAAGGTTAGCAGGTATTCGATCTGACCGTTGATGGAACGAAAGTCTTCCTCAGCCCAAGCGGCAATTTTGTTGTACAGTTCTTCAGGAAGCCTTAGGGGGACCTGTTTTCTGTTCTTGCTCATCTTAGGTGGTGTTAGTACAAGCTGCCGCTATTTACAACTGGCTGAGCATCTCGGTTTCCGCAGAGGACGACCAGGAGATTCGATACCATTGCAGCTTTCCTTTCAGGATCGAGTTCAACGATGTCCCTCTCACTGAGTTGGTGAAGGGCCATCTCTACCATACTGACTGCGCCTTCCACGATCATGGTTCTGGCATCAATAATAGCACTTGCCTGTTGACGCTGGAGCATTGCTGCAGCGATCTCCGGTGCATAAGCGAGGTAGGTGATCCTGGCTTCGAGAATCTCCAAACCTGCAACTTCAACCCTTTTCTGGATCTCGTCGCGAATTCTCTTGGCCACAGTTTCGCTGGAGCCGCGGAGGCTGCCTTCGTCTGGGATGCCATCACCAGTTGTGTCAATGTTGGGAGCAACATCGTAAGGGTAGATTCTTACTATATTTCTAACTGCTGCATCGGCCTGGAGCGAAAGGTACTCTTTGTAGTTGTCGACAGCGAACACAGCTTTAGCGGTGTCTACTACCCGCCAAATGACTGCAACACCGACCTCTACCGGATTGCCAAGTGCATCGTTGATTTTTTGCTTGGCGTTGCTTAACGTTGAGACTTTCAAAGAGATCTTTTTGCTCGGTATAGTGCTTTGAGAAAGACCTACAGTGGAAACCTCAATTACCTGCTTCCCTCTTCCTTGGGTGTCTACATCATGGCTTTGACCGAGCTTAGTCATTGCTGCTGGATTTACTGCAGAACAGAAAGGGTGTACGAAAAAGAATCCATGGTCTTTCAGAGTTCCGACGTATTTACCGAAAAGAGTGAGGACTAGGGCTTCGTTGGGGTGGATGATCTTCAAACCGAGAAAAGGAATGATTCCCAAAACCATCCACAGAATTCCTACGACAAGAAACGGTATGCCCCAGAGGTGACCTTTATCGAGTTGGATGCCTCCGAAGATGATAGACCCGATTCCCAGGAGATACAGTAGGATAAAGAGGATGAGAAACGGCAAACCTGGCTTGGCTTTCAAGATCTTTTCTTCCATCATCAATACCCCCTCAATCTTAATTGTCTTCTGATATCTTAAAGGTATCATTTTGATATCGTAAAAACAATACCTACTAAACAAAAAGTATGAAATCTTTGCAGGTTTATGAGAAGGGTTTATGAGGTGAAGATGGTCTCTATTGGCGCAAAAGCCTCTCACGTGGGCTTTTATCCACATGAGAGGCTTTGAAAAGTCAAAGCTTAATAGCATTTCCTGTGTAATCAACAGTCAACAGAGCAATATGTCGACTCCGCTTGTTCACACTAATTCTCACTAGCCAGACTGCTGTTTGTTCTTTAACCCAAGATATTCCGTAAACGATGATGCTCCCAATAACCTCCGCTTGCTTAGCATGTTTGCCCATATCTGATTTCCTTGACTCTCGCTTATAATACCTTGCTTAAAGGCATCCACTAAAATATCTCCCGTTGTCAAGTGTTTCAACGAGAATCTATTAATATAAACATTTATATCACTTAAATTATTACTGGCAACAATTCCATCATATATTTTGGCCATTGCAATGGAGGCTGCTTCTCCTGCTCCAATCACTTTATATCCCGGATCAGGATTTCGAGTTAATTTATGGTATAAATTGTACAACTCGGTGTCCACGTTGAGATGCTCCAGCTTAGCTTTGTGGTTATTAATCAACGAGTCTACCCCTTGTTTTAAGTGGGGAACATAAGAGAGTTCGTTATAGACCGGTTTCGGAATAACTACTCTGTCGGGGTAAAGCTGACTTAGCAAACGTTGCTCATTGACCCACAAAAACGCAGAGACGCAATCTGTATCAAAGAAGAGCGAATTAGTCACGTAATTCGCTCCCTTCAACTTCCTCTCCATACACAATATCTGGTCTGAAAGACTCCAGCAACAGCTGTTCGTACTTGCCTAGGGATATAAGTCCTTTTTCCAAGAGTTCTTCTGCTAGTTGAACATAGTACCCATACGTTTTTTTCTGTTTTTCCTCTGGAAGCGGTTTGTACAGAGAGTCATCGTAACCTAACTGCGAAGCTGAGCGTATGACGTTTTGCTTAAATCGTTCTGTTTGCTCAGTCGTTAACACCCTATCATATGCTAATCTGTAAAGCAATGCTTGTCTACTTACCCCAAAAAACTGCTCCAACCAAACCACGTGTTGAATATCTAAACCACTCTCAGACCTACTCTCGATTGTCTCGATCAAACCAGACAAAGCTACTGGTGGCATCAACAAAAACGAAGCAAATTGATCAGCAGCTTTTTCAACGTCATTGCCAGCACCGATTGTCCTCGCACAAATCGTCAGTTGCCGTTTCTCCGTGTAATAAGTCAATGGATGTCCTTCGTCATAATACAAATGATAAAGCTCGTGAGCCATGGAAAACCGCTGTCTTCCAAGTGACATAGTTGAGTTGATAGCAATTATTGGTTTACCATGATTCTTTATACACATCCCGCTTAAGCGCTCACTCATCGGATAAAACACCAAGGTCAGATTCGGAATCGAATGAGCTAACGAAAAAACATCGATTGGAGAAGCCTCATCTGCTCCCAATCTTTTCCTAACTTGACGTGCCCGGACATACATTTCAGTTCCACTATATCGGACTTCAGTGGCACTTCTTGGCTTTTCTCCTTCGCTGCCCTTTAGTGTCGAGGGTACTACCTGGCCTTGCAACAAAGTTGTCATAAAATCTAAGTTTAAAGCTATTCTATTGATTGCACTGATCGTTTCCAGGTCCTCTCCGTGTATTTCTCGAGCTCGGAGAGAATGGGAGATGGTGCTTTCTGGCGTGGATTCCGACATTAGGTCTTCTGGAGTCACCCCAAACAACACTGACAACTTGTCTAGCATGTCTGATGTCAAAGCTCGTTCGCCGCTTTCGATCTTCGAAATGAAACTTTGCCCAACGTTCAAATACGTCGCTAAATGGTCTTGGTTGAGATCACTTCGGTCTCTCAGAGCCTTCACATTTGCACCGATTCTTTTCAACAAGTCCTCCATTCCCTGTCCCTCCTCATTTTTATTATACACCTTTTTGTCATATTTTAAATACCATTTTTGTAAGTTTTTATGACTCGCTGCATTGTCTTAGTTTTTCCATTTTCTTCCGTAAAGAAGCTGAGATTAGGTTGGAACACCTGTACTATAGTAGGTTCGGTTTAAGTCTAATAAACGACCTTATCGGCAAACAGTGTTCCTTTGATCTATCGACAAAACGGGCTCGACGTGAAGAGTGATCACGGCGAAGAATATCCAGTCACCAAAAAAACAAGGTCGTCCCGTCCACCCTCCACACAGTGAAACGAACGCCCTACGTTATTGTATATCCATCAGAAAGAAAAAGGTGATGTCCACAAAACCTAAGTTGCAAAGTCTTTTGGCGCTTATTTTACCGAAAACTGTTAAACTCAGAAAGGTATGTGTGCAAACGGCTCTCCCTTTTTTGGCATAAAAAAGCCTCATGTGGAGGCTTGTCCACATGAGGGCGATGACTTAACCCCAGTAGTTCTTCAAGTTTGAATTTAAGCACTTAGGCGTCGCTGCTCATCTTTTTTGTAAACACGAGGATGGCTATGATTGTCATTGCCACTGCGTAGCCTATGACCCACCAGAGATGAGGCATGATGTTTTGATATGCCCCTGACATGGCAGCTCTCCCTGCATCAACTGCGTGTTTGAAAGGTAGGAGTTCGGCCACTTTCTTGAACGCTCCACCAACAAGATCCAAGTCGAACCAGGTGCCTGAAAGCCATGCGCTTAGGTTTGTAAGAAGTGCTCCGCAGATGCCACCCACTTGCTTTTCGTCAAAAATGCTCCCACAAAGAAGGCCGATGGAGATGAAAAGCAGCGCTGCTGGAAGGAGCACAACGATGGAAAGGAGTGTGTTCAGGTTCACCTTCAGTCCCAAAATTACAGCAAAGGCAAAGCAGAAGATGATTTGCAGAGCAGCCATGGGAAACAGCGGAAGGGTGTATCCGAAAATGAAATCTCTAGAGGTAAGGGGCGATGTGAACAGGCGGAGCATCAGAGAACTGGATCTGTCTTTTGCAATCAGTAGCCCCGAAAAAAGTGCCACAAAAGACAGCCCAAACACTGCAACTCCAGGTGTCAGGTGATCTATCACAAACAGTTCCACAGGGACATTGGCCTGGATCGCTGTAAGAAGGAGGAGAATTGCCACAGGAAACCCGATCCCAAAGATTAGGTTGAGCCTATCCCTGATGATTTCTTTGGTATTTCTTAGGGCAAATGCTAACGTCCTCATACTCCACTCCCTCCTTCTCCTGCAATCTTGATAAACGCATCTTCAAAGTTGTCCATGCCCGCTTGCTTCATCAGCTCATCGGCCGTCCCTGCTGCCTTCAGTTCTCCCCTTGCCATGATTCCTATGCGGTCCGAAAGTGCCACTGCTTCTTCCAGGTAATGGGTAGTGAGAATGATCGTGATTTTGCCTTTCAGACCTTCAATTACCTGCCAAAGTTCGCGCCTTGCGATAACATCAAGACCTAAGGTAGGTTCGTCAAGAAACAGCATCTTAGGTTCAGAGATCAGTGCCATGGCGATGCTGAGCCGTCTCTGCCAGCCGCCTGACAGTGTCTTGGCTTTATCCTTTTCGATGCCAGCAAGCCCAAATGATGCGATCATTTTGTTGGCTTTTTCGATCGAAGTTTTCCTGTCGTTACCGTAGATTCCCGCAATAAACTCCAAGTTCTCTCTAACAGACAAGTTGGGCGCAACTGCCGTTTCCTGAGGAGACACATTGATCTGCTGCTTAACTGCAAATGGCTCCTTGTTAATGCTATGACCTAGAACCTCCGCATCACCGCTTGTCGGCTTGATCAAGCAGGACAGCATTTTTATGGTTGTAGTCTTGCCTGCACCATTTACGCCGAGAAGTGCAAAGAGTTCTCCTTGATTGATACTCAAGTTCAGGGCATTTACCGCAGTTTTGTTTTTGTAGGTTTTTGTGAGGTTCTTTGTTTGAATTGCGATCATTCCTCGCCCACCTTCTCCTTGTGTAGTCTCTTGACCGCTTTGGCAAAGTTCAGGCTTTCATCTTCGCTGCCTTCAGGATAGATTTCTTTGGCTTTCCCTGCCAAAATCGCATCTGCAACAGCGTCGAAAACGTCCATACGCTGGATGGCAATACCTCTCTCGCTATCTGCGAGAAGTACCAACGTGTCGCCTGGCTTTATGTCGAACATGTCCCGCACTTCCTTGGGAATCACGATCTGGCCCTTGGCTCCAACATTGACGGAGCCAATGTATCTACTGCTTTTTTCGGTCATATCAGTTTCCTCTCTTCCGAAGATCTGTAGTCGCCTTTATTATACAAGTATAACTTGTTATACTCAGCATACCTCTTACAGTAACCACTTGTCAACATTAGTTCTCCCCGTAGGTTTAAAGAACAATGAAAAACGCCTCCTCGTGTGCTTTCCAGCTGCACGAGGAGGCGTTGTATTGTCTGGTTTTAGCTAAATCCTTGTTGCAAGGAGCTTTACGAAGGTTAGGTAGTCGTCTTTGTCTGCTAAAAGCAGCTCGTTATCGCAGTTTGCTTCCAGCCAAAAGCGCTTACTACCTTCGATCTCTGTAGAGAACTCCACCTTTACCAAACCGGTCTTTGCAAAGTGATTCTCCCACCACGCAGCAGAGTGGAAAGCGAACATATCCGTATCCCAGTAAGGCCTAAGGTTTTCCGGCAGTCCGTAACCGAACTCTCTCGTGAGCCCTGGAACCGCGATACCGATCTGACCGCCTCTTTTCACCAACTTGTGGAAGTAGTAGAACAGGTAAGTTTCGTCGGTTCCAAAGTAGTGGTAGGCGTCTATACTCACAATTGCATCAAAGAACTCAGCAGCATAAGGCAGGGAGCGTGCTTCACCCTTTATTGGGTATACCAGATCCTCGACGCCAGCTTCTTTAATTCGCTGCCAGTTATCTGTGGGGCTTATCCAAAGATCATTGGCCCAGACCTGGACGCCATACTCTTTCGCTAGGAAAATTGATGTAATGGCTTTCCCGCACCCCATGTCCAGAACCTTCATACCGGGCTCTAAAGTCATGTCCTTGCACAAATCTTCCAGTAGATACAGCGGATTGGGTCCCATTTTGTTTTCCTCAATCCACTTAGGATCGTATTTTGCTGTACGTGGAAATCTTTCTGTCATGGTTTCGCTCCTTTTTCTTTTTTTGCTTTGCTTGCCGTTGGGCGTTCAAGTTTCTGCTACAAAGTTTGCGAGCTAATGAACTCCCAATGCTCGTGGTATGTAGCTTGCGGGAAGACCCTGCATTCACTCCTGCATTATCGCTACTCTGTAAGGAAATACGTCTGCTGTCATAATGCCTTCAGCCACTGCTGGGTCGTTGTTCATGATGCTGGAAGCATCATGAAGTGAATCTGCTTCGAAGATGACAATCCCAAAGGTCTTTTCATCTAGTCCTCCAGTTTTGCCTGCTAAGATCAGCTTCCCTTCAGCTAACATCTTCTGGAGGTAGGCAAAATGCCTTTCAATGATCCCTTCTTCTTTCTCTGTCCAATTTTCCTCATCAAGTAAGCGTGGTATTGATTTCAAGACGTAAATAAACTGGCTTTTATTTTCTTCCATCTCCAGCAGCTCCTTTGCTGGTTGTTCTGGTTGTTTCCCTGACACTAAAAGATTCTAGTCCCGCTCACTCAGTACGCGCTTTCCATCTTTTTGACTGTGTCGTAGATCCACCTGTTTACCGGCACGTCGATGTTGTGTTTTTTGGCTAGAGAAATCACCGTTCCGGCAAACTGCTCCACCTCTGACTTTCTTTTCAGAAGACCATCCTGCCTCATAGACGGCATGCCTTCGGGGTCCAGACTGTCCATAAGACCAACGTAGTAGTCGAAGTCTTTTTGAGTGATGTTGATGTTTTCATATCGTGCTAGCTCTATTACTTCCTTCATGGCACTTAGCATCAACTCTCTTGCTTTACCCGGTTTTTGGATGGTTCCGTAGGTCCCTTCGTAAATCATCACAGCTTGATTTACCCCGACATTGAGCATGAACTTACACCAAATGCGGTGCATGATATCTTCATCGACGCGGTAAGGCATACCCACTCGATCGAAAAAGCTTACAAGGTCTCGGAGCCTTTTCTTTTTCCCCTCGGTGTCATCTGGAATTCCGATACAGAACTCGCCGAAGTTCTGGTATGTAACTTCCCTGCCGATTTTCACCACATCCATGCCTTGGACAACGCAGTGAATGATCTTCTCCATACCAAAAACTCTGCCGATAACCTCTTCGCTGGAGATCCCGTTTAACACCGAAAGGATGATAGTGTCTTTACCCACCTTATTCTTGGCAGAGTGGATGGCACTCTCAAGCTGGGTGGACTTGACCGCAAAGATCAGAAGATCCGCTGGGCTTCCTGCAGCGTTTTCGTCCACCATTTGGAAATCGCACCGCTTCCCATTGCAGAAGACGCCTTCTTCTTGGTACCTTTCGATGCGTTCCCTGCTTGCCACAAACCCAACGGAATCTTTTCCCAGTTTGCCAGTCAGAAAATCGCCGTACATAACGCCTAGTGCGCCCATTCCGATGATTGCAACTTTCCTAATTTCCATACTCGCGATTCTCCCTTTATTTCAAACGTTAACTGTCTTTATGGACTATAACCGCATGCTACAGGTCTTTGATTGCAGCTTCCAAAAACAAATTTCCATCACACAACTGCACTTAATACCCTCTTTTGACTTCTTTCGTCGGATTCCCTTCCTGAGGGTGCTCCGGTTCTAGCGTATCGCTGTTTCCTCAGTCCCATCGCTTTGGATACGTTGCTTCTCACCTTTAACTTTGAACTGACATATAGAGTAGTGAGTTTTCTTATCAAGATAAATATTCCTGCGGTTACGCAGAACACCAAACTTATCGAAAGGAGCTCCGCTATGCATTCTCCCTGTCCCGAGCTGGTGAGGATTGGCCTCACCGGTGCACAGCTGGTGGTTTGGGATACCTTCAGGCGCCTTTGGATGGAACACGTCTTGTGGACTAGGTTCTCACTGCTTTTGATTTGCCAGATCTGTCTGTGGTTACAGAAAGGCTTTTAAGAAACCCTTACGATTTCGGCAACGAGTTTTACCTTTACTTTGCAACTCCCATCGCCGTGCGATTTGAAACCCTTCTTAGAGAGCATCTGCAGATAGCTGGCCTTTTGGTGAACGCAGCCAAAGAAGGCAATACGGCAGAGGTGGAAAAGCAAAGAAGGCTGTGGTACACAAACGCAGAAGACATTGCAAACTTCCTCGCATCTATTAACCCCTACTGGTGTGCCGAGGTCTGGAAAGACTTGCTGTTTAATCACTTGAGAATGACCGAAGACGAAGCAGTACAGATACTAACCGGACAGTACGAGATGAGCATCAGACAGTTCGACAGCATCGAAGCACAAGCTCTAAGAATGGCCGATGTGATGTCGTGCGGCATCATCAAGCGATCTGGAATCCAATAACCTACTGCAAGCAAGCGGCTCTTTCTAAGAGCCGTTTTGTTGATTGTCTGCACCTAAGTTTTTACCTCGTTTCGACTGTCTAAAAGAAAAGGTTCTATAATATTTTGGTGGGCAAATAAGGAATAAAAAGTGGAGTCACATCCAGTCTTGGTTTACAATGGTAGTGCAAACAAACCAAAAACCTAGGAAGGATGGACTCCATGACTAATTATAACACAGTAAAACGACACTTTGAAACAGTTTTAAAAAACTGCCCAACTACAAAAAGTCAAATAGTTCCAACGCTTGAAGGAGTTACCATAACAGCAGCTTATGAGGATGATAACTATCTTGGCTTTGAAGCCATATCTAGTACCAAACATGGTTATCGCAGTTGCTGTGGCAGTAAAATAACTCGCCTTAAGCAGTATAAGACAACCTACACCACAATAGCGGTTATTAACTCTAAAAACGTAATTCTGAAGCTTAGAAAGAAGATGTACTATTGTCATGAATGCAATAAATCAACTACTGAGAAGTTGCTAGATACCTCTGGAAAGAACCAGAAAACCAATGGTTTCCTTGCTACATCATTAAAACTGATCAAAGAAACTATGACTTATTCTACCGTTGCTAGGTTGTTAAAAATGTCCGTTACTAATGTAATGCGTCACTTTGACAAGGCGCGTTTTACAGAGACCGAAGTAGATCGTTCTAAGGTGAAAAACCTTTGTGTTGATGAAGTACGCA
>LSQX01052584.1_pt2 | contig 36552 bp, 32 predicted proteins | sample 654561 | NCBI WGS metagenome assembly LSQX01 (sample SAMN04489861, study PRJNA283612) | anaerobic digester metagenome | isolation source: 4 biogas reactors fed with cattle manure at either 37C or 55C with and... | place: Denmark: Kongens Lyngby | collected 2014 | reverse complement strand
ACCGAGTGGAAGACGATGTTGTCCTTGCCCATGAAGTAGTAGCTCAGCGCCTCGGGGTTCGTCCACCAGTTGCGCCAGGCCTCGGGATCCCCCGAGCGCCGGGCCCATTCGACCGAGGAGGACAGATAGCCGATCACAGCGTCGAACCAGACATAGAGCCGCTTCATCGGCTGGTCCCGCCAGCCGTCGAGCGGAATGGGTACGCCCCAGTCCAGATCCCGCGTGATTGCCCGCGGGCGCAGGTCCTCGATGAGGTTCTGGGAGAACTTGAGCACGTTGGGGCGCCAGTCGGTGCGCTTGGACAACCACGACCCGAGCGCGTCGGACAGCGCCGGCAGGTCGAGGAAGAAGTGGTCGGTCTCGACGAACTCGGGCGTCTCACCGTTGATCCGGGAGCGCGGGTTCTTCAGGTCGATCGGGTCGAGCTGGTTGCCGCAGTTGTCGCACTGGTCGCCGCGGGCCCCGTCATAGCCGCAGAGTGGGCAGGTGCCCTCGATATAGCGGTCCGGCAGCGTACGCCCGGTCGACGGGCTGATCGCGCCTTTCGTCGGCTTGGCGACCGCATAGCCGTTCTCGAACAGCGACGTGAAGATCTTCTGGGTGACCCGATAGTGGTTCTGCGTCGTCGTGCGGGTGAACAGGTCATAGGACAGCCCGAGCCCCTGGAGGTCGTCGACGATCACCCGGTTGTATTTGTCCGCCAACTCCCGCGTCGTCATCCCTTCTTTCTCGGCCTGGACCGAGATCGGGGTGCCGTGCTCGTCGGTGCCGGAGACCATCAAGACGTCGTGGCCCGACATTCGCATGAAGCGCGAGAACACATCGGACGGCACACCGAAGCCGGAGACGTGACCGATGTGGCGGGGGCCGTTGGCATACGGCCAAGCGACGGAGGTCAGAACATGAGCACACATGAGCGTCACTCTAGTGGCGCGCTCCCTCGCCGGTCATACGCGGACCTCGCGGTGGGCTGCCGTCGAGCCGTCGCGTCCAGCCGCGGCGATCGAGATGCTCCAGCGCTGCTCGCTCGGTTTGGGGAGAGGGGGGTGTAGGCCCCGGCGATGAGCAGCGCCGCGACGAGGATCACCGGGACGGGCCAGCCCGACCAGCCGAGCACCGTGCCGTGCAGGGCGTCGACCTCGGCACCGGCGCGCTGGAAGACGAGCAGCGCGGTCCCGAAGAGCGCGTTGAACAGGCCGTGGCCATAGGCGGCGGGCCACACCGATCCGGACCGCTGGCGGACCCAGGCCAGGATCCCGGTCAGCAGCGTGCACACGACGCAGAAGGCGAGCAGGCCGAGGACGGGGTGCAGCGGATAGTTGTAGCCCAGCAGGATCAGCGGCGCGTGCCACAGCCCCCAGATGATGCCGGTCGCGACCAGTGCTGCTCCGGTGCCGAACCTGGCCTGCAGCTCGGGGAACAGGAACCCGCGCCAGCCGATCTCCTCCCCCAGCGCCGGGATCGTGTTGATCGCCCCGTTGAGCAGGGCCGCGCCGAGCAGCAGGGCGGCCATCAGGCCGAGGGGAATCCCCTGGGGGGCGGCGCCCTGCTGGCGCAGCAGCTCTGCCATGCCGGAGAAGCCGGGATCGAGGTCGAACTGCCCGAGGAGCGTGCTGGTGAGGGTCGCGCCGAGGACCACGACATAGACCGCCGCAGCGACCAGCCCCAGCCAGGCGAACAGGCGCCCCGGACTGCGGCCCACGCCCAGCCCGACCGTGCGGGCGAGCTCACGCCAGGGCCGCCGCTCGCCGCGCCGCAGCACGAGCAGGGTCGCGGCCGTCGGGGTGAACATCATGATCGCGCCGACGACCGCCACGAGCACCGGCTGGCGCAGGCCCGGGCCGAGCCAGAGCGGGAGGCTGACGAGCCAGGCGAGGGCGTGGGCGAGCAGGATGTACGCCACCAGCGAGCGCGTGGTGACGTTGCCGCGGGAACGAGCGGCGGTCATCGGTCCGGGCCCTCGGCGACGCGGGCCAGACCGGCCCGCAGCGGGAGGACGGTCGCGGCGAGTTCGGTCAACACCGGGGTGAGGACGACCGCCGGCCCGATCCAGGGCCGGGCCGCGTCGGGTCGGCGGCTCCCGGCGAGTGCTGTGGCGAGATAGGTGACCGCAGTCGCGCCGGCGGAGCTGGCGAGCGCAGGCCGGACGATGATGTCCTCACCCTCGGCCTGCCCGACACCCCAGGCGGTGATCCCACCCGTGGCCGCGACGATGGCCAGCAGCCAGCGCCGGTCGGCCCATCTGTTGACCCGGCCTGCGGCGTCGAAGTTCACCGGGATGTGCGCGCCCTTTCGCCACAGAACACCGGCACCGAGGGCGGTCAGCGCGGCCAGGGCGATCGGGACCGCGCGCTGAGCGCGGCGTACCTCCTCGGGAATGGCCGCGAGGACATCCGCATCGGCATCATCGGGACGCAACCAGCCGAGCCGGACGGCCACGGCGCCGAGGTTGAGCCGCCAGCCGAGGCCGAACCCGCGCGGCACGAACAGGCGCGGGTTCTCCGGCGCCCACATCCGCTCACGCGCCTCGCGATCCGGGAACAACCCTCCGGGGATCCGGCGCCGGGGACGGCCGAGCGCCTCGCGCAGACTCGCGGCGTACTCCTCCGCCGGCCCGAGCTCCGCCGGGGTGACCCCGCCGGCAAGCAGCTCCTCCAGGTCGGCGAGCGCGGCCTCGCGATCGGCGGCGCGCAGACCGGTGAGATGGCGGGACACCTCGATCGTGTAGTCGTTCATGATTCCTCCAACAGCGCGGTGAGCGAGTCGGCGAGCTGGCGCCACGCGGCGCTGAGCCGGGTCAGCTCGGCGCGACCCGGGGGGGTGAGCGTGTAGTACTTGCGCGGGGGGCCCACCGGGGACTCCTCCCACGTGGTGTCGACCCAGCCGGCACGACGCAGGCGGGTCAGCAGCGGATAGATCGTGCCGGCGCCGGTGGCGAGCGCGGGCCGCTCGGCCAGGGCCTCGACGAGTTCGCCGCCGTAATGCGGCCGCACACGCAGGAGCGCGAGCACCGCGATCTCCAGCACACCCTTGCGCAACTGGGCGAGCTCCTCATCCTTCTTCCTGGCCACGGGCGCCTCCTATGCACGACCTACTAACAGGTTATACACCTTAGCATGCATAACCAACTAGCTGGACAAGGAAAAGGCATGAGCACACGCGCCGTCATGGCCTGGCGGTGTGCCCATGCCGATCGTGGCGGGCGATCAGATCACCCGCAAACCCTCAGTCGCGAACGGCGACCAGACGGCCGACCACGCCACCCTTGTGAAGCCGGTCCAGGCCCTCCGGGATCTCGTCGAACGTGATCTCGGTGATGGCAGCCTCGAGCTCGCCGGTGGAGAAGTAGTGGTAGACACCGGCCACGTCGTCCTTGGTGCCACCCACCGAACCGATGAGAGTGACGTTCGACAGGATCAGGGCCTTGGTGGAGATGGTGGCCTCCAGCTTGCCCATCCCGACCTGGACGACACGACCGCCGAAGCGGACAGCCTCGATGGCGGCATTGGTGGTGTCGAAGCCGGCGAAGTCAACGACGCAGTCGAAACCGATGTCGGCATAGTCCTTGATGGATTTCTTGACGTCCTTCGCACCCAGCCGCTTGGCGAGGTCGACCACGGCGTCGTTGGTGTCAACGATGTAGACCTCGGCGCCCGCCAGCACCGCGACCCGGGCACCGATCTGACCGAGGCCACCCATGCCGATGATGCAGACCTTGTCGCCCGCCTTGACCTGTCCGTTGGTGATGACGGCCGAGTGGGAGGTCATGCCGGCGTCCGTGCCGGCGGCACCCTGCGCGAAGGATACGTTGTCGGGGATCTTGACGAGGGCGACCTGATCGAGGGTGACCTGCTCGCCGAAGCCACCGTCATAGAGGAAGCCGGGGGCACCGATCTCGGTGGTCGGGCAGACGCCGACGCGGTCGCCGACCTTCCACTCGGTGACGTTCTCGCCGACCTCGGAGATCACTCCGGCGACCTCGTGACCCATGGTGATCGGGGTGTAGCCGAGGGTGGACAGCCAGCCCTCGTCGGTGAGCACCCCCACGTCGGTGTGGCACAGGCCAGCAGCCTTGATATCCAGAACCACTTGGTTGGCACCGGGGCGGGGGGTTTCGACTTCGTTGCGAACCAGCGGCTCATTCACTCCGGTGAACTGCCAAGCGGTGCATGTCATTGACGACTCCTCAACGTGCTGGGGACTTTCTGGGTGCGGTCGCATCGTTGAGTCCGCGGCCAGTAACCTAGTGGGGCTGGCTAACCCCTGCAAACCGCTGGCGCTCGGTGAGATTGTTCGTCTTGAACCGTGGTTTGTGAGCGAACTCACCTGCCGGCGACGATCCTTTGCGTGCCATCAATTCTGCGGGTCCAGCCCTTGGCGTCCAAGTGCTCCAACAACGGGATGGCCACCCGGCGCGTGGTGTCGAGGGCCTGCCTCGCCTGGCTCGTGGTGAAGGGCTGCGGCAGCCGGACGAGTTCCCGCATCGCCAGCGCCGGCGCTTTCGGAGCGAGCACGATCTGATCGCCCAGATCGATCAGTCGACCGAGTCGCACCGCCGCCGCCAATTCCGGTACGCCGAGACCGAGCGCGGCGAGATCATCGCGTTCGGGTGCGCGGAAGGGCTGGCGGGCCAGCCGCTTCTCCAGCTCCTGCAAACCCTGCTCCGCGGCCCCGAGCTGGGGCACGGCTCCACGCGGCATGAGATAGCCGTCCCGCAGGGTGAGCTCGCACTCCTCCGCCAGCGGCTCGAGAACGACGGTGTCCAGCGGCAGGCCGATCTTCTCGGACGCTGCCTGCATGGACATGCGGCCCTGCAGGGGATTGCTCCGGACGTGGTCGGCCACGACCCTCCTCAGGTCTTCCCGCCAGGCCTGCCACTGGGCGGGCGCGATGAACCAGAACCCTTTCCGCAGCATCGAGCCACTCTCGGACAGGTCCGCGCCCAAGCGCCGCAGCGTGGTCTCGTCGACGAAGCCGCGCCGCTCCACCTCCCTGCTGACGTCGATCCGTTCGGGGGCGTCGGCGAGCCACTGTGCCCGGCTCCGCGCCGCACCCCGTCGCTCCAGCGGCGGCGGGTCGACGTCGAGCACGACGGCACCGGCGAGGACCTGTTTGCGGCCGGGATCGCGCAGGACCAGACGATCGCCGACCTGCAGCGGCAGCGGGCCGGACCAGGTGAGCCGGAGGTGGCGTACCCGCCCATCGGCACCCTCCTCGCTCGCTGCCGTCAGGGGACGCACGCGCGCCTCCAGGGCTGCGGTCCCCACGTGGATCATGAGGTGATCCGGGAGGTCCTCGTCGGTCGACACGCGCGCATCGACCACCTCGGTCCAGTGCCAATCGCCGGTGAGCACGACGGAGCCGCGGCGTACCTCCGTCACCCCTACCCCGCGCAGATTCACCGCGACGCGTGCCACGGCCGCGACGTGGGTGACCTCGGCACCGAGCGACTGCAGGTAGCGGATGCCGACCTCACGGTCATCAACGGACACACGGTCCCCGACGCGCAGGGCGCCCGATTCGAGCGTGCCGGTCACGACCGTCCCGGCCCCGCGGATCGTGAACGACCGGTCCACCCAGAGCCGCGCCCGACCGGCGGGATCGGGAGTCGGCAGCTCCGCACACAGCGCATCCAACGCGGTCCGCAGCTCAGCCAACCCCTCTCCGCTCACCGCGGAGACGCAGACGGCGGGACAGCCCTCGAGTGAGGTGCCGAGCAGGTGGCCCCGCGCCTGGGCCAGCGCGGGGGCGGGGTCGGTGAGATCACTGCGGGTGATGACCAGGAGGCCGTGCCGCACCCCGAGCGCGTCGATCGCGGCGAGATGCTCGGCCGACTGGGCACGCCATCCCTCATCGGCCGCGACGACGAACAGCACGGCGGGCGCGGGCCCCAGACCGGCGAGCATGTTGGCGATGAAGCGCTGGTGCCCGGGCACATCGACGAACGCGACCGTCTCCCCCGACGGGAGCCGGGTGTGCGCGAACCCCAGGTCGATCGTCAGGCCCCGCTCGTGTTCCTCGGCCCAGCGGTCGGGATCGGTGCCGGTGAGAGCCCGGACGAGCGTGGACTTTCCGTGATCGACGTGGCCCGCAGTGGCGACGACCCTCATCGTGGCTCCTTCTCGTCCAGCTCCGCCTGCGTCCGCCAGGCCCGGGCGATAGCTCGGACGAGGTCGGGGTCTCGATCGTCGGGGATGCAGCGGGGGTCCACCAGGCACCGCCCCTTGTCGGTGCGGGCGAGCACTGCGGGATCGCCTGCGCGCAGCAGGGGCGCGAGTGCTTCGGGGAGTGCGAGGGCGAAGCCCGGCAGTGGTACGCCGGGGGCTCCGCCGCCGCCAACGTGGCCCGTGTGCGCGACCACGCTGATCGGGGGTGTGTCGCGGCTGTTGTGTTCTGATCCGTGGAGCGGGTCAAAGGACGACGCCACACCACCCACGTCCTCCAGAGCGGCCGCGAGATCGTCGGCGAGCCGCTCACAGCGCTCGCGGAGGGCATCGGGATCGGCGCGGCGATAACGGGTGACCGGCGGGACCGGCCCGGTGAGCGTGGCGTGCAGTGCGGCCAGCGTGAGCTTGTCGATCCGGACCGCGCGGGCCAGCGGGTGACGACGCAGGCGATGGATGAGGTCGGCGCGTCCGAGCAGCAGGCCTGCCTGCGGGCCACCCAGCAGCTTGTCCCCGGACGCGATCACGAGATCGGCGCCCTTGGCGAGCGTGCTCGCCGCATCGGGCTCATCGGGCAGGGCCGGGTCGTGGGCGAGGAGCCCGGATCCGAGGTCCGCCACGAGCGGGACACCGAACCCTGTGAGTTCCGGCAGCGGCACCGAGTGGGTGAATCCGGTCACATGGAAATTGCTGGGATGGACCTTGAGGATGCAGCCGGTCTCCGGCCCGACCGCGGCGGCATAGTCCGCGAGGTGGGTCCGGTTGGTGGTGCCGATCTCCCGCAGCCGGGCACCCGTGGAGGCCATCAGTTCGTGGAGGCGGAAGCCGTCGCCGATCTCGACCATCTCCCCGCGGGAGACGATGACCTCGCGCCCCGCGGCGAGCGCGGTGGTCGTGAGCACGAGCGCGGCGGCGCCGTTGTTGACGACCAGCGCGTCCTCGGCCGTCGGGCACGCCAAGCGCAGAGCATCGAGCGCCTCCGCCCCGCGGCGCGCGCGCTTGCCGGTCGCCAGGTCCAGCTCGACATCGGTATAGCCCGCCGCCGCACCCAACGCGGCTGTCGCCTCATCGGACAACGGAGCGCGACCGAGATTCGTGTGGATCACGATGCCGGTGGCGTTGAGGACCGGACCCAGCGCCGGCGGGCCGGCCAGCAGGGACTCCGCGTACTCCCCCACCTCGGTGACGGGAAGCTCTCCCGTCCGAGCCGCCGACTGGGCCGACCGGACAGCCTCGCGGACGGCATCGGGACCGAGCCGCTCCGCTGCCTCGACCAGTGCCGGCCGGGCCAGAAGCTGATCCGTGCGCGGAATGTGTCGCCGCGGGTCGTCGGTCACGCGTCCTCCTGCTCAAGTGACTGGACCGGCCTACGGGCCGGGCCCGGAACAGGCCGGGCCGAAGTCTTGGCGGAGGCGGACGGGAATCGAACCCGCCAGACCGAGCTGCTCGGTCTCGCCAGTTTTGAAGACTGGGGGGCCCACCAGGTACCCATACGCCTCCCCGCCGTGAACCACCTTAGCCACCGTGATCACTGACCCATAAGGTGGTCCGCATGGAAACGAAACGGTTGACCGGTTATGCCCACGGTGGCGGATGCGCCTGCAAGATCCCGCCCGGAGAGCTCGAACAGATGGTGGCCGGGCTGATCGGAATGCCCTCCGACGACCTCGTGGTCGGGTTGGACGATGGTGACGATGCGTGCGCCGTGCTGTTCGGTGACAACGGCGAGGTCGCGATCTCGACGACGGACTTCTTCACCCCGGTGGTGGACGACCCGTTCGACTGGGGCCGGATCGCGGCGGCGAATGCGTTGAGCGATGTGTACGCCATGGGTGGCGTCCCGATCCTCGGCATCAACATTCTCGGCTGGCCACGCGGCGTCCTGCCGGTCGAGATCGCCCGCGAGGTGCTGCGCGGTGGTCTCGAGGTCTGCCAGCAGGCGGGCATTCCGCTCGCCGGCGGTCACTCGATCGACAACCCGGAACCCATCTACGGCGTTGCCGTGACCGGGCGCGGCTACAAGGACACGCTGCTCCGCAACGACGCGGCGGAGGCCGGGCTCCCGCTGTCACTGACGAAGCCGATCGGTGTCGGGGTGCTGAACAACCGGCACAAGGCCACGGGCGACACGTTCCCGCAGGCGATCGAGTCGATGGTCACTCTCAACGATCAGGCCGCACAGGCGGCGCTGGCTGCCGGCGTCAGGGCCGCGACGGATGTGACCGGGTTCGGCCTGCTGGGCCACCTGTACAAGATGTGCCGCGCCTCGGGCGTCTCCGCGGTCATCGACCATGCGGCCGTGCCGGTCCTGGCGGATGCGCGCGAATCACTGGCCGCAGGGTTCATCCCGGGTGGCAGCCGGCGCAACCTCGACTGGGTCGGGCCGCACGTGGAAGCGAACCTGAGCGAAGAGGACATGATCCTGCTCGCCGACGCCCAGACGTCCGGTGGTTTGTTGGTCGCGGGAGAGATCCCCGGTGGGACTGTGATCGGCGAACTCGTCCCCGAGCAGTCGCCGGTGATCCGCGTCCGCTGACCCAGTCCGCGTCCGCTGACCTGATCCGGGTGCGCCGAGATCAGCGCACCCGGGGTCGGTCAGGTGGGCCACTCCCCACCCGGCTGGGTGATGCCCCGTCCCGCCTCGGCGGCCTTGGCCGCCCGGGCGCGCTGGGGCTTGATCGTGTACTTCGGGTCCTCCGCCGACTTCATGCCGGCCTCGAAAATGCTGAAGCGTGTCGTTGCGGAACCGGCCAGAAGCGCGGCACCGGAGAGGATGCCACCGAGTCGCGTCTTGCCGAGCACTGCTGCGCCGAGCCCGCCCAGGACCGTGAAGACCTTGGACGCCGTGTGCAGGGTCTTCGCGGGTTCCTCGTGGTAGGGCTCTGCCAGCTCCCCGAGCCGTTTGGTCATCATCTCGCCGGCCACGAGTTCGACGGCCGCGCCGAGGACCGCGAGGGTCCGGGCCGGAGCGGTCTCCGACGGCGGCGTGGTGATCATGGCCAGGCCTGAGCCGGCGGCCATGCCGGAGCTCACGAACACGAACGGCAGCTCGCGGTAGGCCTCGTGCCAGGTCGGCAGCGCGGTGTCGGAGAGGAGAACGCCCGTGTACGCAGCCAGCGGCGGCGCGAAGAACGCCGATCCTGCCGCGGCCACACCGTCGATGAACTCGACGAGGTGGTGGGCGACGCCACCGTCCTTGGGCAGCCAGCGACGGAAGAATTCGAGACCGACCCCGACACCGGCGAAGGCGCCGAACCCGGCCAGAATCCACGAACCCACCGACATCGGGGACGTGAGCTTCACCGTACGCATCATGTTGGCCGCGCGTTCGGGTCGCCCGAGGTCAGCGGCCAGAGCCACACCGCCGGCGGCCACCGAGGTGATGGCGGCCCATCGCCCCCGGGTCCGGAGCTTGTCCAACCCGATGAAGTGTCCGCCGGCCGACACCAAGCCGGAGCCGGCGGCGAGTCCGCCGAGGAAGAGATAGGCCGGGATGGGCCACTCCCACGGCGGGGCCTTGATCACGGGCTGGCCGTAATAGCTGCGGAATTCCGCCTCGGGCACCATCGAGTGGGGATCGCCCCCCCTGCGGCGCTTGCGCCGCTCGCCGGGCAACCGGGGCGGTGCCGGCGGGCGGTCGGAATCGAGCGGCCGGGTCGCACTGGTTTTCGTGCTGGCACCGGGAGCGGTCATGAACTCCTCCTGCCGAAAATGGCGTGCCCGGCGAACACCGACACGACCGCACCCATCATTGCGGTCCCGGCGAGCCCGGCCATCGTGAACATGCGCCCGACCTTGGCGGTCGGAACGATCGGATCCGGCGGCAGACCATAGGCCTCCGGCTCATCGAGGAGCAGGAAGATCGAGCCAGTCCCGCCCACCCCGTCATTCGGGTTTGCGCCATAGAGCCGGGCTTCGGTGTGCCCCTGACTGTGCAGTTGTTCGAGCCGCTGGCGAGCGAGCACCACCAGTTCGTCGTGATCGCCGAACTTGATGCTGGTGGTGGGACAGGTCTGCGCACAGGCAGGTGTCTCGCCGGCCTTGATCCGGTCATAACAGAGCGTGCATTTCTGGGCGTTGCCGGCGTTGACCGGCTTGGCCTTGCTGCCGTCGGCAAGCTCCACCAGGCCGTTGCTCCGCCGTTCGATCACCCCGAACGGGCACGCGCTGACGCAATAACCGCAGCCGTTGCAGACGTCGGCCTGGACGACCACGGAGCCGAACTCGGTGCGGAACAGTGCACCCGTCGGGCAGACGTCCAAGCAGCCGGCGTGGGTGCAGTGCTTGCAGACGTCCGAACTCATCAGCCAGCGGACCAGCGGCAGTTCGTCCGAGGCCTCCCCGTTCGTGCCCGCGGGTGCCGGGGCGGGTTCGGCATCGTCCTTGCGTACGCCCGGCATGCCGAGGCTCACCAAACCGCTCTGCCGCGCCCGGGCGAGCTGCTCGGGTCCCTGCTCGATGAACGCCACGTGTCGCCACGTGTCGGCGCCGAGCGAGGAGGAGTTGTCATAGGAGTTGCCGGTCAGCGCCTTGACGCCACCGTGCCCCTCCCCCTCCTTGGCCGTCCGTGTCGGGACGCGGTTCCATTCCTTGCAGGCGACCTCACAGGCCTTGCAGCCGATGCAGATCGACGTGTCGGTGAAGAATCCCTTGCGCTTCGGGTGGTCCTCCCACGCGGCATCCCGCGTGGGGTTGGTCGGTCCGGAGAGCTGGTTGTGCCAGAAGCCCATGTCACGCCTCCTCAGGGGTGGCTGAGGCTGCGGCTGGCTCTCCTGCCGTTGGTTCCAGTCCCGATCGCCGCAAATATTCATTCACCAGCTCGACCTGGGCGGGTCCATGGGGGCGCCTGCCCGGCTGGATGTCGCACATGCCGACCTTCGATTCCTGGATCTGCACGTTCGGATCGAGAACGATGCCCAGCAGGTCGTTCGCAGCATCACCGGCGACGACCGCGCGGTCGCCGACAGCCCAGTGATAGGGCAGACCGATCTGATGCACGGTCCGGCCACCCGACTGCACCGGCCGCACCCGATCCGTCACGAGCACGCGTGTCTCGATCGCGGCGCGCGGACTGATCAACGTGGCCCACCCACCGTTCTCAAGGCCCCGCTCCTCGGCGAGTTCCGGCGAGATCTCGCAGAACATCTCCGGCTGTAGCTCGGCCAGATAGGGCAGGAACCGGCTCATGCCACCCGCCGTGTGGTGCTCGGTCAGGCGATAGGTCGTGAAGACATAGGGATAAACCGCTTCTGCCTTTTCACCCTGCACCAGACGGTTGTCCGGCCTGTGGAACATCTCCTTGGTCGGGTTCGCCTGCACCCCATAGAGCGGGTTGGTCACCGGGGACTCCGCCGGCTCATAGTGCGTCGGCATCGGGCCGTCGACCAGACCACGAGGCGCATAGAGCCACCCCTTGCCGTCCGGCTGCATGATGAACACGTCGTCGCCCTCGAGCGCAGCCGGACCGGTGGCTCCGGGTTCGGCCTTCGTTCCGGGCGCCAGCGTCAGCGGGAAGTCCGGCACGTCCGGCCCGTCCCACTGGCCCTTTTCCTCGTCCCACCACATGAGCTTCTTGCGTTCGCTCCAGGGCTTGCCCTGGGGATCGGCGGACGCGCGGTTGTAGAGGATGCGGCGATCGGCAGGCCAAGCCCAGGCCCATTCCCTGGCCATCTCGTCCTGCTCATGGCCCGGCTTCTTGCGCGCGGCCCGGTTGATGCCACCCGCATAAATGCCGGTATAGATCCAGCAGCCGCCCGAGGTCGAGCCATCGGCCCGCATCTCGTTGAACGTCGACAGCAACTCGCCGTCACGTTCACCGCCGACGAACCGCCCGTTGATCTCCTGCAGCACGTATTCCGGGTCAACCTCACCGTGCTCATCGCGCGGATAGTCCCAGGTCATGTCGAGCAGGGCCTGATCACGTGGGTCGGTCGAGTCGGCCAGCCGCTGGCGGATGCGCACACCGAGCTCGTGGAAGAACTCGAGCTCCGGCTGGCAGTCACCCGGCGGGTCGAGTGCCTTCTCGCGCCACTGGACCAGTCGCTGGGTCTGGGTGAACGTTCCGGCCTTCTCCACGTGCGTGGCGGCCGGCATGAAGAACACCTCGGTCGCGATGTCCTCCGTCACCAGCTCGCCGCTCTGGATCTCCGCCGAGTCCTTCCAGAACGTCGCGGTCTCGATGAGCCGCAGGTCGCGGACCACGAGCCACTTCAGGCCGGCCAGAGCCTTGCGCTGGATCTTCGAGTGCGCGGAGGCCACCGCCGGGTTCTGACCCAGCACGAAGTATCCGTCGATCTCGCCGTCCAGCATCGACAACACGGTCTGATAGGTGCCGTGGGCACCGCTCAGGCGTGGCAGCCGGTCGTAGTAGTAGTTGTTCTCCGCTGTCGCCTTGTCACCGAACCAGGCCTTGAGCAGGCTGATCGTGTAGGCATCAGCGTTCGCCCAATAACCCTTCTGGTCCTTCGACCCCGCCGACTCGATGTAGTCCTCGAGCGTGTCGTGTTCGCCCACCATCGGCATCGGCAGATAGCCGGGCAGCAGGTTGTAGAGCGTCGGGATGTCCGTCGAGCCCTGGATCGACGCGTGACCGCGCAGCGCCATGATGCCGCTGCCGGGGCGACCGACGTTGCCCATCAGGAGCTGCAGGATGCCTGCCGTCCGGATCATCTGGGCGCCATCGGAGTGCTGCGTCCAGCCGACCGCGTAACAGAACGAGGTCGTGCGCTCGCGGCCCGAGTTCTGCACGAGGGAATCCGCCAGATAGGCGAAGTCCTCCTCGCTGATCCCGGACACCTCGGCCACCATTTCGGGCGTATAGCGCGCGAAGTGGCGCTTGAGGATCTGGAACACACAACGCGGATCCTGCAGGGTTTCGTCCCGCAGCACCTGACCGTGCTCCAGCGAAGGCCCTGCGGCACCGAGGGTCTCCCCACCGGCCGCCTTGGCCTGCTGGTCCCCGTCCGCCTGACCGTCGCCCGCGCCTTCGATCTTTCCGCCGCCGGGCTCTGCGTACGACCAACTCGTGAGGTCATAGGAACGCTTCTCCGGATCCCAGCCCGAATAGACGCCATCCAGGTCCTCCGTGTCCAGGAAGTCCTCGGACACGATCGTCGCCGCATTCGTGTAATGCAGCACGTATTCGTGGAACCAGAGGTCATTGCTGAGCACGTGGTTGATGAGTCCACCGAGCACGGCGATGTCAGCACCGATCCGGATCGGGATGTGCCGGTCCGACTGCGCGGATGTCCGGGTGAAACGGGGATCGACGTGGATAACCCGCGCCCCCCGCAACTTGGCCTCAGTCACCCATTGGAAACCAACGGGGTGGGCCTCCGCCATATTGGATCCCATGATGATGATGCAATCGGCGTTCGCAAGATCCTGCACGGGCTGAGTGGCGCCGCCACGCCCAAACGAGGCTCCCAGACCGGGAACCGTGGCGCTGTGTCAAATGCGCGCCTGGTTCTCGATCTGTATCGCCCCGGCCGCCGTGAAGAGCTTCTTGATCAGATAGTTCTCTTCGTTGTCCAGCGTCGCGCCTCCGAGAGCAGCAATGCCCATCGTGCGGTTGAGGGGGCGACCCTGATCGTCCTCGTCCTCCCAGTGGTTGCGACGCGCCTCCAGGAAGCGGTCGGTCACCATGTCGATCGCGGTATCAAGATCCAGGTGCTCCCACTCGGTGCCGTGCGGGCGCCGATAGAGCACGGTGGTGACGCGGTTGGGCGCGTTGATCAACTGCTCGCTCGCCGAGCCCTTCGGGCACAGGCGACCGCGCGAGATCGGGGAATCCTTGTCACCCTCGATCTGGATGACCTTGCCATCCTTCACAAAGACCTTCTGGCCGCAACCGACCGCGCAATAGGGGCACACGCTGCGAGCGACGGAGTCGGCCTCATGGATGCGAGGACTCCCGATGTTCTGTGTCGTGGGGCTTGTCACCGATGGGCCTCGACCGAAGAAGTCGCCGCTCGTCACTTGGCGCAATCCCGGCCAACTCAACACGAACTTCCCGAGTCCCATGTTCACCCTCCCGCGTCCACAGACCCTGATTCCGCGAGCTTACGCTGTTCTTGCTGGTTAAGGAAAGGCGCCCCAGTGGGTGGGCAATGTCACCGACGCGCGGGGGCCTGCTGAGCGGCTGAATAGGCCGCTGCAACGAGCGCGCGCAGGCGCTCCCGCTCGGGCCGGTCGAGGAATGTCGCGTCGAGCGCGGTGTCGGTGAAGCGGTGCAGGTCCGCGACCCCATAACCGAACGCCTCCACGAGGTGGGCGAACTCCTGCGAGAGCGACGTGCGGCTCATCAACCGATTGTCGCAGGACACCGTCACCGCGAAGCCGAGCCGATCGAGAAGGCCGAAGGGATGCTCCACGTAGGTGCCGGCAATCCCGGTCTGGAGGTTCGAGGTCGGGCAGACCTCGAGGGTGATGCGGCGATCGCGAAGGTACGCCGCCAACGAGCCCGGCACCACCTCACCGCCCACGAGGTCCTCGACGATCCGGACACCGTGACCGATCCGGTCCGCCCCCATCATCTGCACCGCTTCCCAGATGGACTCCACCCCGGCCGCCTCACCCGCGTGGATCGTGCAGGGCAGGTTGTGCCGCGCCAGCCACCGGAAGGCGTCCGCCAGCCGGCTCGGCGGGAAGCCGTCCTCCGGTCCGGCGATGTCGAATCCTCCGACGAGCGCCTCCCGCTCGGCCACCGCGAGCTCGGCGATCTCGAGACCTCGGTCGTTCTGCCGCATCGCGCTGATGATCTGGCGCGCGATGATCGGCGTCCCTGCGGCTTCGCAGCGCGTCATGCCCTCGCGCAGTCCGTCCCGGACCGCGCCGACGGCTTCCTCCAGCGTCATTCCGCCGGCCACGTGCTGTTCGGGAGCCCAGCGGGCCTCGGCGTACACGACTCCGTCCGCCGCCTGGTCCTCGACGAACTCCCGGGCGATCCGCTGCAGATCCGCCGGGCGTTGCATGACGGCGATCGTGTGGTCGAAGGTCTCCAGGTATCGCACCAGGGACCCCGAGTCAGCGGCCTCGAAGAACCAGTCCGCGAGCTCGGGAGCGGACGTGGCCGGCAGGGAGCGGTCAACCTCGGCAGCGATGTCGAGGAGGGTTTGCGGGCGTACGCCGCCGTCGAGATGGTCGTGCAGGGCTACCTTCGGCAGAGCGCGGATGGCATCGAGATCAAGCATGACTCCATTCTGTCGGGGAAATACAGCTACCAGCCCTCGACTGCCCGACGCCGGGCCTCCTGAGCCTCCTTCGTGTCGTCCAGGTGGCGGTCCCCGGTGACCGGCGGGTCCGGCTCCAGGGTGAGGACGTCGCGATGATTCAGATCGAACGCCGGGGACTCCGACCGGATCAGCGGCAGCGTGCGGAAGTTGTTGCGCGGGGGCGGGCTGGCCGTCGCCCACTCCAGCGAACGACCCCAACCCCACGGGTCCTGGACCGACGGATCGATGGGCACCGAACGCCAGATCGCGATGGCGAACGGGATCATGGACGCACCGAGCACGAAGGCGCCGACGCTGGAGATCTGATTGAGCGTCGTGAAGCCTTCGCCCGGCAGATAGTCGGCATAGCGCCGCGGCATGCCCGCCGCTCCCAGCCAGTGCTGGACCAGGAAGGTGGTGTGGAACCCGACGAAGACCATCCAGAAGTGGAACTTCCCCCAGGCCTCGTCGAGCATGCGCCCGAAGAACTTGGGCCACCAGAAATAAAAGCCGCCGAACATCGCGAAGACCACGGTGCCGAACAACACATAGTGGAAGTGCGCGACGACGAAATAGGTGTCGGTGACCTGGAAGTCCATCGGCGGGCTGGCCAGGAAGATCCCGGTGAGACCGCCGAACAGGAACGTCGTCAGGAACCCCGCCGCCCAGAACATGGGCGTCTGGAACGTGATCGCACCACGCCACATCGTGCCGATCCAGTTGAAGAATTTGACCCCGGTCGGCACCGCGATGAGGAAGCTCATGAACGAGAAGAACGGCAGCGACACCGAACCGGTGGCGAACATGTGATGCGCCCAGACCGCCATGGACAGCGCCGCGATCGTGAACGTGGCGCCGACGAGCCCGACGTACCCGAAGATCGGCTTCCGGCTGAGCACCGGAATGATCTCCGTCACGATGCCGAAGAACGGCAGCGCGACGATGTAGACCTCCGGGTGACCGAAGAACCAGAAGAGGTGCTGCCAGAGCATGGGGCCACCGTTGGCCGGATCGAACACGTGGGTGCCGAGTCGGCGGTCCGCCTCGAGGACCAGCAGGGCCGCACCGAGCACGGGGAAGACCAGCAGCACCATCAGGGACGTCACGAGCGCGTTCCAGGTGAAGATCGGCATCCGGAACATCGTCATCCCCGGGGCTCGGAGCGTCGCGATGGTCGTGACGAAGTTGACCGCGCCGAGGATCGACGACAGGCCGACCAGATAGAGGCCCATCAACCACAGGTCCCCACCCACGCCGGGGCTGTGGACCTCATTGGACAACGGGACGTACGCGAACCAGCCGAACGCCGCCGGTCCCTCCGGTGTCAGCCACGCCGACATCACGATGAGGGAGCCGACGAGATAGAGCCAATAGGAGAACGCGTTCAAGCGCGGGAACGAGACATCGGGGGCACCGATCTGCAGCGGCATGACGAAGTTGGTGAAGCCCGCGAACAGGGGGGTGGCGAACAGCAGCAGCATGATCGTCCCGTGCTGGGTGAACATCTGGTTGAAGGTGTTCACCTCCAGATATTGCATGCCGGGGAACGCGAGCTCGGCCCGGATCGCCAGCGCCATCAGGCCGCCGATGCAGAAATAGGCGAACGAGGTGCCGATATAGAGCCGCCCGAGCGTCTTGTGGTCGGTCGTGGACAGCAGCGTCACGATCCTGGCGCCGAGGCCGGCGCGCGGCACCCGGGCGGACACGGCTTCGGGCATCGTGCGTTTGGCGGGAGCTGTTGAGGTCGACATGGGTCGCCATCCGTTGAGGTCCTGGACGTTTCAGGAGACGCTCGGTTTCGACGTCGGGGCCGCTCGCGTACGCGGCATGGGGTCAGCCGGGCACTACGGTGAGCAGGAAGACGGAGTCGTCCCGCGCGTGCACGGAGTGGCGGGTGCGGGGAATCTCGATGTGCTCCCCCGCCTGGAGGGGCCACGCGTCGCCACTCGTCCGGACCGCGATCGCCCCCTTGATCACCAGGAGGGTTGCCTCGGTCGGGGGCTCGTGCTCCGCCAGGTCGGCTTCCGCCGCCAAGGCGATCAGGGTCTGGCGCATGACGCGGTCGCGCCCGCCGAAAACGGTCCGGGACGCGCGTCCGGAGTGAGCCTGCTTGGCTTCGGCGAGCAACTCGTCGGCCAGATCGAAGAAGGGGATTGTTTCGCTCATGTCTCGCTCCTGTGCGTCGGCGACGCGATCGTCTGACCCCCAAGGGCTCGTCCCTCTTGACCCAGACCATTTTACACAATAATACTGTAATTAATAGGGTAGAGCAGCCCCCGCCCGCAGCGACGAATGAGGACCAACCATGACCCAGCAGCAAATTCCGATCACCGCCTCCGGCTGCGCCTGCGGCCACGATCACAGCGAGCCCGAGCTGGATGCCCGCGCGATCCCCCACGCGATCCGGCACGGAGCGATCTTCGGTGCCCTCGCCTCGATCCCGCCCGGCGGCGCCATGGTCCTCGTGGCACCCCACGATCCGGTGCCCCTGCTCAATCAGATCCGCGAACGGGTCGGCGACGCGATCGGGGTGTCCTACCTCGAGCGCGGGCCGGAAGCCTGGCGGTTGCGGTTCGAGATTCGCTGACGGTACGCCGGCCGGGGCGGCAATGCCGCGGGGCGCGGAACGAGCGTCAGCGTTCCCGCACCCGGTCCAGATCCGCCGGGCCGAAGGCCTGGGGCAGGATCTCGCTCATCGGCAGCACCCCCTGGGGTGTCTGCACCAGCAGGTCCGGGCCTCCGTGCTCGAACAACAATTGCCGGCAGCGCCCACAGGGCATGATGACCGTGCCCTCGCGGTTGACGCACACGAACGCGATCAGCCGACCGCCCCCGCTGGCGTACAGGGCCGACACCAACCCGCATTCCGCGCACAGCCCCACGCCATAGCTGGCGTTCTCGACGTTGCAGCCGACGACGAACCGGCCGTCGGAGACGAGAGCCGCCGCGCCGACCGGATAGTTGGAATAGGGCGCGTACGCCCGCTCAGCCACCTCGACCGCCATGGTCTTGAGCTGCACCCAGTCGACCGTGGGCACGAACTGGCCGAACTCGAACTTCACCGCTGTCTCCCGATCACTTCGTGTACGGCACGCCGTCGGCGGCGGGGGCGCGTACGCGACCGACGAGCCCGGCGACGGCGATGATCGTCGCGACATAGGGAAGCACGAGCAGGAACTGGCTCGGCACCGGGGTCTGGAGCGTCTGGAGCTGCGAGGCCATCTGGGTGACGAACCCGAAGAACAGGGCCATGACGGTCGCCCAGACTGGATGCCAGCGACCCATGATGAGCGCAGCCAGTGCGATGAAGCCGTTGCCGACGGTGAGGTCCTTCACGAACGCACCGGTGGAGCCGATCGTGAAGAAGGCGCCACCCAATCCGGCGAAAATGCCGCCGACCAGCACTGCGGACCACCGCACGGCCCGCACCCGGATGCCGACGGTGTCGGCGGCCTCGGGATGCTCACCCACCGCCCGGACCCGCAGTCCCCACTTCGTCCGATAGAGCAGGAACCACACGACGATGACGGAGACGACGGCCAGATAGGCCAGGATCGTCTGTCGGAAGAGAATCGGCCCGAAGAACGGGATGTCCGACAGGAACGGGATCGGCAGCTGGTTCATGATCGGGCCGCTGTTGAACTCACGTGAGTTGGGCTGGACCAACTGGTCGAACACGAACCCGGTCAACCCGGCGGCCAGCAGGTTGATCACCACGCCGAGCACAACCTGGTCGACCAGATATTTGATGGAGAACAGCGCCAGCAGCGACCCCATCAGGACGCCCGCGATCATGGCCGCGACCAGCGCCGCCGGGATCGACTGGGTGACCGAACCGACGAACGCCGCCGCGAAGGCGGCCGTCAGGAACTGGCCCTCGATCGCGACGTTCACGATGCCCGACCGTTCGCACAGCACACCGCAGAGAGCGCCGAGGATCAAGGGTGTGGCGAGGGACAGGGTCCCGTGCAACTGATTGGACAGCGGGAACGGCAGGCCACGCCCGGCGGCCGCCCAGGTGAGGAATCCGAGCACCACGGCCAGGCCTGCGACGGTGCCGGCGAGCGCCGGCAGCCGACCGCGGAGCCGACCGGACAGCAGGCCGATGCCGGCCCCCAGGCACGCCAGCGCGCAGATCAGCACCACGGGCACCCCCGGCAGCCCGAACGTCGGCAACCGCACCTCGTCGAAGGCATCCGACAGCGCGAACCGCGCTGTGCCCGAGGTGGAGAAGGTCAGGATCAGCAGCAACGCCCCGACCACGATGATCAGCGCGGCGGTCGACAGCCGTTGGCTGCGGGCCTGGCGGGATTCACTCCGCGCGAGGATCGGCTCCTCGGGTGGCGGGCCGGCGCGCATGCCCGGGGGCTGCTCGGCCGACTCGTCGCCCTTCGGCAGCGGGGACACAGGATTCGTCATTGGAGGGCTCCTGACTGGATGCTGCCGGTGAGTGGTCGCAGACGGCGGCCCTTGAGCATGGGGAAGATGGTCCGGACCAGTCCCGGTGCGGCGACGAAGAGGACGATGAGCGCCTGCAGCACGGTTGTGAGCGTGAGCGGGGTGTCGGCCATCGACTGCATCGCCAGACCACCGGCGTGCAGCCCGCCGAACAGCAGTCCCGCCAGGACGGTCCCGAGCGGGCGGGAACGCCCGAGCAGCGCCACGGTGATCGCGTCGAACCCGACGGTGCCGACCAACCCGGCCGACAGCGGAACCGGCGTACCCAACACGCTCGGTCCCAGCGCATATTGCACGCCCGCCAACCCGGCGAGCGCCCCCGCGACCGTCATGGTGATCACGGTCGTGCGGCCGACGGACATGCCGGCCGTCGCGGCGGCATGCGGGTTGGCCCCCACGGCGCGGATGGCGAAGCCGATGGTGGATCGGTCTAGCAACCACCACACGAAGACCGCCGCCAGCAGGGCAATGAGGAAGCCGAGATGCAGCCGCGACCCCTCCAGTCGCGGAAGGGTCGCGTTCCAGTCGACGATCGGTGAGATCGGGTCGGCGCGGCCCGGGCGGCGGAAGGCGGTCGTCGTCAGCAACCACGCCAGCAGGCCGATCGCGACGTAGTTCATCATGATCGTCACGATCACCTCGTGCGCGCCGGAGCGGGCCTTGAGCCAACCGACGATCGCACCCCAGAACGCACCCCCGACGATGCCGAGGGCGATCGCGGCCACCAGGTGGATGACCGGCGGGAGGTGCCAGGCGAAGCCGGCGTACGCGGCGAGGATCGACCCCACGATCGCCTGCCCCTGCGCACCGATGTTGAACAGCCCGGCCCGGAAGGCAAGGCCGACGCCCAGCCCGGCACAGATCAGGGGCGCGGCCTGGGCGGTGGTCTCGGTGATCGGGCCCCAGCCGCCGACGGAGCCGCGGAGCAGGGCGGAGTACGCACCGTAGACCTTGTCCCACGAGGCGCTGAGGGCGTCCCCGGGGCGGCCGAAGAAGTACGCCCACTTGGCGGCCACCTCGGCGTCGGAGACGACCATCAGGAGTGCCCCGACGAGGAGCGCCAGCACGAACGCCATCGCCGTGGTCACGACTTCGGCCCAGGGAATCCGGAACCGGCGCTGCTCGGCCTCCTCCGGCGCCTCGGTGGTGTCGGGAGTGACTGTCGTGCTCACCTGAGTTCCTCCGGATTGTGCGGGGCTCCGGGGGCCTGGGCGAGGGCCTCGTCGGCGGGTACGCCGGCCATCATCAGGCCAAGGGCGTCCCGGGATGTGTCGGGCGGGACGATGCCGACGATGCGGCCGCGGTACATGACCGCGATCCGATCGGCGAGCGCCGCGACCTCGTCGAGCTCGGTGGAGACGATCACCACTGCCGTGCCGCGGTCACGTTCGGCGACGATCCGTTCGTGGAGGAACTCGATGGCGCCGACGTCCACACCGCGCGTCGGCTGGGACGCGACGAGCAGGGAGAGGGGGCGGGACAGTTCCCGGGCGAGCACGACCTTCTGCTGGTTGCCGCCGGACAGCATCCCCACCGGCATCTCGATCGACTGGGTGCGGATGTCGAATTCCTTGACCTTCTCGGTCGCGTGCCGTCGGATGCGGGGCAGGTCGAGGGAGAGGCCCTTGGCATACGGCTTCTCGTCGAACGTGTTCAACACCAGGTTCTCGGCGACGGAGAAGGTGCTCACGAACCCGTCGTGTTTGCGGTCCTCGGGGATGAATCCCACGCCGGCATCGAGGGTCTGTTTCGGGGAATAGCGGGTGACATCCTTGCCGTCCAGGGTGATGCGACCGCCGCTGACGGGGATGATGCCGAGAAGCGCCTCGGCGAGCTCGGTCTGGCCGTTGCCCTGGACGCCCGCGATGCACAGGATTTCTCCCCCTGCGACGTCGACACTGAGGTCGTCGACCACGACCGCTCCCGCCGGTGAATGCACGCGCAGGTCCTCGATGACCAGCCGCTTGTCGCCGGTCGTGGCGGGTGGCTTGTCGACGGTGAGCTGGACCGCGCGACCGACCATGAGCTGGGCGAGCTCGGCCTCGGTGGCTGTCGGTTCCGCCTCCCCCACGACGGCGCCGCGCCGGATCACGGTGATCCGGTCGGCGATCGCACGGACCTCGCGGAGTTTGTGGGTGATGAACACGATGGCCCTGCCCTCGTCGCGCAGGGACTGCATGACGCCCATCAGTTCGTCGATCTCCTGCGGGGTGAGCACGGCGGTGGGCTCGTCGAAGATCAGATAGGACGCGTCGTTGGCGAGGGCCTTGAGGATTTCGACGCGCTGTTGGACGCCGACCGGCAGCTCCTCGACGAGCGCGTCTGGTTCGACATCGAAGCGGTAGCGCTGCGCCAGGTCCCGCACGAGGTCCCGGGCGGCACCGCGGTCGAGCATCCCCAGGGAGCCCTGCTCGCGGCCCAGCGCGATGTTCTCGGCGACGGTGAACACGTCGACGAGCATGAAGTGTTGGTGGACCATGCCGATCCCGGCGGCCATGGCCTGTTTGGGGTTGGCGACGTGCAGTGGGGTGTCGCCGATGCGGATCTCTCCCTCGTCGGGCTGCAGCAGCCCGTACAGGACGTTCATGAGCGTGGACTTGCCGGCCCCGTTCTCACCGAGCAGGCAGTGGATCTCGCCGGGGCGGATCGTGAGATCGATGGCGGCGTTGGCGACCAGAGCGCCGAAACGCTTGGTGATGCCGATCAGCCGGAGGTCCTCCGTGCCTGTCATGCGTGCTCCTGCTCCGGTCGCCGACACGGCGCGGGTGCGGAGCGGCACCATGCCACCCCGCACCCGGGCAGTTCCCGTTGCGTACGCCCGGTCACTGCCGTTCGCCTTGGCGGGTTTGTGAACCTACTGCTTCGGCTGGCTGGCCGACTCGATGGTGATCGCGCCCGACTCGATGTCCTCACGGATCTGCTCGAGCTCGGTCTTGGTCTCGTCGCTCACCTGGTCCTCGAACTCGTGGAACGGCGACAGACCGGTGCCCTCGTTGGCGAGGGTCCCGATGTAGGGCTCGTTGCTGAACTCACCGTCCATGGCCGCCTTGATCGCGTCGAAGACCGCGACGTCCATGCCCTTGTAGACGGAGGAGATCAACTGCGCGCAATATTCGGTCGACTCGCAACCGTCGGTGTCGACCCAGATGGCGTTGACATTGCCGTTGCTCGCCTTGGCGGCCTCAAGGCCACCGAGGCCCGCGGGGCCGGCGACCGGGAAGATGATGTCCGCACCCTGCGAGATCAGGTTCTGTGCGGTCTGGCGGCCACCACCCACGTTCTCGAAGGGGTTCGGCTGCGGCACGAACTGGCCGTCCTGACGCTCGGAATCCCACCCGAGCACCTGCACCTCGGTGTTCTTCTGCGCATTGTGATAGTCCACGCCCTGGGCGAAGCCGTCCATGAAGATCGTCACGGTCGGGATCTTCATGCCACCGAACGTGCCGACCTTGCCGGTCTCCGACTGGGCGGCCGCGAGATAGCCGGCCATGAACGACGACTCCGCGGTGTTGAACACCAGCGGCTTCAGATTCGGGACATCGGTAGCACCCTCAGGGTTGTCATCGACGATCGCGAAGTGGATGTCCGGGTTGGCCTTGGCGGCCTCCATCGTGGCGTCCGACAGGAGGAAGCCGACGGTGATGATCGTGTCGCAGTCCGCGTCGACCATTGCCTGAATGTTCTTGGCGAAATCGGCGGTGCTGGAGGACTCGACCTGACCGGTCTCGATGCCCAGCTGGTCCTTGGCATCGGTCAGGCCCTTGTGTGAGGTCTGGTTGAACGACTTGTCGTCGAAGCCGCCGGCGTCCGAGACCATGCAGGCCTTGTAGGCGCCGTCGGATCCGCCGGCTCCCGCGCCGCCGTTGGCCGGCGTGGCGCCACCTTCTTCGGGCGGAGCCGCGCAGCTCGACAGGGCCAGCGCAGCAGCACCCACCATCGCCGGAATGACCAACAATCTCTTGCGCATGTTCACGTTGTGATGCCTCCTGTGTGCGGGCGACCGGGTCCGTGTGACGTTCGCTTCGTTGGTGCTGGCCGGCAGACACCAATCCGCGAACCGTCTGAAATGTAACCCTCCATTAACCCGAAGTGACACCGGGTCCCCGGACACGCCTGGGAGGTTATGCAATTGCAATGCCCACGGTTCGCGCGACGGGCCGGCCCCGGATCCGGGCCCACATGAAACTGCCCGCCGTCCCAAGGGGACGACGGGCAATCACGGGAACATTACGGCAGGGATTACTTCCCGGCGACGGTGTTCTTGAACTGTGCAGCAGCCTTGAATCCGGGGACGGAGGTCGCAGCGATCTGAATCTCCTCGCCGGTCTGCGGATTGCGTCCGGTGCGGGCGGAGCGCTCACGACGCTCGAAGGTGCCCAGCCCCGGGATTGCGATCCGGTCGCCGCCGGCCACAGTCTCGGTGATTGCCGAAACGAGGGCCCCCAAGGCCTTGTCCGCGTCCGCCTGGCTGATCCCGGCCGCTCCGGCCATCGCTTCCAAGAGTTCCTTCTTGGTCATTGTGTTCCTTTGCTGTCAGGGCTTCTCGTATCCGCCACAGTAGGAGGTCAGCCTCCCCGGCACGAACGACACGCCGAAAATTGTGGGTTTCCTGGACAGGAAACTGAGAAAAGTCCCCATCCCTGGCCCTCCTTGGTCGGAGGGTGGCCCCAGGGGACACGGGCCACCCTCCGCCAAGTCGCGTTGACCGACGGGAGCAATGTCACCATCGGCCATCGCCTTCTGCTCAGCGGTTGCAGGCCGCTGCCAGGAGCTGGGTGCATCGGGTCGCCGTGATCCCGCTCCGTTGCGCTCATCAGGGACGACCCGGGAGAAAGCCTGACTGCCCTAAATCATACGGGCACGATCGGCATCGCGTGGCCAAAGTCGCTAAATTCAGGTCCCTCAAAGGGTCGTCGCCCTGCAGGCCCAAGAGTTCACTGCGCACTCGTCGCGACCGTCAATATCGTGTGGTGGACCTGCGTAGAGAGTTTGAGAACCCCTGCCCACACCTGAAAACCCTGTGTTTGCGCAGGTCACGGGGCTTCTATAACCACGACCAGCGCTCCTCCGAGCCTACCGTGTCCGATTCCAGGGGGCGGATGGTGCGATCACTTGGGATGGCTCAAACCCTTCTGCGCCCCGAGCAGGTCGACGATCTTGTGACGCGGTATCGCGACGGTGCGACGCTGGTGCAGCTGGCCTCGCTGTTTGGCATCCACCGACGGACCGTAGCGGAGCATCTGACCCGTCGGAACATCCCGATCCGACGCGGGAGTTTCGACCCTTCCCGCATCCATGAAGCAGCCGACCTCTATCTCAGCGGGTTGACGTTGGTAGAGGTCGGCGTGAAGGTCGGGGCGGGGCCCCAGGCAGTCAGGCGAGCGCTCGCATCCCAAGGCATCGCGATCCGACCTGGCGGCGGTCGTCGGTCTCGGGTCCCCTCGTCCTTGGGCGCGGTCGGCTGACTCTATGCGTGCAGAACCGCGACGCGAGTATCTGCCTCAGATGCAGCCTCACGGCGCTGATGGCGACGGATCGCCGCCTCGCGCAGGCGTGCGCGGACAAGCAGAACAACGCTCACCGGTCCCATGATGATGAACTTGAGTGCGTTCCAGCACGCCCACAGCACAATGAGGTGCAGCGAACCGGGACCGCCGTCGGCGACTGCGGCGGAGCAGGTGTAGGCGATCAGGAAGTACGGGAGAGCAACCAGCATCGCGGGCAGCCCCCACTTGAGTCCGCGTCGGGTGCGGATGGCAGCGAGCATTTGGTTGCTCGGCATGTAGCGATGCAGGTAATCGCGGGTGCGAACGCTGAGCGTCCATATGAAGCGGAACATGACGGGCCTCTCGTCACACGTGTTTCTCCGTCGAGGAGGCAGAACGTGTGTGAGTGCCCGAAGGCCGTCCCGGAGGACCCGCAATATGAGGAGAACCTGCCTCACCCTCCACTGTACGCCGGGGTCGGCGTTCACGGAACCCTCCGGTTTCCGCGTCGCCGCGCGCACCTCTCTGTAGGTGTGAGAGGAGCCGACGATGACGAACCTGAGCCAGGTGGTCCAGGACGAGCGCACAGCGCGGATGGTGCTGTCGATGATCGTCGAACCAGACGACGCGGTGACAGGCCGTCTCCTGGGCGAGGTGGGAGCGGTGGAGGTGTTGCGGCTTGCCGAGCGTGACGATGGGGTGCCGGGCCTCGGCACCGTTGACGCACGGGTCTGGCGCGCTCAGTTCGAGCGTTCAGACGCTCAGACACACTCCCAGCGCATCGTCGAAGCCCAGCGCATGGGTATCGGCGTGCTGATCCCTGGCGACCAAGATTGGCCGTCTGCGCTCGACGATCTTGGCGATCGGCGGCCATATGTCCTGTGGACTCGTGGCGCTACCTCGTTCCTGGCGCGACCGCTCAGCGAGTTTGTCACCATCACCGGCGCGAGGGCCGCGACCTCCTACGGCGAGCATGTGGCCGGACAACTGTCTTCCGACCTCGCCAACGCTGAACGGGTAGTGGTTGCCGGCGGTGCGTACGGCATCGAGGGAGCTGCCCATCGAGCGGCCCTGGCGTCCGGTGGCGACACGATCGCGGTCATGGCGAACGGCGTTGATCGTCCCTACCCGGTGGGTCACCGAGAACTGCTTGAGCGAGTTGCCGACCTCGGCCTCATGGTTAGTGAGGTTCCACCAGGTGCGGTGCCTACGCGCCACCGCTTCCTCGCTCGGGCGCGGCTGATGGCCGCTCTATCGGCCGCAACAGTGGTCGTCGAGGCCGGAGCACGCACCGGTTCTCTGGCCGTCGCGCAACGCGCTCATGAGCTTGGTCGCATCGTGGGTGCCGTTCCAGGACCAATCACGAGCGCAACGAGCGTCGGCTCAAATCATCTGCTCGCTGAAAGGCTTGCGCGAGTCATTTCCCATGCGGATGACGTGGTCCGACGCAGCGAGAAGGCGGAAACGAAGTCACTCAGTCCTGGGACGAGCGCGCATTCGCTACATCAACGTCGCGACCTACCCTTGGACCGCGAGGCTCGACGCGATCTCTAGGTTGGCAGGATCACCACGGTGCTCGCGCACCTTGGCTAGACCTGGCTAGACCTCAATTACTGCGGCCACCTGCTGATAGACCGGTGTCCACAAATCAACTTCGACCTCGGGAGCCTCGATGCTGACAACGAGTGAGTAGTTGACGCCGTTATCGCTCTGATCCATCTTTGGCCGGTTCTTCCACCACCCCGCGACTGGGTACACGACGACAGCTTCCTTGGCGGCGAGGTCGGCGGCTGATCCCGTCCAGATGTCGGTGTGGAGGGAACCAGACGACGTCTGCTGGTCACGTCCGAACAGCCAGCCAGTCTCGGTGTTGAGAGCCAGCGGCTTCTCGCCTTCCTCGCGGGCCTGCTTGTTGACACGTTGGCGGAACGCGTCGAGGTTGTCCTCGGGTCGCTTCATGGCGAAACGCAACCCATGAGAGGGGTAGACGTATCGCCCGGTCCACCCACGACTCGATGGGTTCGGCTCCACAAAGTACGAGAGTGTGACACGCAGCTGGACTTCGGTCTCGCCAAGTGCTGACAACGCGTCGATAGGCCACGGCAGGCGGTGCAAGTTCATTTCACGGGATTTGCCGCTGCTGGAGTTACCGTCGCGTTCGTAAGGGTGGATCACAGCCTCATCCACCAGCGTCAATGCGTTGATGGCGCTGCGCGTGGCGCGTTCCAGACTGGGCACTCCCATGCCATAGCGGCGCAGCAGGTTGACTGCGGCCCCCTTCGTGGTGGCCGCGTCGATGCGTGTCCGCATCGCGCTGGTCCACTCTGCGGAGTGGACGATCAAGGCACGGATCGTTTCCGGTCTCAAGTGAGGGTACGCCGCACGAATGTCGGCTGCGACGGCCGCTACGTGGGCCGTTGCCGCTGAGGTATCTCGGGTGGTCGTGAAGTAGCCCTCACCTGGATGTTGCAGGCGAGTGGTGAGGATCGCGAGGTTCTCCGGAGTATCTACATCGGTGCCGTCTGGGGTACGAGCGAGGTTTCCGCCAGGTGCGACGACGTCGGGTTTGAACGGCCAGAGCTTCTGGTCGAAGGACACCGAAGTGCGGCTGGTCGGTGAGAGTTCACCACGGGCGGCGATTGGCACGTACCCCGCGAAGACATCTGGGGCGTGGTCCATTGCGTCATGTTCGGCGTAGGCTCCGACGACGAGCGCATTCCACGCTTGCGCAGGGTCTTCGACGCCCTCCGCGTCGCTGCGGTCGAGGTGATCGTCTTCGGCCCGCACATCACGGATGTTTCCAGCTGAGACCACGAAGAGTCGGGGCGTTGGTTCTTCGTCTCGGTTCAGGTAGGTGAACTTGGGAACGCTATCGTCGATAGCCCGACCGTAGGTCAGGGCATCGATCGTGGCTGACCACGCGGTTGGACGCCCTGCTTCCTGCATTGGACGGTCCTCGACGCGGTGTCCCGGGTTCGGTGCAGCTGCTGGCGCGGTGATAGCCAACATGAACACCCGAGAACGATCCTGCGCGGAAATCTCTGGCTGATCCACCGCTCGTGCGGTCACCGCCCCGTACACGTCAGGATCGTTGCTGCCCGTGTCAGGGAGCAACTTAACGGATTCGAGCCTGTGCCCAAGACGAACGCCGTGCTGCGAGCTGATGGCCGCCTGTAAGTCTCGGTAGAGCGCGAGGCCCGCCATCTCGGTGCCATGCCCATGGATCGCCACATCTTTGCGCCAGCTCGGCTCAACCGCGTGCAGGTCATCGGCTGCAAGCGAATCTTCCAACAGCGGATGCCCGGCTTGAACGCCTCGATCAAGGATGCACACCACAGGCGCGTCAGCTCCTGCGTGCTCAACTCGCGATTGCAGCTCACTCACCCAGACACGCTGTTCAAATGCGGACAGACTCGGAAGGAAAGAGGCTACTTCGTGAGGACGGCGCAACTCAGCGATGTCATCAATGCTCCGGAAGGTCATGGCGAGTTGCTCGCTGGTGGCGCGGATGAGTACGACCGTTCGGTCACCGAATCCGAGGTAGTGATCGCTCACCGGGAGGCTGTGCTGCCGGGCGTACTCTGTCAGCCGCTCGTACTCTCTACCGTCGCCAGCTCTGAGCCATAGCTCCCACCACCGAGACTGGGTTGGGTCGGTTGGGTACTCGTCGGCAGGGTCTGTCCACAACTCCCGGATCGTTGCACGGCGAATAGACGCAATTCCTTCGATGAGGGTCGCATTGTTTGGCTTACCCTCCACTACTTCAGCAGTCTCCACGTACTGCTCAAGCTTCTTGAGAAAGAACTCCTTCTGCCCATCCGGGATAAAGACCGTCGCGTTTACTACCTCACCAGCGTGCGTCATCTCCGCTTGGACCGCAACAAGCTCTGGCTGTGAACCGGGCCGGCGCGATTCCAAACTCTCAAACATCAAGTCGAGGCCGGGAAACGAAGTGAAGGTGAGGTAGGTCCCGGTGGTCTCCGGCTCATCTGTTGGGGGTTCCCAAGCAGCCTCGAACTCCTCGGTTAGGCGTTTCCCATGCTCGCTGCGGCTGCCGCTAAAACCACCGCCCCGACTTGTTACCGGCGTCGAAATGGGCGTGAACGACTCAGACGCGGGCGGCGTCGGCACAAAGATGTGCGGGCGGTCTCGTTCAGCCATCTCCGTTAGGTTGCCCTGTCCGTCCGACGGTGGGAACGAGGACGTTCTTCTAGCGCGATGACGACATCATCGGTTCGCACCCGGGTGCGATCGCTGAGGATGGTTCGCTTGGCGGCATTCTCGGCGGCAGTGGCTATCTCGGCATGACTCAGGCCGCGGGCCGCCGGAATGATGCGTGTCCAACTCAAGTTGTAGATCTGAAAAGACGCCAGTCGATTCTTGATGACCGACTCCACCGCAGCATCGTCGGGTAGCGCGAAGTCCATCACCGTATCGAATCGACGGAACAGCGCGTTGTCCAACAAGCTGGGGTGGTTCGTCGCTGCAATGATGACGCTGTCTGACGTGTCCTCTTCGAGGAACTGAAGGAACGAGTTGAGCACTCGACGAATCTCACCAACATCATTCTGTGCGGCACGGTCGCCGCCGAGTGCGTCAACTTCATCGAAGAGGTAGACCCCTCGCGTCTGCGCCAGTGCGTCGAACACAAGACGGAGTTTCGCGGCTGTCTCACCCATGAATTTCGTCAACACCGTGTCCAGCCTGATCGAGAACAGCGGAAGTCCGAGTTCCCCGGCGATCACACGCGCGGTGGAGGTCTTTCCGGTGCCAGGCGGCCCTGTGAGCAGGAGGCGCCGAGCGGGGGTCAGGCCATGTCGGGCAAGCGCGTCACGCTGCCGCTGCTCTAGCAACACATGCGTCAGTCGTTCTTGGAGTCTGTCCGTCAGCACGAGGTCACTCAGCCTGGCCTCGGGGTACGAGACATTCAGCAACGCCCCCAGTTCGCCCTTTGGCTGAGGGAACGGAACGACCGCGGCGATACGCGCCCGCTGACCTGATCGCTCACGGAGGTCGTTTACGAGATCGCGAAGCTCCTGAGCGAATTTCGACTGCCCGGCACGGGCAGCTTTGGCCGCGACCTGCATGGCAACGGCGTAGAACTGCGGGTCATCACCGTCAGCGTGGCTCTTCACGAGCGCCTTGACCTGATCGTTGGTCGCCATCAGGAGACCTCCTCTCAGTCGCACGCCTCCAAAGCCGGGTGTTGATGCTCCAAGCCTACCGGTAGCAGCCTCTCGGGGCAGGGAGCACCTGCCGCTAGAGATCAAGGTCATGCCGGATGATCCCGTCCAACATGAGAGGTCCGTCCAATCAGACTGAACGACAACATCCTCCGCTGATCGCAGGACCATCGGAGGAGTCACAGCAGGCGACCGAGTGACCCTTGCTCGACCGGGCGACGCCCGCCACCTGCCGCGTGAGCACGGGCGACCTCGTCTGCCTGTATGACTGCGGCTCGTGCTCGGGCCGCATCGATCTTCTGGGCAGTCGATTCGGGTCGGGCGCCGAGGGGTGCGTCGTCGGTGATGCGGTAGCGGTCTCGGTAGGCGGCGACTACGCGGGCGGCCTTGCGCCAAATCGCCGCTCGTCGTCGGTCGTTCGGCTGCGCTCCAAGGGCCCTCGTCCACGGCACGCTCTCGGTCAGTGCGCCGTCGAGTACGGCGTCGACGCGTGCTTCGATCAGTGCTTCTCGCTCGTCGAGTGCTGCACGCATCTCGGCGTCCGCTACGCGATTCGCTTGTGGGATGAGGCCGGCGATGAGTTGCGGCGGTGTCCGGGTTCGTCCTGATCCTGCCGGTCGGGCGGTCGCTCGTTCGACGCGGTAGTGGAGGACTGCGGCGATGTCGTCGGCGTCGATGAACCCACGCGCTGCGACGAGGCGCGGCAGGAGCGCATTGAGGTTGTGGTGGTTAGCTTCGGCACGGCGGAGCTCGGCCGCGAGCGGCCCGAACGCGTCGGACTCGATGGCGCTCTCGGCCTGTTCGTCGGTGAGCCCGGAGCCGCGGATGAGGGTGGCCCAGCGGTCGTGTTGGGCTGCGGCGGCGATGGTCTCGTACTCGGCGGCGAGCTGCGCGATGGAGCCCCACTGCTCCTGCTCAGCCACGATGGTCTCGTGCGCCGAAAGTTCGGCCCCACTGTGCTGCAGAACGCCGTAGAGCACGCTTCGCGCGGTGGCGTGCGGGTCGTCGCCGGGGTGTGGCTGCGCGTGGTCGTCGGCGCGGTCGAGCGTCACGTAGGCGTGGTTGGAGTGCCGTCCTCGGGTCATCGCGACGTAGAAGGTCTCCCTTGTCGAGGTTGGTTTGACCAGGACGTGCGCGGTGTCGGTCGTGATGCCTTGCGCTCGGTAGGCGGTGACTGCGTAGCCGAGATCGACATGCTCGGCCACGTAAGCGGCGGGGAGGAGGATGCTGCCGCCGAGCCTGCGCCCACGCCTGGGAGCCGTGATGGTTCCGTCGTCGCGGACGGTAGTGCCGGTCCCGTAGTCGCGTGCGATGGTGATGGTCCCGTCGTCGCCGACGGCGGTGACGGTCCAGATGTCACCATTGCGTACCCAGTCCCGTCCGGCCAGGGTGCGGAGGTTCCGGTTGTTGAGTCGCGTGATGATGGTGTCGCCGACGCCTGCGGCGGTGCCGTCGCGCAGCTCGACCTCGCGGTCGGGGTTCAGCGTCTTGTTGAGGATCAGGTCGGCGCGGGCGCGACCGTTCAGCACGGTCAAGTCTTGATGGGTCTCGGCGATCAGCACCGAGACGAGTCCCGCGTCGCGGTCGGTGCGCCAGGCGTTGTAGGCGGCGTCGGTCATGGCCTCGCCGTCGCCGTCGGTGATGCGCTGATGGGCGAGGTAGGTGTCGATAGTCGCCGTGCGGCCGTGGCGTAGCTCAAGTGAGGCGGTCTTCTCCCAGACGTGGGTGAAGCGGTGAACGTCGACCAGTTCGGGGGTGTCGGCTCGGTCTCTGGCGATCATCGCGAATGCTCCGCCGGCGTCCACGGATTGCAGTTGCGCGTAGTCGCCGACCAGCAGCACCTTCGCGCCCGCTTCATGGGCGAGGTGGGTGATGCGGTCCAGCGACAGGGCGCCGGCCAGGGATGCTTCGTCGATGATGACGAGCTGTCTCGCCTCGAACGTGGTGCCGTGGATGAGGTGGTTCTGCCACCACTTCGCCGTGTTCTCCGTCGCGATCCCGAGATCGTCCGCCAGCACCTGGGCGGCAACCGCCGACGGTGCCAACCCGACGACCGAACCGGAGCCGTGCTCGGCTTCCCCCGCTCGTCGGAGCGCGTTCATGGCGGTGGTCTTGCCCGCCCCAGCAGGACCGACCAGCACGTCAAGCATCCGCCCCGACACCGCGATCCGGGTCAAGGCATCGGCTTGGTCGTCGCCGAGCATTCGACCATCCGCGGCGGGTCTGCGCGTGGTCTTTTCGACCGTCGCGAGCTGCACCGTCGGCCCGGCCAGGTTCGCTGCTCGTTCGAGGAGTCTGTCCTCGGCCGCGAGCTGGGACTCGGAGGTGAACACGGTCGAGCTCTTCGGTCGGAACACGGAACTGCCGTCGGGCCGACGGAACACGACAGGCGAGGAGGCGAGTTCGGGGGGCGTCAGCCGAACGGAAACGAGCTCGGCAGCATCGGCAACCATCGCGACGATCGCTTCCCGATCGTGCATGGTGGCGAACCGCCAGCCCATCGTCTGCCGGGATGCCTCGGCCATGAGATTCCACCGTCGCCAGGTCGAACGCTTCTCACCGACCACCTCGATGACCGAACGCCCCAGCTCACCGATGACATCGAGCGGCACGTCGTCGGCACGCAGCAGGAGCGGCTTGTCGTTGTCGCTCACCTCGCGCGCCCATGTCGTCGCATCCCGCCCCAACGCTTTCGTGGCGCGCTCCCGCCATTCGGCGGTGAGGTCAGCCAAGGATCGGACCTGCTTCTCGGGGCGGGTCGCGAGTGTGGCTCGGGCTCGGAGTTTCATGATGGCTGCTGGTGCCGGTCGTCGTCCGTGCGCTGCGACGTACTCAGCGATGAGGCGATCGGTCTCGGCGTCGATGTGACGGGCGCGGGTCGAGAACTCTGCGATCAGTTCCTCGGGCACTCCCGTGATCGCCCATGCCGGGTTGTGGTCGCGGCCCATCTCTCGGGCCTCCCACGAGACGCCGAAGGTGCGCGTCATATGGTCGGCGAACACGGCTTCATGTAGCTCGGAGAGCGCCACCACGGCGGCGTGCATCGGCCTGCCGTCGAGCGAACGCCACTTCCCATCGAAGTCGGTCTTGACCTTGTTGCTGATGACCACAGTCGCCAGCACCGCAGGATGTCGGCTACCTGCTCGGTGCCAGCCGTGGCACGAAGGTCTGGGCATCGGTCGAAGACTCGATCCTCCTGATCGGCCCGCCCCGCTCAGGCAAGGGCCTGCACGTCGTCATCAACGCGATCCTCGACGCACCCGGCGCAGTCGTCACCACCAGCACCAGGCCCGATAACCTCACCGCGACCCTCCGCGACCGACGCCGCAAGGGCGGGCCGGTCGCCGTGTTCGACCCCCAACACCTCGCCGAGGGCATCCCCGCCGGGCTGCGCTGGTCACCCATTCGCGGGTGCGACGACCCGCTGACCGCGATGATCCGCGCCAACGGCCTCGCCGCCGCCACAGGCCTCTCCGCGGGCGGGGTCGAGTCAGGCGGCTTCTGGGAAGGCAAGACCCGCACCGCGCTTCAGAGCCTGCTGCACGCCGCAGCCCTCGACGGCCGACCGCCAGCCGAGCTGTTCAGATGGACCCTCGACCCCAGCGCGGCATGCGAGGCCGTCGCCATCCTCAACTCCCACCCCAACGCAGCGATGGGCTGGGACGACTCACTGGCCGCGATGATCGACGCCGACCCCAAAACCCGCGACAGCATCTGGCAAGGCGTCTCCCTCGCGCTCGCAGCCCTCGCCGACCCGCGCGTGCTCGATGCTGTCACCCCAGGCCCGCACGAACACTTCGACCCCGAGACCTTCCTCACCGAACAAGGCACCCTTTACCTGCTCGCCACCGGTGCCGGAGCGGCAGCCTCCGCGTCGCTGGTCGCGGCGTTCGTCGAAGACCTCATCGAAACCGCCCGCCGACTCGCGGCACGCTCACCGGGAGCCCGGCTCGACCCGCCGCTGTTGCTCGCGCTCGACGAGATCGGAAACCTCGCGCCGCTGCCGTCACTGCCGACGCTCATGGCCGAAGGTGGCGGCACCGGGATCACGACCATGCCGGTCTTGCAGTCCCTCGCACAGGCTCGCGACCGATGGAGTGAACACCAGGCCGGCGCGATCTGGGACGCCAGCATCGTCAAGATCATCCTCGGCGGCGCATCCAACAGCCGCGACCTTCAAGACCTCTCCACCCTCATCGGTGAGCGTGACGAGTACACCGACAGCGTGACCCTCGGCGACCACGGCACCCGCTCGAACCAACGCTCGATCCGCCGCGTCCCGATCCTGCCTCCAGACCGCATCCGCACCCTGCCATTCGGCACCGGCATCACGATGCTGCGCTCCGCGCCGCCCATCGTCACCGATCTGCGCGCCTGGCCAACCCGGGCCGATGCCGCGCAACTTCGTAGCGACCGCGCCGAACTCGAAGCACTCCTGCGCCGCCCCACCCCCTGACGACTCTGGGTGCCGGCGCGCACCTGCCTGACACAGCGACCACACGCAGCTGGCCGCCCGAGTTCAGGAGGACGCCATCATGGCCATTCGCACCCACCAGTCCATCTCCGGTTTCGTTGCTTCGGACCCGCAGCTCAGTCAGACCGAACGTGGCGACGCACGCCTTTACCTGAAGGTCGGGATCGAGCACTACCGCAAGGAGCCCGACAACACCTTCACTCAGTTGGAGACGACCTTCCACGACCTCATCGCGTATCGCGGTGCCGCCGAGCAGGGGGCTGAGCGTCTGGCCAAGGGCGACAACATCATCGCCGACGGACGGGTGCGCGACTACTCCTACGAGCGGAACGGCCAGCGGTACGAAGGCGAGGAGTTCATCGCAACGCGCATCGGTCACGACCTGGCCCGAACCCGCTACGAGGTGGACCGCAGCGAACGCACTTCCGGCCGGGACGCAACGGCTTTCGCCGCTCCGCAGCAGGCTGCGCCGTCCAACGCGACCGCCATCGGAATGTGAGCGACTTCGCCATGACCGATCAGTTCTTCCCAGAGCACGACGACACGCCGCCCGAGGCAGGCCCGGCATCACCTCGATTCGACGTGCCCGAGCCGCCGCACCCGGTCAACTGGAACCTGCTGACCGCCAACGATCTCGAAGCCGAGTTGCTCGAACTGAACCGCTGGGTGGACTGGCTCCGCCACACCTACGGACTTCCCGCAAGCGTCGTACCGCCGTACTGGCACCGCCACCCCGAACTGCTGTGGGAGTTGTCCGCGCTGCACCTGCACTGGCTGTGCGCGTACGACCCGGAGCAGAACGGGTCCGCACCGCTCGGCTGGCACCGCGACTTCGCCGATAGCCGCGCCCGCCTTCGCGACTGGGTGGCGGCGTGCGGCACTCGGCTCGACAGGGACCGCCCGACTCGCCAGACGAGCTGGCCCGGTGAAGACCCCGCGCAACCCATCGAGGACTCACCGATCACGGATCGCGATGAGGACTTCGTTCGGTTCGTGATCGACATGGTGGACGCGCGCCAGGAGGCAGAGGATGCCTTCTTCGCGGGCGTCGACCCGGAGACCGGCGAGGTGTGAGTCGTGGCGCGCCGCTATGAACGGAAGACCGGGCAGCGTCAGCAGAGCGAGCGCGAGCTGACAATCCGCGCCGAGTTCCACGAACCGCCCGACCTGGACAAGCTCTGCGAGCTGCTGATCCGCCTGGCACTCCAGCAATCGGGCTCGTGCCGCTCGGGAGATGCGACGCGACCGAAGCGCCCTCGTGCCGCGACGAGCGCGTCGTCGTAGAATGTAGGCATCCGTCGCGGATGGCGGATGTTGTGGTCCTAGCGCTTCGCCTCGGCGGGGCAAAGTAAACGTGGCCGAATCGGCCTAGTCCTACAGCCTTCGGGCTCTTCTCACGATCAACATCCGCTCTCACAAGTCCGCGTCGGCAGGACCAGTGACTGTGGAGAAGAGCCATGACGATCATCGACGCGGACCGCACCGCGATAGACAGCCTCGTAGCACCAACCCCGTTCCCCGGATCGTTCGCCGTCTCGTACCTGCGGGTCTCCACGAAGGAGCAGGCGGAGAAGG